>Ga0207664_10003368_pt1 | contig 10632 bp, 8 predicted proteins | sample LARL83metaG_FD_184349 | JGI IMG/M metagenome (GOLD analysis project Ga0207664, IMG submission 184349) | Corn, switchgrass and miscanthus rhizosphere microbial communities from Kellogg Biological Station, Michigan, USA - LAR L8-3 metaG... | ecosystem: Host-associated > Plants > Roots >...
CGATCAGGGTCAGCGTCCAGACCCGGAAGCTGGCGTGGTCGCTGCCGCCGGACGGCGCGGCAGCCGCCAGCCCGGCGCCGAGGGCCACCGTCACCAGGGCGACGGCGTACCAGGTCATCCGGGGCAGCTTGCGGTGGGCCAGCCTGCTCGCCACCAGCAGGGTGAACGGCAGCTCGATGATGAAGATGGGCTGCACCAGCGCTACAGGACCGGTGGCCAGCGCGACCGCCTGGCAGACCGAGGCCACGACGACCAGGCCGATGCCGGCCAGCCAGATCCGGCGCTTGATCAGGTACGCGAACAGGGACAGGTGCAGCGCCTTGGCGGCCGGTGCGGTCGAAGCGGCCATCCGCTGGAAGACCGACGCCAGCCCGTTGGCCAGCGCCGTCAGCAGCGCGAACAAAACCGATACCACCGCGGCATCCTAGCCGCTGTGACGACCTCCCTGGTAGCGGGCACGCCGACCGAGGCTGACGCGCGCCTCAGGGTCAGCGGCCGGCTTCGGGAGCCTCGGGGGCGGGGACGCGGAAGATGCGGAGCTGGAGGGCCAGGGTGGCGTAGTAGCCGACCAGGCTGGACAGCTCGACCAGGGCCTGTTCGCCGAGGACGGCGACCGCGGTGTCGTACTGCTCGTCGTCCAGGTCGGCGTTCCTGGAGTCCGGGCTGGTCAGGGCGCGGACCACGGCGTAGGCGACCTGCTCGTCCTTCGCGGCGAAGCCGGGATCGGCACCGGCTCGCAGCGCCTCGATCTCGTCGCCGGTGAGCCCGGCATCCCGGCCGATCGGCTCGTGCGAGGCGCGCTCGTAGGCGCTGTCCCAGGCCTGCGCCACCACCAGGATCGCCAGCTCCCTGATCCGGGGGGCCAGCTGGGTACGGAACCTGATGGCCACGCCGAGTCCCTGCAGCGCATGCCCTACGGGCGGGGCGTAGAGCATCGCGTTGAACGGCCCGGCCAGGCCGCCCGCGCCGCTAGCGAGCAGGACCGCGCGCGGCCCCTGGCCGCGCGGACCGCCCAGGATCTCCCGGTACAGCTCCCGCTGCTCGTCGTTCATCTCGTCGGAGGACACCACAGGGAGGCGCATGAAGGGTATCTGCCCACGCGGGCCAGGACATGCACCCAGGCCGTTCGGTTTGATGATGTTGTTACGTCACCCGCTAAGGTCACGCTTGGCGCGGCGCGCCCCGGCGCGAGAGGACATCGATGGTCGCCGCCGCGAGGAGCACCACGGCAACCACGACGTCAATCCACTGGCTCGACACGCCCTGAAGGTAGAGGCCGTTGTAGATGCCGCCGATGACGAGGCCGCCCAGCACGCCGTGGATGGTCTTGCCCCGGCCGCCGAAGAGGCTGGTGCCGCCGATGACCGCCGCGGCCACCGCCAGCAGCACGTAGCTGTTCGCGGCCTTGATGATGTTGGTGGTCAGCGAGACCTGCCAGGAGGCGAACAGCACGCCAGCGATCCCGGAGATCAGGGCGGAGATGACGAAACACCAGATTCGGATCGTGGGCAGGCGGACCCCGGCTCGCCGCGCCGCCTCGGGGTTGCCGCCGATGGCGTACACGTAGCGGCCGAAGCGGGTTCGCTGCAACAGGACCGTCGAGGCGCCGAGCACGATAAGGACGATCGCAATGATGTAGGGAACTCCCTCGATCGTCCCGACGTGGGCCCGGTTGACGTTGCAGATGACGACGAGCGCGATGCCCGCCACCGCCATGAGGACGATCTTCAGCGCGGTGAGGCTGCGCGGCGGAGTCTCCAGGCCGTGGCGGCGCTTGCGGGCATCTCGCATCCAGAGCCCAGTGCCAGTCGCTCCGACAATCACGGCCAGCAAGATCCAGCTGACCAGCGGAGTGAACGCCCCCCAGAAGATGTTGTAGAGGACGAGCTCGTTTCGGTACTGGGAGTTGCCGATGCCGACGAGCCCCCCGCCGAGGACGATGATCGCCACGCCCTCCAGGATCAGCAGCCCGCCCAGAGTGACGATGAACGACGGCATCCGCAGCCGGGCCACGAGCGTTCCCTGGATGGCGCCGACCGCGCAGCAAGCGAGCAACGTCACGATGATCGCCGCCCACCACGGCCAATTCGCGCCGGTCGGCTGCACGAGTTCGGCGACCACGACGCTGCCAAGCCCCATGACCAGGCCGACGGAGAGGTCGATCTCTCCGAGGAGCAGGGCGAAGATCTCAGCGATCGCCAGCAGCATGTATATCGAGCTCTGCTCGAAGAGGTTGACCAGGTTCTGCGCCGACAGGAACTTCGGGTTCGCGATCTGGAAGCTGACGGCGACCACCACGATGGCCAGGACTACGGGCAGGACACCGCTGTTACCGCCGCGGACCCGGGCCCAGGAGGCCCGGAGATACTGGCCCAGCGACTGCGCGACGAGCTCGGGTGGGACGTCGGCCGCGGCCTCGTGGGCGGCCGTGAGGTCGGCCACCGTCGTGGTGTCCGTCGCCCCGGCCGGAGCCTGGCTGGAGTCTGAGGTCACGTCAGACACGGGTCACGCTCCCAGCCCCGCGTCGTGACAGCACGTCAATCAGCACCGCGGCGAGGAGCACGGCGCCCGGCAGGATGTATTGCAGCGGCGTGGACAGACTACCCAGGTTGAGCAGGGAGACGCCGTAGGCGATGCCGCCGATGAGGAGGCCGCCAAGAACACCGTGGAGTGCCTTACCTCGGCCGCCGAAGAGGCTGACCCCGCCGATGACGGCGGCGGCGACCGTGTACAGGACGAGCTGGCCGGGATCTGCTGTATTGGTGCTGTACTGACCGTAGAAAAAGGCACCGAGCAGGAGGCCGCCGAGTCCGGCGGTCGCCGAGCAGAACGCGAAGGCCCAGGTGCGGATGCCGGCGAGGCTGACGCCGGCGCGGCGGGCCGCCTCGGGGTTGCCGCCGATGGCATAGAGGTAGCGGCCGAAGCGGGTCCGCCCGAGCACGAGCGTCCAGATGCCCAGCACGACGAGGACGATCGGGATCACCCACGGAACTCCCTGCACCGACTTGAGGGCGGTTCCGCGGTTGACATTGCAGATAGCCACCACAGCTATCCCGACCAGCGCCACCAAGGCGATTCTGATCGCTGTCACACTCGCCGGGGGAGCCACCAGGCCCTGGCGTCGCCTCCTGGCCGCGCGCAGCCACAGGGTCGTGCCGACGGCCCCGACCACCACCGCCAGAAGTATCCAACTGACCACCGGAGGGATCGTCCCCTGGACCAGGTCATAGATGACGAGCTGGTTGAACTTCGACGTGTCGAGGTTCACGGAACCGTCGGCGCCGCCGAGGACGACGATGAGGATTCCCGAGAAAAGAAGGAACCCGGCCAGGGTCACGATGAAGGACGGGATCTTGAGCCGGGCCGTCAGCGTCCCTTGGAGGGCGCCGAACACGCCGCAGGAGACGAGCGCGGCGAGTATGGCTGCCCACCACGGCCAGTGTTGCACCAGCTTGAAGGCGATCACCCCGCCGATCAGCGCGACCGCGCCGACCGAGAGGTCGATCTCCGCGAGGAGCAGAACCACTGTCTCAGCTATCGCCAGCACCATGTACACGGTGCTCAGCCCGAAGATATACACGAGGTTGCTCGGCCGCAGGAAGGAGTGCTGGGGGGTGATGATCTGGAAGGTGACGGCGACCACCACCATGGCCAGGAGCACGGGCAGGACACCGCTGTCGCCACTGCGGACCTTGAGCCACCAGGCCCGGAGGTACTGGCCCAGCGACTGGGCGACAAGTTCGCGGACCTCGGCCGCGGCCTCGGGAGCGGATGTGAGGTCGGCCGCCGTCGTGGTGTCCGGCTCCACGGCCGCGGTCTCGCCGGGGACCGTGGTCACGGGGAGTTCCCCATCCGGGCCCATGGGCTCAGCCCTCGTCACTGGCGGATCTGGCCGGCTCGGGCGACCGCCCGTTGGCGCCACCCGTCGTCATGTACTCCACCACGCTCTGCCGGTCGAAGTCCGTAACCGGTGCCTCGGCCACCATCCGTCCCAGGTACAGTACCGCGATCCGGTCCGCGACCTCGAAGACGTCGTTCAGGTTGTGGGAGATCACCATCACCGCCAGCCCGCGATCGCGGAGCCGTTTGATCAGGTCAAGCACCTGCCGGGTCTGCACCACCCCGAGGGCGGCGGTGGGCTCGTCAAGCAGCACCAGCTTGGAGTTCCACATCACCGCCTTGGCCACCGCAACCGACTGCCGCTGACCTCCCGAGAGCGAGGCCACTGGCTGGCGGATCGAGCGCACCGTGGTCACCCGAAGGGTGCTCAGGGTGTCGGCCGCCGCTATTTCCATCGCGTCCTCGTCGAGCAGGCCACGGCGCAGCCGTTCCCGGCCGAGGAACATGTTCTGGACGATGTCCAGGTTGTCGGCCAGCGCCAGATCCTGGTAGACGGTCTCGATCCCGAGCGCGGCGGCGTCCCGGCTGCTCCGGATGTGTACCGGTCGCCCCTCGAAGTAGATCTGACCATGGTCCGGGTGGTGCGCGCCGGCGATAGTGCGGGTGAGCACCGACTTCCCGGCACCGTTGTCTCCGCAGAGGCCGGTCACCTGGCCGGCGGGCAGGTCCAGGTTCACCTCGTAGAGCGCCTGCACCGGTCCGAAGTGCTTGTCGATGCCCCGCAGCTTCAGCAGGGGTTCCGCCTCGTCCCCGCCGCTGCTCGCGTCTTTCGGGGCGTCGTTCACCTCAGTCATCTTGAATACCTGTCAGTAGCCTTGCCCGAGGCACAATTAACTATCTCATGAGGCCAGGGCTGGCGCACCCGCCTGATGGCGAGTCCGCCAACCCCGGCTGCGGGGAACCTCGACGGGAATCCGTCGAGGTTCCCCGGGTCAGCTGATCAATGGATGCCAGCTGCGGTGCAGGCAGCCTGACCCGCAATCGTGCAGATCTGCTTGGCCGTGTCGAAGCCGTCCGCGACGACTGTCGACTGCATGTTGGCCTTGGTCACCCATACCGGCGTCAGCAGGGTCGCCGGCTCGGTGATGGTCGAGTCGGCCGGGTCGACGGTCTTGCCGTTCAGCAGACCCGGCGGCGGCGTGGCGCCGGCCAGCAGGATCGTGGCCATGGCCACGGAGGCCTGGGCCTCCTTGTAGACGGCCTTGTACACGGAGCCGCACTGGTAGCCCTGGAGGACCCAGGCCATGCCCTGGGCCGTGGCGTCCTGCCCGACGGTCGGCACCGAGTTGGGCTTGACCCCGGCCGACTTGAGGACGGTGATCACCGAGTTGGCAAGCCCGTCATTGGCCTCGATAGTGGCGTTGATCTGCGGGTGAGCGGTGTACGCCTGCTGGAAGATGGTGCCGCCCTTGGTGTTGTCCCACCCAGGGGCGAAGTTCTCCCCAACCAGCGAGGCGCCGCTGCTGTTGGTCGCCCCCGCGGCGACTGTCTTGGCCGGCTTGTTCCAGACCACCTTGTTGTAACCCGTGGCAAAGGAGATGGCGTTGGGGTCGGTGTCCTGGCCGCCATTCAGGACGAAGACCTTCGGGCTCTTGACCCCCCAGGCCTTGACGCAGTCATTGAAGCCCTGGCCGATCAGCTCACCCACGTGCTCGTTGTCGAAGCTGACGTAGTAGGTCTTCGAGCCCTCGAAGATGGCGCGGTCGTAGGCGATCAGGATGACGCCCTTTTGCGAGGCAAGCTTCGCGATCGCGACGCCAGTCGGGCCATCGAGCGGGCACACGATCAGGATCTTGGCCCCCAGGTTGATGTCGGCGGTGGCGTCGCTCAGCTGGGTCGCGTCGCTTCCCTGCGCGTTGTCGATCCGGAACTGCTTCGAGGTGTATCCGGCGGCGGTGAAGGCTTGCTTCAGGTACGGCTGGTCGAAGTCGACCCACCGCGTCGACGATGTGGTGTCGGGCAGGACCACCCCCACCTGCAGGCTGTTGGCTCCCTTGGTCCCGGCCGCGGTCAGCGCCTTGAACAGGGACATCGTCGGCGCGATGTTAACGGTGAAGGAGCTGATGCTCACCGATGGAACCGTGGTCGAGCCACCTGTCGCCGACGACGAGGCCGACGACGCCGGAGCAGACGGGGACGACGAGGACGAGGACGAACAGCCGGCAGCCGTCAGGGCAAGGGCCGCTGCCAGAGCCAGCCAGCCCAGTCGAGGGAGGCGTCGGAACGTGCCGTCGCCGCGCGAACGGGAGCCCCGGCCTCCCTCATTTCTGTCACCCAGTGTCATCCCCATACCCCTTTCACATGAAAGCACCGGAATAAGCCAACGCGGGGATCTGCCTGGATGGAGCGGCGCCCAGTGAGGCCGTCGGTCCGTCCGCAGGTCGCCCGCGGATACCGTTTACAAGACCCTAGAACGCCGGGAATTAACGTGACCTTAATATCTGCGGCGCGTCGTGAAGAAACCGTGAACGCGCCATCTCCTTCGTGTTCGAATTGATTTGCGTCTGTCACTTTGACGTTATCGGCAGGTGCCTCCGATTACCCCGGGGTCATTCCGGGGCCAGCCGGTAGCCGGCCCGCGGCTGGGTGAGGATGAGCGGGACGCTGCCGTCCGCCTCCAACTTGGCCCGGAGCCGCCGTACGTAGACGCGCAGGTACTCGGTCTCGGTCTCGTAGCCATGCCCCCAGACCCGGCGCAGCAGGTGGGCGTGGGTGAGCAGCTTGCCCCGGTTGACGGCGAGCTCGCGCAGCAGGGCGAACTCGGTCGGGGTCAGGTGCACCGGCTGCCCGTTGCGCCGGACCTGCTGCAGGGCCAGGTCGATGACGATGTCGCCGACCGCGATGACCTGGGACGCCTGCTCGGTGGGGGCGGCGGGCCTGGTGCGGCGCAGCGTCGCGGTGATCCGCGCGAGCAGCTCCTCGATGCTAAACGGCTTGGTCATGTAGTCGTCGGCCCCCATGTGCAGGGCCGTCACCTTGTCCCGCTCGCCGCCGCGGGCCGAGACCACGATGATGGCCACCGGAGAGCGCTCGCGGATCTGGCGGCATAGCTCGAAGCCGTCGGCTTCGGGCAGCATCAGGTCGAGCAGCACGATGTCGGGATCCTCGGTCTCCAGCAACTGGAGCGCGCGCATGCCGTCCACACTGACCACGGTGTCGAACCCCCGCACCGCCAGGTTGGACCGGATCAGGTCGACGATGTTGGGGTCGTCCTCGACCACCAGGGCGCAGGTCTTGCGGCCGTCCTCAGTCATCATGTGCTATCCCTCGCGGGTCGGTACTCTCGGTGCCGCCTCGGCGACCCGGGCCGGCTCAAGAACCTCGGCCTCGACCGGCAGGTAGACCGTGAAGCAGGTGCCCTTCGGCAGCTCGGCGAGCTCCAGCCTGCCGCCGTGCGCCTGCACGATACCCTTGGCGATGGACAGGCCCAGGCCGGCGCCCGGGCGCTTGCCGCCGCCGGGACTCGAGGCGTTGCCGACGCTCGCGCTCACCGTTGGGCTTGGGCGGGGGCGGCGGGCCGGCTCGAACGGCGCGGCGATCAGCTCCGGCCACATTCCCGGCCCGTCGTCGAGCACGCTGATGACCACCTCAGCGCCGATGGTGACCGCCACCCGGACCTTGGTTCCCGGCGGGTTGTGGCCGAACGCGTTGTTCAGCAGGTTCACGAAGACCTGCTCCATCCGGTCATGATCGGCCCATACCGCCGGGATGCCGGCGTCGCAGGTCAGCGCGATCGACCCGGTGTGCTCCGGCGGCAGGCAGGCGATCGCCGCCTCGAGCACCAGGCGGATGTCGCACCAGTCCCGCTGCAGCCGCATGGTGCCCGACTCGATCGCCGAGAAGTCGAGCAGGTCGTCCACCAGCCGGCCGAGGCGCGCGGACTCGGCCGTGATCCGCTCGAGGAACCGCTGCTGGGAGTCGCGGTCCCAGGTCACATCCGGCTGCAGGAGGCTGGACGCGTACCCCCTGATCGCCGTCAGCGGGGTACGCAGCTCGTGGCTGAGCCGGGACAGGAAGCCGCGTTGCAGCTCCCGCGACCTTCTCAGCGCCGTGGCTTCCTGGTGCGCGTGCCCGGCCTCCTCGCGTTCGAGCGCGAGCCGCAGCGAGTTCGCCGCGTCCTCCATCAGCGACGTCTCTTCCTTGGTGGGTGGCACCCGGCGCCAGGTGGCGAGCAGCACGGTGGGGCCGCCGACCGCCATGAACGCCACCGCCCGGGCGCGTTGCCTGCGGCTGCTGCGCAGCTGCCTGGCCACGCCGTCCCGGTGCGGGCCTGACAGCACGGCGGCGGCCATCTCGGGCAGGGAGGCGGTGGCCGAATCCGGGTCGGTGCCGAGCGGGCCGGCGTAGGCCCGCCAGCGGGCCGGCTCGCCCGCGGGCTGGGTGATCAGCGCCACCTCCGCCGCCTGCAGGCCGCGGCACAGCGACTGGACCGCGATGACCAGGCCCTCGCCGACCGGGACGGGACCGGCCAGCGTCTCCAGCATCTCCCTGATCGTCTCGAGCACCCGGTTCCTGGTGGTCACCTGCTCGAGCAGCCGGTCTCGTTCGATCGCGCTGGCGGCATAGCCCGCGTAGACGTTGACGAGGTCGAGCTCGTCGCGCTGGGGGGCGCCGTGCTGGGCGCGGAAGACCGTGATGACACCGCTGAGCCCGCCCGGCCCGAGCACAGGAACCGACCACGAGCTGGCCACGTTGACCGTCTTGGCCAGATCACGGAAGCTCTTCCAGGCCGCGCCCGCCCGCACGTTGTCGGCGATGACCGGGCGTTCGTCGGCTGCCGCCAGGCCAACCGGGCCGCCGGCCGGGCCGAACGGCAGCCGGGCCCACGGCTCCAGCTGGCCGGGAGCGAAGCCGAGCGACGCGGCGCAGAACAGGACCCGGTCACTGACCAGGTGGATGCACAGCCGCTCGCTGGACAGGGCCGCGCCGAGCGCGGACAGGATCAGGCTCAGGCTGGAGCTCGGATCCGCCGAGACCAGGCGGTCGGTGAGCCCGTGCAGGCGGGTGAGCTGGCGGTGCGGGGAGGAGTCGATCTCCTGGCCGGTCAGCAGGGCCACCACGTCCTGGGGATGGGTATCGGCCGGGCGCAGGTCCGCGACGATCCGGCCCTGCCGCAGCACCACGATGCGGTCGGTGAGCCGGAACATCTGCTCGATGTCGTGGCAGGCGAGCAGGATCGTGGTGCCCTGCTCCCGCAGGCCCATGATCAGCTCTTCGACCTGGGCCGCTTCCTTGGCCCCGAGCGAGGCGGTCGGCTCGTCCAAGACCAGCAGCCGCGGCCTACTGTTACTGCCCATCGCCCGGGCCATCGCCACCAGCTGCCGCTGGCCGTCGGACAGCGAGCGGACGCTGCGGGTGGTGTCCTTCAGCGGGATGTGCAGCTCGGCGAGCAGCGACCTGACGGCGGCGTGGAGGCGGGTCTCTGAGAACAGGAGCCGCGGCTCCCGGCCGAGCAAGATGTTGGCCGCGACGTCGAGGTTGTCGCACAACGCCAGGTCCTGCCAGACCACGGCCACCCCCTGCCGGGCCGCCACGGCGGGATCTGGCGGCACGCGCTTCCCGGCGAAGTAGATCTCTCCGGTCGCCGGGACCATGTCCCCGGCGATACAGCGCACCAGGCTGGTCTTGCCCGCTCCGATCTCGCCGGCCAAGGCGACGAGTTCGCCGCTGCGAACGCTCAGGCTGACGTCCTGCAGGGCATGGACCGGGCCGTACCTGACGCTGAGGCCGGAAACAGCCAGCAGCGGCGTCTGGGTCTCGGCTTCCGCACCTGCCGGTAGCGGGCCGGCGCTCGCTTGCACCACCGCCGCGGCGCCGTGGGCAGGGCGGGCGTCGTCCCCGGCGACGACGAGAGAACGGGTCATGTCGTCATTGTGTGGCCTCAATCGTGCGGTTGACCACAACGTCCACCAATCACGGCGGTCAGACCCGGCGATGTTAATTACTTCTCACGGTTTGCGACGCCGGTCCTGACCCGCCCGGGTCATCGGCCGGTCAGTTGGTCCGAACCCGTCGACGAAGACCTCGAGCTGCCGCAACGAGGTGAGGTTGGCGGCCGCGGTCAGGCGGCCGCGCTCGACCCGCACCACCGTGGGCGAGCTGCTCACGCCCAGTTGCTTGGCGTATTTGCCCTGGTCGTCGATGAAGACCCGGGGGCTGTCGAGCCCCACCGAGGCGGCCCATTCCTGGCCGTGCCGCTCGGCTGTCGCTGGCCACAAGCACCGTGATGGCGGACTCCCAGCGCGACGCCGGGGCGGCCAGGCCTGATCCGATCGTCTGGCAGGTCGAGCAGGAGTTGCTGAGCACGAGGAAGTAGTTCGGCCGGGCCCGGTCGAGCCGCAGCGGCTCGGGGGGATCGGGGACGAGCTCGGCGACCTCGCGGCCGAGAGTACTGAGGCTGACCCGGAGCGGTGGCAACCGCGCCGCCGAGAGCGGTAACGGCCGCCTTGCGGAGGAATGACCTCCGTTCGTCGCCTGGGCTCGCGTCTTCCAGCTTTTCTCCCTTGTTCCTCCTGTACACATTGCCTCCATCCGCCCGGAGAACCACTATTTGGTACGTAGCAATCACGATCCTAATTATTCATGATTGCAATAACGGGTAGTGATTGTTCTCCGGCAAGGAGGAGATCGCATTCTAGCAAGTCATCTATAGTGAGATATTATGACGTTCTAGAAATAGCCTTCTAGTGCGTCAATGCAGATGATTGGGAGGTGCTAAGTTATTGAAGAGGA
>Ga0207664_10003371_pt1 | contig 10625 bp, 17 predicted proteins | sample LARL83metaG_FD_184349 | JGI IMG/M metagenome (GOLD analysis project Ga0207664, IMG submission 184349) | Corn, switchgrass and miscanthus rhizosphere microbial communities from Kellogg Biological Station, Michigan, USA - LAR L8-3 metaG... | ecosystem: Host-associated > Plants > Roots >...
CGTGACATGGCGCAGCGCCCGCACGAAGCCATTCGCGACGTCTTGTACGTGCACGTAGTCGCGCACGCCGGTTCCGTCCGCCGTGTCCCAGTCGTCGCCGTTGACGATCGCTTCGCTCGCGTCGCCCGCGGCAACGCGGCAAAGCTGCGGGATAAGGTGCGTGGAGCCGCCACGCGGCGCATCGCCCAGCATCGCCGATGAATGCGCGCCGGCGACGTTGAATTTGCGGACGATCGCGATGCGCCAGTTCGCGTTCGCCTTCCAGAGATCGCGCAGAAAATCCTCGACCACGCATCTCGTTCGTCCGTGGACGTTTGCCGGCATGCGGGGGCGATCCTCGGCCGCCGACTGGTCGTCCATGTCGCCATAAACGCTCGCCGTCGACCCGAATACGAGCATCGCGACGCCCGCCTCGCCCATGACCTCTGCGAGCGCCAGCGTGCCGCCGACGTTGACATCGTAGTAGGCGAGCGGACGCGCCTCGGACTCGGCGACGTTCTTCAGGCTCGCGCAATGGATGACGGCGGTAATCGGATGATCGTGGAAGGCGGAGCGAAGTGCTGCCGCGTCGCGGACATCGGCGGTGACGCAGGGGACCGGACGTCCCGCGAGCGCCTCGAGCCGGGTGCGTATCGCCGGCGTGCTGTTGCTGAAATTGTCGAGCACAACCGGCGCGAATCCGGCGCGCGCCAGCTCCACGACGATGTGCGAGCCGACGAAGCCGGCGCCTCCGGTAACCAGGATGGTGTCGGGCATGGCACACGGATGCTACACGTTTTCTCCGGCCCGCTTTTCCAGCTGCCACGCATGCGTGCGTGAAAAAAGCCGGGCAGCGCCCGGCTTTCTGGTTGGCGAGCGCGAAATCTATGCGGCTTGCGCCTCGTCCGTCGCCCCTTCGCTTCGCTCGACGAGCTCGATCAGCGCCATCGGCGCGCAGTCTCCGGGGCGATAGCCGAACTTGAGGATCCGCAGATAGCCGCCCGGGCGCGCCTTGAAGCGCGGGCCGAGATCGTTGAAGAGCTTGCTGACGACGTCTCGGTCGCGCAGCCGATCGAACGCGAGCCGGCGATTGGCGAGCGTCGGGTTCTTACCGAGCGTGATCAGCGGCTCGGCAACCCGGCGCAGCTCCTTCGCCTTCGGCAATGTCGTGCGGATTGCCTCGTGCGTGAAGAGCGAGTTCGCCATGTTGCGCAACATCGCGAGGCGATGCGCGCTGGTGCGGTTCAATTTCCTCAGTCCGTGCCGATGTCTCATGATTCTTCCTAGTCTTTTCCGCTGAAAATCGTCTGGCTTCGCCAGCGATTTTCAGGAAGCCTTACCGGCCGAAAGTAGGGGTTCACTTTCGGCCGTCGATTTCATGGTCTGTCCAACCCCGCAGGAGGCCAATTCTCGAGCCGCATGCCGAGCGAGAGGCCGCGCGAGGCGAGCACTTCCTTGATCTCGTTCAGCGACTTGCGCCCGAGGTTCGGCGTCTTCAGCAGTTCGGTTTCCGAGCGCTGGATCAGGTCGCCGATGTAATAGATGTTCTCGGCCTTGAGGCAGTTGGCCGAGCGTACGGTGAGCTCGAGGTCATCGACCGGACGCAGCAGAACGGGATCGACCTGTGGCGACGCGCGCTCGGCGGACGGCTGGTCGGTGCCCTTCAGGTCCGCGAACACCGAGAGCTGCTCGACGAGCACGCTCGCCGCATAGCGCACGGCCTGCTCCGGCTCGACGACGCCGTTGGTCTCGATGTCGAGCACAAGCTTGTCGAGATCGGTGCGCTGTTCGACGCGCGCCGATTCGACGGCGTAGCTGACGCGCCGCACCGGCGAGAACGACGCATCGAGCAGGATGCTGCCGATCGTGCGCCCGCCCTCCGGCTTGATGCGTGCCGTCGCCGGCTGGTAGCCGCGACCGCGCTCGACCTTGATTTCCATCTCGATCTTGCCGCCGGCAGTCAGGTGCGCGATCAGGTGCTCGGGGTTGATGATCTCGACGTCGTGATTCGGCTCGATATCCGCGGCCGTGACCGGGCCTTCGCCGGTCTTCGCGAGCTTCAGCATAACGCTGTCGCGGTTGTGCAGCTTCAGCACGACACCCTTCAGATTCAGCAGGACATCGACGACGTCCTCCTGCACGCCGTCGAGCGCCGAGTACTCGTGGAGCACGCCGGTGATCTTCACTTCGGTGGGCGCGTAGCCGGGCATCGACGAGAGCAGCACGCGCCGCAGCGCGTTGCCCAGCGTGTGTCCGTAGCCGCGCTCGAACGGCTCCATCACCACCTTGGCGTGGAACGGCGACATGCTTTGCACGTCGATGATGCGGGGCTTCAACAGAACATTGCTCTGCATGCGGTACCTTTAGTGGAGACGCCGAATAATCACAATCACAAAGTGTCGACCGCGCTGACTACGGTCGATCGTGCATTTCGATCGACCGTAGTCTCTCGCGGTCGACGGTCCATCCTATTTCGAATACAACTCGACGACGAGACTCTCGTTGATGTCCTGACCGAATTCCGAGCGGTCGGGCGCGCCCTTGAACGTGCCGGTCATCTTCTTCGGATCGACCTCGACCCACGACGGGAAGCCGACCTTTTCGGCGAGCTGCAGCGCATCCTGGATGCGGAGCTGCGACTTCGCGCGCTCCGACGTCGATACGATGTCGCCCGGCCGGAGCAGCGCCGACGGCACGTTCAGCACCTTGCCGTTGACGGTGATCGCGCGATGCGACACGAGCTGGCGCGCTTCGGCGCGCGTCGATCCCAATCCCATCCGGTAGACGACGTTGTCGAGACGCGATTCGAGGAGTTGCAGCAGGTTCGTGCCCGTCGAGCTCTTGCCCTTCGTCGCCTCGGCGAAATAGCGCCGGAACTGCCGCTCGAGCACACCGTAGATCCGGCGCAGCTTCTGCTTTTCGCGGAGCTGATGGCCGTAGTCCGACGTGCGCGCGCCGGACCTCACGCCGTGCTGGCCCGGCTTGGTGTCGAGCTTGCACTTCGAGTCGAGCGATCGCCGCGCGCTTTTCAGGAAGAGGTCGGTGCCTTCCCGTCGCGCCAGCTTGCATTTGGGTCCTATGTAACGAGCCACTGTTTTTTCCTCGTCTTTCCTGCTGAGAATCGTCGGGCTTCGCCCGCGATTCTCAGGTAATGGAATCGGACAAAAGTAGGGGTTTACTTTTGTTCGTCAAATCCTTCGGCGCTTCGGCGGGCGGCAGCCGTTGTGCGGCACCGGCGTCACGTCGGAAATGCTGCTGATCTTGAGCCCGAGCGCGTTGAGCGCGCGCACCGCCGATTCGCGGCCGGGACCCGGTCCCTTGATGCGCACCTCGAGATTCTTCACGCCGCATTCCTGCGCCGCGCGTCCCGCCGATTCGGCGGCGACCTGCGCCGCGAACGGCGTCGATTTGCGCGAGCCCTTGAAGCCGGCGCCGCCCGACGTCGCCCACGACAGCGCATTACCCTGGCGATCGGTGATCGTGATGATCGTGTTGTTGAAGGACGCGTGAATGTGCGCGATGCCTTCCGACACGCTCTTCTTGACCTTCTTGCGCGTCCGCGTCGCGGCGCCCTTTTGCGAGGGTTGCTGTGCCATCGTATGTGATCCTTGCTGTAATGCCTGCGTTACGCCGGCTTCGTTACTTGGTGACGCCCTTCGACAACGCGACCGTACGGCCCTTCTTCGGCCCCTTGCGCGTGCGCGCGTTCGTGCGCGTGCGCTGGCCGCGGACCGGCAGACCCTTGCGATGGCGCACGCCGCGGTAGCAGCCGAGGTCCATCAACCGCTTGATGCTCATCGTCACTTCCCGGCGAAGATCGCCCTCGACGGTGAACTTGCCGATGTTCTCGCGCAGCTTGTCCATTTGCGCGTCGGTCAGATCCTTGATCTTCGCGCCGGGCAATACGCCCGCCGCGACGCAGATCGCCTTGGCGCGCGGACGCCCGATGCCGTAGATCGCCGTCAGCGCGATCTCCGCGTGCTGGTGGTTCGGAATGTTGACGCCTGCAATACGTGCCATGATTTACCCGTTGTCCGTCGTTGCCGTAGCGTTCAGCCCTGCCGCTGCTTGTGCCGCGCGTCCGCCGTGCAGATGACGCGCACGACGCCGTGGCGGCGCACGATCTTGCAGTTGCGGCAGATTTTCTTCACCGATGCCAATACTTTCATTCGTAGCTCCTCAACGACGCCTCATCGCGCCTCCAATGGCGCGCCACGGGAAACACCGCTGCGTCTGATCCCTGTTCTCTTTTCCTGATCCCCGACAATCACTTCGCGCGAAACGTTATGCGCGCCCTCGACAAGTCATATGGCGTCAGCTCGACGGTGACCTTGTCGCCCGGAAGTATCTTGATGTAATGCATGCGCATCTTTCCGGAGATATGCGCCAGTACGACGTGTCCGTTCTCCAGCTTCACGCGAAACGTGGCGTTCGGCAGCATTTCCGCCACTTCGCCCTGCATCGCAATCGTTTCTTCCTTCGCCATTCGTAAGGCGGTCGCTATGGACGCTTCCATTCCCCCGCTCGCTGCGGAAGCGGGGGAAACGGGTGAAGGTCACCGCGTGGGCACGCCCCCCTTGAAATTCGCCTTGCGCAACAGGCTTTCATACTGCTGCGACATGAGGTACGCCTGCACCTGTGTCATGAAGTCCATCGTCACGACGACGATGATCAGCAACGACGTCCCGCCGAAGTAGAACGGCACGTTCTTCCACGCGATCAGGAAGTTCGGCACGAAGCAGACGACGACGAGGTACAGCGAGCCGATCAGCGTGAGCCGCAGCGTGATCTTCTCCAGGTACTTCGCCGTCTGGTCTCCCGGACGGTAGCCGGGGATGAATGCGCCGCTCTTCTTCAGGTTGTCCGCCGTTTCCTTCGGGTTGTACTGCAGCGCCGTATAGAAAAAGCAGAAGAAAATGATCGCCGCCGCGTACAGGATCTCGTGCACCGGCTGACCCGGCGACAGCGTCGCCGCGAGATCGCGCAGCCAGTTCGTGTTCTCGCCCGTGCCGGCCCATTGCACGAGCGTGGCCGGGAACAGGATGATCGACGAGGCGAAGATCGGCGGGATCACGCCCGCCATGTTGATCTTCAGCGGCAGGTGCGAGCTCTGTCCCTGGTATACCTTGTTGCCGACCTGTCGCTTCGCGTAATTCACGAGTATCTTGCGCAGCGCGCGCTCCATGAACACGACGAAGGCGGTCACCAGCACGACGAGCGCCACGATGCCGATGATCAGCAGCCACGAGTACGCGCCGGTGCGGCCCTGCTCGAGCGTCTGCCCGATCGCCCGCGGCAGCCCCGCGGCGATGCCGGCGAAGATGATGAGCGATATGCCGTTGCCCAGTCCCCGCTCGGTGATCTGCTCGCCGAGCCACATCAGGAACATCGTCCCGGTGACGAGCGTGATGGCCGAGACGACGCGAAACGACAGCCCCGGCTCGACGACGAGGCCGGCCTGCGCCTCGAGCGCTGCCGAGATGGCGAACGCCTGGAAGAACGACAGCCCGAGCGTCGCATAACGCGTGTATTGCGTGATCCTTCGCTGACCGGATTGTCCTTCCTTTTTCAGCGCCTCGAGCGACGGCACGATCACCGTGCAAAGCTGCATGATGATCGACGCCGAGATGTACGGCATGATCCCGAGCGCGAAGATCGAGAAGCGCGACAGCGCGCCGCCCGAGAACACGTTGAGCAGGCCGAGAATGCCGCCCTGCTGTCCGCGAAACAGCTCGTCGAGCACCGACGCGTTGATACCTGGCACCGGAATGTGCGTTCCGACCCGGTAGACGACCATCGCGCCCAGCAGGAACCACAAGCGGCGCTTCAGATCGCCGTACTTGCTGCCACTCTTCTGGGCCGGATTTCCAGTTGCCAATTGACTATCCTAGGTTGCGCCGCTCGTTCGCGTAATCAAGACGCCGATTCAGGCGACGCTGCCGCGGGCCGCCCGGGCGCTGCTTCGGCCGCTTCGACGCTGCCGCCTGCCGCCTCGATCGCCGACCTGGCGCCGTGCGTCGCCGCAAGGCCGGTGAGCTTGACTGCGCGATCAAGCTTGCCGGTCTTGATGACTTTCGCCGACTTCGCGATCAATGGCACGAGGCCGGCGGCCTTCAGCGCCGCGAGGTCGATGTCCGCGACCGGCAGCTTCGCGAGATCGGACAGGCGCACTTCGGCAACGTCGAACCGCGCGCGCGAAACGAAGCCGCGCTTCGGCAGGCGTCGCTGCAACGGCATCTGGCCACCCTCGAAGCCGACCTTGTGAAAGCCGCCCGACCGCGACTTCTGACCCTTGTGCCCGCGCCCGGCCGTCTTGCCGAGGCCCGAGCCGATGCCGCGGCCGACGCGGCGGCGCGCCTTGTTGCTGCCCGCGGAGGGCTTCAGCGTATTGAGACGCATCACAGGCTCCCGGATTTCACTCGCCAACGACGGTGACGAGGTAGCTGACCTTGTTGATCATGCCGCGGACGGCCGGCGTGTCCTCGAGCTCGACGGTGTGGCGGATGCGCCTGAGGCCCAAGCCGCGCACCGTTGCCCGATGGTCCTCCCGCGTGCTCCCGACGCCCTTGACGAGCGTCACCTTCAGTTTCTTCGCCTCGGCCATCGTCATGTCCCGAGGATCTCTTCGACCGTCTTGCCGCGCTTGGCGGCGATGTCGGCCGGAGCATTGATCGCCTCGAGCGCGTTGATCGTCGCGCGCACGACGTTGTACGGGTTCGTCGGACCGTGGCACTTCGCGAGAATGTTCGTCACGCCGACGACGTCGAACACGGCGCGCATCGCGCCGCCCGCGATCACGCCGGTGCCGTCGGACGCCGGCTGCATATGGACGCGCGTCGAGCCATGCCGACCCTCGACCGCGTGATGCAGCGTGCCCTTCTTGAGGCGCACCTTGACCATCTTGCGGCGCGCCTGCTCCATTGCCTTCTGTACGGCGACCGGCACTTCCTTCGCCTTGCCCTTGCCCATGCCGATGCGGCCGTCGCCATCGCCGACGACCGTCAGCGCTGCGAAGCCGAGGATCCGCCCGCCCTTCACCACCTTGGTGACCCGATTGATCGAGATCATCTTCTCGCGCAGGCCGTCGCCGCGGTCATCCTGCTGCTGCGGCTGGCGCGGGTTGGATCGTTGCTGTGCCATGTATGAAGTCCCCTGCTCAGAACTTGAGGCCGCCCTCGCGGGCGGCGTCGGCCAGCGCTTTTACGCGGCCGTGAAAACGAAAGCCGGCGCGATCGAACGCGACTTTCTCGATCCCGAGCGCCTTCGCGCGCTCGGCGATGCGTTTGCCGATCACCGTCGCGGCAGCCTTGTTGGCGCCGTTCTTCAGATCCTTGCGCACGTCGGCCTCGACGGTCGATGCGCTCGCGAGCACCTTGTCGCCGGTCGGCGCGATGATCTGCGCGTAGATATGCGCATTCGAGCGGCCGACGACGAGGCGCAACGCGCGCTGCTCGGCGATGCGCAGCCGCGTCTGTCGCGCGCGGCGGACTCGAGCTTCCCGTTTATTCATCGCTCATGTCTCCGATTACTTTTTCTTGGTTTCTTTGATCTTCACGCGCTCGTCGGCGTAGCGAACGCCCTTGCCCTTGTACGGCTCGGGCGGACGATAGGCGCGGATTTCCGCGGCGACCTGTCCCACCTGCTGCTTGTCGATGCCCTTGACAAGGATTTCGGTCTGCACCGGCGTTTGCACCGTCACGCCTTTCGGCATCCTGTGCACGACCGGATGCGAGAAGCCGAGCGACAGGTTGATCTTGTCGCCGGCCGCCTGCGCGCGGTAACCGACACCCACGAGCGTGAGCTTCTTTTCGAAGCCCTGAGTCACGCCCTTGACCATGTTCGCGACGAGCGCGCGCAGCGTGCCCTGCAGCGCGCTCGCATCTTCGTTCGCCGCCGTGAACACCAGCGCCTCGCCGTTCCGCTCGACGGTGACATCCGGGCCGAACTGCCGCGTCAGCGTGCCGAGCGGGCCTTTGACCGAGATTTGACCGGTGGCAAGCGTCACCTCGACCTTCGGCGGCACCTGGACGGGATTGTTGCCAATGCGTGACATTTCGTTTCTCCGTCAGGCGGGAAGGGCCGCCCCGACCGACTGACCAGCCCCCCGGGGGGCAGCGAGCCGAGCGAGCGTGGGGGGATGTTCCATACTAGGCGACGATGCAGAGCACTTCGCCGCCGACGCCGGAGGCGCGCGCCTTGCGATCGGTCATCACGCCGTGCGACGTGGAAACGATGGCGATGCCGAGGCCGTTCATCACGCGCGGGATGTCGTCCTTGCTCTTGTAGATCCGAAGGCCCGGCTTCGACACGCGCTCGATCTTCTCGATGACCGGCCGGCCGGCGTAGTAGCGCAGCGCAATCTCGAGTTGCGGCTTGCGCGCCTCCTCGCCGGACACCTTGAAGCCTTCGATGTAGCCCTCGTCCTTCAGCACGTGGGCAATCGCGACCTTGACCTTGGATGCCGGCATCGCCACGACCGCGCGCTCAGTCATCTGCGCATTGCGAATGCGCGTCAGCATGTCGGCGATGGGATCGGTCATGCTCATCTTTTCACCTCGCTCCTACCAGCTCGCCTTGACGATGCCGGGGATTTCGCCCCGCATCGCGTACTCGCGCAGCTTGTTGCGCCCGAGCCCGAATTTGCTGTACACGCCGCGCGGCCGACCGGTGATCGAGCACCGGTTGCGAAGCCGCGTGGGGTTCGCGTTGCGCGGCAGCGTCTGCAGCTTGAGCCGCGCCGCGTACCGATCCTCTTCGGACAGGCGCGGGTTGACGATCAGCGCCTCGAGCGCCGCGCGCTTCTTCGCGTATTTCGCGACGAGCTTCTCGCGCTTGTACTGCCGATTGATCAATGCCAGTTTCGACATGCTAGCCCCTGAACGGAAACTTGAACGCGCTGAGCAACGCCTTCGCTTCGGCATCGGTCTTCGCGGTCGTCGTGATCGAGATGTTCATCCCGCGGATCGTGTCGATCTTGTCGTACTCGATTTCCGGAAAGATGATCTGCTCCTTGATGCCCATGTTGTAATTGCCGCGTCCGTCGAAGCCGCGCGCCGAGACGCCGCGGAAGTCGCGCACGCGCGGCAGCGCCACGCTGACGAGCCGGTCGATGAACTCGTACATGCGCTCCTGGCGCAGCGTCACCATGCAGCCGATCGGATAGCCCTCGCGGATCTTGAACCCGGCGATCGCCTTGCGCGCCTTGGTGATCACCGGCTTCTGGCCGCTGATCTTCGTCATGTCGCCGACGGCGTTCTCGAGAATCTTCTTGTCCGCCGTCGCTTCGCCAACACCCATGTTGAGCACGACCTTCGAGATCCGCGGCACTTGCATCGGCGACTTGTAGCCGAACTGCGCCGTCAGCGCGGGCGCCACTTCCTTCCGGTAGATTTCCTTCAGGCGCGCCGGCTGATGCGGCTGGTTCGCCGTGTGCGCCATTTGCGCCGATGCGGCCTTCGACCCCTTCGGGGCTTTTTCCGCCTTCGGCTGCTTCGCCGCTACCGCCGGCTTGTCCGACTTCGGCGCTTTCCGGTCGGCGCCCTTCTTGTCGGCGCCCTTCTTGTCCGTGCTCTTCTTGTCAGCCATTGATCTGCTCACCGTTCGACTTGAAGAAGCGCAGCTTGCGGCCGTCGTTCATCAGCTTGAAGCCGATCCGGTCCGGCTTCTGCGTGACCGGATTCCAGATGGCCACGTTCGAGATGTGAATCGGGACCTCCTTCGTGACGATGCCGCCCGGCTGGTTCTTCATCGGGTTGGGCTTCGTGTGCCGCTTCACCTGGTTCACGCCGTTGACGATGACGTGCGTGTCGTCGACATAGCTCGCGACATCGCCGCGCTTGCCCTTGTCACGCCCGGCGATGACGACGACGTTGTCACCCTTCTTGATCTTGCGCATGGTTGGACTCTTCGAATGCGCCGGCGTCAAAGCACTTCGGGCGCCAGCGAGACGATTTTCATGAATCGCTCGGTGCGAAGCTCGCGCGTGACCGGCCCGAAAATGCGGGTGCCGATCGGCTCGAGCTTGTTGTTGAGCAACACGGCGGCGTTGGTGTCGAAGCGGACCAGTGCGCCGTCGTCGCGGCGCACGCCCTGGCGGGTGCGCACGACGACCGCGTTGTAGATCTCGCCCTTCTTCACGCGTCCGCGGGGCGCGGCCTCCTTCACCGATACCTTGATGACGTCACCGATGTGCGCGTAGCGGCGCTTGCTGCCGCCCAGCACCTTGATGCACATGACCGCGCGCGCGCCGGTATTGTCGGCGACGTCGAGTACCGTCTGCATTTGAATCATGACTGCCACTCTCCAACTTGATCCGCCTCCGGCGACAGGGTCGTTGCCGACCCGGATACCGGCGAATTCGAAAGGCGGCGGCCAGTTTTGGATCCCGTCGCGAACGCGTAGCCCACGCATCCGACTGGGATGGGCCGCGGTGCCCGCGCATTCGTGAATGCCCTGGGAGCCGCAGCGGGGAAAACGGCGATTATCGCAGTTATTTCGCCGACCTGCAATACCCGCGCCAACGCTTACCGAGCTTTGCCACGGTCATTCAGATCACCTTCGCCTTCTCGACGACGCGCAGCACGCGCCACGCCTTGATCTTCGACAGCTTGCGCGTCGCCTGGATCTCGACGAGATCGCCGGCCTTG
>Ga0207664_10003373_pt1 | contig 10622 bp, 14 predicted proteins | sample LARL83metaG_FD_184349 | JGI IMG/M metagenome (GOLD analysis project Ga0207664, IMG submission 184349) | Corn, switchgrass and miscanthus rhizosphere microbial communities from Kellogg Biological Station, Michigan, USA - LAR L8-3 metaG... | ecosystem: Host-associated > Plants > Roots >...
CCATCTGCTGTTCTTATCTTGGTCGCCATGCCAGATCACGACGCCGAGCCACGAAGAAGACCCTAACGGGAAGAACGATGGGTAGAAATCGACTGCTTGCTTGTGAACGTGACTCGCACGAAGCCGCAAGTTTGGTTGGGCTCTGGCTTTAACAAGCTGAGAACCTCCTCAGCAGTCAGCTCACAAATTTGCGGCCTAGCGGGATGCCGCCGGGTAATACGATCAAAGTGCGCTCTGGGGTTATTCCGCGGTGCACCGTCAATGACCGCTCGGGGTCAAACTCGGTCATTCGCCGTATGTCGCCTCAATGTCCGGTTTGCCCAAAGCGGACGTCGATGCGCGACCTTGCAATGTCGCACAAGTGCCTATTAGCCGACGCTACCGTCGGCGGCGCGACGCAGCACGATGCCTGGTGTGGTACCGGTGTGGGTCGCATTTTCGATGACGACGATGCCGTTGACGATGACGGTGGTACGCGGGCCGCTAGGATAGCAGTGCGGGTTCGCGTAAGTCGCCTCGTCACGGAAGTCGTCAGGGTCAAAAATCGTGACGTCGGCCGAAAAACACTATGCGCACTTAGCCCCGAGCTACGTCGCCGATATGATCCGGGCGCATTTCCCGACGCTCGGAATTACGGACGCCGGCACTGTGAGACCTATGCACCGCAAGCGAGCCAACCGAATGCCTTAGCAGCAAGTCTTCCGCGCATCTTCGAATGCGTGCTCTCGATTGGGACCTGGTCCGCGCAGAGCATTAGGGCCAGCGGCCATCCGCGCCGCATCAACAGGCCGGACACATGACCGCACCCGACCAATGCTGCATCGACGTAAAAAGGCTCTTGTCAATCAGGCGCCGGAGAGAAAAATGAGGCGCAACACCTTTGATGCGATGTGGTTCGCCGCGGCGCTTGTGCTGGCAATCTCCGCCACGACCTCGGCAAAAGCCGCTGAGCAGCGTTATCAACCAAATGAAGTAATTATATTTCCACCCCCTGAATTTGACAGGCCATTTGACGGGAGGTTGGAAGAATTCATCGTAAAAGATCACGAAGAACTGGCAAATTTCTGTGGACAACAGCTTGCGTTTGGCTGCGCTTTCCCAGCGTTCGACCGCCGCTCTTGCCTCATTTATCTTTTGCCCGACGATTTTCAGCGCAGATATGGAATAACTATCGAAATTGCGCGCCGCCACGAGATCGCGCATTGCAATGGTTGGCATCATCCGCATCATCCCCCCCTCCCGGGGATTGATCCATGGAGCTTGGAGGTGAGCAAGCCATCTAGAGCAAAGAAATAATGTTCTGAGAATATCGGCGGCTCGTTGCCGAGAGCCTTAATCCAAGTTGAATTAAAGCGACAGCGCGGGGGCATCTACGAGGCGAGTTGATGCGCTGCGCCGTGACGGGATGATCTTGCCGAGGAAAGCACGGTCACGACGATCTTCGGAGCGGTTGCGCTGACTAAGCTTCCGCACTAGCGTCGCCTCCCGAAAATCTGGAGTAAGCCAAGATGAAAAAGTTCATCGTGGCGGCGGTTGTTTTCATCGCAGCGGCAGCGTCGGTCGCTAATGCTCGCGACGACGAGCCTAGCTGGGAAGCAGTAGAACAATACGCTCGAAACTATATGCAGCAGCTCAAGAAGGAGGGGATGTCTGAACGAGAGACCGCCAATCAGTTGGCCTCCTCGATCTGGTGGTCTGAGAAATTGCAGCTGCTTTGCCCATCTTACTTCTATGTGAACGCGCGCAGGGCTCGCTACGATTATCTTCTACGTCAAGGAACCTGGAACACGATGTACGGAGTAGGTAAGACCGCCACGTCCATCCTGAATGAGGCCGCCAACCGACGAAACGAAGAATTCAACAATGTAGTCGGAGCCGCAAAGGGGGCATGGTGTGAGAGCGTCAAGGCGTTCGGAATAAAGCATTTCGGTTGGGCTCCTTTGTTTGAAGCCGGTGATTAAAGGGGATGCAGGGTTCATCGCAGGTAGCGCTGACTAAGCCAAAATTGTAAACTGCGATTCGGCGCGGGGCCGGATTCGCGGTCCGTCGCCGGCCACATCACCACCGCCGTCCGGCTCACCCCGCGCCGATCCTAGCATCGGCGGTGGGTGGGCGGTGGATCATGGCGGTGTCCCAACTAGTCGAAGGCGGGTATTGCAATAGCATTAGCAACAGACAGCCGTTTGTTATCGGCATCGATTTTAGACCGCCCGTGCCTGCAGGATGGTTTCTCCCGCGCATCAGACCGAGTGCGGACGTTCTGCAGGAGCTTATGGAATGCCTCGAGCGGGCAGGCGCAGTCACCAAGATCGATGCGGAGAGTTCGGAAATCCGCTGCCTCACGTGTGCGGTGTCGTCAGCAACGTCTGCTCTGACGTGCCGGCATTGAGAACGCCAGCATTCAATCCATCCGCCGCGCCGCTGCCGCCTTCAAAGCCCGCCATCGCTTGCACGAGTTGAGCGGCTTGACCTGAGTTACCCATTGAAGCGGTCGGGGGACTGAAACTGCCAAGCTGCCACTCCAAGCCCACCGAGCCCAATGGGGCGGCTCCAGTGATTTGATTGAATCATGGCCCAGCTAAACGGCAGCGGGTATCCTAAATCTATCGGCCGATGCACGCCCTAGGCAACCCTCGAAGCGAAGTGAGGCAATTGAGCGATGGTGATCACACCGAGCCAGATTGATCTGTGGCGACAAGCGCCATCGGAGTACCAGAATCTAGAGTTCAAGGAGGCGAAAAATCAGTTCGATCGCGAAAAGCTGTCAGCTTATTGCGTAGCCATTGCAAACGAGGGTGGTGGTCATCTGGTGCTTGGGGTCGCCGACAGTCCGCCTCGGCCCGTAGTCGGCACTGCAGCCTTTGGAGATGTTGTGGAGGCTGCTGATCGGCTGTTTCAGAAGATCGGTTTTCGTGTGGATGTCGAGGAAATTGCGCATCGGAACGGGCGCGTCGTCGTGTTCCGCATACCATCAAGGCCGCATGGTACTGCTTATCATTTAGATGGCAAGTATCTGATGCGCTCTGGACAATCACTCGTACCGATGTCGGAAGATCGATTGCGCGCGATCTTCGCAGAGGGCGGACCAGATTGGCTAGAGGAACCATGCCTCGACGGATTGAGTCCTGAGGGGGTCATTGACCTTCTCGATACGCAGAGCTTCTTCGACCTGATGAAACAACCATATCCAACGGATCGAGTTGGAGTGCTTGATCGCCTCGTTCGCGAACGACTAATTGATACACAAGACGGAACCTTTGTGATACGGCGCATTGCCGGGCTCCTCCTAGCGAAGAAACTGGAACGCTTTCCCGATTTGGCCCGCAAGGCGCCGCGCGTTGTGGTTTATACCGGCGAATCGAAACTCGATACTCGCGTCGACCAGCCGGGACAGCGCGGATATGCAGTTGGCTTTCCGGGCCTCGTTTCATTCGTTATGGCGCAGCTCCCACAAAACGAGGTGATTGAGAACGCTTTGCGAAAGAGCGTGAAGCTCTTGCCACAAGACAGCGTTCGGGAGCTTGTCGCCAACGCGCTCATCCACCAGGATCTCTCGATCGGCGGCGCAAGTCCGATGATCGAGATCTATGCGAACCGCATCGAGATTTCGAACCCAGGTGAGCCGATCGTACCTGTTGAACGCTTCATCGATGGATATCAGTCGCGCAATGAACGGCTGGCAGACTTCATGAGGCGTATGAGCAAATGTGAGGAGAAAAGCAGTGGTATCGACCGAGTGGTTCATCAGGCAGAGGCGTTTCAGTTGCCGGCTCCTGATTTCCGCGCAGGCTATCGGCGAACGATCGTCATCGTGTACGGACCAAAGCCATTCGAAGAGATGGGTCGCGAGGATCGTGTTCGCGCTTGCTACCAACACTGTGCGCTAAGATGGGTTGTCTCCGAGCAAATGACGAACCAATCGTTGCGCGAGCGATTTGGACTGTCCGAAAGCAAGGCCGCAGTAACGTCGCAAGTGATCGCGGCCACCATCGAAGCTGGATTGATCAAGCCCGATGAGGCGGTAGGGGGTTCCCGAAAGTACGCCCGCTACCTGCCATTCTGGGCTTAGGCCCTATTTAAGGGCATCACGCTTATGTTGGGCCTGTCCAGAAAATATTGTGGTTTATCAAATACTTGGTATTTAAGCTCATCCGACATTAGCTCTTTACCGAACGCAGTGCCACGCGCTTACCGCCCGCAGCATTAATGCGAATCCGGCAACGCACGGTGGCCCAAGAGCCTACATGGAGCAGTTGCGAGGCCAGACGTTAAGAGTGCCGGCCACTTCCAATCATCCTGCTGTGCACTGCCTCTGGCGATTTGTTTCTGTAGCGCCGCATGCCCTCGCTTGCGTAGCCAAGCTTCACCCACAGGCAAATTTTCAAGAGCTAGGGGTGGAAGGAAGGATGCCCCGACTGAAGCCAAAACTGTAAACTGTGATTGGCGCGGGGCCGGATTCGCGATCCGTCGCCGGACACCTCACCACCGCCGTCCGGCTCGCCCCGCGCGACACTCTGCTGTCGGCGGTGGGTGGCGGTGGTGAAATGGGCGGTGATGACGAACAGCGCGAGCCTGCGCGTCCGGCAGTCAATCCAATTCGCAAGCCCGCGCTTCCTCCCTCGTTAGGTCGGCTACCGACAGAGCTTGACCGGTTGTATTCGGAACTTGGTGGGCCGGCTCCGCTTCGCGACGACATCGATCGCAAGGTATTTGATTTTTGCTGCAATGAGTTCTGCTGGTCGAAAGTCGAGCCGGAAATGCGTCGCTTCCAAGCGGACCGAGACATTGGCAGAAGGCATTGGCCATGGGTCGCAGTCGCGCTCAGTCAATATCGCCTCGAACGAAACGAGCTGCAGAAGCCCGGCGCTACGCTAACTCCAGCCGAGGTTGTAGAACTACTGGATGACATCCACCGCTCGGCAAAGAAGCTAGTGAACCGTCTCAGACAACTTCAGGAATACTCCCACTCCCTCGCTGATCCAGCGGCGTCACTTAGACAACCTCATCTCGCGTATCTGGACGAATTCATTTCACAGGCTGCGGCCGGATACCTCGCTTCCGAAGTCAATCAGGACCCGCAACACATGGCCCGAGTTTTCTTCGGCAAGCAATCGCTTATGCAGCGACTCATTGATATCGAAGTTGCGGCCTGCGAAGCCATGAAGCGGGCGGACGTGGGCCTGTTAAAGCGGAAGAGAGGTCAGGCTGATCCGAGCCTACACAACTTCGTTTGGCAAAGTGCCAAGATTTGGGGAAGCATGACCGGCCGGAAGGCGAGCCCTCATACCCGCGATGGCAATGAGTCCGACTTTGTCAAATTCGTACAAACACTTGTGGGTCTCGTTGGTGCGCCAAAACCATCAAGAAAGCAAATTGAAATCAGCTTGAAGAATGCGGCCCCCCCGATGGCAACTCAAAAATCGGAGCAATCGGGGGCGTGACCCATACTCGTTAAAGAGACACATACGGTTCCGTTGCGCACCAGGCGCATCCCAACGAACAAAGGAATCGTAATGTCCCTCCCCGAACCCCTAGCTCTTTCGATCGCGGAAGCGTGCTCAGTCGCGCGCGCAGGCCGGACGGCTCTCTATGAGGCTATCCGGTCTGGTGCCTTGCGTGCCGTGAAGCGCGGACGCCGCACCATCGTCCTTGCGGACGACCTGCGCCGCTACCTCGAAAGCCTCCCGGCAGTCGAGCCAAAGGCATGACTGAAATGAAGCGCCCCGGCGCGGTGGTTCAGACCGCGACCGGGGCAATCGTCAATCCCCTTCAGCGAAAGGCAGAATGACAATGCGAAAGATACCGTATCGCCGGCCCGTCCGCCATGACGTTTTTGAGCTTCCGCTTTTCCATTGGTCTGCAATGCGATGCCCCCCGCTCACGACCGGCGGTCGGTGGTTGCATCGGCATCGCGCGGTCCCGCGTGAGCTGGCCGATCTCGTCGCCGAGCTGGCTTGCATCGGTGGGGAGCAAGACCGATGACGCGCCCTGTCTCTCTCACGGTGCGGGCTCGCATTGGTGACGACCACGGCCCGATGGTCACGGTGCGCGGCCGCGAAGCTTGGGCATTGTTGGCTCTCATGGCGGCCGGCGAACGGGGATGTACGCCAATCGACCATCCTGGCCCTCGGTGGAGCGGCTATATCCATGATCTGCGCAGGCTCGGCTTCAACATCGAAACGATCCACGAGCCGCACCAAGGCGCATTCCCCGGCAGTCATGCTCGCTACGTGCTTTGGTCGCGCGTCACCCGAGTTGAAGATCGAGGTGTGGCGGCATGAAGCCTGTTGCCGGCACCTGGAAGCCCGTCGGCGAGGTTTTTGCCTCGCCGGCACTCCAGCGGCTCCAGAAGCCGCGAACGACCACGGACGGCATTGGGGGCGATGGCAAGGGTAGACCACGAGCGGACGCCCAAGCGCGATTCAATTTCGCCCGGCATCGCTGGCTTGGCCTCGTTGCGCGCGACGACGAATTGCCCGGCGCTGCTTTTCGGACGGCCGTCTTGCTCTGGGAGCTGCAAAATGCCGAACACGGCTACGCCTGGCCGTCGCTGTTGTACATCGCCACCGAATTGAAAATGCACAAGTCGACCGTGATCCGTTCGTTGCACATCCTTCGCGATCGGGGATGGATCACCATTGCGCATCGTGGCGGACGCCACCGCACGAACCAGTACCGCATCGGCTTTGGACGGATGGACGATGGCGACACGACATCATAGCCGCGGCGCGGCAACGAAACGGTCGCAGCCCCGCAACGAAACGGTCGCAGCCCCGCACCCCAATAATATGAATACAAAATATATTAAAATTGGACTGTTGCTACCGAGGCAGCGATGAATCTAAGAGAACAAGTCAGTTTTCGAGATGCGAGTAAGTTCAATGGGGCGATTCGAGTTTAGGCAGTTAATTTCGGAAAATCGGAGTCTGCGAGATGGGCGGATTTGGCAGCGGACGACATGGCGGGGGGCCCACGGTCGAGAGCACATTTGGGATCGACATTGACTCGCTGCGCCGTCACGGCCTGATTCGGCTTGGCCGCGGTGGCTGCGTAATCCGCGGTGGCTGCGTAATCCGATTCTCCGGGCCCTATCACGACCTCGACGTGGAAGTCGAAACTCATATCGATGGCCCTTGGAATAGCTGGGTCCGTTTGAAATACAGCACGACCGACTATTGGAAAAACGAACCGCTCGCGATTGACGACAAGATTTTTCTCGCAACGTCACGACCACCATTCGGTGGGCTGCGGTGGTGGTTCGTATGCCCGCGCTCGAATCGGAAAGTGCGCAAGCTATACCTGCCGCTCGACGGCCGTCACTTTTGGTCGCGGCGCGCTTATGAGCTTGCCTACGCCTCCCAACGAGAGACTAAGTATGACAGAGCCCTCCGGCGCGCTCGAAAGTTGACGCTGAAGCTCGGCGGCGATCCAGCGGATGACGAGTATCCTGACAAGCCGAAGCGGATGCGATGGACCACATACAATCGGCTGATGGACAAGCTCGTTACGGCCGATGAGCGAACGGAGCATCGCCATGTCGTCTTCGAAGCGGCGCTATCTTAACGGACCGATCCGAGTACACGTTCACCTGAGAGTCCTAATTAGCTACCCCAACGCCGTTATTTTTGGTCGAGGCGCCATGCACCATCCCAGTCGTTGCCAGGGGGCTCCGCCAGCAAGCTGTCGATGCGTTTGACGAACGTCGCCGACGGTCCATCGTTGGCGACCGCTTCGAGCGCAGCCGCAAACCTGCGGCGGGCATCTTCCCAGTGCCGCGCCCGATAGGCTGCGAGCCCTTCGGAATACGCGGTCCGAAGCAATATCTGCGCGGGCGTCAGGGCTCCCTGGCGTCCCATAATCTCGAACACGGCTTGCGGTGTGGTCTGGCCGCTCACAACGATCCAATCGATCTCGCGGACCTCGACGTCGAGAGCAGCCGCAGATGCGGTGGCCTCCGACACCAGCAACCGGCTGTTATAGACCTTGTTTGCGCCCTCGAGGCGCGACGCCAAGTTTACCGTGTCGCCCATCACGGTGTAGCTCATCATGAACTCGGACCCGATGCTCCCGACCAACGCCTCGCCGGTTGCAATGCCGATGCGCAGGTCGACTGCAATCGGCACTTTGCGGACTCCGAGCAACTCCGGCAGCTCGGCCTGCAAAGGCTCCACCCGTGCCACCATATCGAGAGCCGCCAGGCAGGCGAGCCGGGCCTGTTCGGGGTCCTCGGTGAACGGGGGTCCCCAGTAGGCCATGATGGCGTCGCCGATATACTTGTCGATGATCCCCCCGTGATTCCGGATCGGCTGGGACATGATCGACAGGTAGCGATTCATGACCTTCACGAGTCCCTGCGGCGTCATTCCCTCGCTGATACCGGTGAATCCTTTGACGTCGCAGAACAGCACGGTCATCACGCGGCGCTGCCCGTCGGCGGCCAGCACCGGCCGATCGATGAGCCCTTCCACGACGCGCGGGTCGATATATTTGCCGAAGGTTTCGCGAATACGCTCCTTGAGGCGCAGCTGCTCGACCATGCGATTGAAGGCCGCCGTCAAATGGCCGATCTCGTCCCGCGACGTGGCGACAAGCGTTTCGTCGAGTTTGCCTGCCTCGACGGCGCGCGCACCTTCCAGCAATCGCCGGACCGGGCGTGCCATGCTGGTGCTGACCAGCACCGAGAACAGGACGCCGAGGATAGCGGCGATTGCCGTCAGCGCGGCTGCGATCCAAATCACCTCGTGCTGCCGCTGCAACGTCGCCGCGGCATCGGATCGAACGAGCGCAAGCATGTCGGATCGGATGCCATCGATCTTCTGGTTGAGTTCGTCACGCAGGGCGTCGATGCGGGCAAGGTCATCGGCGATACTCGCGGCATTTCCGCCATCGAGCAGGGGCAGGAGGCGCTCGATCTCGGTGTTCAGATGACGTCGACTGTCGTCCAATACTGCATCGATGCGCGTCTCGATCCGCGCCAGGGCCGCGCCGTCGGCGAAGCTCGTCCCCTGCGTGATCAACCCGTTGATCAGGGTGCGCGCGGATTGGGCTTCGCGCACGACTTCCGCCCCCTTTTCGTCGAATACCTCGCGCGCAGTTGAAAATGTTGCCTGGTCAGGCGGCGACCGAGACTTTGCGATCACCATGCGGCGAAGTGCCAAGGCCCTTTCCAGCGAGCGAATATTGCCGCGCGCCAGGTTTCCGTAGGCTGGAATATAGCTGTTTGTCATCTGGTCGAGCCGATGACCAACTTGGGTTACCAATGTCAGCGACAGCACCGCCGTAATGACCATGAGGACGATCATTCCTACCGCGATTGCAAGAATCTTGGTTCTGATCGACGATCGGATCATCGCACGCGACCTTCGAATTTATGTTCACCAAATCCGCGTTGCGGGACGGACTAAGGCCAAGCGAATGGCAAGGAGACGGGCATGAGCGACTGGCTGCATAATCTCCCAGTGCTTTGGATGAGCCTAGTAGTTTTCGGCTTCACCTACTTGGTCACGGCAGCAATTTATATGGCGGTATCGGTCTTTGCCGTAGGCGAACGCGCGCGTTCGTTCAAGGCAATTTCCCCTGGCTTGCTTTCGCCGTTGGGTATCATCTTCGCCCTTTTTGTTGCGTTCACCGCGAGCCAGGTTTGGACTGACACCGAGAAGGCCAAAACGGAAATCGATCGCGAGGCTAGCGCGCTGAGAAGTGTCGTAATTCTCGCTACTACCTTTCCGAAAGAGGCGGAAGCTCAACTTCGCGGCTTGATCCGCCGCTATATTGCCGACGCCGCAACTCAGGAATGGTCGATGATGGCTAACCGTACGGCCAACCTCAAGGCGATCCCTGGCGTCGTCGCTGAGGCACTGCAGGCAACCCTTGCTCTGATGCCAAGCAGCGAAGGTCAGAAGACTGCGCAACGTGAAATGACCACTGCCCTTGAAACCGCATTGGACGCGCGGCGGCAGCGCATCATCATAAGCCAATCGCACGTCAACCTGCTGAAATGGTTATGCCTGTTCCTGCAGGCGGTCTGCGCCCTGGTTGCAATTGCCCTGGTCCACAGCGACAACCGGCTTGCCTCTATTATCGCGTTGGGCATCTTCGCGACCGGCGTAGCCGCGTCAATGTTGCTAATCCTCGCCCATGATCGACCTTTTACAGGAGAGATATCAATCAGACCCGATGCTCTGTTGCAGGTGATGCCCGAGATAGGAAGCTAGAGAGGCGGGAGCCAGCCCATAAGGGCCGCACGCAACTATTCCGAGCGGCCAGCGTGGTAGGGCGACTTGTTTCAGCTCCTCGGTGCGTCGGGTGCAAACGGGTCATAAGGATAGCCGGCATACATAAGATTCGCACCCGTGGCGCCCAGCAGTTCTTCGATCTTCTCGACCGTTTGCCCAATCACGCTGCGCGGCTCGCCGGCCTGAACTTGGCGTTTTAGCTCAAGGAGTCCCCGATTGGCGCTATCGAGACGCTGTGCCAGCACGGTTGCCACGTAAAGGAGCGCGATGGGGTCTACCCTAAGTGTGGTGGCCGCATCGGCGACATGAAACTGCGAGGCTTCAAGCGCACGCACATCGGCTGTGTGCGGCTGATCCAGCAACACGGAGAGTTCGCCGAACACGGCG
>Ga0207664_10003375_pt1 | contig 10618 bp, 7 predicted proteins | sample LARL83metaG_FD_184349 | JGI IMG/M metagenome (GOLD analysis project Ga0207664, IMG submission 184349) | Corn, switchgrass and miscanthus rhizosphere microbial communities from Kellogg Biological Station, Michigan, USA - LAR L8-3 metaG... | ecosystem: Host-associated > Plants > Roots >...
GCCACTGCTGATGCCGGCCCGGCGCTGGAGCCGCCCGAGCCTTCCTGGGGCAGCCAGGGATTCATGGTCTGCCCTCCAAACCAGATGTCGTTCAGCGCCAGCGCCCCCAGGCTCAACTTGGCCAGCAGCACTGCGCCCGCCTCATGCAGGCGCTGGACCACGGCGGCGTCCTTCGCGGGCACGCGATTCCGGAAGGGTTCGGCGCCATATGTGGTGGGTATGCCGGCCGTGTCGAGCAAATCCTTGCCGCCCCAGGGAATGCCATGCAGCGGCCCGCGGTACTTGCCGCCAGCGATCTCCTGGTCGGCCTGGCGTGCCTGCTTCAGCGCCAGTTCGGATGTAATCGTGATGGCGCAGCGCAGTTCGGGATTGAACCGCTGCAAGCGCTGCAGGTAAATCTTCGTCAGCCGCTCCGAGGTGAGCTTTCTCTCTGCTATCCACCGGGACAACTGCGTGACCGGAGCGAAAGCAATGTCTTCGTCCTTGGCCGGCAAAGCTCCCGGATCAGCCTGGCTGCGCACAAAGCGGTCCTGCTGTGGGCCTGCTTTTAGCCCCGGCAAAATCGGATCCCAGCGCGAAGCGGGGGCAAGCGTGGCCTCCAGCGCCACCTTGCGCGGGCCCGTGCGCCGTTCATAGAGAGCCGCCATCGTTCTCGCCCAAGTATTTGCCGCCATTGCCCGTTCGGGCAGAGTCAAGGGGAACTGCACCAGCTTTTCGGCTTCCGCAAAAGTGGCGGTCGAGACCGCCGGCCCCACTGCCGGTCCCTCTCCAAAGGCCGACGGCATACCCGCCGGCGCTTCTCCGGGTTGTTGCGCGTGCACGCGTTTGGCGGCGGCCGACGCTAGAAGGAACAGCGAGGTTTCAGTCAGGAACTGCCGGCGTGATTTGGACATGCTCCTCCGGAGAGAGGTGGGAAGTTGCGCCCCATTTCTCGACGGAGATGATACAGGAACGGTCGTATGGGCCAGGGCAGCTCAGATCAGCGAAGTCGGCCAGCAGCGTGGCTACCGTACACGAGCCAAAGCAACGGCTCCGTTTTGCGGCAAATCGAGCTTCAGCAGCTTGGCCGGGTCGAGATAAATTCCCTCCCACCTCACCGCCAGGTGCAGGTGTGGCCCCGTGGCCCGGCCCGTGGCACCACTCAAGCCCAGGAGTTGTCCACGGCGGACCTTCTGCCCTTTTCTCACCTTGAACTTCGAAAGATGCATGTAAAGCGTCATCAGGCCCTGGCCATGGTCCACCACGACGCAATTACCTTCGAAGAAGAGGCGCCGTGCCAGCAGAACTGTGCCCGAGTTGGCAGCCACCACCCGCGTGCCGCGTGGCGCGTGGTAGTCCAGACCCTGATGTTCGGTCTTCAACTCGCCGTTGAAGACGCGGCGGACGCCGAACGGTTCCGAAACCGATTCGCCCACTGGGGCCACAAAATCGCCGGACCACAGCTGCTTGCTGCTGCCCTCCTCGAAAACGCGGTGTTTGATGATTTCTTCTCTCCGGATGCGCTTGAGCAGTCTGGGGTTAGGAGCGGTGAACTTGTGCGCGACTTTCAGTTCTACGGTCGCGTAAGGCGCGCTCGCCACCTCGATGTTCTGTTCGTAAGAGATCGTCTCCCCTGAACCCGTCTGCCCATCAAGGTTCAGTTTGTACATGCCCGGCGCGCTGTTGAGACTCGCGCCAAACAGTCCGTACCAGGAGCCGTCGGCCGGATCGAAGCTGAAGTAGAGCTTGTGTCCCATCCAGGAACCGCTCAGTGCTTTAAGCCCGACCGGCGGGAGCACATACAAAAGGGCAGGCGCCCCGTTGACCAGCGTCGTGGGCTCTAATCGCACCTCCCATGCCGGAACCACCGGGGGATTCTGGCCGGAGGCCAATACCGCCAGAAGGATAGTTGCGGCTATTACAGAGGCCCCGAACACGCGTTTCATGTTCTCAATGTAACCCGCCGTTTTGTTCCGGGCAGGTGACGAAAGGGTGACCGACAAACGCATTTCTGGCCGGCCCTCAGCGCGACGAAAAACAGTACTTACCCCTAGCTCGCGACAATTTTGCTTGTGCTGGCAAAACTCTGCTGTGCTGCAAAATTGTGCAAAACGCTGTGCAAAACCAGGGAATATTTAGCTTGGGGGTAGACAAGCGAAGGCAGCTCAGTAAATTGCACATCTAATTAGAAGTGCAGTTAAACAACGAGTTTGCACCAACAAACGGCGTTGACTTTTTTTGTTATTGCCTTTACCTTCACTTGCGTCGACGGCTGAAAGGGTTGGTTAAATCAAATTGGCCAGTCCGAAGTAAGCTGGGTGATTAGCCAGGCGGGGCAACCCGCAGGGCAACTGGACCCGAAAAAACCGACGGCTCTGCGAGGAGCAGTCGGGGTCCGGAACCGCGAAAGCGGTGATCGCGTCAGGGGCTGCGATGGTGCACGTATCCACGCTGCCGGCTCCCTCGCAAGAGCTGGTGGCTGGAGCGTAACCAAGATCGCAGCCCTTTTAATTTTTGGCGACAACCTTCCTCGGCACCACAATCAGACGATACTTCACTAACAAGCAGTTGGTAGCTGGTAGTTAGTAGCTGGTTGGGTTTGCCCAACTACCAACTACTAGCTACCAACTACCGACTCAATACTTCCACATCTGAATTACGCTGCCGCCGCACTCAAAGCTGACTTCGTCCATGAGTTGGCGAATGAGGAAAACACCGCGGCCGTGGTCGTTGTAAACGTCCTGCACCACGGGCTTCGGGGGAGCCGAGTAGTTAAAACCGGGGCCGGGATCGGCGACCACGATCAGCACGTGGCCTTGCTCGTCGGCGCTGACCTCGCACTGGATGGTTTTGGATGGGTCGTTCTGGCAGCCGTGAGTTACCGCGTTGGCTAAGGCCTCCTGCACCGCCAAGCCGATAGCCATACTTTTTTCTTCTTCCACCTTAAGGCTGGCAAGGCAAGCCAGCACGGCGTCGGTAGCGTTGGCGATATGCTCCGCATCGGCAGGAATCGCCAGATTGAGCTGGCGGCGCAAGCCCTGGTGGTCGCGGCCGGGAGCAGGAGTGGGGGGCATGGGGTCGGACATTGGGTGGGCTCAGGCGAAGGAGGACACGGCTGCGTCGGCGTCGGTAAAGACTTCAAACAGGTTGAGCAGACCCACCATGCGCAGGGTCTGGACGGCAAACTTGGAGGGATTCACCAGCTTGATGTTGCCGCCACGCTGGCGGGCGGAGGCTAGCGATTTCATGAGTACCCCTATGCCGCTGGAATCAATCATGGGAACCTCGGCGAGGTCGAGGACAATGCGGGTGTCGCCGTTGCTGAGGGAGTTGTCCAGGGCCTGGCGGAACTCGTTCACCGCGGCACCCATGCGCAAGGGTCCCCGCAACTGGATAATCTCAACCTGTGACCGCCGTTGCATGTTGATGTCCATAGGCTTCCTCGTACCCGGGGCGGGGCGCCCCAATCCACGCCTGAAGTAGAAGCGCCATCCGGACGGCGGCGGTAGGAAAGCCCGCCAGGCAGCCGGCCAGAGGCTGGTATTACAAAGGGCGTCGCCCAAGATACGGGAAGTGCGGCCAGGTTGCAAGAACGGAGATGGCCAACCAGCGGGAAACTGCGGCGTCAAAAAATTCATGCGCCCGAGGTGAATTTTTGACATAATGTCGCCCGCCTTACCGCGCTCTGGCGCGGCGCTGCGCACCACCTGCCCAGCATGGAGAAAGAATGAATCGTGCCGCCGCCCGGCCCCGGCCGGTCGTTCCTGCAGTCGCCATTGTTACCACCGACGAATTGGTCGGCCCGGAGGCCGCCAAATACCTGGACGGCGCTTACCAGTTGCAAATGCTGCAGACCTGGGAGGAACTGCAGGCCGCGCTGCAGGAGATTTCCCTGGACGCCATTCTGCTTGACCTGGATACGCTGGGCGAAAGCAGCGATGTGGGCGTGGCCGCGATGCGGGAGTTGCGCAGCAACCACCCTGACCTGGTGCTGGTAGCCATGACGCGCTCCAACAGCCGCCACCTGCGCTGGAAGGCCATGGAGGCCACGGCGGACGAATACTTTGTCGCCCCCATCGAGTTCCAGGAGGTGCAGATTATTCTTGCGCGGGCGCTGGAAAAGCGGCTGGCAGAAATCGAGTACCGCTCGCGCAAGGACAAGGAGGTGCCGCAAGCGTCGTTCTGCGGGCTGATCGGCCTGAGCGAGCCCATGCAAAGGGTCTACGAGGCCATACGCCGGGTGGCGGGCAGCACCAGCACAGTGCTCATCCGGGGCGAGAGTGGTACCGGTAAGGAGTTGGTGGCGCGCGCCATTGTCTCCATGAGCCCGCGGGCGGAGAAGCCTTTCATCAGCCTGAACTGCGCCGCCCTGCCCGACAACCTGATCGAAGCCGAACTGTTTGGGCATGAAAAGGGCGCCTTCACCGACGCACGCAACTCCCGCGCCGGGCACATCGAAATGGCCGACGGCGGCACCCTGTTTCTGGACGAAATCGCCACCCTGGGACTGCCCCTGCAGTCCAAGTTGCTGCGCGTGCTGGAAGACCGCGCGGTGCAGCGCATAGGCGGTAAAAGTCCGAAAAAGATTGATTTCAGGCTCGTTACCGCCACCAACGAGGCCTTAGAGGAGATGGTGGAGGCGGGGCGCTTCCGCGAGGACCTGTATTACCGCATCCACGTGGTGCCGATCATGCTTCCCGCCCTGAGGGAGCGGCAAGGCGATATCCCGCTGCTGGTGGATCACTTTCTGCGCCGTTACTGCGCCGCCAATGGCGTGGAGCTGAAGCGGGTTGACCCGGAGGTGATGGCCATCCTGGAGGAGGATTCCTGGCCGGGCAATGTGCGGGAACTGGAGAACCTGGTGCAGCGGCTGGTGCTGATGGTGGATGGGCTGGTGATCAAGGTCAACCACTTGCCGCAGCGCCTGCTGTTTAACAACACCGCCAGCCAGGAATCACTGCTCATCCCGGAGGGTGGGGTGAATTTCGACCAGGAAATCGCCCGCATCGAGGTGGCGTACCTGAATGCGGCCCTGCGCCGTTCCGAAGGCAGCAAGATCGCAGCCGCGCGGCTGTTGCAGATGGATAAGCAGAAGATGCATTATCTGTGCCGCAAATATGGCGTTGGGCGAGATTAAAAATTAATGCCTATGGCGTGTAGGTTTAATTTTCAATACCGATGAGCTTTAAAATTTAATCCAGGTACAGAAGTGGTTTTGGTGCTGGCCGCGACCCCGAAGCGTCATCCGTCTCCAAGTCACTGAAAATGAACGGCGAGCAGGAGGAACGGCTGACCAGGCGAGTTTGGCACGTGCGTTGCAATATCCGAGTACGAGACCGACGGACGCAGAGAGAAATAGACTGGCCGCGGCAAAAACAAGATTCGGACCAAACGGTCCGCAATGGAGGCTTCAATGTCGGTGCAGAAGAAATCCTTGATCGGCAATCGCGAAGCAGTGAAGAAAGCAATCGTGGCCAGCAACGTGAGTGCGACGGAAACAACCGACCTGGCGGAAAAGACCAGCACGCTGGCGAAAGCCGGTCACATCATGGGGAAGCGCGGCATTACGGGCAAGAGAGGCATTACTGGCAAAAGGGGCATTACCGGCAAGAGGTTTGTCGTCTAAGCTTAACGTCGCTTCGTCTAGGGGCTGCACTCCGGTGCAGCCCCTTGTCATTTACCAAACCTTGCGTTTCACTGTGTCACGAAGCACGCGCCAGCCAGCTTGCGCAATGCTCTCACGCCGTACAAATATCTTTGCTGTTCCCGACATGTTCTCCCGCAAGTCGCGCGTGTTTCCCAACTTTATCCATGCCACGTAGTAGGGAGGGGGAAGCAGACCCTCATATGTTTGCTGTTTAGAGATCAGCCCAGGAGCAAGTTGGGAAGGCGCCGCGGCTATGGCGGACAAGGTGCCCGGTAGGGTCCGCAGGTATGAATCCAGGTGCAAATCCACGCGCGCGCCTGGTCGCAAGTCGCGAATCTCGTACTCGGGCAAATAAACCCGGGCTTCCATGGTGGAGAAATCCGCAATTTCCAGCACTGTTGCGCCGGGCACCAGATAGGCGCCGGCGAGGTCAGCGGGCCGGGGTGTAGTCACTACGCCGGCAGTCGGACTCACCAACTGGAGTTGGGCCAACTGCTGGCGGACGACGCGGTCGCGGGCCTGCAGTTGTCGCCGTTGCTGCTCGGCAGGGCCAAAACCAGTGTAGCTGAACTGTGCCTGCTGGGTGCGTGTCTCTGCCAGGCTCAAGGCGCTGCGCGTCTGCGCCGCTTCCGATTCCAAAGCCAGATTGCGTAATTGAAGGACCGGAGCGCCGGCAGGAACCTGTTGTCCCTCTGAAACCAAAACGCGCGCGACGGTACCGCCAATTTTGGTTCGGAGCACAGCACGTCTGCGGGCCTGCAACTCGAAGCGTCCTCGCACGAACGTCGGCCACATGGGCACAAGTAACACCAGCGCTGTGACGACTGCCCCTGCTGCGACTTTGGGCTTCCGCAGGAGCGCCCGCAGGCGCTCTTTCTTGTCCAGATAGACGGTGCGCATGAACTTCTCCAGAATGACCAGGCGGGACTTGAACAGCAGGAAAGCAATGCCCAGAGCCGGCAGGAAAGCCCACTCGGGAGTGAATTTGTACAGCACGTTGTAGCAAAAGCCGATGACAGCAACTAACAGCAGATAGCTATAGGCGCCAGAGGCTAGTGAGTAGCCGATGAACAGCGGGCGCCGCCGTGGAGGCACGTATTCCAGTTCCACCGGCAAGCGGAATATTCTGTTCCGTACCCAACTGGAGGCATAGGCAGTGGATTTTTCCTTAAGGTCGCCGATGCGCAGCAGTTCGCAAGATATAAAGTACCCGTCGAGTTTCACCAGGGGATTGATGTTCATTACCACCACTGCGATCCCAGTGAACAGAATCACCTTGTAGGCCATGTCGTGCAGCCAGGCTCCCGGTGATGTCGCCCACCAGGCCATGGTGGCGAAAGCGCAAATGGTGAGTTCAATCCAGATACCGGCAAGCATGGTCAGGATACGTCCGAAGCGGCCGGTATACACCCAGGCTTCGGTAGTGTCGCAAAAGAAACAGGGCAAGGAGTACATCAACAAAAAGCCCATCCGGTGCACACCGCCACCGTAGTGCTTGCAGGTAAGTCCGTGGGCAGTTTCGTGGATGGCAGCAATGAGCATCAGCAACACCCAAAACTCCGCCAGATCGCCTAACCCTTTTTTGGAAAAGGTGTAATAAGTGGCGGTGTCGCCCAGAATTTCGCGCCAGTGGCCCACGAGCACGAACGCCATCCAGGCAAACAGGGCAAAGGTCACAAGGGTGAAGCAGCCCGTGTAGATAAAGCGGAGGTAGGGATATATGGCGGTCAGCCATGCATCCGGATCAAAGGCGAAAATCGTAATCTCGGATAAATCGCCGAAGCGAGACTTGCGGCCGTGGCGGCGGTCGCGGCGTAAGTTCTCGGCCAGGGCGGTGATCCTTTCCGACGCAGGCTTGTACAAAAGGTCAGTGCTGGAAAGGTAGTCGGCGAGTTCTCGCGCCTCCTCCTCGCTGCAGCGGGTTCCCGTCAAGCTTTGGCACTCACTGGCGACCTGGGAGAACGGACGCTTGCCATCGAACAGTTTCAGGATCTGCCACTGCAGCGGTGTAAGGCGGTAGAAGCCATCCGAGCCGGGCTTCATGACCAGCACAGTGGGTTCGCCCCCCTCAACGTCCTCGTGCGCAAGAAGGTTGGGCTCCGCACGCGGCAGGCGGCCGCTGACGCGCTGCACCGGCTGAGGTGGCAGCGCAACCTGCATGGCCTCGGCCAGGTTCATTTCAAGTTCTCGAGATCTACCCTGGCCGTCATGCCAGGGCGCAAATTGGGGCCGGGATGGACCAATTCTGCAAGCACCTCAAAGGTGCCGCTGGAGGGATCGACCACCGGGCTGACCTGGATGACCTTGGCGGGATGTTTTGCGCCGGTATCATCAGCACAGGTGACCTCCAATAGCTGGCCGCGGCTGATTCGGCCGAAGAAATTTTCCGGCACGGTGAATTTCACTCGCAGCGGGCGGACGGCGGTGACCCAGAAGAGGCGGTCGCCTGTGGCCACCTCCTGTCCCATGCGCACATAGCGGCGGGCCACCACGCCGTCGAAGGGGGCGCGGATGCGCGTTTTTTCCAGCTCCAGGCTCACGGCCTGCAAATCGGCCTGTGCGCGGAGCAGCTCCTGGTTGCCCTTTTCGACTTCGTACACGGAGCCCTCTTTCTTGTAGCGGGCATGGTCGAGCTCCTCTTCGGTGTTGAGCTTGGCCTTGTACATGCCTTCGGCGCGGCGGAAGTCGGCTTCCGCCATTCGGGTTTCCGCTTGCCAATCCTGCAGGTTGGCCTCAGCGCTGCGCACGCGGGCCTGGGCCGCATCACGTTCGGCAAGAAGCTGGCGGTCATCCAGCAAGGCCAACAGCTGCGCCTGGCGTACCGGCTGTCCGACGTCGGCCAGGAGTTTGGCAACCATGCCCGGACGCTGTGCGCCCACGTCTACCTGGTCCTCTACCAGAAGAGGACCGGAAGCCACAAAAGAGGCGTCTCGCGGGCGGGCGACCGGAGCGGTGGCGGGCGCCGGAGGCGCGGGCTCGGGTGAAGCAGCCAGGACGGGCGTTTCCGGTCCCGACTTGCCGCACGCCGCCATCCCTGCGATCAGAATCAAGGACAACATGCTGAGCTTGTGGCGCATTTTCCCCCCAGATTTCACCATCCGAACCAGGACCAAAGCCTGGCATAAACCCACATGAAAGGCCGCCGGAAGAGCACATAGCCTACCGGACGCCAGCCGACCGCCAGTTTGGCGCGGCCGCGCATGCCGGCGCGCATCAGGTTGCCGGGGTTGGGAACCTCCACGCGAGCGTAGAAAACTCGTTCGTCGCCCGCCGGATCGCTGCGCGGGCTGATGATGTCTACGGCGCCGCGGAAGGTGCGGGCGGGGTAACCGTCCAGTTTGACCCAGCCACGCGCGCCAGGGCGCAACAGCGTGAGATCGGGCTCTTCGACAGCGACATCAACTGTGACCACTGATTGATCCGCCACTTGAGCGAATTCGTCCCCCGGCTTCAGCTCTCGGCCTGCGAAATCCTGCACCACCGGGGTCACAACCACGCCGTCAATGGGCGAGCTCAGGTGGGTTTTCTGCAGACGGACCTGATCGCGCTGAACTTCCGATTCCCAGTAATCGGCCTGCACCCGCTGGACGCCCGCTTCGCTACCGTCATTTCGGGCCAGGGCGCGATTCATTTCCGAGAGCGCGGTCTGGTACTTGGCTTCGGCGCCTGCCAGCGCCGCCCGGTAGTCCCAATCTTCCAGGTCGGCCAGGACCTGGCCGCGAGTCACGTGCTGACCTTCACGCACGTAGACCTGGCGGACCACGCCCGCGACCTCGGGCTCAATTCTTGCCAGGTGGGAAGGTGAAACGGTTGCCCCTCCATCCACGCGCATGGGGAAGGGAAACACCGCCAGGAACACTACTGCCGCGACTGCGGCCGCGATGAGAGTTACACGGCGCCGCTTTTGCAGGGCAAAAAACTTCTTTTTCCTCTGGATCAGGGGTTCCAGGACGTCAATGAAAGGAACCTCGCGATAGAGCGAGGCATTGCGGATCGCGACTGTGGCCTGGGCAGCCAGCACGCGGATCATCTCCAAGTGAGCCTCGTTCAAAAAGTCCGGATCCGAACTCTCCAGAGACAGGATTCCCACTGCACCCTGGTCGTCACGCAAGGGAAGGGAATAGAACGCCCGCATCCCGGTAGTGAGGAAATACTGGCGGAATTTTTGGCGCGTCTCCTCGCGCTCGTTGTCGATGTCATCCCCGCGTTGTGCGACCTGCAGTTCTCCATCAAGGAAGGCTGCCCACTCCAGGAGTTCACCCAGGCCGGTGGTTTCCGGATCGCCCGGCGTGATCTGCAGCTTGCCGGAAACAGCGCGGAGCTTTGTCCTGCCTCGCTCCTCCAGAGCGATGGCGGCGCGCTCGTAAGGAATTACGGCGGAAGGTCCATTTACCACCGTCTGCAGAACCCGGTCCAGGTTCAGGGTGGAAGTGATTTCCGTGCTGACGTTGACCAGCGCGTGCAGGATTTCCAGCTTGCGTTCCGCCTGCAGCAGGCTGGCGTTGTGCAGGGCGTTGCTGGCGGTTTCGCAGACGTTGGAGAGTACGAACTGGTCGTCCTCATCGAAGGGCTCTCCGTCGAGCCGGTTTACGATCTCGAGCACGCCGACCAGAGACTCGCGATCCATGAGCGGACAGGCCAGCAGGGAAAAGACGGCACCGTCTTCCAGGTTGCCGTTACGGGCCCGCAGGCGCTCGTCCTGGGGATCGTCAATTAGCACTGGTTCGCCATGGTCGGAGATTTTGCCGGCCACGCCGTCCTCCGGCCCTTGCCGGGCGCCTTCTTGCACCGTGGGATCGGTACCTTCCTGCTGCATGAGGGTAACAGCGTCGCCATCCACCATCCACACGTTGGCCGCCCGAACATTCATCACTTCCTGCACCTTGGAAGCGATGGTGGCCAGCAGTTCGTTCATCTCCAGGTTGGAGTTGAACACCTTTTCCAGGTCGTACATCTGGGTGACCCGGGTGATGGACTGCAAGCTTCGGTTGC
>Ga0207664_10003376_pt1 | contig 10618 bp, 5 predicted proteins | sample LARL83metaG_FD_184349 | JGI IMG/M metagenome (GOLD analysis project Ga0207664, IMG submission 184349) | Corn, switchgrass and miscanthus rhizosphere microbial communities from Kellogg Biological Station, Michigan, USA - LAR L8-3 metaG... | ecosystem: Host-associated > Plants > Roots >...
CGCCGTTTACCGGTGACCGGGACGAACAGCGCGACGGCGACCGGGACCCCGCCGGTGACCTCCGGCCCGTCCACGGCCAGCGTGCCGGCCGTGGTACCGCCCGTGATCACGCTGGTCAAGTCGGCGGTGCCGGCATCGTACGCGGCCGCGGGCCAGCTGATCACCTTCAGCTACCTGGTCACCAACACGAGCCGGGTGACCCTGGCCGACATCGCGGTCAACGACACGCTGCCCGGGGTGACCTCGGTGAGATGCCCGCAGCCCACCCTGCCGCCAGGCGGCAGCCAGACCTGCACCGCCACGTATCAGACGACGGCCACGGACCTGGACGTCGGCTCGATCACCAACGTGGCGACCGCCCAGGGCAACCCGCCGGGCTCGGCCACGCCGGTCATCTCGGACCCGGGAAGGGGCACCGTGCCCGCCGTGCAGCAGCCGGCCATCACGATCCGCAAGTCCGCCCAGCCGGCCACGTTCGGCAAGGTCGGCCAGGTGATCAGCTACAGCTACCTGGTCACCAACACCGGCAACGTCACCCTCACCGGCATCACCGTCCACGAAGGCCTGCCCGGCCTGTCGGCCGTCACCTGCCCGCAGGCCACCCTCGCCGCCGGCGACTCGGAGACCTGCACCGCCAGCTACACCGTCACCACCGCCGACGTCGCCGCGGGCTCGATCATCAACACCGCCACCGCGCAGGGGTTCCCGCCGGATACCACCGACGTCCCGGTGACCTCCGGCCCGTCGACGGTCATCGTGCCGAGGGAGGACCTCGGCGTGCCCCGGACAGGCGCGCGGCGGCAGGCCGGCGGCATTCCCCGCGTGTCGCTGGCCGGGAACCAAGTCTCGGGCGGTAACGTTCTGCTACTCTCAGTGACCATGATCAGCCGAGGAGTGACACAGGGCCGCTGGCTCCGGGACCCCGGCCTCTCCCGGCGGCGCCGGGCGGGCGCGGCGGCCGCCGCCGCGCTGCTGGCGCTGGCCGCCGTAGCCGGCGCGCAGTCGCGGGCGGCGGGCCAGGCCATGGGGGCCGCCGCGGCGGGCGCCGTCATCCACGTGGCCCCCGGCGGCCACGACACGGCCGGCTGCGGGAGCGCGGCCGGCCCCTGCCAGACCATCCCCTACGCGTACGGGAGGGCCGCCGGCGGGGACACGATCCAGGTCGCGGCGGGCACCTACACGCTCACGGGAACGTTGACGATCGCCAAGCCCGGCATCCGCCTGCTGGGCGCCATGGCGGGCGTGAACGCCGCCACCCGCGCTCCCGGTGGCCCGGGCGAGACCGTCATCACCGGCACCGGCGCGCCGCCAAGCGACGGGCTGTTCACCGCCGCGGCGGACGACGTGACCATTAACGGCTTCACGTTCAAGGGAAACCTGGCCGGCGGCGGGCTGGCGACCAGCGAGCACTTCAGCGGCTACGTCGTCGAGGACAACATCGTCACCGGCAACGTGACCGGGCTCTACGCGGAGTCTGACGGCAGCAAGCCGTCCGTGTACAGGGACAATTTCTTCGTCGCGAACAACGACAGCGGGCCGAACTCCGGCAACGGCGTCTTCACCTTCCGGCCGCTGGCCAACGCCGCCTTCACGGGCAACAAGTTCCGGGACAACAACAACGCGCCCGTCAACATCGCCGGAAACGACGTCCCCGGCGGCTCCCACGACATCGTCATCGCGGACAACGACATGAACGGCGAGTTCGGCGTCACCCTGGTGGGGGTGTCCCGCGTCCTGATCACGCGGAACAAGATGACCGGCGGCTGGAACGCGGTCCAGGTCTCCGGGGCCTGCCACGACATCACGATCACCCGCAACATCATGAACGACAAGACCCGCGGCGGCGTGCTCCTGTTCACCGGGTTCAAGGAGGTGACGAACACCGGCATCACCATCGAGGGCAACATCATCAACCACACCGCCACCGTGGCCGGGCGGTACGGCATCGAGATCTCCCGCAGCACCGGCGTCGTGATCCGGCGCAACCTCCTGAAGGGCTCCGGGCACGGCGCGATCGGGTTCACCGCCCGCGGCCAGGACGTCCCCAGCCAGGCAGCGGTCATCGAGCAGAACACCATCACCGGATCGGGCGGCCCCGGCATCACCGTCGCCCCCGGCACCTACACCGGGCCGATGGCGGTGCACTACAACCGGATCGTCGACAACGACCCGCACCGGGGCATTCTCACCGACGACCCGGCGGCGGTGATCGACGCGGCGCTGAACTGGTGGGGCTGCAACCACATGCCAGGCGGCGCCGGCTGCGACCACCCGGCCGGGACCAGCCAGGCGCTGGTCAGCTTCAGCCCCTGGCTGGTGCTCCGCATCGCCTCCAGCCCGGCCGACATCCTCGCCGGACAGGGCGCGGACATCCTGGCTGACCTGCACCACGACTCCGCCGGCACGCTGACCGCCGGCCCGTTCTTCGCGCCCGTCACCGCCGTGTTCTCGGCCACCCGCGGGCACGTGTCGCTGGCCGGCGTGCTCACCAACGCCCTGCTGCACGCCCGGACCGGATGGCCGGCGGGCCAGCCCCGGCCCGAGCAGATCTGCGTCCGCGTCGACCACCAGGTCGAGTGCCTGGTGTTCCCCCCCGTCGGCCCGCCAGTGGTAGAGCCTGAGGTACCCGGGCAGCGGCCCGAGCTCGAGGTGGAGCCCGAGGTGCCCGTCACCGGGTGAGCGCCGCAGGCCGGGGCGCGACATCCGCCGTCACGGCGGCCGCCCCGCCCGGCACCGCGAACGGCCCGCCGCGTGCGGCACGGCCAGCGCCGGGGTCGCGGGGCCCGGGACCCGCCCGGCGGGCAGCCGCGTCGCGGCGTGCACCGCCTGCCGGCTCTGGCTCCCGTCGCTGCGGGCGCGGCCGGAGTGCCCGGGCACGCCAAGGTGGCCGCCAGCGTCAAGCCGGCCGCCCATGCCACCGCGTCAGCCCGCGGCGGACCAGAGCGCCACGGCAAGGCGGCGGCGGCCGGGGGAACGCTCCTGGTGGCCGACACGTTCAAGGACCGCGGCCCGAGGTTCACCGGTTAGAACGACGCCGGCCTCACCGGAGCGGCCGAGCTCTCGGGCGGGCACAACCCGTCAGGGGGAGGTCACCCGGTGGCCGGCTGCGGCCCGGCGCATACAGCCACCGGAGACGAGTACAGCAGCAGCGGGCTGGCGTAGGCGAGCAGCTTCTCGTACAGCGCGCGGGCCCGTTCGGTCTCGCCGATCTCGGTCAGCGCCGACCGCGACATTACCTGGGAGAGCCCGCTAGCGCCCCGGTCACGACCACCCGCCACGGGGTGAAGGCCAGGGTGACCGGGGTGCACGAGATCAGGGTGATGAACTGCCCGGCCGCGCGCTGGCCCGGGTGACCTGGCACCGGGTCGAGCACGCTCATATCGGTGTACCTGACGACCGACTCCGATAGCACGCGGTACCGGTAGGTTCCGTTGACCGTGGTGACGTAGATGCTGGTGCCGCGCCGCAGGCTGGCCAGGTGCAGGAACGGGTTCCCCGCGGTGATGTCGTGCGCCGCCACCGCGAAGTTCCCCGGTTCGCCCGGCAGCTGGGTTCCCTGGACGTGGCCGGGACCGAGGGCGAGCTGGGCGAGGCTGGTGCCCTCCACGACCGCGAACCGCCAGCGGGGCCCGAACGCTGGGATGCGCAGGAACGCGAACGGCTGGCCGGTCACCAGCGCAATCGGCCGGTACCCATGGCCGGCGGCTGGGCGCTGGTGCCACTGCTGCTGAAGTTCTGTGGCCAGCCGGTGCTGTTCACGGGCGGCCCCAGGGTCCCAGAGCTGGTAGGCGACCGCGAGGATGAGGCCAAGCCCGGCGATGATGCAGCTGACGGCCAGCAGCCTGAGCTGGCCGGTCCGGGACGGCCGCCACAGCCGCGGCACGACCGCCATGGACCGTAGGCCAGCCAGGCGCCGGCGTTCTTTCATCTGGCTGCCCGCTGATTAGCCGCGGGACCGGGAACCGGAAGCGACTCGCCGCCGCCTGCGCCAGGCAGGCAGCAGGATGAGTCCGCCCAGGGCGATGAGCCCGGTCCCGCCGACGGCCTCGGGCAGCAGGTCCGGGCCGGTGAGGGGCAGCGCGGGCCCCACAGAAACGGCGACCGAAGCCGAGCAGTCGGGGGTGCAGTCCGGGCTGACGGTGCCGGGCGCGGGCGTGACGCTGACGGTGTTGATGACCTGGCCGCCGGCATGCGCCGGGAGGACACCAGAGACCTTGAAGGTGACGGTGCCGCGGGCGGCGATTTCGACCGGGGTGCCGCTGATGGGTCCGGTGCCCGAGGTCACCGAGCACCTGCTGGGTGCCGCGCTCGCGGAGCAGGTCCAGGTGAACCCGGAAAGGCTCGCCGGGAGACCGTCATGGACCGTGACCCCGAGGGCGTTGTCGGGCCCGCCGTTGAACACGGTGATCGTGAAGGTGACCGGCTGCCCGGCCGCGGCGGGATTGGGGAAGGCGGTCTTGGTGACGTGCAGGGACACGCGGGCCGGGCGAATCGTGATGGTGAACTCCCGGCTGGCTGAGGTGCCGTCGATCACGTCGTCTACCCGCAGGGTGAACGTGAAGACGCCTGCCTTAGTCGGCGTGCCGATGATGGCGGCGTCATTCTTGACCTTCAGGCCGGGCGGCAGCGACCCGTGGGTGACCGACCAGTGCAGCACCGAGCCGGGGTCGCTGACGATGGGCTGCTCCTCGGCAATGGCCTCAAGCAGAGCCGAATACGCCGTCCCGACCGTACCTCTCGGCAGGCGCTTGGTGGTGATGTACGGTTCGGTGCGCGCATCGACGATGGGTTCATTCCAGTCGCTCAAGGTATTGCCGGTTGTGAAAACACGGCTGGAGTTTTCATCGACGAATATGCCGGCGGTGTCGAAGTAGTTCTCGAAGTCTGCCCCGGTATGCGTGATGTGATTGGCATCGATCGTGATGCCGGTGCTGTCGGCGACCAAGATGCCGGTGTCGAGGCCGAGCCCGCCAATGGTGTTGCCAGTGATTGTGACGTCCGCCGCTTCGAAGACGACGATCCCGGTGGAACCAGCGTCCGGATGCCCGGAACCGCCCCCGATGACCGTGTTACCGGTAAATGTACCTCCGGCGCCGCGACTGATCTGTACCGCGTTCGTGGCGATCACGCCTGTACCGATAAGCCGCGAGTCGGGCGGGCCGAACGTGCTGCCTGAGACGTCGATGGTTACGGGGCCGTTTGCCACCAGGCCGGCTTTCTGGAACTCCGATGCCGAGCTGCCGGTTATCGTGACCGTGCGCGCGCTCGTGACGTTGATCCAGATGCCAAGGCCTGTCTGGCACCCGTCGTTCCTGGTCATGCCGACCACGTGCACGTTGGTCAGGGAACCGCCCGCGTTGCTGAGCAGTATCCCGACAATGGGGGCGCAGGTGCCCGTAAACAGGCTGCTCCCCTGTATGGTGAGGTTTTCGATCGACATCGCCGCCGCCGCCGCGGCGTTTTCTACCACGGCGCCGGTGAAGCCGCCTTCGACGGTGATGGTCTTGCCGTTGCCGTTTAGCGTAATGCCGTCCGGGACCATGATCGTCGCGGTTGCGGTGCAATCCGCGGCCAGCGTCCACGTGGTCGGTGTTTGAGTGAAGTCGCAGCCGTTGATATCCGGATCTGTCTGCTCCCTTGAACCGCGGCGCGTTCCCGGCGACTTCCGCGCTTTATCCGCATGTGGCGACTTTGCCGCGGAGTGGGTGGCGGATGGGGCGGAATGGGGGGTCGTGATCGTGGCGGCGACCGCGTTCCATGGTGTGGCGAGCGCGGTAGCGACCGCCAGGCAGGCGCCAACCAGGAACCTGGGCATCATCCGATCCTCCAGAGCTATCTGACGCTACGTAGGTTAAACGTTACTGTCTGTCATCGCAGGAGGATACTGCGGTGCCGCGGCGCCCGCAATGTTAGCGGGCGCCGCATGTCACAATTCCGGGGCACCTGGATATGGAATTGTCGGGGGCAGTATGAGAATGCGTGACTTCAGGGCGTTTCGATTGTCCCGACGTCACCAGAACGAGAAACAGGCACGAAGCCCTAAATGCCAGTATCCGCGCGGATCAGGTGCACGACCGCGTTGATGAGCGCCAGGTGGGAGAACGCCTGCGGGAAGTTGCCGAGGTGGCGGCCGGTGTGCGGGTCGATCTCCTCCGCGTAGAGCAGCAGCGGGCTGGCGTAGGCGAGCAGCTTCTCGCACAGCGCGCGGGCCCGGTCGGTCTCGCCGATCTCGGTCAGCGCCGACACCAGCCAGAACGAGCAGATGGTGAACGTGCCCTCCTCGCCGCTGAAGCCGTCGTCGGTTTCCTCGACCCGGTAGCGCAGCACGAGTTCGTCCTCGGTGAGCTCGTCGGCGATGGCGAGCACGGTGGCGCGCACCCGGGGGTCGTCCGGCGGCAGGAACCCGACCAGCGGGACGAGCAGCAGCGAGGCGTCAAGGGCGGTGGTCTCGTAGTGCTGGCAGAACACGCCGCGCTCGTCGGTGCCGTTGGCGCAGACGTCGTCGCGGATCTCATCGGCCGCGCGCTGCCAGCCGGCGGCCCGGTCGTGGTCGCCGCGCAGCCGGGCGAGCCGGGCGCCGCGGTCGGCGGCGACCCAGCACATGACCTTGGAGGAGGTGAAGTGCCTGGCCGGGCCGCGCACCTCCCACAGTCCCTGGTCGGGCTCCCGCCAGTGCGCGACGGCGGCGTCGACCTGGCGGGCGAGCATCGGCCAGCGGCGCTCGTCCAGCCGGTCGTGGGAGCTGGTGTGCAGGGCCACCGAGTCGAGCAGCACGCCCCACACGTCGTGCTGGCGCTGGTCCCACGCGCCGTTGCCGATGCGGACCGGGCGCGCGCCCTCGTACCCGGACAGGTGGTCCAGGGTGTGCTCGGTGAGTTCCCGCTCGCCGCCGATGCCGTACATGATCTGCAGGTCGTCGGCGTGCTCGGCCAGGTCGGTGATGAAGTAGTAGAAGTCGTCGGCGTCCCGGTCAAGGCCGAGCGTGTACAGTGCCCACAACATGAACGTGGAGTCGCGCAGCCACGTGTAGCGGTAGTCGAAGTTCCTCATCCCGCCCGGGGTCTCCGGCAGCGACGACGACGCCGCCGCGAGCAGGGCCCCGGTGGGCGCGTAACTCAGTCCCTTGAGGGTGAGGGCGGACCGCTCCAGGTACATCCGCCAGGGATGATCGGGGAAGTTGCCGCGGCCGATCCACTCGTGCCAGAAGTTCTCGGTGCGCGCCAGCCGCGCCTGTGCGTCCGCGAAGGACTGCGGCGGGACGGCCTCGCCCCAGGACATGGCGCAGAACCGCTTGTCACCCGCGCGCAGCCGGTGCCTGGCCACGGCGAGCGGGCCCTCGAAGCCCAGGTTCAGGTCGGTGGTGAGCCGGATCGGCGGCTGCCCGTCCGCCGTGCACTCGGCCCGGCCGTAGCTGCCCTCGGCGTGCTGCCAGGTGCCGCGCAGCCGGCCGTAGTCGAAGGCGGGCTCGCACTCGAGCACCAGATCGACCGCGCCTTCCAGGCACTCGACGGTGCGCAGCAGCACGTGCTCGGCCTGGTGGTCGGCCGGGGCGCGGTGATAGTCAGCCCGGGGCCGCTGGTGCGGCCACGGCCCGACAAGCAGCGCGTCGCGGATCACCACCCAGCCCGTCGGCACCGACCAGGTGGTTTCGATGATCATGGTGCCCGGCTCGTAACGCCTGCTCCCCGGGACCCGCGCGTCGGCCGGCCCGAGCCGGAACCGGCCCGCCCCGCGGTCGAGCATCGCGGCGAAGACACTGGGGCCGTCCATCCGCGGCAGGCACATCCACTCGACGTTCCCGCCGGGCGCCACCAGCGCGGCCACCTCGCAGTCGGACAGGAAGCCGTAGTCCGCGATCGGCGGGAACGGGCTGGCGCCCGAGTCCAGATGGTGGTCAGGGAAGGGGAAGCCCTCCGCGAGCGGCGTCGGGCCGGCCTCGGCGACCTCGGACAGGCCTTCTATCACGGACATGTGATCCCCCCAGCACGGATGACCTGCGGCTTTGTGCTGTTTCTTGCCTGAAACGGCGCAGTTTACTCACAGAGAGTGCAGGGTAGCAGACGGACGGTAACAACGCCGGGCGCGCGTTCGGCGGTCCGGCCGGTCCGCAACCGGGGGAAGCGATGAAAGCCTTTGTCATGAAGGAAATCGGCCGGGTCGGGTTCATGGACAAGCCCGTGCCGCGACCCGGCCCCAACGACGCCGTCATCCGCACGACCAGGGCACTGATCTGCACCTCGGACTCGCACACCGTGAGCGGCGGCATCGGCCCGCGCACCGACCTGACGCTCGGCCACGAAGCTGTCGGCGTCGTGCACGAGGTGGGCAGCGAGGTCAAGGTCTTCAAGTCGGGTGACCGCGTCCTGGTCGGCGCGATCACCCCGGACTGGGGGCACCCGGCGGCGCAGGACGGGTACTCGTCTCAGTCGGGCCGCGCGCTTGGCGGCTGGAAGTTCGCCAACATCAAGGACGGCGTGTTCGCCGAGTACTTCCACGTCAACGAGGCTGATGCGAACATGTCTATGATCCCGGCTGGGGTCACGGACGACGCGGCGGTGTACTGCTGCGACATGCTGTCCACCGGCTTCATGGGCGCGGAGAACGGCAACATCCCGATCGGCGGGACGGTGGCGGTGCTTGCCCAGGGGCCGGTCGGGCTGATGTGCACCGTCGGCGCGCGGCTACGGGGGGCCGGCCTGGTCATCGGCATCGAGTCCGTGCCGAGCCGCCAGAAGCTCGCCCAGATGTACGGCGCCGACGAGATCGTCGACTTCACCCGCGAGGACGTGGTCGAGCGGGTGCACGAGCTGACCGGGGGAGAGGGCGTCGACACGGCGATCGAGGCGCTCGGGGCCGACGCCACCTTCCAGACCGCGGTCAAGATCACCAAGCCGGGCGGCACGGTGTCGAACACCGGGTACTTCGGCGAGGGCGAGTTCGTCCGCATCCCCCGGGTGGAATGGGGCGTGGGCATGGCCGACAAGACCATCGCGACCGGGCTCTGCCCCGGCGGGCGGCTGCGCATGCAGCGGCTGCTCCGCGTGCTCGAAGGCGGCCGGGTCGACCCCACGCACATGACCACGCACACGTTCCACTTCGATGAAATGGAGCGGGCGTTCGAGGTCATGGACAAGAAGCTGGAAGACGTCATCAAGACGCTCATCACGTTCTGACGCAGCAAGCCGCTGATCACCGCCTGGCGCGCCGCCGCGGTACCGGCAGGCGGTACCGCGGCCCGCGTCACCCCGGCGGACGCGTCCGACTGCGTCGTCAGGCTGGGCCGAGCGAGCCGGCCGGATACTCCTGCAGCGGCACCAGGTCCTTGGCCCAGCCGTCGAGCACCGGGGCGACGACGCGCCAGGACTCCTCGGCCTCGTCGCCCCTGATCGACAGCGCGACGTTCTCGTGCAGCACGTCGAGCAGCAGCTGGCCGTACGCCGGCAGTTCCGGCGGCGGCAGCTGCGCGCCGAGGTGAAGCGGCTCAAGGGTGCCCCGGTGCCTGCCGGTGCCGTAAATGTCAAGCCCGAGGCTCTCCGGGTCAAGGCCGAAGCGGATGACGTTGGGTTCCACGGTCGCGGGAATGGGCAGGTGCGGCACCTCGCGGAACCGGACCGCCACCTCCTTGCGGTCGCGGCCGAGTGCCTTGGCGGCGCGCAGCCGGAAGGTCGTGCCCGGCCACCGCCAGTTGTCGACCTCCAGCTCGATCTCGGCGAACGTCTCGGTGCGGTGCGCCGGGTCCACGCCGCCCTCCTCGGCGTAGGCGGGGACCTCGCGGTCGCCGATCCGCCCGGCGGCGTACCGCGCGCGCCTGGTGCGGGCCAGGACGTCGGCCTCGGTCAGCGGCCGGACCGAGCGCAGCACGTCCACCTTGCGGTCGCGCAGGTCCCGCTCGCCGAGGCTGACCGGAGGCTCCATCGCGATGAGGCACAGCAGCTGGAGCAGGTGGTTCTGGATCATGTCCTTCAGCGCCCCGACGCCGTCGTAGTAGCCGGCCCGGCCCTCGAGCGCCAGCGACTCCTCCCAGACGATGTCGACCTCGGCGATGTGCGTGCTGTTCCAGATCGGCTCGAGCACCCGGTTGGCGAGGCGGGCGCCGAGGATGTTCTGCACGGTGGTCATGGCGAGGAAATGATCGACGCGGAACACCGCCTCCTCAGCCATGAAGTCGCCCAGCAGCTGGTTCAGCCGGACGGCGTCGCCGAGCTCCTCGCCGAACGGCTTCTCCAGGACGATGCGGCTGCCGGGCGGCAGCGGCGCGTCGCGCAGCGCGGACACCGCGGCCGGGAACACCACCGGCGGCAGGGCCAGGTAGGCCGCGACGGGTGCGTCCCCGGCGACCACCGCCGCGACGCCCGGCGCGTCGGTCACGTCGGCCTGCTGGTAGCCCGTGGCGGCGACGAGCGCGTGCCGCGCGTCCGCCGCGAGTCCGCCCGCATGCCGCTCGAGCTGGGCGGACGCCCACTGGCGGTAGCGGTCGGTGTCCCAGTCCTCGCGGCCGGAGCAGGTCAGCGAGAACCCCTCGGGCAGCTGCCCCGCCACCCGCAGCGCCGCGATCCCCGGTAGCAGATAGCGCGCTGTCAGGTCGCCCGTCGCGCCGAAAATGACCAGTCTCTTGATC
>Ga0207664_10003378_pt1 | contig 10617 bp, 12 predicted proteins | sample LARL83metaG_FD_184349 | JGI IMG/M metagenome (GOLD analysis project Ga0207664, IMG submission 184349) | Corn, switchgrass and miscanthus rhizosphere microbial communities from Kellogg Biological Station, Michigan, USA - LAR L8-3 metaG... | ecosystem: Host-associated > Plants > Roots >...
CCACGAGCACGTCGACGTGCCGTTCCACAACGACCACGAGGTCGGCGTCGTCGAGCACGTCTTCACCGTGGATGCCGAGGCGGCCGTGGAGCAGTTCCGAGCCGAGCTCTGGTCGTCGGCCTTCGACGCCCGCCGTCTCAGCCTGTAACCGCACCCGCAGGGGCGCCTTGCGCGTTTCCCCTCCAGCTCTGGCAAACGCGGAACGAGGTGATCGGATTGCGACGGTACGGACTGTACGACGCGACGCGCGGCCTGACGACGCTCGCCGCCGCAGGGGCGGCAGGCGTCCTGCTCTGGGCTGCGACGCTCGTGGGGCAGCGCACCGACGGCCGCTTCTGGGCGGAGATGGGGATCGTCGCGGGCGCGGGCCTCGTCATGGCGATCTCGCAGGTCATCGGCGGCTGGACGAAGGGGCTCCGGCTGCGCGTGTCGGCGGGGACGTTCTTCATCGCGTTCGTCCCGGTGCTGATCGTCGTCGGCTGGATCATGATGGCGAGTCAGCCCGGTCACGGCTGGTACGAGGGGACCTTCGTCTCCTGGAGCAAGAACGCGAATCTCATGGGCCTGATCCACGACCTCGCGCTCTGGCACGGCGTGCTCGCGTTCGGGTTCGGTCTCGTGCTCGGGATGTCGTTCGACACCGTTCCGGCACTCGCGCCGGCGGCTGTCCCGGCCGCGAACGCCGCTGCCGCTCCGGCCGCGGGGCCGAGGCCCGCGGTGTCCCGGCCGCAGGCGGCGAACGAGCCGGTCACGGCGGAGCGCCGCGAGGTCAGCACGACCTCCGGACGGCCGAACGAGGTCACCGTCGGCCCGCACCGGGGTCGCAGGCGGACGCCCACCCGGATGGACTGAAGTGGGGGAAGGGTCGCCGCTCGCCGCGGCGACCCAATCCCTTCCGTCAGGGATCGGGCCGACCGCGCCCGGGGGCCGATACACATGATCGGATGGAGCTCGCAGGCCTGACCCAGCGCGAGAAGGGGCTCGATCTGATCGCCGCTCACCTCGCCGGTCTGGATTCCGACGTCGATCGGGCCCGCGACCGTCTGGCGGACGCGATCGGAGCCGACCTCGCGACGCTGCTCGTCGCCGCCCTCAGCAAGCGGAGCATGAGCGACCTCTCGGCTCGGCCGGCGACCGCCGTCGCGGCCTGACGGTATCCCGCGGCTCAGGCGCTGTCGCCGCGGGTGCGGACGAGCAGCCAGATGCCGGCAGCGGAGACCATCGCGATCACGATCGCGAACGCGCCCGAGGTCCCGACCGCAAGGAGGCCGAAGTAGATGAACGTGCCGAGGGCGAGGGCCCACACGAGGGCGATGATGCCCGGGTCGATGCTCGGCGGATGAAAGTGCACGACGGCTGATCCTAGACGTACGGGACCAAAGAAATTCGCCGAGCCCGTCGCGGTTTCGTCCACAGAACCGCTCGACTTTCCGCCTCTGCCCTTGCGGGCTTCCTCGTACGGCCTATCGGTTCCGCTTCGACCTACTCCCGCGCCGCGCTCGGCGCAATTGGGAATCTAGGGGGTGGGCAAGGCCCGTGCAAGGGGTGCGAAATCGAAAACGTTCGCATTTTGCGAATTTTGAATAATCAACATTTCCACAGCGGAGCGTGCAGTCTGTGGAAAAGCCCCGGCGAGGTGCAGTCCCGATCACACGCGCCGTGGCCGCCCCCGAGCTCGCGCACTCCCGGCTCGGCGAGGTGGTGGAGGGAGTCCAACGACCTGCGGGCGCAGCGCTCGGTCGCCGCCTGAGAGCCGTTCTCCTCCGGCTTTCCATAACGCACGTTCTCGTGCACCGGATTACGCCCGGCCGGACGCCCCGGATGGACCATGAAGCCGGGTCGGGCATCTGCCGATGAGGTACGCGTGGGGGTTTCCAGCCGCGAGCCCGCGTACCCGATCTTCGCGTCGCACCGGTCGCGCTCGAGGCGCGGCAGCTTCTTCGTCGCGTTGCTGATCGTGCTCGTCGTGGCGCTCGCGCTCCGCCTGCTCTGACTTCAGGGGTTGCGCCGCACGAGTCGGACGAAACCCTTGATTTGGGGACGCCTCGCGTGTTTTGGTCCCCCGGCGGCGCGGAACGAACGCCGAAGCAACGATCGGGGGGAACTTGACGGTCGAGATCGACATCATCCTCAGAAGCGAGGATCTTCTCGCGCTTCTGGAAGCCGCGGAGTCGAGCGGCCAGCTTCGGCAGGCGGAGCTGCAGGACGTGCTCGAACCGCTCGAGCTCGACCCGCTCGAGGTGGACGCCGTCTACATCGAGCTCGACCGGCGCGGCATCGAGCTGGTCGAGGAGCCGAAGGAGGAGCAGCCCCCTCCCCCGCCGCCCATCGCCGCGGTCGAGACGACGACGGACGCGCTCCAGCTCTTCCTCCGCGAGGCCGGAAAGCACGCGCTTCTCACCGCCGCGCAGGAGGTCGCGCTCGCGAAGAAGATCGAGGGCGGCGACATGGGCGCGAAGACGCGGATGATCCAGTCCAACCTCCGTCTCGTGGTGTCGATCGCGAAGAACTACCGCAACCAGGGCCTGCCGTTCCTCGACCTCATCCAGGAGGGGACGCTGGGGCTCATCCGCGCCGTCGAGAAGTTCGACTGGCGACGTGGCTACAAGTTCTCGACGTACGCGACGTGGTGGATCCGCCAGGCCGTTGCGCGCGCGCTTGCGGACAAGGCGCGCACGATCCGCATGCCCGTGCACATCGTCGAGCGCATGCAGAAGATGAACCGCGCCGAGCGCACACTCTGGATGGAGCTCGGCCGCGAGCCCACGCTCGAGGAGATCGCCGACGAGGCGTCGCTTCCGGTGGAGCAGGCGCGTGAGGTCCGCGCCGCCGCCCGCGCATCGGCGAGCCTCGACCAGCCCGTGGGCGAGCAGGAGGACGCCGTCTTCGGCGACTTCGTCGCCGGCGACGAGCCACTGCCAGAGGAGCACGTCGAGGTGTCGTTGCGGAGCCAGGCGCTCATGCTCGCGCTCGGCTCGCTCCCCGACCGTGAGCGTCAGGTGCTCGTGCTGCGCTACGGCCTCGTGGACGAGGAGCCGAAGACGCTCGAGGAGATCGGCAAGCGCCTCGGACTCACGCGCGAGCGCGTCCGGCAGATCGAGCTGGAGTCGCTCCGGCGACTCGCCAACCTCCGCGAGATGCAGCTCGTAGCGTCGAGCTAGAGGCACGCACTCCGGCCATCGCTACTGCAACGCTCGATCCCACGCTCGAGCGGGACGAGGTCGGCGCTCTCGAGCGCGCGCGTCTCTTCTCGCTCAGCTTTCTCATGCTCTTCGTCGAGCTGGCGCTCATCCGCTGGACGGCCGCCAACGACATCCACCTCGCGTACCTGACGAACTTCGTCCTGCTCGCAAGCTTCCTCGGCATCGGCATCGGATTCCTCCGCTCCGCGCGCGAGCCGAACCTGCTCCCGTGGGCGCCGGTCGCCCTCGCGCTCCTCGTCGGCTTCGTCCTGCTCTTCCCCGTCTCGGTCCGGCTCGACGACGGATCGACGCATGGAGCGTTCGGCTGGCCGGCGCTCCCGCGCTGGGTGGAGCTCGCTGCGGTCTTCGTCCTGACCGTCTCGGTGATGGCCGCGATCGGCCACGGCGTCGGACGGATCTTCGTTCGCTTCCGCCCGCTCGATGCGTACCGCTTGGACATTCTCGGATCGATCGCGGGGATCGTCGTGTTCTCGGCGCTCTCGTTCCTCGAAGCGCCGCCGATCGCGTGGGGGGCGATCGCGTCGGCACTTCTGCTCGTCCTCGTCGGCCGTCATCCGCACGTCCTCGCACTCGTTGCGGTCGTCGCGCTGCTCGCCGTCGAGTCCTCACACCGCAACGACCACTGGTCGCCGTACTACAAGGTGACCGCGACGTACGAGAAGGCGCCGCACCGCGTCGGCGGCGTGCTGACGCGCGACACCCTCACGATCAGCGCGAACAACATCCCCCATCAGACCGCGTACCCCCTGTCGACGCTCGCGAAGATCGAGCGCTTCTACTTCTTTCCCTATCGACACGTCACCGGGCCGCTCGACAACGTGCTGATCGTGGGTGCCGGCAACGGCAACGACGTCGCCGTCGCGCTCTCCGAGGGGGCCAAGCACGTCGACGCCGTCGAGATCGACCCGGAGATCCAGTCGCTCGGCCGGGCGCTGCACCCGAACCGGCCGTACCAGGACGCGCGCGTGAGTGTCCACATCGACGACGGGCGCGCCTTCATCGAGCAGACGAAGCACCACTACGACCTCATCCTGTTCGCGCTGCCCGACTCGCTGACGCTGCTCGCAGGCCAGGGCGCGCTTCGGCTCGAGAACTACCTCTTCACGAAGGAGTCGATGGCGACCGTCAGGCGGCACCTGAACCCGGGCGGGACCTTCGCGATGTACAACTACTACGAGCCGTTCCTCCTCGATCGCTACGCAGGGACGCTCGACGACGTCTTCGGGACCGCCCCGTGCGTCGAGCTCGGCGACTCGCTCGCGAGCCGCCGGCAGGCGGTGCTCACCGCCGGCGCGGGCGCGAGCGTCGACTGCAAGACGCGCTGGCGGCGTGTCGACGTCTCGGAGCCGACCGACGACTATCCATTCCCCTACCTGCAGCACCGGTCCATCCCGGGGTTCTACTGGCACGCGCTCCTGCTCATGCTTGCCGCGTCCGTGCTGCTGATCGGCGTGGCGGCAGGCGGCTCGGTGCGCGTCTTCGGGCGCATGCGGAGCTACGTCGACCTCGCCTGCATGGGCGCGGCGTTCCTCCTCCTCGAGACGAAGAACGTCGTCCAGTTCGCGCTGCTCTTCGGCACGACGTGGTTCGTGAACTCGCTCGTCTTCGCCGGTGTCCTGATCAGCGTCTGGCTCGCGGTCGAGACCGCTCGCCACGTACGCCTGCCGCGGATGCCGGTGCTGTACCTCGCGCTACTCGGGGCCCTGGTCGTGGCCTGGGCGGTACCGCAGGAATCGCTCCTGTCGCTCTCACCCGTGCCGCGCTTCTTCGCCGCGACCGCGCTCGCGTTCGCGCCGATCTACGTCGCCAACCTCGTCTTCGCGAAGCGCTTCGCCGCGGTGGGCTCGTCCACCGTGGCGTTCGCCACGAACCTCCTCGGGGCAATCGTCGGCGGCCTGCTCGAGTACCTGTCGCTCGTGACCGGCTATCGATTCCTGCTCGTCGTCGTCGCGGCGCTCTACGGCCTCGCGTTCCTCTCGCACCGGCTCCTCGGTCGCGACGAAGCGATCGCGTAGCTACGAGAGGTACAGCTCGAGGCTGGGGGCGCCGTTGCGCAGCTCGCGCAGGGCGCGCGACTCGAGCTGACGCACGCGCTCACGGGTTACGCCGAGCTCGGCGCCGATGTCTTCGAGCGTTCGGGTGCCTTCGCCGTCGAGGCCGAAGCGGAGCACGAGGACGCGCTGCATGCGCGGCGGGAGCTGCGCGATCGCCTGAGACAGCTCGCCGTGCCGGTGCTCGATCGCCGTGCGCTCGTCCGGCTGCGCCGAGAGCTCGTCCTCGATGAGGTCGGCGAAGAAGCTCTCGCCGTCGCCGACGGGAGAGTCGAGGCTCACCGGATCGTCGACGAGCCTGAGCAGGTCGACGACCTTGTCCTCCGGCTCGCCGGTCTCCTTCGCGAGCTCGGCCGGCGTCGGCTCGCGGCTGAACTTCTGCGCGAGCTGGCGGCGGACGCGAAGCAGCCGGCGCACACGCTCGGCGACGTGCGTCGGGAGGCGGATCGTCCGCCCCTGGTCGGCGAGCGCGCGGCTCACCGACTGCTTGATCCACCACGTCGCATACGTCGAAAGCTTGTAGCCCATCCGGTAGTCGAACTTCTCCACGGCGCGGATGAGGCCGAGGTTGCCCTCCTGGATGAGATCGAGGAGCGGGACGCCGGCGCGCGTGTAGTTGCGCGTGATGGACATGACGAGCCGGAGGTTCGACTCGATCAGCCGCTTCTTCGCCAGCTCGTCTCCGGCGTCCTTGCGCCGGGCCAGCTCGCGCTCTTCCTCGCGCGTCAAGAGCCGGCCGTTGCCGATCGACCGGATGTACAGCTTCAGGGGATCATCGAGCTGGCTTGCAGGCTCTTCGACCTGCTCGACGTCTCCCTCCGCAGCGAGGAGAGGCTCCACGAGGCCTGGTATCGGCCCAAACCGGTGCAGGCTTGAGGCCGGGTTCGCCGAAGTGTCCGCTACGGTTGCCGATAACCCAGATCGTGTGCGGAATCGCCGGATACAGCCTCTCGTCTCGTAGCAGCGTCGATCGGACGCTCGCGGCGCAGGCGCTCCTGGCCGGGATCGCCGAGCGGGGGGCCGACGCAGTCGGGTACGCGCACCGCGGCCCGGGCGGCTCGTATCCAGTGGTCACGAAGCAGCGGACGCCTGCGAGCCAGCTCCTGGAGCGCATCGCGGTGCCCCAGACGGCCACCGAGCTCCTCGTGCACGTACGCGACTACACGAAGGGCCATCCCTCCATCTCCGCCAACAACCACCCCGTCCGCCATGGGCCGGTGGTCGGCATTCACAACGGGATCATCGTCAACGACGACGAGCTCCTGGCCGCATTCGACTGCGCCCGCGCCGAGCCGCGGATGACGGTCGACTCGGAAGCGATCTTCGCGCTCGCGGCCCATTCGCGGAACGAGCCGGCTGCCTTCGAGGCGCTGCTCGGCTCCATGGCGACGGCCTGGTTGGACGAGCGCGAGCCCGGGACGGTGTTCGCCGCCCGCGGCATCGGCCGCCCGCTCTGGCTCGGCGCCGGCAAGCACGAGCTCTTCTTCGCGTCCACGCGCACCGCGCTCGAGGTGGTCGAGGAATACGCTCACGTGCGACTGAAGAAGCAGGAGCTGAAGGATGGGACGTTCCTCGCCATCCGCCACGCGAAGATCGTGCGGGACGAGCATTTCCGGACGGATCCGCGCTACGAGGAGCCGGGCAAGCCCCTGCCGGCGGTCCGCGCGCCCGGCGAAGGCGCGTCGTGCCTCCAGCAGCTCGCCGCGCTCGCCACCGCCTAGCGCTTCTTCTTCACCGTCCCGTCGCCGCCGACGGTGACGCCGCGCTGCTCGAGCACCTCGCGGACGAGGAACTGGAACGTCGACCACGCACCGCGCTTGGCGTCGAGCAGGCGGTAGACCTGCCACTCGGTCAGGAGCGAGTCGTCCGCCTTCCGCGCTTCCGCCCAGTCGGCGAACTTCGGCAGCCGCCCGAGCCGTCGGGCGAGCGCGGCCCCCTGCTCGACCGCACGCTCGAGCCGCTCCTCCCCCACCGGCACGTCGAAGCCGGCCTCGCGCAGCGCGGTCGTCAGCGACCCGAACGTGTGCCAGTACAGGGACTTCGACGGAAGCTTCCCCTTGTGCTCGTCGATGTCGCGCGCGGTCGGGGGCCGTCCCAGCTCGGCCCCGAGCTCGCGCAGCAGGCCGAGGAGCTCCTCGCGGGTCGCGAACCGCCTGGGGACGAGCCCGGCGGCGCGCTTGGCCGCGTTCCACGACCCGAAGTGCTCGATCACCGTCTGCGGATGGACGGTCGTCTTTGCATCGGCCGCGAACTCGCGCATTGTCGGCGAGCGCCCCAGCCGCTCCGCGCAGTCCTGCAGCTCGCCGATGATCTGGTCGTCCGTGTACCGCTTCCGAATGCCCGCCTGGAACTCCGCGAGCCTGCGCGGGTCGATCTGCGCCACCGCGCGGAAACGGGGCTTCCTGGGCATCACAAATATGGTAGATCAGGTTGGAGAATCCGCAAGTGAACCCGCGCAGCGATAGATTCGCAGGCGTGGCCATCCCGCTCGCCGCCGAGGTTGCCGCCGCGCGGGCGGTCGCCGCTCTCTCGCGCCTCGTCGGTGCCGGCGGAGGCACGACGGTGCCGGGCAAGCTCCTCTCCATCCTCGATCCGGGAGCCGTCGACCGCCTGGCCGCCCGGCTGCCCGCCGGGACGGCGACGGTCTCCGCCACGAACGGGAAGACGACGACCGCCGCGATGGCGGCGGAGATCCTCCGCCCGCGCGTGCGGCTCGCCCACAACCGCTCGGGCGCGAACCTCCTCTCCGGTGTCGCCTCCACCCTCCTCGCGGCCGGCGATGCCGAGCTCGGCCTCCTCGAGGTGGACGAGGCAGCCCTGCCGGAGGTGATGCGCCGCGTCCGGCCGCGCGCCGTCTGCCTCGGGAACCTCTTCCGAGACCAGCTCGACCGCTACGGCGAGCTCGAGCTCGTCGCCGAGCGGTGGCGCGACGCCGTGACCACGCTGACGTCCGGCACGACGCTCGTGGTCAACGGGGACGACCCGCTCGTCGGCGATCTCGCGACCGCGCACACCCCGTCGCTCGTCTTCGGGCTCGACGACCCGGGCGTCGCGCGGCCTGCGCTCCAGCACGCCGCCGACTCGAAGTACTGCCTGCGCTGCGGTGAGCCGCTCGAGTACGCCGCGGCGTACGTCGGCCACCTCGGTGACTACCGCTGCCCGAACGGGCATGTCACGCGGCCGGCGTTGGACGTCGTGGCGCGCAACATCGAGCTGCGCGCGCTCGACGGCGCCTGCTTCGACCTGCAGCTGCCGCGCGAGACCCGCCGGGTGCAGCTCGCGCTCCCCGGCCTCTACAACGTCTACAACGCCGTCGCGGCGGCGTCCCTCGCCTACGCACTGGGAGCGACCGTCGACGAGATCGTCGCCGGTCTCGCACGCTTCAGCGCCGCGTTCGGCCGGTTCGAGCGCATCGCCGTCGGCAACAAGACGATCCTCTTGCTCCTGATCAAGAACCCCGCGGGAGCGAACGAGGCGATCCGCACGCTCGTCGACGGCGGGCCTCCCACGCTGGCGGTCGTCGCGCTGAATGACGGGATCGCCGACGGACGCGACGTCTCCTGGATCTGGGACGTCGACTTCGAGCCGCTGCTCGGCGGCCTCGACCGGCTCGTCGCGAGCGGCGACCGCGCCGCCGAGCTCGCCCTCCGTTTCAAGTACGGCGGCCTGGCCGAGGAATCGATCGAGCTGGAGTCGAGCCTCGAGCGCGCACTCGACCGGGGCCTCGCTCTGACGCCGGAGGGCGGCGAGCTCGTCGTCCTGCCCACCTACACGGCGATGCTCGGCCTGCAGCGGATCGTCGCCGCCCGCGGGCTCACGCGCCCGTACTGGGAGCGTGCCGCGTGAACGTTCGCGTCGCCCATCTCTATCCGGACTACCTGAACATCTACGCCGACCGCGGCAACATCGCCGTGCTCGCCGCCCGCGCATCGTGGCGAGGGCACGAGCTCGACGTCGCGGAGGTCGGCATGCACGACGCCGTCGTCCCCGGCGCGCACGACCTGTACTACCTCGGGGGCGGACAGGATCGCGAGCAGCTCCTCGTCGCCGCCGACCTCGCCGCGAAGGCGGAGGGGCTGAAGGAGGCCGCGGCCGGCGGCGCCGCGTTCCTCGCGGTCTGCGGCGGCTACCAGCTGCTCGGGCGCGGCTACCGCGGCTTCCACGGCGAGGACATGCCGGGCGTCGGCCTCCTCCCGCTCGAGACCGTGGCGGGCGACACGCGAATGATCGGAAACGTGCTCCTCGAGTGCGAGCTCGAGCCGGGCGTGCGGCACACGCTCGCCGGCTTCGAGAACCACGCGGGCCGGACTCGGCTCGATCCCGGCGCCGAGCCGCTCGGCCGCGTCGTGTCGGGCTACGGCAACGACGGCGAGAGCGGCTACGAAGGATGCCGGGCGGGCCGCGTCGTCGGCACGTATCTCCACGGGCCCCTCCTGCCGCGCAACCCCTGGCTCGCCGACTGGATCCTCGCGCAGGCGCTCGCGCATCGCTCCGGCGGCGAACCGCCCGACCTCGAGCCGCTCGACGACGCGCTCGAAGAGCAGGCGCACGCCGTCTCGTCGGCCCGCGCGCGACGGCGCTAGGTCCGGGCAGCGCGCACGACCTTGTCCACCGCCTGCTTCAGCGGCTCCGGGACGTCGCCGTTGTTGCCGGTGTAGCGACGGTATGCGCGGTGCGGCTTGCGGCTCCGGCCGCGCGCGTTCACGCCCGAGACCGCCTCGAAGTCGGGGACGAGCACGACCGTCCGCCGCCTCCCCGCCACGTCCTGGATCTGCCGGTTGACGATGAGCTCGGACTCCACCGGCCGGCTCCCCGCGGGCGCGTCGCGATCGTGGACGATGACGTACGGGATGCCGCACGCGTTGCAGATGCGCGCGAACAGCGGCATGTTCCCCTTGCCGCCGCACTCGAGGACGATGATCCCTTCCTTGTCCGCCTCGACGTCGAGGGCCTCGAAGACGAGCGGGAACGTCAGCTTCTCCGTGCGACCCTCGACGAGCAGAGCGGCGCGTGCGAGGAAGAGCTCGGCGCGATCGCTGTCGAACTCGGAGAGCGCGCGGAACGACTCCGCCTCGGGCAGTGGATCGGGTTGGAACAGCGTCGTGCCGACGTCGGAGGTATGACGGACGAGCGCCAGCTCCTCGAGGCGGTCGACGGAGAGGAACACCGGCGCGTGCGTCGAGTACAGGATCTGATTGCCGGACTGCGCGAGGTCGCGCAGCACGCGGTAGAGGTGCCGCTGCGCATGCGGGCTGAGGTACAGCTCCGGCTCCTCGATGAGGAGGACGAAGCGGCGCAAGCCGGCGGCGAGCACGCGCTCCATGCCGTTCACGAGCAGGAGCCCGCCGTCGGCGGCGGACCAG
>Ga0207664_10003379_pt1 | contig 10615 bp, 7 predicted proteins | sample LARL83metaG_FD_184349 | JGI IMG/M metagenome (GOLD analysis project Ga0207664, IMG submission 184349) | Corn, switchgrass and miscanthus rhizosphere microbial communities from Kellogg Biological Station, Michigan, USA - LAR L8-3 metaG... | ecosystem: Host-associated > Plants > Roots >...
GCTGGCTGGCCTGTTTCGTGTTCGGCGTGGCCTGGGCCACATGGCACGGCAGCGCGGCGATGGACGCGCGGCTGCCGCGATCGCTGGAGGGGCGCGATCTTGCCGTCATCGGCACCCTGGTTGACCTGCCGCTGGCACGCACCGATGCCAGCCGCTTCACCCTGCGCGTGGAGCAGGCCACGCTGGAGAGCAGGCCGGTTGCCTTGCGCGGCGACGTCACCGTGTCCTGGTACGACGGCGCGCCCGACCTGCAGCCGTGCACACGTTGGCGCCTTCTTCTGCGGTTGAAGCGGCCACGCGGGCTGCTCGATCCCGGCAGCGCGGACAGCGAGCGCTCGGCGCTGGAACGCGGCGTGGTCGCCACCGGCTACGTGCGCGACGACCCCGGCAATGCCCCGCTTGCCGGCGCGCACAGGTGTATCGACGGCGTACGCGACGCGATCGCCCACGGCATCGCCGCGCGCGTGCACGATCCCCACGATGCCGCCTTGCTGCAGGCATTTTCGGTCGGCGACACGCGCGGATTGACATCGAGCGACTGGGACGTGGCGCGCGCCAACGGCGTGTCGCATCTCATCGCGATTTCGGGGTTCCATGTCGGCGTGGCGGCGGTGTTCGGCGTCTGGCTGGCGATGCTGCTCCATGCGCTGTGGCCGCGACTGGGCCTGTGGCTGCCGCGCCCGCAATCGCAGGCGGCCGCCGCCTTGCTGGTGGCCGGCATCTACAGTGCGCTGGCCGGCTTCGGCCTGCCCACGGTGCGTACCCTGCTGATGATCGCGGTGGTGGCGCTGGCGCGCTGCAGCCGGCGGTGCAGCAGCGGCGCGCAATCGCTGGCGCTGGCGATGATCGCGATCCTGCTGGTCGATCCGCTGGCCGTGCTGGCGGCGGGTTTCTGGTTGTCGTTCGTCGGCGTGGCGTTCCTGATGCTGTGCCTGCAGGCGCGCGGACGCGGACTGCGCGCCTTCGCGCATGAGCTGACCGCCGGGCAGCTGGTGATGACGGTGGCGCTGCTGCCGCTGAGCCTGTGGTTTTTCGGGCAGGCCTCGCTGGTGGGCGCGCTGTCCAACCTGATCGCGGTGCCGCTGGTCAGTTTCGTGATCGTGCCGTGCGCCTTGTGCGGCATGCTGTTGCTCGGCGTGTGCCCCCCGCTGGCCACGCCGGTACTGTGGCTGGCCGCGCATATCGCGCATGCGCAATGGTGGCTGCTGCAGCAGATGGCGACGTGGCCCGGCGCGCACTGGTATCTGCCGACGCTGCAGCCGCCCGCGCTGTTGCTGGCCCTGCTTGGCGCGTTGTGGCTGTTCCTGCCGCGCGGGGTGCCGTTGCGGTGGCTGGGCCTGCTGCTGTTCCTGCCGCTGTTGTGGCCGCCGCGTCCGTTGCCGGCCGACGGTGCTTTCGAGGTATGGGTGCTGGACGTGGGGCAGGGCTTGTCGGTGCTGCTGCGCACACGCGATCACGTCCTGGTCTACGACGCCGGCGCGCGCTATCCGTCGGGCTTCGATCTTGGCGACGCGGTGGTGTTGCCGGCGATCCATGCACTGGGCATCACCCGGCTGGACATGCTGATGATCAGCCATGGCGACAACGACCACGCCGGTGGCGCGGCCGCCGTGGCGCAGGAATTCCCGCAGGCATCCCGCTATGCGGGCGAACCGTCGCGCATGCGCATGCTGATGCGGCAATGCGTGGCGGGACAGTCGTGGCGGTGGGACGGCGTGCGTTTTCGCGTGTTGAGCCCCGCGCCCGGCGCGGGCGATCGCGACAACGACAGTTCCTGCGTGCTGCTGGTCGAAGGCCGCGGCGGCCGCCTGCTGCTGACCGGCGACATCAGTTCGGCGGAGGAGCCACAGGTGGCAGCGGCGCTCGGGCCGGGGCCACCGCCCGTCCTGCTGGTGCCGCACCATGGCAGCAAGACATCGTCCGGCGCGGTCTTCATCGCCGCCGTCCAGCCGTCGCTGGCGCTGGTCTCGGCCGGCTGGCACAACCGTTTCGGCCATCCCAGGCCGGAGGTGCTGGCGCGCTATGCGCAGGCGCGCGTGCCGCTGTTCAACACCGCGGAGCAGGGCGCGGTGCCGCTGGAATTTCCGGCCGATGGTCCGCCGCGGTGCGGCCTGGGCTGGCGCCTGCAGCAGCCACGCTACTGGCGCGAGTGAGTGAGGGAATGCCAGCCGTGCCGCAGTACATCCGGACGGGACTGCTATCATGCGCGCTCCTTGTTGGGCCGTGCGGTGGGCTGAAACGTGCTGGAAATCCTGATGGCTGGTGGCTGGGCGATGGTGCCCATCCTGATCTGTTCGGCGATCGCCCTGGCGATCGTACTGGAGCGTTGCTGGACCCTGCGCCGCAAGTCGGTGTTGCCGCCTGGCTTGAGCGACGAGGTGCGCCAGTGGGCGCGCTCCGGGCAGCTCGATCCTGGCCACCTGGAAAACCTGGCCAGCGGTTCGCCGCTCGGCGAACTGCTGGCGGCGGCGCTGACCGTGCGCCGGCAACCGCGCGAGCTGATCAAGGAGCGCATCGAGGACACCGGCCGGCACGTCATCCACCGGATGGAGCGCTACCTCAACACGCTCGGCACGATCGCGCTGATCGGCCCGCTGCTTGGTCTGTTCGGCACCGTGATCGGCCTGATCCGCATGTTCATGCAGGTGATGGCCGGCGGCATCGGCGATCCGGCGAAGATGGCCGGCGGCATCGGCGAGGCGCTGATCTGCACCGCGTCGGGCCTCACCGTGGCGATTCCCGCGTACGTGCTGCATCGCTACTTCCGCTCGCGCGTGGCCGGCTATTGCGTGGAGATGGAAAAGCAGGCGACCGCCCTGCTGGACGACCTGACCCTGGCGCCGCCCGTTGCGACCGCGCCAGTGCGGCCGCGGCGTACGCCGGTGCCGACCGCGCCGGGCGCGGGCTGAGTACGCCCCGATGCGTATCAGCAACAACCGCCGCGGGGACGACTTCGAGATCAACGTGATCCCGTTGATCGACGTGCTGCTGACCCTGCTGATGTTCTTCGTGCTGACCAGCACGTTCGTGCAGCACTCGCGCCTGCAGGTCACCCTGCCGCAGGCAAGCTCGCAGGATCGCGACATGAACGCGCCCGCGCTGACCATCATGATCGACCGCGATGGCCGCTATTACGTGGGCAGCGATGAAGTGCTGGGCGAGGGCATCGAGCCGCTCAAGCAGACCATCGCGCGCAACGCCGGCACCGATCGCGAGCGCCAGGTGACGATCCGCGCCGATGCGATGACGCCGCACCAGGACGTGGTCACCGCGATGGATGCGCTGGGCCAGCTCGGCTTCACCCGGCTCTCCATCGCCACCACGCCGACCCAGCCGGGCAGCCATCAGTGAGCAGCCAGAAAACCGGCGTCTGGGACGCGCAGAGCTGGCGCGTGTATCGCCGCCTGCTCGGCTACACCCGGCGCTACTGGATGGTCGGGCTGGTCACCCTGATCGGCATGGCCGTCGACGGCGGCGGCCTGGTGGTGTTCACCAAGCTGCTGCAGCCGCTGATCGATCAGCTGTTCGCGAAGAAGGATCCGTACCTGATCTTCTGGATGCCGATCTGGATCATCATGATCTTCGCCGTGCGCGGCGTCGGCACCTTCGTCAGCAGCTATGGCATCGCCTACATCGGGCGCAACGTGGTGCAGGTGATGCAGCGCGACGTGTTCGCCGCCTACCTGCGCCTGCCTGCCGCGTTTTTCGGCGCCGAGGCATCCGGCCACCAGGTCTCGCGCATCACCTACACCAGCGAGCAGGTGGCCTCGGCCTCCACCGACGCGGTGAAGATCGTGGTGACCGAAGGCGTCACCGTGATCGGCAGCCTCTACGTGATGCTGTACTACAGCGCGTACCTGACCATGGCGCTGCTGATCATGGTGCCGGCGATCGCGCTGATCGCCACCGTGGTCAGCCGGCGCTACCGCCAGATCAGCCGGCGCATCCAGGGCATGATGGGTTCGGTCACCAGCACCGTCGAGGAGTCGGTCGGGGCGCACCGCGAGGTGCGCATCTACGGCGGCCAGCTGCACGAATCCACCCGCTTCAACGAGATCACCCAGCGCGCCAAGCGGCTGAACCTGAAGATCGCCGCGACCAACGCCTCGTCGAGCACCGCGATCCAGACCGTCGCCGCGTGCGCGCTGGCGGCGCTGGTCTACCTGGGCACGCGGCCGTCGGTGATCGACAGCATCTCGCCCGGCGTGTTCGTCGCCGTGCTGACCGCGATGGGCACCATGATGCCGTCGCTGAAGCGCCTCACCACCGTGCAGGCGAACATCCAGCGCGGCCTGTCCGCGGCCACCGACCTGTTCGACATCATCGACATGCCGGCGGAGACCGACACCGGCGTGCACGAGATCGCCCGCACGCGCGGCGACATCCGCTTCGAGGATGTGCGGATGGTGTATCCGCGCGGAGAATTCGAGGCGTTGCGCGGCGTGGACCTGCATTGCGCGCCCGGCACGGTAACCGCGTTGGTCGGCCGCTCGGGCAGCGGCAAGAGCAGTCTCGCCAGCCTGCTGCCGCGTTTCTATGCGCCCAGCGCCGGCCGCATCGTGCTGGACGGCGAGGATTACCAGCATTACACGCTGCCTTCGCTGCGGCGGCAGATCGCGTGGGTCGGGCAGTCGGTGGTGCTGTTCGACGATACCGTGGCCAACAACATCGCCTACGGCGAACTGGCCGGTTCCAGCGAGGCGGACATCGTCGCCGCCGCCGAGGCCGCCAATGCGATGGAGTTCATCGCGCGCATGCCGCAAGGCATCCACACGCAGATCGGCCAGAGCGGAAACATGCTTTCCGGCGGCCAGCGCCAGCGCATCGCGATTGCCCGCGCGATCCTCAAGAACGCGCCGATCCTCGTCCTGGACGAAGCCACCAGTGCGCTGGACACCGAATCCGAGCGGCTGATCCAGCAGGCGCTGCAGCGCTTGATGAAGGACCGCACCACGCTGGTGATCGCGCATCGCCTGTCCACCGTCGAGGGCGCCGACCAGATCGCGGTGATGGACCAGGGCCGCATCGTCGAGCGCGGCACGCACGCCGAACTCATTGCGCTGGGCGGCCACTATGCCGCGCTGCACCGCATGCAGTTCCACGACCTCGCGCTCGAACCGTCCGGCGACTGAGGAGCATCCATGGCGCTGATCGACACGCTCGAATCAGCCTGGTACGGCAACCGCCGTTCACCGTGGTGGACGTGGCCGCTGGCCGCGCTGTATGGCGTGGTGGTACGCCTGCGCGCCGCGCTCTACCGCCGCGGCTGGCTGCGCAGCACGCGGCTGCCGGTACCTGTCGTGGTGGTCGGCAACCTCTGCGTGGGCGGCACCGGCAAGACGCCGTTGACCATCGCCGTGGTCGAGGCCCTGTGCGCACGCGGCTTTCGGCCCGGCGTGGTCAGCCGCGGCTACGGCGGCAGCCAGCGCGAACCCGTGCTGCTTGGCGACGCGCCGGACCCGGTGCGCGTGGGCGACGAACCGTGCCTGATCCATGCCAGCGGCGCGCCGGTGGCGGTGGGCCGCGATCGCCCCGCGGCCGCCCGGCTGCTGCTCGATGCCGGCTGCGATGTGGTGATCGCCGACGACGGCTTGCAGCATTACGCCTTGGCGCGCGACGTGGAGATCTGCGTGATCGACGGTGCGCGCCGCTTCGGCAATGGACGGCTGCTGCCGGCCGGGCCGCTGCGCGAACCGCTGGGCCGGTTGTGGCGAACGGACTTCCGCGTCTGCAACGGCGGCATCCCCGCCGAGGGCGAATACCCGATGCGCCTGCTTGGCGGCGAAGTGGTGTCCCTGTGCGATGGCCATCGGCAGGCGCTGAGCGCCTTTGCCGGCCAAGGCGCCCACGCCGTCGCGGCGATCGGCCATCCGTCGCGTTTCTTCGCCAGCTTGCGCGCTGCGGGTATCGAGGTGATCGAGCACGCCTTCGCCGACCATCACGCCTACAGTGCGAGCGAGCTCGACTTCGGCGATCGGCTGCCGCTGCTGATGACCGACAAGGATGCCGTCAAATGCCGCCGCTTCGCCCAGCCGCACTGGTGGCGCGTGCCGGTGCAGGCGGATCTGCCGGAGGCGTTCTACGCGGCGCTGGCCGAGCGCGTGGAAGGCTTGCGCCGCGAAACCGGTTCGCCTGCCACGTAGACCTTGCGCGCCAGGTTGCCGCCGATCCAGTAGCACAGCTCGGCTGGCCGGCGCGCGTTCCATACCACCAGGTCGGCACGTTGTCCCGCGGCCAGCGTGCCGCGGTCGCCCAGCCCCAGCGCGCGCGCGGCATGCATGGTGACGCCGCGCAGCGCTTCCTCCGGCGTCAGCCGGAACAGCGTGCAGGCCATGCCGGCAGCCAGCCGCAGCGATAGCAGCGGCGAGGTGCCGGGATTGCAGTCGGTGGCGATCGCCATCGGCACGCGATGCTCGCGCAGCGACGCGATCGGCGGCAGCCTGGTCTCGCGCAGCGCGTAGAACGCGCCCGGCAGCAGCACCGCGACGGTGCCCGCGCCGGCCATCGCCCGGATGCCGGATTCGCCGAGATGTTCCAGGTGATCGGCGGAGAGGCCGCCGTATTCGGCGACCAGCGCGGCGCCGTCCAGATCGGACAACTGCTCGGCATGCAGCTTCACCGGCAAGCCGAGCTGCTTCGCGCGCTCGAACAGCTGGCGGACCTCTTCGCGGCTGAAGCCGATGCCTTCGCAGAACGCGTCGACCGCGTCGACCAGGCCTTCGGCGGCCAGCGCCGGCAGCATCTCGTCGCAGACCATCGCCACATAGTCGGCGCGGCGATCGGCGTACTCGGGCGGCAGTGCATGCAGGCCCAGGAAACTGGTGCGCACGCTCACGCCCAGCTCGCGGCCGAGGCGCCGCGCCACGCGCAACATGCGGCGTTCGCTGTCGAGCTCCAGCCCGTAGCCGGATTTGATTTCCAGCGTGGTCACGCCGTCGGCCAGCAGCGCGCGTGCACGCGGCAGCGATTGCTGGAACAGCTGCTCGTCGCTGGCGGCGCGGGTGGCGCTGACGCTGGAGGCGATGCCGCCGCCGGCGCGGGCGATCTCCTCGTAGCTGGCGCCATTGAGCCGCAGATCGAACTCGTGCGCGCGGTCGCCGCCGAACACCAGGTGCGTATGGCAGTCGATCAGCCCCGGCGTCACCAGCGCGCCGTCCAGCGACTCGACCGCGGCCGCCAGCGCATCGGGTGCGTCGGGCAGGGCGTCCATGCGCCCGACCCAGGCGATGCGCCCGTTGTGCAGGGCCAGCGCGCCGCGCTCGACCAGCCCGTAGGGCGCATCGCCGGCGAAGGTGGCGAGCGTGGCGTTCAGCAGCAATCGATCCCAGCGTGGTTCGCTCATGTCCGCACGGACTCCCTGATGGTCATGGCTGTTTGGTGGGCCGAGTATCGGCTGGCGCGGCGGGTTCGTCGAATGCGCTGGTGTGGCCCGCCGGCAGCTCGTCCTGCGTGCCGTCCGGATCGCCCGGTGGCGGCGCGGCCAGCTGGCGTTCGAAGTCCTGCACCATGCGCTCGGCGAAATCGCGATACACCGGAGTCGGACAGAACAGCGACGCCGCGGCGCGGGCGAGCAGGCAGGCGGCCATGATCGGGATCACCATGTCCTGGTTGTTGGTCAGCTCCATCGCGATCACCGCCGAGGTCAGCGGCGCGCCGGTCACGCCGGCCAGATACGCGCTCATGCCCAGCAGTACCACTGCCGCCACGGGGGCGCCGGGAAGGAAGTGCGCGATGTTCTGGCCGAGCCCGGCGCCCACCGCGAGCGCGGGCGAGAAGATGCCGCCGGGAATGCCAGCCCAGTACGACACCACGTTGGCCAGCAGTTTCTCGATGCCGAATCCCTGGCCCGGCATGCTGGACGCGTTCTGCACGATGGCGCGGGCCTGGTCGTAACCGGTGCCGTAGACGGTGTCATGCGAACACCATCCCAGCAGCGCCAGCGCCAGCCCGCAACCCGCGGCGAACAGCACCGGCGCGTGCGCGCGCAGGCGGCCGATCAAGGCCAGCGGCCCATGCCGGTTGAGCAGGATCAGCCGTGCGAACAGCCCACCGAGCAGGCCGCCGGCGATGCCGGTCAACAATACCGCGAGCCACGCATGGCCCAGCGGCAGGCTGGCCTGCACTTCGCCGAAATACGAGTAGTTGCCCATGATGCCGAGCGAGACCACGCCGCCGATGAACACCGCCGTCAGCAGCAGGCCGCTGAAGCGATGCTCGAAGGTGCCGGCCAGTTCCTCGATCGCGAAGATGACGCCGGCCAGCGGCGTGTTGAACGCCGCGGCGATGCCGGCGGCGCCGCCGGCAAGGATGAAACGCGAGGCGGCCTTGGGATCGTCGAAGCCGAAGCGCCGGCCGATCGAGTAGAACAAGGCGGCGCCGACGTGCACGGTCGGTCCCTCGCGCCCGATCGAGGCGCCCGCCGCGAGCGCGATCAGGGTCAGCGCCATCTTGCCCGCGGCGATCGGCAGCGAAAGCATGCGTGCGCGAAAGCTCGCGTTCTCGATATGCAGCGTGCCGATCACCTGCGGAATGCCGCTGCCGCGCGTGGCACGCAGGCGGCCTTCGGTAACCCATGCGAGCAGCCCGAACACCAGCGGCGTCATGATCAGCGGAATCCAGCTGCCATGGCTGAGGACACGCAGAAACAACTGATACGACCAGACGCTCGCCTTGGCGAACAGGATCGCCGCCAGCGCCACCAGCACCGCACCGAACCACAGCACGAGGCGCCGCTTCCAGTGATGCGGCGCAAAGAATTCGTGGCCGAGCAAGGCCTGCAGGCGCTGGTTCGTCGGCTTCGACAAGGGATCGGGGGATTCGGGCATGGCGCGATTATCGCAGGGTTGCCGGCGCGATCAGAAATCGCTGGTGTCGGATACCATCACGCCATGCCCGCACATCGCGAAGGGCGATTCCGGAACCGGCGATGGCCATCATCAGACATGCAAGATCCTCCGATGCGAACGCGCTGGCGGCGCTGGCCGAACAGACCTTCCGCGACACGTTTGGCGGAGCGAACAGCGCCGGGGACATGGATCTCCATTGCCGGACCAGCTACGGCGAAGACATCCAGTCCGCCGAGATTTCCAATCCCGCCATGGTCACCCTGGTCGCCGAGGAGGGCGCAGCGCCGGTCGCGTTCGCGCAGCTGCGATGGTCCGCCGCGCCCGCTTGCGTGCACGCCGGCAACCCCGGTGAAATCCAGAGGCTCTACGTGGCGAAGCCGTGGCACGGAAAAGGCGTCGCCCACGAGCTGATGGCCGCCTGCATCGAGGAGATGGAAAGCCGCGGAGCGGACGTGATCTGGCTGGGCGTGTGGGAACGGAATCCGCGGGCCGTGGCTTTCTACGCGAAGTTCGGTTTCGTGGAAGTCGGCGACCACGTGTTCCCTCTGGGCACCGATCCCCAGCGCGACATCATCATGGCCCGCCCGGTCGGCGAGCGTCCTTCCGCCTGCTGAGCGACACGGCCGCGTTCGTCAGCGCGGCCGCCAGCGCGCCTCGTACAGGTCGAAGCGGCGATCCTTCAGGTTCGTCACCGCGCCCGCGTTGCGGGCGCGCGCGAGGCTTTCCAGGCGCAGGTCGGCGAACAGCACGGTCTCGATGTTCGGCGTCGAATCGGCCGCCACGCCATCGCGGGCGAAGCCGAAATCGCTGGGGGTGAGGATGCAGCTCTGGCCGTACTGGATGTCGAAGTTGTTGACGCCGGGCAGGTTGCCCACGTTGCCCGAGAGCACCACGTAGCACTGGTTCTCGATCGCGCGTGCCTGCGAGCAGTAGCGCACGCGCAGGTAACCCTCGCGCACGTCGGTGCAGAACGGCACGAACAGGATCAGCGCGCCCTGGTCGACCAGGTGCCGCGCCACTTCGGGGAACTCCGCGTCGTAGCAGATCATCACGCCGATCGGCCCGCAGTCGGTGAGGATCGTCGCCGCGCTTTCGCCGCCGCTGATGTTCCATACGTTGCGTTCGCTCGGCGTGGGATGCAGCTTCTCGCGCTCGTGGATCGAGCCGTCGCGCAGGCACACGTAGCAGACATTGTGGATGTCGCCGTTGGCCTGCTCGGTGGGGTGCGTGCCGCCGATGATGTTGATGTTGTAATGGACGGCCAGACGGCTGAACAGCTCCTTCACCTGCGGCGTGTAATGGCTGAGCTTGCGGATCGACTCCACCGGAGACAGCTCGGTGTTCTCGATCGACAGCAGCTGCAGCGTGATCAGCTCGGGGAAGGTGACGAAGTCGGCGCTGTAGTCGGCGGCGATGTCGGTGAAGTATTCGACCTGGGTGGCGAACTCCTCGAACGAGGCGATCCGGCGCTGCTGGTACTGCACCGAAGCCACCCGTACCGAGTCGGGCAGCGAGCGTGCCGAGGTGATCGGCGGAATGTCGGGCTGGTCGAGCAGCTGCGGATTGCGCCACACCAGGTGCACGGCGTAGCCCAGCGATTCGTGGTCGGACGGCACATAGCCGCGCAGCAGCCCGATCACCTCGAACTCGTTCGACAGCTGGAAGCTCAGCGTGAGGTCGCGCCGCTTGCCTTCGACTACGGCCTGCACGTAGGCCTCGGCGCTGCCGTAACGGGCGATGTTTTTCGCCAGCCCGGGCATGCGCCCGCC
>Ga0207664_10003382_pt1 | contig 10612 bp, 8 predicted proteins | sample LARL83metaG_FD_184349 | JGI IMG/M metagenome (GOLD analysis project Ga0207664, IMG submission 184349) | Corn, switchgrass and miscanthus rhizosphere microbial communities from Kellogg Biological Station, Michigan, USA - LAR L8-3 metaG... | ecosystem: Host-associated > Plants > Roots >...
CGAGCCCGGGGGGGCGGTGATCTTCGATCGCCGGCAAGTAGCCGCGATGAGGGTTTTGTCAAGCGTCCCTCCTGGTGATGGAGCAAGGTGGGATCCGGTGCTCGGCTGCAGGCGGACGTGCGGGGGTTGGTGAACGTGCCCCGGGCTGGCTGTGGGTCGGGTCGGCTGGGCGGTTTTGGAGGGCGGCAACTCTGGCTGCGGGCTGGGAGCAGCGGACCTGCTACCTCAGTCCGAGGGTGCGGAGGTTGGCCCACAGAAGTGACGCGGCGATCGCCGCGCTGAGGAGCACACCCACCGTCACGCCGAGGCGACGCACGGTCCAGCGCTGAATGCGGATCGGGGCCCGGGCTGGCGCCAGCGCGCGGAAGGCGCCGATCAGGTCGCGGCCGTCTTTGCGGAGCTCGGCCCGGAGCTGAGAGGGCACCGTGATCCCGCGGGTCGCGGCGAACGCTTCAGCGATCTCCCCGGAGCTGAACAGTCCCTGTGCCTCCTGGTAGACGATCTCCGGGGAGGTGCGCAGGGCAAGGACCAGCATCATGTTCGCCAGGTCCACCACCTGGCGCCAGGGGGAGGGCCGCACCTGGCAGAACGCCACGTCGATCAGGAAGACCTTCCCGTCGCAGACCAGCAGGTTGGAGGGCTTGACGTCGCGGTGGGCGATCCCGGCGTTCCACAGCCTGCGGATGATGGACAGCGCGTCCCGGATCGTGTCCCGGCTGATCTCCGCGTCCAGGATCTCCGTCCCCCCGGCCAGGAACTCGGCCACCAGCAGGTACTCCCGCTCGGGGGTGAGCTCGACGAACCCGTAGGGGGCGGCGGACGGGACGCCCACGTCGGCCATCAGCCGCAGCATGTAGTCCTCGTACTCCACCAGCCGCCTCACCGAGTTGAAGGGCTTCTCGTCCTCCAGCGCCCCGTAAAGCATCATCCGGCCCAGCTTGTACCACCGGTCCGCCCGCAGGTGGGTCAGCGCGTACAGCTTGCCGAACAGGGCGGCCTCGGGCTCCCCGGCCACCTGGATGCGAAGCGGCGTGGAGCCGGCCGACCCCGCGGTCCCGAATAGCTCCACCCCGGCCACGCCGATGCCCAGCTGATCGGCAAGGGCCCGGCGGATGGCCTGGCCCCGCGGCCCCTCGACAGGCAGATGGGCGCTCTTTCCGCGCCGGTAGGAGACGGGAAACGAGCGCTCGGGAGCGAGCAACCGGAACAGCACCAGGGGAATCGCCACCCCGACGATCACGCCGGTCAGGACGCCCGACAGGTCGCGGCCGCCGGACAGCTGGGCGGCACCGAGCGCGGCGAGCAGGACGCCGCCGCCAGCAAGCGCCAGGCGGCGAGCGCGGCCCGGTGGCACCAGCGCGAAGGCCATGCCGACCGCTGTCACCGCGAGCCCTGCCATGGCCGCGGACGGGCCCAGGGCACCGGCCACCTCGCCCACACCCGTGGGCAGGGGTGCCCCCGGCGTCCCTGCCGGGGCGGTCGCGTGAACGACCCACCCCACCACCAGCACCGCGCCGGCGAAGGCCAGCAGGTGCTGCCACCGCCGGAACATGACCAGCACGGCGCAGGTCGCCAACCGCAAGATGCCCAACGTCCAGACCGAGCCGAGCAGGCTCACCGCCCCGATCACCGCAGTCAGGCCCGCGGCATGGGCATGCTCAAAAAGTTTCCGGGCAGCGTCGTTGATCTTGCCCACGTAGCTCCCGCTGCCGGCCGCGGCGCCCAGCCCGAGGAACGGAGCCACCACAAGCAGCGAGATCATGACGAGCCAGAAACGCGCCGCCCCGCGCAGGTTCTTCGGCAGCGGCGGCCGCGCCCCGGACGGACGGCGGCGGATCACGCCGGCCGCCAGAGTTGGCACGGCCGGGGGCCGTTCGCGGTGTATAGCCGGGCGATCCGGATCAATCCCGGCGCCGTTGCGAGGATGACCGTCCTCGCCAGGTGTGCTCATTCCGCCACACTTCCAGACGTCCAGACAATCATGCGCCGCCCATGACCGGGCGGACAAGCCGCAGTGTGTGAGCCAGGAGGCATACCCGGCCGCGGACAGCGGCGGGAAGGCGGGGCGACGCCTCCCAGCGCCGCCCGCAACCACGCCACGACGACATGAGTGACTAACTGAGCGGCAACGCCCCCACGCGCGCGGGCACGTCAGTGCACGTCCCTGCACGCTGCGACCAGCGCTGCCTGAGCCTGATTGCTGCGTGGCCTGTCAACCCAGCTCTGGCTTCAGGGCGAAGAGGCCGCCGGCTCGAATCCGGTCACCCGACCAGGAACTGCCAATCGCTGGACCGGCTCAGCGGGCACACAGAACGACGCCCGAGCCGGGCCGTGGCCAGGCCACGGACTCGCGCCCGAATCGGCAGGCAGGATCCGTGTGCACCGCGATCCCGCCGAGGGCGTGCGGTTCGGGGCGCTCGCAAAGGGTGACGGCGGGCGAGCCGGTGTCAGTCGCGCTGCGTTATCAGTCTTGGCGGACTCCAGGCGCTAGAACCGTTCCGCGCGGTGCCGGCTGGGTTCCGGTCACGGGGCGGCCGTCCGGAGGGGGCATCCGGCGCGCCCGGGAGCCTGGCGCCTGCCGCTCAGCTGTCAGGGCCGGGGCCGGTCACGCGCTTGTAGACCTCGAGCACCTTGCGGGCAAGGCCGGGCCAGGCGTAGGCGTCCGCGGTGCGCAGCGCGGCCGCCGCCAGCCGCGGTGATCCCTAAGCCGCGCGGGCAATCGCAGGCCCGAAAGCGCTGGAGGGAACAAGCTACGGCTCCCAGCACGCGATGGTGCTCGTCGAGGCGCTGGTGGCACTTGAGGACTGGAAGGCGCTCGACGAGATCCTGCCCCACGTGCGGGCGGCCACCGCAGGTAACGCCCTGCTGGAGCCCTTCTGCGATCGAGCCCTAGGGCTCATGGCCGCCGCGTGCGGCGATCGGCGCTCGGCGAGAAAACACCTCGTCCGAGCCTTGAGCGGTTTCGAGAAGTTCAAAGTGCCGTATCAAGCAACTCGTACTCGTCAGATCATGGCCGCGTTGACGACGGCACGAGGCCGGTCCTCGGAAGCGACCCTCCTAACCCGAGCTGAGTCCTCGCCCCGCAATACACCCTGATGTTGCCGGTCGGCGGGCACAGGCCTACTTCTTCGGCAACCGAGAGCGGCCGGCACTTGTGACCCAACAGATCATGACGATCTGCACGCCGTATGAACCACGACCGCCGACGGCTACCGTCTGCGCTAAATCGGCGATCCGCGCGCCTTGCTCAGTCCGCGATATCCCGGCGCGGTCACTCGCCGTGGCGATGGTCAATCGGGCGCGGTCGCAGACCCGGCGGTGGTGGCCGACGCCTGGCTGGCCTGGCGCGAGGAGGTCGCCTTCGCGGAGCAGTTCGTCGCCGGCGCGCCCGATCTCGCCATCCGGCGCCCCATGCAAGACGGCACTACCGTCGCGCTGCGCGAGGTGATACTCCACATGGTCGAGGAGTACGCCCGCCACCTCGGCCACGCGGACCTGCTCCGCGAGCGAATCGACGGCCGCGTCGGCCAGTAACCCCCGGACCAGCCACGCGCCGGCCGTCCGCACCGCCAGCGCCGGGCGGGCTCCCGCCGCGACACGGGTCACGCCCCAGGCTGGCCATCCCGAAGGCTCAAGGCGGAGAACACCCTGGACCGGACTGGCGTGCTTTCTCGCCGCGCGCGGTGACAGGCGGGATCATGCTCTGAAGTCACGCGGACAGGCGGCCCTAGCAGGCCACGCCGACGGTCCTGGCCTGCAAGGCAGGCCAAGCGCGGAAGCCGGCGCTCGGCACACCCGTACGGCACAGTGCGACCAGCCTCCCTCCCTGCGGACGTCACGCACGTAGCCGTTCTGGGCGGCATGTGCCTCGTTGGCGATCTTGAGCTGAGGCGGGCAGATGAGGTCATTCGGTCGTGTCGCAACCGGTGCCGGGGGCTGGCCGTCCGCTCCCGGGGGTGGGATGACCGGTTGCGGGTCCGCGGGCGGCTACTTGTTCGAGTTCGTCAACGACGCGGTTGTCGTCGCGTTCGGCAGCCAGCCGGGCTGCCATGGTACGGGCAGCAGCGCGGTAGCGGGGATCTTCGATGATCTGGCTGATGGCCGCCCGGAGCGCGTCGGCGCTCGCGTTCTTTGGCAGCCGGATGCCCGCACCGATGTGCACTACCCGGGCGGCGTTGTCGGGCTGGTCGCGGCCCAGGGGCACTACGATCAGCGGCACGCCGGCGATCAGCGCCTTCATCACGGTGCCGTGACCTGCGTGGCTGATGACCGCGGAGCAGTACGGGAGCACATCGGCGTGGCGTACCCACCGCGTGACCGTGACGTTCGGCGGGGCCGAGATCGTGGCCGGGTCTACGGCCGGGCCGGTGGTGACGAGCCCGCGCACCTGGGCCTGCCCGAGCGCGTCGGCCGCCCGCTGCAACAATCCCTCTTGGCGCATGACGGTACTGCTCAGCCCGACCAGCACCAGCGGCTGGCCGGGCGAGACTGCCCACCGATCGGCGGGGCCGTCGCCCGGGGCGTCGTCGAGCTGGGGTCCGACGTAGCGCGCATTGGCCGGGACCGAGCCGGACCCGAAGTCGTAGCTGGGGCTGGAGCAGACCAGTATCCGGTCGGCCCTGGCCATGAGACCGGGCAGGTCCCGCACCGGCGGCAGCCCCGCCTCGGCGCGCGCCCGGTTGAGTGCCGGCATCGCAGTACGGAAGAACGCAAGCACGACCGCCGCGGCACAGCGGTCCCGTAGCCGGCCCAATGGCCCCCTGGCAGGCATCAAGCCGGTCCCCACCGGCGGCACATCGGCGCGGGGGAACGGATACGGGCCGTGCATCACGATCACGGCCCGGACCCCGGCCACCTCGGCCCCGAACATGGCCGCGGGGATCATGGTGTCGATCACGGCGACATCGGCCGCCTCCCGCTGCAGTTCCTCGGCCACATCACGGCAGAACTCGCGGGCCGGCCCGCACAGCTGCCGGTCAATGACCCGCCGCCATTGGGTCAGCGGGTTGCGGGACTCCCAGTCCTTGACCAGATCGGTCTCCGGATGCCGCATATCGTTGTCCGGGGCGTACTTGTACCGCAGGAATGCCGCGCCGGCCGATTCGAACCGGGACCGCAGCCCTTCGGTTCCCAGTACCCGCACCTCGTGACCCCGCGCGACCGCCCGCCCCACCACTGTCTGAACGGCTTCCACGCCCCCGCCGCTGTCCCAGCCGGCTACCAAGATCTTCATCCGCCCGCCCCGTTCCACTGCAGTCGCCCTGGCGTATACCTGGTTCACCTCCTAGTTTCGACCGGCCCTCCGGGGCGGCGGCAAGCGGGCTAGCCCGCAGGGTAGCACCGGTGATGGCATTCCCGGCCCCCGGCCAGGCCAGCCAGCGACCGCGCGTAGCACGCGTCATTCTGCATCTGGAGGTGGGTCTGCCCAAGCGCGGTCATGGCCGTCACCCTCCACCGGTCCCGCCAGGATTAGGCTCACACCCCATCACCGCAGGCGCGCGGCAGGCTCGGACGTGTGGGCAGGCCGGACGGGCAGGACGGTATAAGTCCGCGTGTTGCAGCCAGTGACAGCGCCCGCTCACTGGCAATGGCGGCGCGGTAGTCGCCCGTCCAGGATTGCGCGTTGGCCTGTTGGCAGATGGCGTAGGACTGGCCGGCCGGTCCCCGATATCAGCGTAGAGCGCGGCCGCCTGGGCCAGGCTGCCGGCAGCGGCTGGGAAGTCGCTGACGGTGGGGGAGGCACCCGGGGAGGTGCTGTCGGCGGTGCGTAGCCTTGGTTCATGTGGGCTGTCTGGCGACTTGTCGCGCATGAGCTGTCCGCCAGGTGGCGAAGCTGGGCAGGGCTGGCACTGCTGGCCGGGCTCGCGGGCGGGGTGGTGCTGGCAGCGGCCGCGGGGGCGAGCCGCACCGACACCGCCTACCCGCGGTTCTTGCAGGCGTCGAAAGCGGCCGATGTGCTCGTTTCACCTCAAGGCACGGGGTTTGGCGGCTACTACGACGCGGTTGGGCGGCTGCCAGACGTGCGGGCGGTCGCTCCGGTAGCTGGCCTGTCTGTGGCGCCGCTCGCACCAGACGGCACGGCTGACCTGTCGAGCGTCGTGGTGGCTCCTGCCGACGGCCGGTTCGGGCATCTGACCGAGATCCCCAAGCTGCTGGCCGGCCGGCTTCCGCGCCCCGGCAGACCCGAAGAAATCGCGGCCGACCATATCGGGGCGCACGAGCTGCACCTTCACGTCGGCAGCACGCTGGCCATGGTGGCCGTCACCAGCCAGACCCTGTCCCGCCCGGCGCGGTGGCGGCACCTGAGCGAGCGGGTGGTCGGCATCTTCGTCGCCCGCGGATCGGTGGTCCCGGTCACCGAAGTGGACAAGGGCCCCGCCTTCGACGCCAGCACGGCGCTGTCCCGGCTGCTCGGCCTCCGCTACGCGGCCTTTGACGGCGCATATGTGCGGCTGCGCTCCGGCACCACCGTGGCCACCTTCAGCCGCCAGGCACAGGCGCTCGCGCGCCAGTTCCCGGACACCAGGGGCCAGGTGTTCGTCGCGGATGAGGGCACGCAGGCCGCGGCCATCGAACGGTCCATCCGGCCCCAGGCGGTCGCTCTCGCGCTGTTCGCGCTGGTGCTCGCGGTCACCACGGTATTGGTGGCAGGGCAGGTCGCCGATCGCCTGCTGCTGGCCGCCTCGTCGGATAACGCCACGCTGGCCGCGCTGGGCATGACGCGCGCCCAGCTGACCGCGGCGGGACTGGCCGAGGTGGCTGCAGCCGCGGCCGCCGCGGCTGTCATTGCCGTGGCCATAGCGGTCGCCGCGTCACCGCTGATGCCGATCGGGCCCGCCCGCCTGGCCGAGCCCGGCCCAGGTGTCAGGGCCGACGTCGCGATACTCGGCCTGGGCGCGGCCATGATCGTGGCGCTGCTGGTGGCGCGGGCGGCGCGGGCGGCCTGGCAGGCTGGATCGGCAGGCAGCACGGCAGCCGCTGCCCGGGCCAAAACTGCGGGCCGGCCTTTGGGCGTGGTGACGTGGCTGGCTGGGGCCGGTGTGCCGGTGACCGCCGCGATCGGGGCCCGGTTCGCCTTGGAACCGGGCCGGGGGCGCACCGCCGTGCCGATGCGGAGCGCGCTGGCCGGCACGGCACTGTCGGTACTCACCGTGGTGGCGGCGTTCACCTTCGGCGCGAACCTGCTCCACCTAGTCGGCACCCCCCTGCTCTACGGGCAGACCTGGGACGTCGCGGTCGACTTCCAGTTCGGGAGCGTAACCCCCCAGGCGGCGGAGCGCGTCCTGCGCGCCACCCCGGGCGTGTCCGGCTGGTCCTTCGGCAGCTACGCGATTATCGGCATCGACCGCAGCGTCGTTCCGGGGATTGGGGTAGCCGCGGGCCGGGGCCCGCTGCTGGCGCCGGTACTGCTCGATGGCCACCCGCCCCGCTCCAGCCACGAGATCGTGCTGGGAACGTCAGTGCTGCGCAGGATAGGGCGCCGTCTCGGGCAATCCGTGACGTTTACCATCAACAGCCGCCACGAATCCGCCCGCATCGTCGGCCGTGCCGTGTTCCCCGACTTCGGCCGGGGCGGTTTCACGCCCACCAGCCTCGGTAACGGCGCCGAGGTCGCGGCCTCACTGCTCACCCCGCCGGGAACCGGCCGCCCGGTCCCGCCGTCCCGCGCCCCCTACAACTTCGTGCTGATCAGGTTCACGCCCGGCCCGCGCCACGCGGCCCGTATCGCCGCCTTCCGGCGGTCCATGACCGCGACCTGCGCGCAGGCCGGGCTGCCCACCTGTGTCAGGACGGACCAGCGGCCCAACGGCGTCGCCGGCTACGCCCGCATCGACGCGACACCCCAGGTGCTGGCCGCCGTGCTGGCCGTGCTGGGCCTGGCCGTGCTGGGACAGCTGATGGTGGCGTCGGGGCGGCGGCGTAGGCGGGATGTCGCCATCTTGAAGACCTTGGGGCTGGCCCGGCGGCAGGTGAGCTCGATCACCGCCTGGCAGGCCAGCACGCTGGCCGGGCTTGCCCTGCTGGCAGGACTGCCCCTCGGAGTAGCCGCGGGCCACTGGGCCTGGGCGCTGTTCGCCAGCGGGCTCGGCATCTCGACCAGCGCCATCACCCCGGTCCCGCTGCTGCTGCTCACCGTCCCGGCAGTGATCGTGGCGGCGAACGCGGTCGCGTACTGGCCGGGCAGGACAACCGCGCGGCTGAAGCCGTCCCAGGTGCTCCGCGCGGAATGACAAGCCAACGGCGCGCCGGATGAAGATCTTGGCGGCCGGGCGCACTGACCGGCCGCGGCCGGCTGCGGGCCGATGCCGATCATGACGACGTGCCCCTGGGGCTCCTCGAACGGCCGTGCCAGGCCACCTGAGCACCGGCGACAACACGGGCCGCTGCGCACAGAATCGGACCATCCGCGCACAGAAGCATACCGCTGACGGAGCCCGGGACCCTGACCGTAATCGGCGATCTATTGCCGTCCGGCTCACAGCGGCGATGTCGCTGCGTGACCGACTCCGATCCTCCGCGAGCAAGGTGCCGTAGTGAGACGGCATGACCAAGCCCGGAAGCAGGTGCCGCTCATGCTTGGCGGTGCCGGCGCCTAAGGGGTTTGGCCGCGGGCGTGCTGGGGCTGGGTCATAGAGCCACAACACTGTTGGCGCTAGGCGAGGTCGTCAGGTCTGAGATGGATGTGCTCAAGTCCGCCAGGGATTGTTCGAGTGTCTCAAACCGCTGCTTCTGAACCGAGGAAAGGGCCTCGCGAACAGGCTCGAGGAGCGACTGCAAGTTCCATTCCGGATCTTCGTAACGTCGGAGAAACTCGGAGTAAATCAAGAGCCTGAACTCGTCACCGGCCCGGTCCAGGACCGATTCGGCGAGAGCCATGCGATGGTAACGGAAAAAGCCGAATGCTTCCGTTACTGCCTGTTCGACAGCATGCTGGGGCAGTTTCGCGGCTTCGTCCGGTGAGATTGCCTGGAGTTCGACGTAGACACCTTCCAGGTCAAGGATGCGTTCGGCTCCCAGCGCGCGGGCTACGGCATACAGGCTGGTCACTTCCCAGTAACCGGGAAATCTTCCTTCGGAAAACTCGAGCCCGCCTCGATGCGCCCAGTTGTCAACCCTGTGCTGGAGGGAGTCGACGGCATCTCCCAATTGGAACAGGTATCGGCGCGCGAGGATCCGCCGTCGATCCTGCAGGAGTGCCGTCCTTTCTTCCTGCCGCTGCTGCTCTTGCCGGGCAGCCTCCTCCCGTTGCAGCTTCGCAGTACTACGGGCCTGAAGCCAGGCTCCGCCGATGGCAGCTAGACCTCCAACGAGGGCACCCAGCAGGCTCGCAATCGCACCCGACATGACGGAAGGATAGCGGGCCAGCGAGACCGGGGGCATCGCGCTGCAGGCGGTATGAGAACCAACAGGGCAATGGTCGGAGGTCAGGCGCCCGCTAGCCACAGCGAGAACATCCGCTGCCGCGATGAAGGGCACCGTATATCGGCGGCGTGGTCCGGAACTGGACGTTCTGCGTGTGGCGTGCAGCCCTTCGCCAGGATGGTTAGGCGCGACAGAGTCGATCTGGTAGCGCGGCATGCCGGAAAGGGCTGTCGTCACGTGATGTTCAGTCTGGGATTACTCGCCGGTGGTCCCGTCGATTGACTCGCGGAGGAGGTCGGCGTGGCCGTTGTGGCGCGCGTATTCCTCGATCATGTGGCACAAGATCCATCGCAGGCTGGGGGAACGGCCGTCGGGCCAGGTCCGCTTGGCCAGTTGGCCGAGTCCGTCGCCGCCGTTCAGCACCTCCGCGACATCGGCGCGGGACTGTTTCACGGCATGCTCCCACAGGGCGGAAAGCTCGTCGGGGGAATCCTCGGCGGCTGTGCGCCATTCCCAGTCGCGGTCGGCCTTCCAGTCCACCGCATCCCATGGCGGCGCGTACTGGCGGCCGTGCAGCCAACGGGAGAACCAGACGTGCTCCACGAGGGCCATGTGCTTGAGGATGCCGCCGAGGGTCATCGTGGAGGCCGCCGTTGTCGCTCGCAGGCCGGCCCCGTCCAACGCCGAGCACTTCCAGGCCAAGGTGGCGCGCTGCCAGTCTAGGAAACCCAGCAGCGTGGTTGCCTCGCCGGCGGCGACCGGGGGTTCGGGACGTCCGTGCTCGTCCAGCTCCGTCATGAGCCTCATTCTGCCGTGGCGCCCAGTCGGTGAATAAGGGTGTCCGCCGGGTCGCATCAGGCCGGCGTTGACCTTGGCGCAACTCATCGGTCTCCTAGCCAGGAGCCGAAGCGTTCTGTGAGAAAGCCGCGATACGCCGAACTGCACGATCTGTATGTGCCTACACGCCACAGGTAACTGATCGCCTTTGCGCGCGGAATCGGCGATCGGCGTGCTCCCGGCTGGGCGAAAAGGTCGAGTCGACGATCACTGCGGCCGCCCGACGGCATCCGGGGCAGCGCATAGATATGCGAGGACGCAGCGTCCGCTATTCGGCTACCGGATGTTGCCTTACGGGATGCCCCGCGAGAGTCTCGATCTGGCCGTGGCCGACCCGGCGGCCATCCCAGGACTGGGCGTCAGGCCTGTCCGGACAGCCGCGCAAGGCCGACAATATCCGGCGAATGGCCGC
>Ga0207664_10003383_pt1 | contig 10612 bp, 5 predicted proteins | sample LARL83metaG_FD_184349 | JGI IMG/M metagenome (GOLD analysis project Ga0207664, IMG submission 184349) | Corn, switchgrass and miscanthus rhizosphere microbial communities from Kellogg Biological Station, Michigan, USA - LAR L8-3 metaG... | ecosystem: Host-associated > Plants > Roots >...
GTGCAGCGCCAGCGCCATCCCGGCGGACACGGTCCCTCGCATGCCGCCGCCCTCAATGGAGAGCACGATCCGATGCGGATCGTCACGGTGACCAGGCCGACTCCCCGTCCGCACGCGTTCCTCGATGAGCTGAAGGACTTCATGCACCCTCGCACCGTACCTTCTCCCGGAAAAGCGAAGCGGCGGCGGGGCGTGAAGCGGCACAGGGGCGACGCTCCGCTGCGCAGAACTCGCCGAACGGCCTACCCGGTTCGCACCGGGCCTTTCGTTACGAACGGCGGCTCAGCGTACTTCAGGAGACGGAGGCCCTCGAGGCGCAGTGCCTGCGGGTAAATGGCCCGGTAGATGTTGCAGTTCGGTGACTTGACGTCGTACCGGCCGGTGGCGCGGAAGGTGGCGACCGAGCAACCGCCCGAGCACCAGTAGCGCCACGTACAGTCCTTGCAGCCCGCCTTCTCGTCAGAGAGCAGGTTGAGCGTCCCTGTCCTGTCGTCCGACACAAGTCGCAACGGGTCGTCCGCGAAGACGTTGCCAAGGGTTCGCTCGATCTCCATGTGGCACTTAGCGACCCCGCCGTTCTGGTCAATCACGACGTAATCCTGCCCAACTCCGCATGACCGCTGCCTAGGCTCCAGCAATTGCCCGCGGTCGAGCACCGCGCCAAGAACGCTCCATCGAGGCAGGAATTCCTCGATGACACCGAACGCACGGAGCATTCCCTCGATGATCTCCTTCTCCTCATAGCGCAGGTCCTGGAACTTTGTCGCGCACTCGTTGTCGCGGAAGAGGTTGAGGCTGAAAGTGAGCCCGCGCTCTAGGGCGAATCGCGTAACGTCCGCCAAGCCGCCCGTGTTGCGGCCAGTGATCGTGATCGACAAGTGCGGCGACAATCCCTGCTGCATGAGGCGCAAGATGGTTTGCTCGACGAGATGAAAGGACGGTTTCCCGTTGGCGAACGGCCGCTGGACATCATGCTGTTCTCCCAAACCGTCGAGTGAGATCATCACCCTGATGCCTTCGCGCTTGCAGAAGTCCACTAGGCTGGCGGGGAGACGGACGCCGTTACTGAGCAAGGTGGCCTGCAACTCCAGTCCCGAGCTGGCGGTAAGCTCGCGAGCGTAGGAATGAAGTTTTAGTATCAGGGAGTGATTCAGGCTGGCTTCGCCGCCCGCGTACTTGAGTTTAACAGCGGAAAATCCGTGAGCTATGGCTGACTTAACGATGGCCTCGACCGCCGCACGGCCAACCGATTCTTCCATCGGGGCGGCAGACTTGTTGATATAGCAATAAGGGCAACGCAGATTGCATCCATTAGTCACATGCAACCAGGCCGTGAGTACCTTTGTCGGTTGAAATCGCAGAGCGGCCGGCCGGCCGAGAGGATGAATGAGCTGCAGTCGCCCTAGGCGCTCAAAGGCTTGGTCCGCATCGACGCCGAGCTCCCGGTGGCCTCGCAGTGCATCGATCGGCTTGGCGGGACTCGCGAAACCGCGGTACACGCGATAAGCGTCATCACTGACCACCACCGCTCCGCAACTGCCCAGCGGATTGAAGAGCAGCCGGTGCCAGGGGTCAAGTGCATAATCAACGACTCCACTCGCGCATATCCACGGGCTATCCGCTGCCGCGACCGGGAGCGGCGGCGGTTCAAGATGGCGCGAACCGGGATTGTCACTGACCGGGCAGGCGCAGTCTTCGCAGCTATAGACCAGCAGGTCGGGGTTATGGGCTAGGTCGAACCTTGACAGAGCCAAGGCATGACGCAACTGCGGCGCGGATCCCATGTAAACGCCTCCCCGGGCCTCTGCCCAGCCAGGACCGTCGGTCAGCTCTCCTCGCGCAGCAGACGCGCGAGGAGGTCCTGCAGCCGCGCGAGCAGCAGAGTCGAGCCCTCGCCCGGACGCTGCCACGCCGCCATCAGCTTAGTCTGCCAGTCGGCCCGGACATCCGCCGTCAAGACGCGGAAGAGTCGCTCGAAATTCTCAAACTCGCCTGGGATCTTGGAGGCGCCAGAAGATGCGGCCGATAGCTCGGCTATAGCGGGAAACCCTATGCTGTAGTGGTCAAGCGCTTTGGGGAGTGCGTCGGAGTTATGCCTATATAGATAGTCGCCAAGCGCTAGGTGCCCCTGCAGGATCTCCCAGCGGCCCATAAGATCGGGAAACCGGCGTCCCGGCTCATCCGGGCCAAGCGCTTGGGTGATCTCTGGTGCTTGTTCGGTGATATGTGATAGGTATTGATCATCTCCGGTTTTGACCCAGGTACGGTAGCTTAGTTCCGCGTGTTCCACCAGGTTTGCGAGCAGGAACCAGCCGTCGGACAGGCGCCGCGCCTCTTCGATCCCCTTCTCCAGATAGCCGAGCCCGCGGTCGGGATCGTCATGGCCGAAGATGCGGCCGGCCCGGTTGAGCGCGGAAGGATAGGCTCTAATGGAGTGAGTGAGGCATATGTCTAGGGCGCTGGTGATGAGCCGCTTAGCCTCGGCCATCGGATCCTCGGTCAAGCTGATATCGGCTTGCAGTGCCTGGTACAGGCAGATGGCCTGCTCTTGGTAGATGAGCCCCAGCCAGTTCCAGTTGGGACGCTCCTGCAGCAGGCTCTCCGCGGCCGAATACGACGCCCAGGCCTGCGGGAATCTCCTCGCGTACCTATTTACTTCACCGCACACGCTCCGCGAAATTCCCTCTTGGACGGGGCTGCCGTACAGGCGCCGGAGTTCGGCCGCGCGGTCAGCGAGCTGTATGCCCTCGTTATGCCGGCCGGCAAGTCCCTTCACGTAGGCCCAGTTACTCTGGATTGAGGCGATCTCATCGAGGTCCGCGGGCCGGCCCGTCTGACTTGCTGCCGCCACCAAACTATCTTGCGCATCTTTGTATGCTTTGTCGGCCGCGACCCAGTCCCCGATATTCCGATAATAGAAGCCGCGCTCTTTATGCGCCTGCGCGACAAGCTGATGTCCCTCCGCGGGATCCATTTCGGCGGCAATGGCAAGCGCGCCCTCAAAGTGCCCTAGACCCTCCGTGACCCGAACGGGTATGCGCATGCACGCATTGCCGCGCAAGATAGAGATACGGTACAGAAATTCCCGCTCCACTGGTACAGGCAGCTGGTTGAGCAGTTCGAGCGCCGCTTCCGAACGCGCCGACCCGATGAGGTTAGCGGCGACAATGACTCCGATCGCTACATAGTAGTCGGGCCGCTCCAAGGTCAGCCAGCGATGAAAGTCATCAATTTTTGGCTTGATCACGTCATCAAAGGCACCCGATGCGGCCCCCCAGGGCAAGAAGCGCAGCAGATAGAGCGCGAGCAGGTCCTGAATGAAAAGGTCATGTTCCTGATTCGCTTGCTCGAAATAGTACAAGAGCAGGTCGCAGCCCTGTTCGTTGTTGATAAGGAACAGATAGTACAGCCGGGCCGCCCGGAGCCAGTCACGCTCGCGCTTGAGCGCGGAGATCGCCAGCGAGCTGTCAATGATGTCGCTGATCCGAACGGAAGCACCGCCCGCCAGATCCCCGGCCAGGGCGGCCAGCATCGGCTGCAACTCCGCATCCTTCTGTTCGCCGAGGCTGGTGTAGATGTCGAACGCCAGCCGCCAGATCCGGTGCCGCCACTCCTGGTCCGGGTCGTGCAACGGGAATATGCGCTGTGCGAACGCCTCGGCCACCGCGTCGTGCAGCGTCACGTACTTGCCGTTGCTACGCGCCCTGATCCAGGGCATGGCAACCAGTTCATCCCAGGCCTGGCCTAGGTCCGCGGTGCCCTCGGGAAGCGTGAGATCGGCCATCAGCATTTCCCAGACGACCCGGTCGACCGGCTGCCGCACGACGGCCAGCCGCTTGATGGCCTCGTGCCAGAAGTCTGATTCCCGGTACGGCGCGAGCAGACGGCGCAGGAATGCCTGATGCAGCCGCTCCCCTTCCGGGCTCATATCGCCACTGTAGGGAATGTGCTCCACCATGTAATCAAGCGAGCGGTTCGTCTCTTCTGGAATATCATTTCCAGTCAGGTAATCGACGACGAAGGCAAGCCACAGCGGCTGTCCCCTCGTCAGGTAGATCAGCTTGTCCTTCTCCTGGCTGGCCAGCCCATCCGAGACTCCGCTTTCCTCTAGGTACCCATCGGAAGTGGAGAAATCGAACCGACCAAGCGCGACCTCAGTGACCGGGATTCGCTGATATGGGTTCTCAAGATCCGCGACAATCGGATCCTGCCCACCCACCTCGCCGGCGACCGGTCGTCCGGAGAGGATGAACAGCGTCGATTTGGGCAGCGCCTTCATCCACTGAGTCAGGGTGGAGCGCAGATTTGTGTCCCTGATCGTCTCAATGGTGTCGAAGGCGATGACGATGGTCTTGTTCTCGGTTTTCGCGTACTCGTTGTAGCAGCTTACGAAGGTTTCCTTCACGCGCCCGAGGTAGCTGACAACCGTTTCCAAGCTAATATTGTCCCGCGTGTAGTCAGGCAACTGGGAAAGCTCGTCCTCGTACCGCCGGAAGTACGCGCCGGGACGTTCCAGCGATTCCGTTATCCTGCTTTCCAGGTTCGAGAGCAGCCAGTAATGCGAGTCATCGACGTCGATGGGATAGAGCCAGTCCGTCGTGGGGTCGGCGCTCGTCTCCACCATGCGGCGGACCAGAGAGGTCTTGCCGACACCGCCGGCCCCGACGAGGAGCAGTGCCCGGCTACGGCCATCGGCCTTCACCTCCGCGAGCACGTCCCTGATCCGCTGTTCCTCGTCGCGCTCAATGCTGTGTGGATAGGGTGACTCCGGATTCACGGCCGACTCACCCCCACGGCGTCCATCAGGTCTTCGATCGAAACGCCGACGAGCCTGGCCGCCTCCACCAGTTCCTCATCCTCGCCAATCCGGTCGACCGCGAACCTGCGAAGTGCGTCTGGCGTCCATCCGGGGGATTCCCGAAGGTCGGCCGACAGTTGCCTAGCCAGGTCGATCAGCTCTTGCGCGGGGTTGACCGTGCGGTCCAGCATGAGCACGTGGGACTCGTGCCATAGGCACTCAACCAGGGCCACGGCCTGCTCCCAGCCGGTTTGATTGCCGCCCCACGTCCGGACGAAGTGCCCGGCCACGGTGTGAGCGTGCCTGAGGTTAGCGTCCGAGGAATACCAGTACCGGCACAGCAGCCTGCGGATCGGCGAGTAAATGACGTCCCATGGCTGACCCTGCGGCTGGTACAGCAGGTCCGTTTCGATGACTGCGTTCAGGAGCTTCTCCATCGTCCAGCCCATGGGCTCAATCAGGCGGTGCAGCCTGCCGTCCGGCTCCACGTGCTGGCTGAGATGGGCCCGGGTGTACAGGCGATAGGGCACCAGGATCTGCACTGCCTCCGCCACGCAGCGGCGGTGCTCGTCGGTGGGCGCAGCACCGGGGCCGAACAGGCTGCCGGCGGACAGCAGCTCCCGCTCGATGTACGGCGTGTTAAGCACGGCGAATTGCCGATCGTCGATAAGGCGGTCCAGACCGCTCCAGTCCTCGTCCTGAATCCAGTTGAGGTACTCATAGAGCAGCGCGGGGAGCCCTTCGCACAGCCGGTGAATGTGGCCCGCGTACAGCTCCAGCTGATCGGCGCGCAGGTGAAAACCGAGGCGTCCTGCCATCTTCTCAAGCACGTCTTGGACGATCCCAGCGTGGAATTCACTCAGGTCGCATCTCTGAAGTCGTGGCTCGGGGCTGACGCTGGCCCAGCCCTTGCCACGGCTCGCCACGATGAGGGTCAGGCGGACGCCCACCTTGGGCACGTCGGATGCCTCTTTGTGTATCTGGCTCAGGCACCTTCGAAGCGTTCTTGCCGTCTGCTCCTCAAGCAGTTCGGCGCTGTCTACCAGGCAAAGGTGGAACTTGCCCGCCCTGTTGAGCCTTCCGACGAGCTGCGTCAGACCATGCGAATCCGTCGTAACTGGCGCCTCGGCACCGAAAAGCATACCTAGGAGTGCCCCCGCGCTCTTTCTGACCTCGAGGGGCTTTTCCCGCACGTCGACAAGCTTCACGGTCCACCGACCGGGATCGCGCTCCTCGAGGTCGCTCTCGATCCGGTCGAGGAACCAACTCTTGCCCAGTTGCGGCGGCGCTATTACCCGCCAGAAGTGCTGGCCATTCTGGCCGGTCAGGCCGTCAAGGACCTTAACGAGTTCCGATTCCCGGTTATGAAACCGCGGCGGCTCGCGCCGTGCATGGCCCGAGGCGGCGGTGACCGCGCTCTCCCCCGCGGCAAGGTCGCCGCGCAATCGGTCAAGCTCGCTGTTGTCCATCCCCCCGGTCATGTCCACCCAACCCCTGGCGCGCAGCGCCCCGGTGTCGATGTAGGGCGTCGGGCGAACTTCAACCACATGGATGAAGTACGGCGGCTCGGGTGCGGCATTCGGAGGCTCTCGGTGCAGTGCCAGCACCCGCTCCCTGCGGCAGGACGCGGAGGCCAGGAAGCTGGGTGACATCACGGCGATAAAGGCATCCGCCTGACTGATCTTGTACTCGGGACCACCGGTTACCTGGGGGTCATCGACACCCGTCCCGCGCCGGGAACAGATTCGGTAATCCCGCTCGGCGAGCCACGAGGCGATTGCCCCGGCGACCTCGCCGTCATCAGGCGCAAAACTGAGAAACAGCAGCACGCATCATCCCCCCGCCTGGGGCCACAACTCACCGCGCACACCTGACGCCTGCGGTGCCAAACACGACCGCACCCGGCCATTCCCGCAAGCCATCACTGGATTCCCCATAACCCCAAGCGATGATCAAATCTCTGGAGCGCGCGACTGCCCCTAACAAGATGTTAGCCCCAAACAGGGACTTTTGGGAGCAAGTCCAATAACACCCTCAGGACGCGCGGACAACCGCCAGAGATCATTCTGACCAGATGCGCACATCGTGGTCCAGCCCGCCTCCTGAGGCGAGCAGCTTACCGTCGCGGCTAAATGCCAATGCACTGACCGGGCCATCGTGCCCGGTGAGCTGGCCAATCATGCTGCCACTGGCGATTTCCCATAGGCGGATGCTCCCGTCGCAGCAACCAGCCGACGCCAACACGCCGCCCGGGCCGAAGGCGATGTCAGGCACCCAGTCCACCTGACCGCACTCGCACGGCGCGGTCGTGATGGAGCGATCCTGTCCCCCAGTTTCCAAATTCCACACGATGAGGGAATGCTTTATCCAATCGGCTGAGACTAGCTGTGTACCGTCCGGGGTAAACGCGATGCCGGAAACCCTGGCCGAATGAGCATTGAGAGTGCGCTGCAGGCCGCCACCGGGAACTTTCCATAGCCGCACCGCGCGGTCCGCGCCGGCGGAGGCGAGCAGGGAGCCAGCCTTGTTGAACATCACCCGGGACGCATCGTCGGCGTGCCGGCCGACGGGCCTGAGCTGATCCCCTTTCGCGGACAGGTCACACATCCGGACGGTGCCGTCCGCGCCTCCCGAGGCGAGCAGCGAGCCGTCGGGGCTGAACGCGACGCTAAGCACCGCGTTAGTGTGGTCGGTGAGCCTCCGGATGATGTGCCACGGCCTGGCGACCGCCCGTACCTGGACGACGTGATCGGCTCCCGCGGATGCGAGCAACGAGCCGTCGGGGCTGAAGGCGACGCCGTGCACCACGCCGGCGTGCCCGGGCAGGCGCATGGGTTCCGGCTCAGCGGCGGTCAGGTCCCACAGCAGCAACTGGCCGAACTCGCCGGCCGAAGCGAGTTTCGTTCCGTCCGGGCTGAAGCAGAGGGAGGTGATCCAGCCTCGGTGCCCGGTGAGCGGACGTTCCCGCTTCACGAACGCGGATCTGGCCGGCTGCCGCGCTAGCCGATCGGCCGGCGCGGCGTCGGTCAGTGGGCCGGGCGCCGGCGAAAGGATCAGCGGCTTCCGTGGAGACGGCGGCAGGGACGGCCGCCCGGGCGGGGCCTCTCCCTCCGGTTCGGCCAGCAACCGGGCGAGCAGTGGGCGTGCCGCCACGCTCTCCGGGTCGGCCATGATGATGTCGGCGAGCGCTCGCAGACGGCCACTATTCGCCGCGGCCCGCAAGACCTCTCGCCAGACCTTGTCTGCGGATCCGTTCCAGTCGATGCGCGCGGTCGGCAGGCCAGCGTCCTGGCACAGCGATTTGGCCCGTGACGGCTCGTAGAGCTCGGAAAGCATGTCGCGCAAAGCCTTGCCATCGGCATGGTCGAAGGGAAAGCTACGCCGGTCGAGAAAGCCCATATTCAGTCGATCCCGCTCCCGTGGGATGTCACCGGACGGTCCGGTCAGTGAAAGCTGGCGCCGCCTAGACGCCGCCCACCCGCCTGATCACTTCCACGCTGCGAAAGCAGCCGTCGCAGAGGAGGCATCGGTCCCATTGACCTCCTTCACTTCAAGGCGGGCCGTACCGGCACAAGCGCGATGGCACTTGAGATGCGCACGGATCGCAGCCTGCGGCCTACCCGTACATGTCGACATCTAACGATGCTACTTACAATAGCGCGATAGAGACATATATAGCATGACCTGCCGGTTTATGGCGTCATCGGATGGCCGGCGAGCGGGCGTCAAACAGAGGCTGCCCGACAAGCCACTACGATGAGTTACCGCTTCTTTGTCGCTCACCGTAATGGCAAGCGCCGGGCCTATTCGATCTCAATCCCGGCGGCGGCCAGGCCGGCAATCACGCGGTCGATCCTGCGTCCCTGGTTACGGACCTCGGTGAGCTGGCCCGCGTGGTCAGAAAGCGACGATTGGTGCAGGCCGACGAGTTGCCATTGCTCATTGAAAACCGGTGATCCGGAGGAGCCGCCCTCTGTGTCCGTCAGGTACCGAATCACGTTCTCGTCCACGTACCGGACGACGTTGTGGATCATGCCGATCTTCTTCACCCCGCCGCTCGGGTGCTGAATGATGTACACCCGGTCGTCCACCTTGACTGGCGGGGCGCCGACCAGGCCGATGACCGCGGTCTTCTCGGGGACCGGCGCTGCGAGGCGGATGACGGCCCAGTCGTGCACCTGGTCGCCCGTGATCGTCTCGACGCGTCCGGGCACGCTGACGTGCGCCTTGGTCAGGCCGCCGAACGACCGCTCGTACCCGAACCACGCCTCAACGCTGGTCGCCGCATTTCCCGAGTGCGCGAACAGCACGTGGTGATTGGTGAGCATCAGGTCCGACCCGATGCGGAACGCCGTGCCGAAGAACGGCGTGCCGTCTAGGTAAACGGTCAGGCGCGCGACTGCCGACGCCAGTTCGGTGCCGCGCTCCAGGAAGGAAACGTCAAGCAGCGTGGACTGGGTGCCGATGATCGCCTCACGCTCGCCGGGTGCCCAGGCCGGGATAAGCAGGTCATCGACGACGTACGGCGGCGCGGCGGTCACTGGCTTGTCCGCGGTCAGTTCGCGCAGCCGGCCCGCGATAGCCGAGTCCGGGCCGTCAATGAGATCTTGCAGCAGCCTGCGGAGCTTGCCCTGCTTTTGCAGCGAGTTGAGCACGTCGTCCCAGGCGTAGGCCATCGGCTGTTCCCAGTTGATCAGCGCGGGCGACCCGCCCGCACCGCGGACCAGCGCGATCACTTCCGTGCTCCGGAAGTAGTTGCCGACGAGCAGGCGCCGCAACTCCCTGACCGCCGGATCGCTGAAGTCGAGCGGCACCCGGTCGAGATAGTGCGGAGGCATCGGCCGTTGACCTCGTTCCTCGATGAGGGCACCGCAGGGGGGCGGGTACTTGCGGACAGGTTACTGCGACATGCCTCTTATGCCTGAAGGGATCGCAGCGACGCAGGCAGGTCGCCCTCGTGGACGACGGTGAGCCGGTGGGTCGCGCGGGTGATTGCCACGTACAGGTCGTGGCCGCCGTTTTGCGACTGGGCGAGGATGGCGGACGGGTCGGCGACGATCACCCGGTCGAATTCGAGGCCCTTGGCCTGGGAGACGGTCAGCAGCGCGGCCGCGGAGTCGAGTGACTCGGGCTGGTCGCCAGGTACCGCCTCGGGGACCGCCCGCGCGAGCGAGCCGACCAGCGCGTCCGGCACGATGACCGCCAGGCGGCCCGCGTCCGCGCCGCCGATCTCGGTCAGGTCCAACCGGACGCGGGCGGCCACGCCGGCCGCGAGGTCGCCGCCGGCCACGCGGACCGCCAAGGGCGCGACCCCTTCGGAACGGACCGAGTCCGGCGGCCGCTCCGTCGGGGAAACGGAGGCGAGGACGTCGGCCGCGACCGTCATGATCTCCGCCGGGGTGCGGTAGTTGACCGTGAGTCGCTCCTCGCGCCAGCGCCGGCCGACCAGCGGGGTAAGCATGTCCCGCCACGAGGTGGCGCCCGCGGGCGAGCCGGTTTGCGCCACGTCGCCGACCACGGTCATGGACCGGGCGGGGTTACGCCGCAGCACCATCCGCCACGCCATCGGGGACAGCTCCTGTGCCTCGTCGATGATCACGTGACCGTAGGCCCAGGTGCGGTCGGCGGCGGCGCGCTCGGCGGTGGAGAACGCCACCCCGCCGTTGGTGTTCCAGTCCGACAGCCGCCCGGCGTCCAGCAGGCCGAGCTGGCTCACCGTCATGGAGAACTCCATGCCCTGGACGATGGCCTGGTCGAGTACCTCCTGCGCGTACTCCTGCTCAGCCCGGCGGGCGCGCTCGGCCGCGCGGCGGG
>Ga0207664_10003385_pt1 | contig 10610 bp, 10 predicted proteins | sample LARL83metaG_FD_184349 | JGI IMG/M metagenome (GOLD analysis project Ga0207664, IMG submission 184349) | Corn, switchgrass and miscanthus rhizosphere microbial communities from Kellogg Biological Station, Michigan, USA - LAR L8-3 metaG... | ecosystem: Host-associated > Plants > Roots >...
AAAGAAAAGTTAGCAGGAGGGGCGGCGAGTGGTCAATTAGTTCCCGTCAGGCGTCGCGGAATTTCAGGACGAGCGCGCCGAGCAGGAGCGCGCCGGCCGTCCAGAGGGCGACGACGCCAAGGCCCTGCCACGGGGTGAGCGGAAGGTTGCTCAGCCCGGTTGTAGCCTGGGCGTCCAGGCCCGCGGTCAGCGGGCCGATCTGTTCCAGGTGCCGGGTGAGCGGCGGGTTGGCGACGACGGCCGCGGCGAGCGGGAACAGGTAAAGCACGCCGAGCACCAGGCCGATGGCGGCCGCGGAGTCGCGGACCGCGGTGGCGACACCGAGGCTGAACAGCCCGATCAGCGTCAGGTACAGGACCGCGCCGGCGGCGGCCCGCAGGTCGGTGGCGGAGGTGAGGGACGCGTACCCGTGCGCCGGGGTGATGCCGCGGCCGGGCAGGATCAGCCGCCCGGCGAGCGCGGCACCCGCCACCGCGAGCGCCGCGGCGACGAAGACCGGGCCGGTCTGCACCGCGGCCTTGGCGAAGAGCCAGGTCAGCCGCCGGGGCATCGCGGTCAGCGACAGCTTGATCAGCCCGGTGCTGTACTCGTTGCCGATGGCGAGCACGCCCGCGACGGCCGCCATCGCCTGACCTAGGTAGATCCCGGTGAAGCTGACCTTTGCCGGGTCGATCCCGCAGGTCGCTGACGAGCACCGGGTCGTGCTGGCCGTCGCCGCCCCCACGGCGACGGCCAGCACGACGACCCCGGCCAGCAGCCAGGATGGGCCGGCGACGGTGCGGAACTTGGTCCACTCTGCCTTGAGGGCCGAAGCGGCGGCGCGCAGGACCGCCGCGGTGGCGTCCAGGGCAGCGGCGTGCGGGGCCCGGCCCAGCGGATCGCGCGCCGGGTCGACCCGGGCGGCGAGGCTCACGCGTCCCGCCGGCGCAGCAGGAAGCAGGCCAGCGCCAGCGCAGCGGCCGCCCACGCGCACTCCACCGCGAGCCCACCCCAAGGCGGATCCGGGTAGTATCCCTCAGCCGGCCGGTAGATGGCGATGAGCTGGTAGAACCGGTGGACCGCCTGCTGCACGGACAAGGCGGCGGCCGGGGTGATCAGCAGCGGCCACCGTGGCCCCTGGCCGTCCGGGCCCGCCAGCGGGCCGAGGGCGAACAGGTACGGGACGATCATCACCGCGATCGCGATGGTGATCGCCGGCGCGCTGCGCCGCACGATGACGCCGATCGCGAGCGCGAGCACGGCGGCCACGGCGAGCAGTGCCCCCGTGCCGACGGCCATCCGCGCCTCGGTGAGCAGTGAGACCGGCCATGCCAGGCCGCCGACCCGGCGCAGCGCCTGGGCGCCAGCGATGAGCGCGAGGGTCGCGGCGACCGTCCCGGCGGCGAACCCGACCGCGCCGATGACGACGGACTTGGCGGCCAGCAGCCGGCCACGGCGGGGCGCGGCGGTCAGCGAGACGCGGATCAGCCCGCGCCGGTACTCGGCGGTGATGAACATCGCGGCGACCACGAGCAGCGGGACCAGCCCGAAGAACGTCCCGATCAGCGCCCGCTGGAGGGAGAAGCCGCTTCCGCTGTACGCGTTGCCCGCAGCGGGGCCGATGTCGCCGTAGCCGGTTACGGTGACCGCGTGCCGGTGTCGGGGGCGTCAAGGCCGACAACGACCCGCATGGTGGTCGACTTGCCGGCGCCGTTCGGCCCGACGAAGCCGGTCACCTGGCCAGGACGGACCGTGAACGTCATCCCGTCCAGCGCCTGCACCGCGCCGAACCGCTTGCGCAGCCCGTCAATCTCGATCGTCGCGTTCATGAGATGAAGATGCCGCGGCCCGCGGGCGCGCCGCGTCGGTCCAGAGGGACATCTTCAAGGCGCCGCGGTGTCCCCGTGGGCGTATGCCCGCGGGGTGACGACGCGGGGCCGAATACCGCGCTAGCCGATGACCGGTTGCACTAGGTCAGGAAGGACGGCGAACCGTTCCCCACCGAGGCCCGGTCAGGCGACGCGCAGACGCTGATGCAGTTGTGCGCCGGGCCGACAGGACCGGTCAGCCAGGGAAGTAGAACTCGTTGTCAGCGACAAGCGGGCCGGAATACGAGGTCCAGGGCCTGGGTGCGGGGCTGTAGGGCGGGACCCGGTACGGCGTGGTGTCGGTGGGCAGCGGATCGTCATCGAGGAGCGCGGTGGACAGGGGACCCGTGCGGGGGGACGGTACCGCCGACGGCGTCCCCAGGTCCGGACCGGTGAAGTCGCCCCGGATTCTGCGGCGGCGTCCCCGCGGGCGCCGGGTCGCGGCGACGAGCAGCACCGCGGCGGCCACCAGCATGAGAATGATTGCCTCGACCAGGACGGCTGTCCCGATGCTGAATGTCTTCCTGGCCGCCGACGAGGCAGCCGCCGGGTGATGCCGGGCCGACGCCGAGGTGGCGGACCTGCCCTGCGGGGATGCCAGCCAGGCGAGGTACCGTGCGTAGACCGGGTTGGGGGTGCTGGCCGGCACGGGGAAGGCGGCCGGGTCAACCAGATGGCTCAGCCGGACGATGCCGAAGCCGGCCGAATCGTTCGGCGCGCGGCCGCCCTGCGGCAGGGCCGTGCCGATAACGTGCTGGACCACCTGGAACCAGCGCAGCGCGGGGAACTCCGACCTGACCAGCGCGACCACCGCGGCCACCTGGGCGCTGGCCGGCTTCGGGCCGCTCACTCCGGTGACCAGCCGTCCGTCACGTCCGGAGCTGATCAGGCCCGCGCCCGCCGCGACCGCGGTGAGATACGGCTGCCGCCCGTTGCCTGGCCACAGCGACCGGTTCTGCTGAATCGCGCCGACCGACACCACGCCCGCGCACGACCCCGGCTCCGACGGCCTGTCGCCGATCAGGCCGGTATCCCCGGCGGGCGCGATGACAACGGCGTCGCGGGCCAGCGCGTGCGCGACGGCTGCCTGCTCAACGGCGTCACAGCCGGCCGCGGACGGAGACGGGTGTACCTGCGGGACGTCGATGACCTGCGCCCCGTGATCCGCCGCATACGTGATGCCCGCGGCGACCGCGGCGGGGCTGGCGTTCTGGTCGGTCGTGCTGGCGTTTACCACGACGGGCAGGATCTTCGCCTTCAGTGCCATCCCGAGCATCCCGGTGCCGAGACCCTGCCCCGCGATGAGCACCGCCATCTGGGTGCCATGACCGTCACCGACGGTGTTGAAGTCGGTTTCGCCGTTGCTGTGCTGGCCGGTGACGTCGCCACCGGGCACGACCACGCCGCGCAGGTCCGGCACGTTCGCCTGAACCCCGGAATCCACCACCGCCACCGTGACCCCGGCGGCCTGCGTCACCGGCCACACCTCCGGCAGCACCTTCCACGTCGTGAACCACCACTCCCCCGCCCGCGGCACGGGGCTCGCGGCGCTCGCGGACGACACCTGGCCGGCGCGACCCGATTCACCCGCGGCGGCCGGTGCCGCCGCGAGCCCCGTCACCACAATCAGCATCCCAGCTGCCATCCCCGCTCGCTTGAGCACCACAGCCACCACCGATCGCCAGCGCACCAGGGACCTTCCAGAAGGTCCCGGCCGCCGAGCGCTTCAGCAACCACCGGGAGATCCTTGAGGAACGGTCAGTTGAAAGTTTCTTTTAGAAGACAATGCGTATGTTGTTTCTGCCTAGCCTCTGCCCTGCTCGGTAAGCAGCCCGTAAGATGCCGCGGTCCGCAGGCGCGCCGCGTCGGCCCGGCGGCACATCTTCACGGCGCCGGGGTGCCCCCGTGGACGTATGCCCGCGGGTGGACGACCCGGCGCGGGTCACAGGCTTACGATCGCTGCGATGTGCATGACCCCTGCTGGCTGGAGGCGCCCATGATCATGTGGGGATCCCTGGTGCTCGGCGGCAGCCTGCTGGTTTCCGGCCTCCTGCTGCGCCGCTGGCCGCTCGCGGCGCTGGCGGTCCTGCTGGCCGGATCGGTGGCCAGCCCGGCGCTGCAGCCGGTGCCGGATCGCACCGCGCTGGTCGTGGCCGTCGTGGTGGCCGCCGGCGGAGCGGGCCTTGAGGTCTGCTACATGGCGGCCACGCGCGCCCGCCGGGTCTCGGTCGCCGGCATCGGCATGGTCGTCGGCACCGGCGTGCTGATCCCGTTCCTTGCCGCGCCGTTTCCCGGCGCGACCTCGGACACCATCGCGGGGTCGGCCGTGCACCTGGTCACGATCGCCTTCCCCCTGGCCGCGGTCCTTGCCTGGCTGATCGGGAACTCGATCCGGCTGTCCCACGCCCGGGCCGACGCGCTGCGAGCCCAGGCGGCCACCCAGACCGCACTGGCCGAGCGGCTGCGGATCGCCCGCGAGCTGCACGACATCGTGGCGCACAGCATCGGCATCATCGCGATCCAGGCGGGCGCGGCCCACCGGGTCTTCGACACCAGTCCGGCCGAGGCCCGCGACGCCCTGGCCGCGATCGAGGCCACGAGCCGGGAGACGCTGTCCGGGCTGCGGCGCATGGTGACCGGGCTGCGGCGCGCCGACGAGGGACCCGGGGCCGGGCCGCCGGCGCTCGGCCCGGCGCCGGGCCTGGCCGGCCTTGAGCGGCTGGCCGCCCAGACCCTGGACGCGGGCGTGCGGGTCGAACTGGACTGGCGCGGCCGCCGGGACCCGATCCCCGCGGACATCGACCTGTCGGCGTTCCGCATCATCCAGGAGGCGGTCACCAACGTCGTCCACCACGCGGGCGCCGGCGAGTGCCTGGTGGTGATCGACCGCCAGGACGGGCAGCTGTCGGTCGAGGTCACCGACAACGGGCGCGGCGTCCCCGTGGCCGGCCCTGCGCCCGGGACGGGTTACGGGATCACCGGCATGCGGGAACGCGCCGCGCTGCTCGGCGGCGAATTCTCCGCCGGGCCGCGCCCCGGTGGCGGCTTCCGCGTCGCCGCGCGGCTGCCGCTCCCCGCGCCGGAGCCGGCTCCCGCGCCAGAGCCGGCTCCCGCGCCAGCGCCGGCTCAGGCGCCGGATCCGGGCCAATGACCATCCGGGTCGTCTTGGCCGACGACCAGCCGCTGGTCCGCGCGGGCCTGCGCATGCTGATCGAGCAGACACCCGACATCGACGTGGCCGGCGAGGCCGGGACCGGCGCCGAGGCGGTCAGGCTCGCGCGGGCCGCCGACGTGGACGTCATCGTGATGGACATCCGCATGCCGGGCATGGACGGCATCGAGGCGACCCAGCACATCACCGCCGGCGGCGGGCGTGCCCGCGTGCTCGTGCTGACCACGTTCGACGAGGACGACTACGTCTACGGCGCGCTGCGGGCCGGGGCGAGCGGGTTCCTGGTCAAGGACATGGCCCTGGACGACATCCTGGCCGCGATCCGCGTGGTCGCGGCGGGCGACGCGATCATCGCGCCCGGCGTGACCCGCCGCCTGATCGGGCAGTTCGCCGGGCAGCCCCGGCCCGGACGCGAGCCACGGGAGCTAACCGGGATCACCGGGCGCGAGCGGGAGGTGCTCAGGCTGGTGGGCCTCGGCATGTCCAACGCGGAGATCGCCGCCGCCTTGTACATCACCCCGGGCACCGCCAAGACCCACGTGGCCCGGCTGCTCGCCAAGCTGGGCGCCAGGGACCGGGTACAGCTCGTCATCACCGCCTACGAGACGGGCCTGGTCCCGGCACCGCGCTAACCCCGGGACCGCCCTCCTTAGCTGGCCGCGGCGGCAGCGGGAAGAAGCCGCTCGTCCGGTTGAGGTAGGCGGCGTAGGCCTCGCCCTTGCTGCGCAGCATCCGCCGCTCGAGCAGCGCCTTGCCGCTGAACCTGAGCAGCAGGAAGGTCATCAGCACCGGTGAGAACACGGTGGCCAGGCCCACCGGGCTGCCGAGCGCGAGCAGCCACAGGCCCGCCCACACGCAGCAGTCGCCGAAGTAGTTCGGGTGCCTCGTCCACGCCCACAGCCCGCGGTCCATCACCTTGCCCCGGTTGGCCGGGTCGGCCTTGAACCTGGCGAGCTGCCAGTCGCCGACCGACTCGAAGGTGAGCCCGGCGGCCCAGACGACGATGCCGGTGATGCCGGGCACGCCCAGCGGCGCGTGCTCGTACATGGCCGCCTGAACCGGGGCGGACACCAGCCACATGAGCACGCCCTGCAGGCCGTAGACCTTGCGGACCAGGAACACGGCCAGGTTGCCCTGCCGGTGCCGCATCAGGGCGGTGTACCGGGGATCCTCGCCGTGGCCCAGGTTGCGGCGGCCGATGTACGCGCCGAGCCGCAGTCCCCAGACGGCGGTCAGCACAAGGACGACGAGCCGCCTGGCACTGTCGCCGCCGGCGCCCGCCGACAGGCCGTAGCTGACCGCGGCGATGACGACGAAACCGGGGCCCCAGGCGATGTCGATGATCGACTGGTTCCTGATCGCGGTCGCGACGGCCATCAGCGCCGCCATCACCGCCACCACGGCGGCGGCGGTCGCACCGAGGTTGACACCGAAGTCGCCCCAGGGAAAAGGCATCGTGTTCCCTTCCTAAGCCAGGTCGGCGGCGAGGCTCTGGAACGCGTCGTTCGCCTCGGCGAACGTGTGGCGGGTGCCCTCCCCGCTCTCCTTCAGCAGGTTCGCCAGTTCCCCGGGTTCGAGGTCAGCGCCGGCGCGCCTGACCGTCATGCCCTCGGACGTCTCGCCGTACCGGATGCCGTCCGCCCCGAACGGTCTTGGCCAGCGCGATGACGGCGCCCTTGCTCGCCGCGTACGCGGATACGGTCGGATCTCCGCCACCACGTGATCGGCCGGGCCGCGCCCCTCGGCGTCGACCTCGCGGTTGCGGTTGTTGACGACGCCGCGGGCGCCCCGCCTGGCCAGGTCAAGCGCGAACGCGCGGCCAAGGCCCTTGCCGCCGCCGGTGACGATGGCCACCTGGTCGCCCCATTCGGCCCCGGGCTGTGCGTGTTCCGTCACCAGACCGTCCCGGCCTTCCCTTCCCCCGATCCTCTGTTAGTTGTAGTGTAGTTTTATCGCGGTGGCAAGCGTCGGGTGACACGCGCCGCGCGGGCAGGGAAGGAGTTGGGCCGGATGGCTCAGCCGGACGTGTGGGTACTCGGCGGCTACCAGTCGGACTTCGCCAGGAACCTGCACCGTGAGGGCAAGGACTTCGCCGACCTGGCCAGGGAGGTCGTCGAGGGGACACTCACGGCCGCTTCCGTCGACGCCGGGCAGATCGGCGTGATCCACGTCGGCAACGCCTTCGGCCAGCTGTTCGCGGGCCAAGGTCACCTGGGGGCGATGCCCGCCACCGTTCACCCTGGCCTGTGGGGCGTCCCGGCCTCGCGGCACGAGGCCGCCTGCGCGTCGGGCAGCATCGCCGCCCTGGCGGCGATGGCCGACCTGCGGGCGGGCAACTACGACGCCGCCCTCGTCCTCGGCCTCGAGCTGGAGAAGACGGTGAGCGGCGACCAGGCCGCCAGGCACCTCGGCGCGGCCGCGTGGATCGGCCACGAGGGCGAGGACGCCGTCTTCATGTGGCCCTACATGTTCGACCAGGTGCTTGATGAGTACGACCGCCGCTACGGCGTCGACCAGGCCCACCTGACCAGGATCGCCGAGGTCAACCTCGGCAACGCGAGGCGCAACCCGAACGCCCAGACCCGCGGCTGGACCGTCCCCGAGCTCGGGCCGGGCGGCGACCCGGCCGCCAATCCCCCGGTGGAGGGCCGGATCAGGCGGTTCGACTGCAGCCAGGTCACGGACGGCGGCGCGGGCGTCGTGCTCGTCTCCGCTGAGTTCCTCGCCAGGAACCCTACGGCCAGGCCGATCGCGCGGATCGCGGGCTGGGGCCACCGCACCGTCGGCATCGGGCTCGGCCAGAAGCTTGAGCGCTCCGCCGGCCAGCCGTACGTGCTGCCGCACCTGCGGGAGGCGGTGCACGACGCGTTCGGCCGCGCGCGGGTGACCCTCGACGACATCGGCGCCCTGGAGACGCACGACTGCTTCACCCCCAGCGAGTACCTCGCCATCGACCACATCGGCCTGACCGGGCCGGGTGAGTCGTGGAAGGCGATCGAGGACGGCGAGATCGAGATCGGCGGCCGGCTGCCGGTCAACCCGAGCGGCGGCCTGATCGGCGGCGGCCACCCGGTCGGCGCCTCCGGTGTCCGCATGCTCCTCGACGCGAGCAAGCAGGTCAGCGGCACGGCCGGCGAGTACCAGGTAGAAGGGATCGACACGGCCGCCACCCTCAACTTCGGCGGGTCCACCGCCACCACCGTCAGCTTCGTGGTGACCGCGGGCTGACCGCCCGGGTGTCGCATGACGGACGAACTGGCGCAGCACCGGCGAGAGGAACCGCAGTAGTGAATGTCGAGCTGGTCGGCCGCATCCTGTCGACCCTGCCGGAAGACGACGGCCACCCGTACCGCACCGGCCCCTGGCGCCCGCAGGTCAGTGAGTGGAACGCCGACGACCTCGAGGTGGTCCGGGGCGAGATCCCGGCCGACCTCGACGGCGTCTACCTCCGCAACACGGAGAACCCGGTCCACCCGGCGAAGAAGTTCTACCACCCGTTCGACGGCGACGGCATGATCCACGTGGTCGGGTTCCGCGACGGCCGGGCGTTCTACCGCAACCGCTACGTCCGCACCGACGGCCTGCTGGCCGAGACGGAATCGGGCGGGGCGCTGTGGGCGGGCATCTCCGAGCCGCCGCAGATTGCCGACCGGGACGGCTGGGGCGCGCGCACCCGGATGAAGGACGCCTCGAGCACCGACGTGGTGGTGCACCGCGGCGTCGCCCTGACCAGCTTCTACCAGTGCGGCGACCTGTACCGGCTCGACCCGCTCTCGCTGCGGGACCTCGGCAAGGAAAGCTGGAACGGGCACTTCCCGGTTGACTGGGGCGTTTCCGCGCACCCCAAGGTCGACGAGCGCACCGGCGAGATGCTGTTCTTCAACTACAGCAAGGACGCGCCGTACATGAAGTACGGCGTCGTCGACGAGGCGGGCGACCTCGTGCACTACGTGGACGTGCCGCTGCCCGGCCCGCGGCTGCCGCACGACATGGCCTTCACCGAGAACTACGCCATACTCAACGACTTCCCGCTGTTCTGGGACGAGGCGCTGCTCGCGAGGAACATCCACGCGCCCAGGTTCCACCGCGACCTGCCGTCCCGCTTCGCGGTCATCCCAAGGCGCGGCGGCACCGGGCAGATCCGCTGGTTCGAGGCCGAGCCCACCTACACCCTGCACTTCGTCAACGCCTACGAGGACGGCGACGAGATCATCCTCGACGGCTTCTTCCAGGGCGACCCCGAGCCGGGCGACATCCCGGGCGGTGACCAGTGGGACCGGGCCTTCCGCTTCCTCGCGCTCGACCGGTTGCAAACCCGGCTGCACCGCTGGCGCCTCAACCTCAGCACCGGCCTGGTGAAGGAGCAGCAGCTCACCGACTCCATCACCGAGTTCGGCATGCTGAACGGCCGCTACGCGGGCCGCGGCTACCGCTACGCGTACGCCGCGACCGGCAAGCCGGGCTGGTTCCTGTTCGACGGCCTCGTCCGCCACGACCTGAAGGACGGCACCGAGGAGCGCTACCAGTTCGCTGACGGCGTGTACGGCAGCGAGACCGCCATGGCCCCGCGGGCGAGCGGCACCGCCGAAGACGACGGCTACCTGGTCACGCTCACCACGGACATGAACGAGGACGCCTCCTACTGCCTGGTGTTCGACGCCGCCCGGGTCGCCGACGGGCCGGTCTGCCAGCTGCGCCTGCCCGAGCGTATCTCAAGCGGGACCCACTCGACGTGGGCGCCGGGCGCGGAACTCCGCCGCTGGCAGACCGCGGACAGCGCGGCGGCCGCGATCGGCCTGTAAGCCGTCGCCCGCCGGCTACCCCTGCGCGGTGAGGCCGGCCAGCAGGGCGAGCATCTTCGGCCAGCCGTCCCGCTGGGCGGCGACGTTGCCGGCCCGGGTGCCGCCGAGATTGAAAAGAGTCGTGTTCCCGGCCGGCTGGTACGGCTGCATGCCCACGCCGTGTCCCGCGTCCTGGTAGATCAAGGCCTGGTCCTTGTAGCGGCTGCGGTCGACGGACAACTGCAGGACGATGGCGTTCGCCGACGACGCGGACCCCCAGATCGAGTCCTGCTTGCCCGCGACCGCGAGGACCGGGCCGCTGATGTGACTCAGGTCGATCGGTCCCGGGTCGACGACCCTGGGGCCGAGTATCCACGCGGCCCGCGCTCCGTTGTCCCCGGCCACGTTCACCTCCGATGACGGCGAGTAGATGACCGCCCCGTGGAAGAGCTTCGGGAAGTTATCCGCGAGCAGCAGCGCGGCCTCGCTGCCCCGCGAGTAGCCCATCGCGAGAATGTGGGCCGGGTCGACCTGTGGCTGGCTGGCGAGGATCTTCCCGGCCGTCTCGAAGTACTCAAGCGGAATGCCGTCAAGCGCCGGCGGCAGCCCGGGCCAGTCGAAGTAGGCGACGGTCAGCGCCGGGAATCCGTGGGCGGCCAGCAGCGCCGCCCCGTACACCTGGCTCATGCCGCCCTCCGCGCCGCCGAAGACCAGCACCCCGGCGTGGCGCGCAGTTCCTGGCGGCGGCAGGAACAGTTCCCCGGCGACCTTGTCCCGGCCGAGGGTCAGCGTCCGGACGGTCTCGCCCTT
>Ga0207664_10003386_pt1 | contig 10609 bp, 4 predicted proteins | sample LARL83metaG_FD_184349 | JGI IMG/M metagenome (GOLD analysis project Ga0207664, IMG submission 184349) | Corn, switchgrass and miscanthus rhizosphere microbial communities from Kellogg Biological Station, Michigan, USA - LAR L8-3 metaG... | ecosystem: Host-associated > Plants > Roots >...
GCAATTGTATCGAAACTGAACCAGCCGTTGCGGTGGCCGCCAGCAACGTCCGGCTGCCGATGGGTCTTTTGGGGTTCGAAAAAATGAAGGATTACCTCCTCGTTGCCAACCCCGCCGAGGAGCCGTTTGGCTGGCTCCAGGTCAAAGGCGACACTTCCCTCGCGTTCGTCGTCCTCAATCCCTTCCTGATCGTGCCGGATTATCATCCGGACATCCCGCAGGCCGACGTCGAATTTCTCGGTCTCAATGATCCGGACGAAGCCATGCTCCTGAACATCGTCACCGTCCACCAGCAAGGCCGCGCCACCATGAATTTAAAGGGACCGATTGTCATCAACCGCAACACCGGGATTGGCAAGCAGGTCGTGATTGCCAACGCCGCGGAGTACTCGGTCCAACACCCGCTGTTGGTCTCCGAAGAGGCCGTCTAACCCTTCGCACCAAGCTCACTTTCCATGCTCATCCTCTCGCGCAAATCCAGCGAAAGCATCGTGATTGATGGACGCATCATCGTAAAAATCGTGCGCGTCGAGGGCGACGTGGTGAAAATCGGGATCGAAGCGCCGGCCGACGTGCCGGTGCATCGCCAGGAGGTGTACGAGGAAATCCAGCGCAACAACCAGCAGGCGCTCGTCCGCCCCGCCGTCTTGCCCCGGCTCGTCACTTCCAAAAGCAAACCCGCCGGCCCGGCCACCGCGCCGGCCTTGAAAGGAGCCAAGCCATGATTATCAACAGCAACGTGACTTCGAATGCTCCTTTGCATTCCCCGCGCGCGAAACATTCTAAAAAAGTTTCAGAAAATGACGCCACAGTCGGCGTGGCTCACGCCCAACCCGCCTCGCCCATGGTGAGCGGCAACAATTTAACTGCGGCCGGTTCTCCCATCCAGGATGAGGACGCGGCCATGCAAAGCACGGAGTCCGCGCGGCAAATGATCATCGCGCAAAACGCGATGGCGATGCTGGTCCAGGCCAATTCGATGCCTCAAAGCGCGCTCCGTTTATTGCAGCAGTAACGATGTCCAGCGACTTTCGTCGGTCGCCAATCGGCGAGACCGCTGGCTCCTTCCCTGGGTGGGCCGGTTCATACCGGCCCGCCCGGTCAATTTAAAAAAGAAAACAGACACGGTTATCATTATGACACCAAAACCCACGTCACTCGTCACCGGCTGCGCCGGTTTCATCGGTTCGCAAGTTGCCGCGGAACTTCTCAAGCTCGGCCATCAAGTGGTCGGCCTGGACGACTTGTCCGGCGGCAAGCGCGAAAACGTGCCGGCCGCGGTCCGCTTTTACGAAGGTTCCATCACCGATCATCGGCTGGTGAACCACATTTTCACGGAACACGACATTGATTACGTGTTTCATCTCGCCGCCTATGCCGCCGAAGGCCTCAGCCATTTCATCAAGCGCTTCAACTACACCAACAACCTGATCGGCAGCGTTAATCTCATCAATGCCGCGGTGAATACGAACCGCGTGAAGTGCTTCGTCTTTACCTCTTCCATCGCCGTCTACGGCCCGAACCAGGTCCCCATGACGGAGGAATTGACGCCGATGCCGGAAGACCCGTACGGCATCGCCAAATACGCCGTCGAAATGGACTTGAAGGAATCGCATGAAATGTTCGGCCTGAACCACGTCATCTTCCGGCCGCATAACGTCTACGGCGAACAACAAAACCTGGGCGACCGTTATCGCAATGTCATCGGCATTTTCATGAACCAAATCATGCAAGGAAAACCGATGACTATCTTTGGCGACGGCTCGCAGACCCGCGCGTTTAGCTACATCAGCGACGTCGCCCCGGTGATCGCCCAGTCGGTTCTGCGCCCCGAATGTTACAATCGCGTATTCAACGTCGGAGCCGACAAGCCTTACAGCGTCTTGAAACTGGCCCAAACCGTCGCGCGCGAGATGGGCGTCAAACCCGAGATCATCCACCTGGAGCCGCGCAAGGAAGTGGTGCACGCGTTTTCATCGCACGACCGGGTAAAATCCGTTTTCGGCGATCTGATCAAAAATGTGTCGCTGGAGGAAGGCGTTCGCCGCATGGCGGCCTGGGCCAAGGCCACGGGAATTCAATCGAGCAAAAAATTTGAAGGCATTGAAGTGGAGCGCAACATGCCGCCGTCCTGGAGAAATTTCATCGAGACCGTCCCCGTCGCCGCCAAATAGCCGCCTCCGCCAACCATCGATCGCCATGAACCAAACGTCCATTGATCCCGCCGCCACGTATGGCAAGGAATACTATGATCACATGTGCGCCGTGCCGTATGACCGGGACCAACCCGTCTGGCGAAAACATTTTCTGACGCTGGCCCGGACTTTGGCCGATCGCTACCGCCCCGGCACGGTCCTGGACGTGGGTTGCGCGAAGGGATTTCTCGTCGAGAACCTTCGCGATTTGGGCGTGGAGGCTTCGGGCGTGGACGTGTCGCCTTACGCCATTTCGCAGGTGCGCGAAGATATCCAGCCGTTCTGCCGTGTCGCCGCCGGCCATGAGCCGATCAACGGGCAATTTGACCTGATTACCTGCATCGAAGTCGCCGAGCACATGCCGGAGACGGAGGCGCAGGCGATGGTCCGGGAAATCTGCCGCCACACCGACCACGTCATTTTTTCCTCAACCCCGGACGACACGGAGGAGCCGACGCATATCAATCTGCATCCCGCGGATTATTGGATTGAACTCTTCCGGCAGCACGGATTCTTCCGCGACCATAATTTTGACCCAGGATTCATCGCCCCGCAGGCGATGCGCTTTTTGCGCGACAAAAAACCGACGCTTCAGGTGGCCGTCTGTTCGCATGAGCCGCCGAATTGCGCCGTGGCGCTGCTCCGGCTGGCGGGCATCGTGCGCCATCTCGAACGGCAGAACCGCATGCAACTGCATTGGTGCACCGCGCGCGACCCGCAGGTGACGCCCGACGAATTGGTCAACGCCGACCTGTTCGTGATACACCGGGAATTCTGTGATCGCCGCATCGGGCCGCAAATTCTCAACGCCGCGCGCGAATTGAACAAACCGGTGGTTTTCGAACTGGATGATTTGCTCATCAACGTGCCCGAATCCAATCCGAATCATAAATACTGCAAGACCATCACGCCCGATGTGCTCGAAATGCTGCGCCAGGCCGACTATGTCACGGTGACGACCGAGCCGCTGCGCCGCTACCTGGAAGAGGCCGAACCGCAGGCGCGCGGCAAAATCCACGTGCTCCCGAATTACATCAACCTGGACATCTGGGACGGAGCAAAACCCCCGGCGGAAAAGCCGTCGGAGCCTTTTGTCATCGGCTGGTTCGGCACCGCGACCCACGACGAAGACCTGGCGATCATCAAACCGGCAATCGTGCAACTGGCGCGCAAACACGCCGGCCGGGTCGTTTTTAAATTTTGGGGTTACCTTCCCAAGGACCTCGAAGGCATTCCCGGCGTGCAACTGGTGCGCGGCTCGCAGCCCGATTTGCGGCTTCACGCGCGCGACCTGGTCAACTGCCGGATCGACCTGGCGCTCGCTCCCCTGCTCGACCATCCATTCAACCACGCCAAAAGCGATCTCAAATGGCTGGAATATTCCATCTGCCAAATTCCGGGCATTTACTCGACGATTTCTCCTTACACCGCTTCGGTGACACACGGCAAAACCGGTTGGTTGGTGGACAACAATCCCGCGGCATGGTTCGAGGCCATGGAACGGTTCATGACCGACAATGATCTCAGGCGTTCCATCGCGACGCAGGCTTATGACGAGGTTCGACGCACCCGCTGCGTGGATGTGGGGTCGGAAAAGTGGGATGCCTTGTATCGTTCTTTCGTCGCGGGTGGAAGCCGTCCTCGCGCGGCAACCGAAGAACTCCCGGAAGCGAAACGCCATCGCGCGGCGGCGCACGTGCTGCTTTTTCAATCGGAAGTCGCATTCAATAAAGGGCAAACCAAGGAGGCGACCGCATTGGCCGACGCGGCAACGGCTCGCTACGTTTTGAGCAATTCGACAAGCGCGGGTTTCCTGAAAAGCGCCCTTCACCAATACCAAAGCGCTTTCAAAGACAGCCAGCAAAACAGCGAACTCGCGGCGCGGTTGAAGGCGGCGCGGATAGTTGCGGATGCCGGACTCAAGAACGAGGCGATTAAAATTTACCGGGAGACGCTGGACGCCACGCAAAAAAGTGATAATCCGGTGACCGTTCTCAAAACCATGCTCGAGATTGCCGGCATTTTTCGCACGCTGGATCCCGAGCGCGGACGCAGCCTGCTCGATTTGAGCGCCCAACTGGCAAGTTCGCTCCGCCTGAAGGACGGGTTGGAAATGGTGGAGAAGCTCAGGGAATCATATTCGCAGAACTCACCGAAAACGATTAAGAAAAGCAAAGGTGCGCCGGCGAAATCCAATCCAGCCGTCGCGCCTCAGGTCAGCATCGTCATTCCCGCGTTCAATAACCTTGCTCTCACGAAAGCCTGTCTCAATTCGTTGATTGAAACACCGTGCACGATTCCTTTTGAAATCATCGTCGTGGACAACGCGTCCACGGACGGAAGCGTGGAATTTTTGCGCGAGCGCGAGAAAACCGGCGCCATTCGGCTCATCACCAATCCGAGCAATGAAGGTTTTGCCCGCGCCTGCAACCAGGGCGCGCAGGCCGCGCGGGGCCCGCTCCTGCTCTTTCTCAACAACGACACGCGGGTCACACCGCGCTGGCTGGAGTCGATGGTTGAGGCCTCGGCGCGTCCGCAAGTCGGCATCGTCGGCGCGAAATTACTTTACGCGAACGACCGGATTCAACACGCGGGGATTGGTTTCATCAACGGCATCCCGGATCACCCGCATCGCAACGCCGCCGCCGATGCGCCGGAGGTGAATCAATTTCGCGAGCTCGACATGGTCACCGGCGCGTGCTTCCTGATCCACCGGGATTTGCATCTCAAGCTGGCCGGTTTTGACGAGACCTATCGCAACGGCGTTGAGGACATCGACCTTTGCCTGCGCGCCCGCGCGGCCGGCTGGAAGGTTGTCTACGAACCCAGGACCGCGGTTTATCACCTGGAAGGCCAAAGCGCCGGGCGTTTCAGTCACGTGAACGAGAATTTGAAAATTTTCTTTCAACGCTGGGGCAAGGCATTTGATCAGCACGCGCATTTCACCGCGCCTAACCCGGCGAAAATTGTGCGCGCGACTTCGAGTCTCTTGGCCGAGAAAGCGCAGCCAATTAATGTCGATTGGATCGGCTCATTTCTCGATGCCGGTAGCCTCTCGCATGTGAATCGGGAATTGACGCGCGCACTGGCAGATTCCATCAAACTGAACCGGGTGAATAGCGGCACGGCGGCTTCAGCGGCATTCAAGGATTTATCGCGCGAACTTTCCAAAAACGCCGGCGCGGATGCGGCGATCACCGTGCGGCATGCGTGGCCGCCGGATTGGTCGCGCCCTAAAAACGGCAAGCTGGTGGTGGTTCAACCGTGGGAATTTGGTTCCCTGCCGGAAAAGTGGGTCGCGGACCTTGCGCGCGCCGACGAAGCGTGGGTTCCCTCTGAATACGTCCGGCGCGTCTATATCGATTCGGGCGTGCCGTCGAATAAGGTTTTCGTGGTGCCGAACGGCGCAGACACGAACACGTTTCATCCGCAGGCGAAGCCGATGAAATTGCCGACGATCAAGAAATTCAAATTCCTGTTTGTGGGCGGGACCATTTTCCGCAAAGGACCCGATGTTTTGCTGAAGGCTTATCTAGAGGCGTTCACCGCGACGGACGATGTCTGCCTGGTCATCAAGGATTTTGGCGGCCAAAGCGTTTACGCCGGGCAGACGTTCGAGGAAAAAATTCGCGCGGCGAAAGAGCTGCCGAATGCGCCGCAAATCCTCTATTTGAACGACGAACTGCCGCCCGAGGCGTTGCCCGGGCTCTACACGGCGTGCGATTGCCTGGTGCTGCCGTATCGCGGCGAAGGTTACGGCCTGCCGGCGGTGGAAGCGATGGCGTGCGGTTTGCCCGTGATGGTCACGACCGGCGGAGCGACGGATGATTTTGTGCGCGATGAATTTGGTTTTCGCATCCCGGCTGAACGGCGGTTCTTCGGCGATGAAATCAGCGGGTTGAAGCTGGTGAAGCCGGGATGGTTGCTGGAGCCCAACACCGCTATCCTGGCCGAACGGATGAAATGGATGGCGGCGCATCCCGAAGAGTCGCGCGAGCGCGGGCGACTCGCGAGCGAACATGCGAAACACTTTTGTTCGTGGGAAAAAGCGGCGGAAATCGCTTTGAAGCGAATTCAAGAACTTGAAAAGGCGCCGGTTGAAGTCCGCGCCCCGGAACGCAACATTTCCGTCGCGCCCGCGAAACGACCGGCGATTGTGCTGCCCCCGACCGCTTTGATCGGTCATCTTGCCGAAGCGCGGGAGCTGGTTCGCCAGAAAAAATTTCGCGCCGCATGGGAATCGACGCTCACGGCCATCGCGAAACGGCCCTTTCACCCGGAAGCTTTTCTGCTGCTGGCGGAAATTGCCCTTGCCGTCGGCGATGGCCAGGACGCGAAGCTCTGCGCGGATTACGCGCGCCGGATTGCGCCGGGATTCAAAGAGGCGCGGAGATTTTCCAACCAACGGCTTCGCGGAAATAACCGGCCGGAATGGCTGATATTGCCGGGACAAGTCCAAAGTCCGACGCCCAAAGTCCAAAGCCGGCTGTCGGTTTGCCTCATCGTGAAGAACGAGGAGAAGTTCATTGGGCAATGCCTCAAATCGGTTCGTGAGGTGGCGCAGCAGATCGTCGTGCTCGACACCGGTTCCACGGATCGCACGGTTGAAATTGCGCGGGAACTGGGCGCCGAAGTGCATGAGTTCGCGTGGTGCGATGATTTCAGCGCGGCACGCAATGCCGCTTTGGAGCACGTGACCGGCGATTGGGTGCTCGCGCTGGATGCCGATGAAGAGCTTTCCGCGAAGGACCACGACAAATTGCGCCAGGCCATGGCCGACGCGGCCACGATGGCGTGGCGACTGCCGATTGTGGACGTTGGCCGTGAACTGGACGGCTGTTCGTATGTGCCGCGGCTGTTCCGCAATGCGCCGGGCTTGTTTTATCTCGGTCGCGTTCACGAGCAGATCTTCAGCAGCATCGAAGTGCGCCGGGCGGAATGGGGTTTGGAAAACAAAATCGGCGAAGCAGCGCTGATCCACCACGGTTACACCGCGGAAGTCGTGCGGGAGCGCAACAAAGTAGAGCGCAATTTGCAGTTGCTCGAAAAAGCGGTGGAGGAACTCCCGAATGAACCCCATTTGTTGATGAACCTGGGCCTCGAACTCTCGCGCTCGGGCCGCGAAGCCGAATCCTTCGCGCGCTACGAGGAGGCGTTCCAGTCGCTGTCGTCGAAACCCGCCGCGGAAATCGTGCCGGAATTGCGCGAGACGTTGCTGGCCCAATATTGCACGCGCCTCACCGCCGCCAAGCGCCTGGATGACACCGTCCGCGTGCTCACTTCGCCGCTGGCCCGCTCCGGCGCCGGATTGACGGCGTCGCTCCATTTCTCGCTCGGCCTGGCACATCTTGAATTGAAGCGGTTCCGCGAGGCCGCTGATCAGATGCGCCAGTGCCTGGCGAAACGCAACCAGCGCAGCTTGTCGCCCATCAATCGCGACATCCTGACCGCCGCGCCGCATCATTGCCTCGCGGTCTGCCTCGCCGCTCTGGGCGAAAGTGCCGAAGCGGAAAAAACGTTCGCCGCTGGCTTGAAGGAAATCGACCACGTGGATGCCCTGCGCCTCGCTTACGCGAAATTTCTCGCCGACCAAAAGCGCGCGGTGGATGCCCTGCAGCAATTGAACGAAATCATCACGCACGACCCGCGGAACATCGCCGCCTGGCGGCTGGGCGGGCAAATCGCGTTGAGCGCGCCGGAATTTCTGGAGTTCGCGCGCGATTGGACGGGCGAAGCCAACGGTCATGCGCCCGAAGATTTGATAATCATCGCGCAACGCGCCGAAGCGCTGACCTTGAGCGAAGACACCGCCGGTGCGGCGCTCTTGTGGCAAAAGCTCTGGAAGACCGAAGGCAAACCCCAGGCGCTGGCAGCGCTGGTTTTGTGCCAAGCAACCTCGGGAGCCATCACGCACAGGCCGGAGAACAACCAGGACGAACTGGCGGCGAGCCGGGCGTTCCTTGAATGGTACCAAAAATTATTTGCCGCCCGCGCACAGAAAACCCTGAAGCGAGTGATGTCCCAGGTGAATGTCATCCACGACGTGTTGCCGTCCGCCGGGAAAATTCTCGGCGCAGCGATGGCCGAGGCGGACAAGGAAGCGGTCGCGGCCTGATTGTGCGGCCGTTAAACGCCGCAAAAGAACGCAGAGATCGCAAAGACGCTGTGATTCTCTGGGTTCATTTGCGGCTGCAGTTTTCTTGGATTTGCTCTGGCCGACGCTCCCGGTTACGTCTTCAACTTTTGCATCACCAGATCCGCGGCGTCGTTCAGGTCGTAAGGCTTGGAAAGGATGCTGGCGCCGGTGAGGAGGATGCGCTGGCGGGTGGTTCCGTCCAGGTAACCGGAGGCGAGGACAAACTTAATTTTGGGCCAGCGTTTGGCAACTTGCTCGATTAATTCCACGCCATTCATGCCCGGCATATTGTAGTCCGTCAAAATGAGATCGACGGGTTCGGGCGCACTCTCCAAAACCTGCACCGCTTCAGCGCCGCTCCCGGCCAGCAGCACGGTCAGGCCGGTGGTTTCGAGAAACGCTTTGGTGAATTCGCGCAGCAAATCGACGTCGTCCACGACCAACACCCGGCCCTCCCCACGCGTTAATTCCGACTGCACCGGTTTATTGACCGGCGTCAGTTCCTCCTGCGCCAGCGGAAGGTAGAGATGAAACGTCGTTCCCTGGCCGACCGTGCTATCCACGCCGAGAAAGCCGCCCGATTCCTGAGCCACGCGCTGCACGATGGGCAAGCCGAGCCCCGTGCCTTTGCCCTTCGCCTTGGTGGTGAAGAACGGTTGAAAAATGCGCGGTAAAATTTCCGGCGAAATCCCCGTGCCCGTGTCGGTCACGCTGCAACGGGCAAACAACGCGTTCGGCCGGCAACCGTGTTTGGCGGCCAGTTCGGCCGGCGGTGAAACGACGGCGTTCGCGATGGTGAGGCGTCCGCCCTGGGGCATGGCATCCTGCGCGTTCACGCACAAATTCAGCAAAACCTGGCTGGCGCGAGTCGGGTCCATTTTGACCAGCAACGGCCCGGCCGCCGGCTGCAATTCGATGACCACGTTGCCGCGCAGCGTCCGCCGCGCGAGCTGCGACGCTTCATTGATGACCACGTTCAAGTCCACCACGTGCCGCTTGTCTTCGGATTCGCGGCTGAAGGAGAGCAATTGCTGGGAAATTTCCGTGGCGCGCATGGCCGCCAGGTCGATCTGCTCAATTTCGTGCCGCATCTTGGGATCGAGCGCGGTTTGGCGGAGAATCAAGCCGCTGTTGCCGCGAATGGCGTGCAGCAGGTTGTTGAAATCATGCGCCACCCCCGCCGCCAGTGTGCCGATGATTTCCATCTTCTGCGCCTGGAACAGCTGGTCCTGCAATTCGTGATAATGCGTCTGGTCGGCGATGTTGCAGATCAGGCCGCGCACGCAATCACCGTCGCGCCAGGGGGAAATTTTCAGCAGCCAATGGCGCCCGTCGGCCGCATGAAAGCGGTTGTCCTGCGGCTCCCCCGTGGCGAGCACCTCCAGGAAGACCGCGCCCAATTCCTCGCGGCGCGCCGCGTCGGGAACATATTCCAACAGCGACCGGCCAATCACCGGCATCACGTTCATGCGCACGCCGCCGTGCTCGGCCGGCATCATCCGCCAGCCGTCATTGGCGTGCGTCAGACGGAAGTCGCGATCGAGGCTGTAGATGGCGCCGTCGAGTGATTTCAAAATGCTTTGGATGAAATCGCTTTTGACGCGCAGTTCATTTTGCAATTGCTTGCGGAGGGTGACGTCGCGCTCGCAGGCGACATAGCCAATGAAGCGCGAGGCGATATCGCAAATGGGCGAAATGGTCACTTCGGCAAAATAAACCGAACCATTGTGATGCCGGTTCATGACCTCGCCGATCCATTCCTGCCCGCGCGCGACGCTCTCGCGATAGGCGGCGACTTTTCCGAAGTCCGACGGCGCGCGGAGAAATTCATCCGTCCGGCCCAGGACCTCTTCGATGTGGTATCCAGTCGTGGTCTGAAAGGCGGGATTGACGAACGTGATGCGCAACTCGGCGTCCGTGATGTAAAACACGTCAGGGGTGGCGTCGATGGCGGTAACGAGCCGTTGCACGTGGGATTCCAGGCGCAAGCGGCGGCTAGACTCCTTGAAGGCCACGAGCGTGAAACCTTCTCCCAGCGGGACCAACTCCAAATCCACCAGCGCGTGCGGCCCGGCCCCGCGCGAAATGCTGACGGAATAAAGATGGTCGATCCGCGTCAACCCGCGCTCCCAAATGGCGGCCAGTTTTTCATCGGCGGGCGGAGACAGGAGGCTGAAAATGGAAAGGCTTTGGGCCGGGCGCCCCTCGTTCAGGTGAAAAAGCCGCGCGGCTTGGGGATTGATTTGTTCCACGGCGCCGTCCTCGCGGCAAACCATCT
>Ga0207664_10003387_pt1 | contig 10608 bp, 8 predicted proteins | sample LARL83metaG_FD_184349 | JGI IMG/M metagenome (GOLD analysis project Ga0207664, IMG submission 184349) | Corn, switchgrass and miscanthus rhizosphere microbial communities from Kellogg Biological Station, Michigan, USA - LAR L8-3 metaG... | ecosystem: Host-associated > Plants > Roots >...
CGAATCGGACTAAACGCCCGTTAAGCTAACAAAAGTCACAGTCGTACACAGAACAGAACAAACACCCTGGACGGCCCGACATGACGGATCCGGAGCGCCCTCCCGGCGCGATACCGCCGAACGGCTGCCCGTCCCGGGTCATCAGTGGACTTGCTAGTGAGGAGGCAAGAGCAGGTGAGATCTGCGAGGATTTTGACCGGCAGGCGGTGGCGGTACGGTACCGCCGCTGTCGCCGTGCTGACGCTTGGCGTTGCCAGCGCGTGCAGCAGCAGTACGTCGAGCACCCCGGCGGCGTCGGGTTCTTCCGCGTCGGCGTCGGCTTCGGGTTCAGCCAGCAGCGGCGGCACCCTGAGTTTCCCGAGGGCCGAGACGCTCTACACCAGCGGCAGCGCCTACGGGCCGCCGGTGAACTGGAACCCGCTTGACACCGGCGCGTTCGCGACCGGGACGCAGGGGCTCATCTACGAGCCGCTGTACCTGTACGACCCGCTGAAGAACAAGTACGACCCGTGGCTGGCGACCAGCGACGAGGCGTCCGGCTGGAAGGGCAACACGTACGTCATCACCGTACGGTCCGGCGTGACGTGGAGCGACGGCCAGCCGATGACCGCCGACGACGTCGCCTACTCCATCAACCTGGCGGTCGGTAACGCGGCGGACCCCTACTCGCCTAACGTGGCCACCGTCTCCAAGGCGACCGCGAGCGGCAACACGGTCACCGTGACCTTCAAGGGGACGCCCGGTTACAGCGAGTTCACGGAGTACCTGTGGAGGGCCCCGGTCCTCCCGCAGCACATCTGGTCCAAGCTCGACCCGAGCAAGATCGCGACCGACGCCAACACCAGCCCGGTTGGTACCGGCCCGATGACCCTGGACACCGCCAACACCCAGGAAGTCGCCTACCAGACCAAGTCCAACTGGTGGGGCACCAGCGCGCTGGGCCTGTCCTTCAAGTTCAAGTACCTGGTGGACGTCGTCAACGGCTCCAACAGCCAGGAGCTTGGCCAGCTGAACGCGGGCAACATCGACTGGTCGAACAACTACCTGCCGGGCATCAACATGCTCGCGTCGGCGATGGGCGGCAACAGCGGTTACACGCTCAAGTTCTTCTACCCCAAGTCCCCGTACATGCTGTCCGGGAACACGGTGTGGCTTGAGCCGAACACCAGCAAGGCGCCGTTCAACAACGTCAACTTCCGTAAGGCGATGGCGTACGCGCTGAACCCGCAAGCGATCGCGCAGTCGGTCTACGGCGGCATCGCGTCCCCGTCTACGCCGACCGGCCTGCTGCCCACGCTGGCGAGCGCGGGCTACGTCGACAAGTCGGCGGAGAGCTCGCTCGGCGCCACCTTCGACCCGGCGAAGGCCAAGCAGCTCCTCGCGTCATCGGGCTACAACGGGCGCACCCTTACCCTTGAGGCACCGCAAGGCTGGTCCGACTGGAACACCGCGCAGCAGGTCATCGCGCAGGAGCTGAACGCGGTCGGCATCAAGGTGCAGGTCACCCAGCCGTCGTTCAACCAGCGCACGGCTGACATCACCAACGGCACCTACGACCTGGCGCTCGACAACAACGCTGGCCTGGACTCCAACCCGATCTCCTACTTCCAGCGCGTTTACCAGCTCCCGATCCAGAAGGAGCAGTCGTCCCAGCAGAACTGGGAGCGGATCAACTCGCCTGCGGACTGGGCGCTGGTCCAGAAGGCGGCCGCGACCGCGCCGTCTGACACGGCAACCCTGAACCAGATCTACTCCTCGCTGGAGAAGGACTTCCTGACCCAGCAGCCGGAGATCCCGCTCTGGTACAACGGCGTCTGGTTCCAGGGCAACACCCAGTACTGGCAGGGCTTCCCGTCGAGCGACGGCAGCAGCCAGAACATCCCGGCCATGTGGGCCGGCTACGTCGGCGCCATGACCACGGTTCCGGCCCTGGCCCAGTTGACGCCGGTTCCGGCGAAGGCCGGCTGACCCAGCTTCGCTGGTTCAGCTGATTAACCACTAGCGGTCCTCAAGCGGCCCGCTCACCGGCCTCAGGGCCGGTGAGCGGGCCGCGGGGGACCGTTTGAACCACCCCCCGGGAGCCTGTTCAGTGCGGCGCTATCTAACCAGGAAACTGATTACCTACGTGCTGGCGTTCTTCGTCGGCGTCTCCATCGACTGGGGCATTCCCCACCTCATGCCGGGTGACCCGATTCAGGGTCTGGTCTCCCGGTTCAACGTCGGTAGCTCAGCGGCCTACGCGGCGCTGTACAAGACATTCGCGCAGTCGTTCGGCCTTAACGTGCCGCTCTGGCAGCAGTACCTCGACTTCTGGAAGGGCGTGCTGACCGGCAACATGGGCGGCAGCATCTACGCCCCCGGGGCCACAGTCTCCTCCCTTGTGTTCGGCGCCATGCCGTACACGCTCGCGCTGCTCGTCCCCGCCATCTTGCTGTCCTACAGCCTGGGCAACCGGCTGGGCGCCGCGGCCGCCCGCCGCAAGGTCCTGGACAACAGCGTGCTGCCCCTCGGCTACTTCCTCCAGGCGATCCCTTACCCGTGGCTCGCCCTGGTGGTCCCGTACCTGTTCGCCAAGGTCTGGCACCTGTTCCCGCTGTCCGGCGGTTACGACCAGGGACTGGTTCCGCACTGGGACTGGACGTTCGTCGCCTCCCTGCTCGACCACTGGTTCCTGCCGTTCCTGACGGTCTTCCTCGTCAGCCTCGGCGGCTGGGCGATCGGCATGCGGAACCTGGTCATCTACGAGCTCGAGAACGACTCGTCCCGTTACCTGCGCGCCCTCGGCGCGAGCGAGAGGGTCGTTCGCGGGTACGCGTACCGCAACGCGTCGCTGCCCCAGCTCTCCGGGCTCGCTCTCCAACTCGGCGTGGTCATCGGTGGCAACGTCGTTACCGAGATCGCCTTCAACTACCCGGGCCTTGGCAACCTGATCTTCCACGCGATCAGCAACCAGGACTTCTTCCTGCTGCAGGGCATCTTCATCTTCATCGTCCTCGGCGTGCTGATCGCGAACTTCATCATCGACCTGGTGTTCGTCGCGGTCGACCCGCGGACCCGGCTGAGCATGCAAGGAGCGGCAGCGTGAGCGAGTCTCTCAGCGAAGCGCCGGCCGCCGCGGTCGCCGCCACCGGCCTGCCCGGCGGGCCGGGCGCCGCGAGCGCGCCCCCCAGGCGCAACGACTTCCTGCACTACGGGCTGCGGAACAGGAAACTGCTCTTCGGCCTCGGCCTTGAGCTGATCCTGGTCCTGGTGGCGATCATCGGCCCGTACCTCGCCAAGAACCCGCCGATGTACATCACCCCCTACCCGCTGCAGAAGCCGGGCGGCCAGTACTGGCTGGGCACCGACCTCACCGGCTATGACCTGTACTCGCAGCTCACCAGCGGGCTACGGGAGTCCTACCTGGTGGGTGCGCTCGGCGCGGGCTGTGCCGCGCTCATCGGCATGGCGCTCGGCTTCGTCGCCGGCTGGCGCGGCGGCTGGCTCGATGAGCTGGTCCAGATGATCACGAACATCATCGTGATGATCCCCAGCCTCGTCCTGCTCGTCGTCATCGGTTCCTACCTGTCGTCGAGGAGCGTCCTGTTCGAGGGCGTGTTCATCGGCCTGACGACCTGGCCGTGGGTGGCGAGGGCGGTCAGGGCGCAGACGTTCTCGCTGCGCAGCCGGGAGTACGTGGACCTGGCCCGGCTGTCAGGCAAGCGGCCCTTGTCGATCATCCTCAGGGAAATCGCCCCGAACATGGCGTCCTACCTGTTCCTGGTCGTCATCTTGCTCTTCGGCAGCTCCATGCTGCTCGCGGCCAGCTATGACTTCCTCGGCGTCGGCCCGAACAACGTGGCCTCGCTCGGCTGGACGATGAACCAGGCCAATGCGAACGCGGCGCTGAACTACCACCTCTGGTGGTGGTTTATCCCGCCGGGGGCGGTGCTGGCCCTGATGGTCTTCGCGCTGCTGATCGCCAATGTCGGCCTCGACGAGGTCTTCAACCCGAAGCTGAGGGAGTCGTGAGCGAGCGTTGGTCTGTACGCGAGCGGGAGGCACAGTATGAGCGTCAACGTTGAGAACCTCTCGGTGGCTTACCGCAGCCGCCGGGGCGACGTGACCGCCGTCGACAACGTCAGCTTTGCCCTGGCCGACGGGGAGATCATGGGCCTGGCGGGCGAGTCCGGCAGTGGCAAGTCCACCCTGGGGAACGCGCTGGTCTACCTGGACCCGCGGATGAAGGCAGCCGGCGGCACGGTCACCGTGGACGGCAAGAACCTGCCGATCTCGGACAACAACGCGATGCGCCACCGGCGGATGACCGAGGTCTCGCTCGTCCCGCAGTACGCGATGTCCGCGCTTACCCCGACGCGGAAGATCGGCAAGATGATCGACGACCTGCTCAAGTCCCATCGCGTGAAGGACCGCGCCGAGGTCATCACGGAGCTCAAGCGCCGCCTTGCGCTGATCGGCCTGAAGGAGGACGTGCTCAGCAAGTACTCCTTCGAGCTGTCCGGCGGCATGCGGCAGCGGGTGACGATCATCATGTCCACGCTGCTGAACCCGTCGCTGCTCGTCGCCGACGAGGTGACGTCCGCGCTCGACGTGTCCAGCCAGCGCGCGGTGGGCGAGATGCTGACCGAGTTCCGCGACCGCGGCTACATCAAGTCCGCCATCACCATCACCCACGACCTGTCGATCCTGGCGCAGATCGCCGACTCCATCGCGATCATGTACGCGGGCCGGCTGGCGGAGCGGGCGCCGACGTCGGTGCTCGTGGACAGCCCGCTGCACCCCTATACCCAGGCGCTGCTCGCCTCGCTGCCCGAGGTGGGGGTGCGGCACGACCAGGTAACTCTCACCGGCATTCCGGGCCGCCCGCCGTCGCTGGTGAACCCGCCCTCCGGGTGCCGCTTCCGCGAGCGGTGCCCGTTCGCGTTCGCCAAGTGCGCGGAGACCCCGCCGTTCGAGGAGATCAAGCCGGGTCACCTGGTCGCGTGCTGGAAGGTCAGCCAGGAGAACGCCGACACGGCCGGCGCGGGTCAGGGACTGCCCGTGAGGGAGAAGGTATGACGACGCTCAAGTTCGATCAGGTTTCCAAGCTCTTCCGGTCGACGGCCAGGGGCGGCGGGCTCACCCCGGCGCTGCGCAAGGTGAGCTTCGAGATGCAGCCGGGCGAAGTCATCTCGCTGATCGGTGAGTCAGGCAGCGGCAAGACCACGATCGGCAGGGTCCTGCTCCGCCTGGCCAAGCCCACCTCGGGCACGGTGACCTTCGACGGCAAGGACATCGCGTCCTACTCCGGACGCGGCCTGAAGGACTACTACCGGCACGTTCAGGGTGTCTTCCAGGACCCGTTCAGCTCCTACAACCCGATCTACCGGGCTGACCGGGTCTACGACCTGGTGCGGTCGTCGTACTTCCCGGAGGTCGGCGACAAGGAATGGTCGGACAAGGTGGAGGCCGCGCTCGACGCGGTCGCGCTGAACCCCGGCGACGTGCTCGGCAAGTACCCGCACCAGCTGTCCGGCGGGCAGCAGCAGCGGCTGCTAATTGCCCGCGCGCTGCTGCTCGACGTGAAGGTGCTCGTCGCCGACGAGATCATCTCCATGCTCGACGCGTCGACGCGGGTGGACGTGCTGAACCTGCTGGTCAAGCTCAAGCGGCAGGGGCTGGCGATCTTGTTCATCACCCACGACCTGTCGCTCGGCAACTACGTGTCGGACCGGACGATCATCTTGCGGCACGGTGCGATCGTGGAGATGGGCGCGACAGGGAAGATCTTCGGCAACCCGCAGCACGACTACACGAAGATGCTGCTCACGGCGGTGCCTGAGCTGCACAAGAAGTGGCAGCACGCACCGCTCGAGCCGGTCGCGGTCTCTGCGAACGGAGCGGGCGGGGGCTTGGACGCCGCCACCGCGGAGATCCTTACCAGCGACGCGCCGGCGAGCGCGCTGGCCCAGGCCAGCATCCTCGCCGAGCTGACCCACGCGGAGCAGGTGGTCAAGCGCGACCTGCGCGCCGTCTTCGGCGGCGGCCGCGCCGTGGCCAGCGGCAAGTCCCAGGTGGCGGTCGCGCTGGAGCCCCCGGCGCTGCACGAGTTCGAACCCGACCACCTGGTGGCTGAGCCGGAGTAACCGGTAGGCGAGACATTCCCCCTGGTACCGGAGTAACCGGTAGGCGGGCTGGCGCCCGCCCACCGCACCCCCCGGTACCAGGCCAAACTGCTGGCGCAAGCCAGGAGGTCGACGGGCCCGTCCGGGAGGACGGGCCCGTCGACGTTAGGCACGTCTAGAAAAAGCGAGACGGCCCGTCGTGCTTGCCGCACGGGGCCGTCTTCGTCTCGCTGGGGTACCAGGACTCGAACCTAGACTAACAGAGCCAGAATCTGTCGGGCTGCCAATTACCCTATACCCCAATGGCCACGCGAAACGGCCGTCCCGTCGTCCACGGGCGTTCCGTACCGCGCCGATGTAGTGTATCGAATCCTGGGCACCAGAGCGAACGCGAACCCGCCACCTCGCCGCGTTTGCCCGTTGCGGGCGGATCTGTACCCGATGGGCCTGCTGGTGTTCGGTCTGCCCGAAGTGCGGGCATGCCTGGAGGAGCGGTGCGGCTCCGGGAGGCATGGTGCTCATACAGGCTGCTCTTAACGGCGGGACAACGCGCGCCGATCATCAGCGGGTTCCCGTCAGCCCGGCAGAACTGGCCGATGAGGCGCGGGACGCGCAGCGGGCCGGGGCGGGAGCACTGCACCTGCACCCGCGGGATCCGTCGGGGGAGCAGACGCTTGAGCCGGAGCACGTGCTCGCCGCGGTGGCGGCGGCCCGCGCTTCGAGCGGGTTGCCCGTCGGGGTGACCACGGGGATCTGGACCGTGGACGGGGACGTTCAGCGGCGGCTTGACCTGGTGGCCGGCTGGACCGGAACTGACCGGCCCGACTACGCCTCGATCAACATGAACGAGCCCGGTACCGAGGAACTGGCCGACCTGCTCACCAGCCTGGGTATCGGGATCGAGGCGGGCGTGTGGGCGGCCGATGACGCCCGGCTGCTCGCCGCGAGCGGCTTCCGGAGGAGGATCTTGTGGGTGCTGATGGAGCCGACCCCCCGCGTGCCCGCCGAGGCCGTCGCGACCGCCGCCGAGGCCGCCGCGGAACTGGCCAGGGCGGGCATCACCGCCCGCCAGGTACGCCACGGGTACGACCTCGCCACCTGGGACGTGCTGCGCGCCGCGATCGCGGACGGGCAGGACATCAGGGTCGGCCTCGAGGACACGGGGGTGCTGCCCGACGGCTCGGCCGCCGCGGGAAACGGCGCCCTGGTGGCGGCCGCCGCGCAGCTGGCCCGCGAATCCTGATATTCCCGGTGGTTCCGGCGGCACCTGTTCCCTCGTGTTGGTACCACTCGCCAAGAGGCGGTATGGTGTACCTCGCCGGGGATGCGGAACCCTCGGCGCGCATCTCGGCCCCGTCGTCTAGAGGCCTAGGACGTCGCCCTCTCAAGGCGGTAACGCCGGTTCGAATCCGGTCGGGGCTACTCGGTACGAGGCGCCTGCTCGCAGAAAGCGCGAGCAGGCGCCTCGTAGCTTTTACACCGGGGGACGACCCCCGGACCCCCGGTGCGAGGCTTCGCCTCGCGGAGGTGGCGGGTCGGTACGAGGCGCCTGCTTGCAGAAAGCGCGAGCAGGCGCCTCGTAGCTTTTACACCGGGGGACGACCCCCGGACCCCCGGTGCGAGGCTTCGCCTCGCGGAGGTGGCGGGCTTCGACGCGGAGGTGGCGGGCTTTCGCCCCTGACGCGGCGGGGACGACCTCCGGTGCGGGGCTGCGCCTCGTGGAGGTGGCGGGTTTCACACTCTTGCTTGGTCAGTGGCCGACGTCGATGACGCCGAGGGTGGCCAGGCCGATCAGGAAGAGCTGGACGCCAACGGCGGCGAGCAGGATGCCGAGTAGCCGGGAGAAGACCTCGAGCACGTTGTCGTGTGTCCGGCCGAGCAGGGGGCCGAGCGTGATCCCCGCTACCGCGTTGAGCATCGCGATGAGCGCGAACGCAGCCGCCACCTCCCAGCGGTCGGACCAGTTGCGGGCGAGCAGCGACTCTTCGAGTACCGCGGCGACCGCGAGCGGGCTGACCACCCACGGGAGCAGCAGGGTGCGGACCCCGCTGCTGATCGGGTGAGCCGGGTCGGCCTCGGCGACCGACCCCCCCGCATGCTCGCCGGCTCCGGATGACGGCACGTGCGCCGGGTCGGCGAGGTCGACGTGGATGCCGAACACCAGGGCAAGGGCGTAGACGAAGAACGCGGCGCCGGCCGCTAGCTCAAGCGCGGCCGCGCTGATGTGAAAGAACGTCGCCAGCCAGGGCGCGGTGAGCGCGCAGACCAAGCCGATGCCCGCGGAGGCCACGGCGGCGATCACGGCGACCAGCCGCACCGAAGGGGCGCTGAGGACCTGGGCGATGCGCGCGAACGACAGGAGCACCTTCTGCGGGCCGATGACCGACAGGAACAAGGCCAGCATGTCGGCCAGGTTGAGACTGGTCATATCAGCATGATGGCGCGCGGTGACCGCTGCATCGCTCACCAACGCGCATCCGGCCGCTCGCATGCGAAACGGCAGTGTAAGATCAATTCCGTGTCACGGTGGTATTGGCGCTTTACGACGGCTCCGGGTGGGGCCGTGCGTAGTCCTGCGCGCTAATAGTCACCCGGAGCCAGCCGTGAGCGGGGTATCAGCCTCGCTCAAGTCAAAGGGCGTAGCTGGCTCGCGGAGGACCCCGGGCACGGCGCGCCCGGGAGGAGATAAGCCCGATGTCCCGCGTCAGTGATACCCGAATTGTCGGCTACGAGCCGTTGCTGTCACCGGCTGCCCTGCTTGACGAGCTGCCGCTCACCGGGGCGCAGCAGGAAACGGTTGAGCGCACCCGGGCTGAGGTCCGCGCGGTGCTCGACGGCGCCGACGACCGGTTGCTGGTTGTCACCGGTCCCTGTTCTGTCCACGATCCCAAGGCGGCGCTCGACTACGCCGCCCGGCTCGCCGGCCTGCGGGAACGGTACGCCGAAGACCTGCTGATCGTGATGCGCGTGTATTTCGAGAAGCCACGTACCGTGACGGGCTGGAAGGGTCTGATTAACGACCCGCTCATGGACGGCTCCTTCGACGTGCACCGCGGCCTGCGCACCGCGCGCCGCCTGCTGCTCGACATCGTTGGCGCCGGCATGCCCGTTGGCTGCGAGTGGCTTGACCCGATCACCCCGCAGTACATCGCGGACACCGTGACGTGGGGGGCGATCGGCGCCCGGACCACCGAGAGCCAGGTGCACCGCCAGCTGGCCTCCGGTTTGTCCATGCCGGTCGGGTTCAAGAACGGCACCGACGGCGACATCCAGGTAGCGGTCGACGCGTGCCGCGCCGCCGCGGTCAGCCACACGTTCTTCGGCGTCACGGCGGCCGGCGCCGCCGCGGTGGTGACGACGGCCGGCAATCCCGAGACGCACGTGATCCTGCGCGGCGGCCGCAGCGGTCCCAACTACTCGTCCTCGCACGTGACCAAGGCGCTCGACCTGATCACGGCCGCCGGCCAGCCGCGCCGCATCATGGTCGACGCCAGCCACGGCAACAGCGGCAAGGACCACACCCGCCAGCTTGCCGTCACCGAGTCCCTCGCGGAGCAGTTGTCCGGCGGCGAGTACGGCCTGACCGGCGTGATGCTCGAGTCCTTCATCGTCGCGGGCCGCCAGAACCCGGGCACCCCGGCCACCCTGACCTACGGCCAGTCCGTCACCGACGCCTGCATGGACATCGAGATGACGGCGTCGGCGCTCGACACGCTCGCCACGGCAGTGCAGGCCCGCCGCACCACGCTGTCCGAGTGATCCAGAACGAGGGCGTGTTTCACCTGGCTCCCTCCCGCCGTGACTGCGGGTCGCGGGGGCGGAGGGATGCCCGCGCGCAGTCGGCCCGCGATAAAAACCCCATCGCGGTCCGAACGCGCGCGGCTCATCCCACCCGCCCCCGCTCCTCCGACGACGGCCAACACCAAGGTCAAACGCCCGTCGAAGTCCCCGCTAGCACATGGCTCTAAGGCCAGACCGCCGCACAGGCTTGCTGGCGCTGGCCTGATCCGCTCCGCAACTCCTTGGGGAACTGCGGCGTAGCCGGGAACAACTCTTAAGCGGATCGCAGCGTAGTCGGGAACAACTCTTTAGCGGATCGCAGCGTAGTCGGGAACAACTCTTTAGCGGATCGCAGCGTTGCCGGGAACAACTCTTTAGCGGATCGCAGCGTTGCCGGGAACAACTCTTTAGCGGATCGCAGCGTAGTCGGGAACAACTCTTTAGCGGATCGCAGCGTAGTCGGGAACAACTCTTAAGCGGATCGCAGCGTAGCCGGGAACAACTCCTTAGGGAGCCTCAGCGCAGCCGGGAACCCGCGCGTAGCGCAACTTCTGCGACCACCCCAGCCCTTCACCCCAGCCCGCGCAAACGGCACCACCACAATCCGGTTTTCTCCCCGCGGCAGCCCGCGCCGGCGCGGAAATCCCGACCCCGCAGCCACAGATGCCCCAACACGAAAAGATTGGGCGTTGTTAGTGCCCATATGGCAGCATTTTGTATTTAG
>Ga0207664_10003388_pt1 | contig 10606 bp, 7 predicted proteins | sample LARL83metaG_FD_184349 | JGI IMG/M metagenome (GOLD analysis project Ga0207664, IMG submission 184349) | Corn, switchgrass and miscanthus rhizosphere microbial communities from Kellogg Biological Station, Michigan, USA - LAR L8-3 metaG... | ecosystem: Host-associated > Plants > Roots >...
CAGCCGACGAACCCAACGAGGCGATGTTCGCCCTGGGGTTCACCAACTACTGGGACACCTACTTCGCCGGACGGGCGGCGCCTTTGGGGCTCGCCGCGGCGGAGGTGGTGGACGCGCTGTTCTACAACTTCGCTCCCGGCGAGGTGGCTCGCCACATTCCGAAGGTGTGGCGCACCACCACGCCTAAGGCGGCGATCGCCGCTCGTCAGACGGGCTGCGTGAAGGCGCTGCGGCGAATCCTCGGCGATCGCGTCGACACTCCCGCCTTCGCCCGCGCCGCCGAACTGCTGATTAAGGCGGCGACCAGCGCCCCGTTCGAGGGCCGACCCATGTACGCTGCGCTGCGCGCGATCCCGATCCCCGATGACGTGGTGGCCCGCTTCTTTCATGCAGGTTCCTTGCTGCGCGAGCACCGTGGCGACGGGCACATCGCGGCCCTGATGACCGAGGGTGTCGGCGGCCTTGAGGCTCACGTCCTCCTCGCCCTCGACATGGGCATGCCGGCGGAGAAGTTCGGACGCATCCACCACCTCCCGGCAGCGCAGCTCGCCGCCGTGATCGACGGGATGCGCGATCGCGGCCTGATCGGGGATGACGGTTGGCTGAGCGAACCGGGTCGCGCCGTCAAACAGCGGGTCGAGGCACTCACCGACGACCTCGCGGCCAGGCCCTACGAGAGCCTCGAGCCGGACGAACTCGATGAGCTCATGGCCATCCTGGAGCCGCTCGCCGCGCTGCTACTCGCTGCCCAGGACTAGGACGAAGGCTCTGGTGGTTCAGTTCGGCTGAACGACGCCCGGCCAGATCGTGGTTCGCTTGGCTGACGCTCTGACGAGCCAGCGTCTCGAATGACTTTCCGAGCGCCTCGGTGAACGGTCCGCTGATCACGATGCATGGGCTCGATCGCGGGTTTGGACTACATGTCATCGCAGACCTGGAGGGCTGGCAGATCGTTTAAGTACGCCAGACCACAGCTGCGACCGGAAACTAGAGTCAGCCCATCGGGGCCTTTGCGGCCAGCATGAGGCGTGGATAGGTGAGCGGAGAAGCCCAGGTGAGCAGGCGAGGCGCCGCAGGAGGCTGGAGCCGGCGCCGGGTACTGGCATTCGGGGTGGGAGGCGCGGCGGCTGTCATCGTCGGCGGTGTGACCGGCGCCGAACTGGTGTCACGCGGGGTGCTGCCCGGCAAGGCCTTGCTCGATCAAGTCGACGGCGTCTGTTCGGTTCCGGTCCCGCCGCTGGAGTACGCGCCGCTGGGGCCGTGGTTCTCGGGCGCGTTCTACTCCCGTGCCCGCCGCCGCAGCGTCGGCTATACGATCGCCTACCCGCCCGGCTACCGGCCCGGCGACGAGCTGCCGCTGGTGGTGATGCTGCACGGCTTCGGCGGGAATCACACTGACGCCCTCGCCGGGATGTCGCCCGCGCAGGCAGTGGCGCTGAGAGTCAACGGCCAGAAACTTGCTCCGATGGCCATGGTCACCGTCGACGGCGGTGGCGGCTACTGGACCCCTCATCCCGGCAACGACCCCATGGCCATGGTCATCAGCGAACTGATCCCCCGCTGCCAGCGGCTCGGCCTCGGACGGCCACCCCGGCTGATCGGCATCATGGGCATCTCCATGGGTGGCTACGGCGCCCTGCTGTTCGCCGAAAAGTACCCGCACCTCATCGCCGCGGCCGCCGCGATCAGCCCCGCCATCTGGACCAGCTATGCCCAGGCACAGGCCGCGAACGCTGGCGCCTACGCCTCGGCGGCGGCCTTCGACGCCAACGACGCCGTCACCCACACAGCCGCGCTCGCTGGAACTGCGGTCCGGGTCGCCTCAGGCCATGACGACCCCTTCTTCCCCGGCGTCCAGGCGCTCGCCCAGGCCCTGCCGCCCGGTGCCGTCGTGGACTTCGCCAAAGGCTGCCACACCGGGCCATTCTTCCTCCAGCAAGAACCCCCGTCGCTGGCCTTCCTCGCCAGCCACCTCACGCGTTAGCGTCCCGCTACCGGCATGCGCCAAGTGCCTGTATGCCGATGTGAGGTTCAGTCTTGACAGCCGGTGCCGCGTAGATCAGGTTGTTCTGGCGCGCCGACGAAGCCGGCCGAGGACGATGCGAACCGCGTCCAGCCTCTCGCAATCGATGAAGGTATCAGAGCATTTAGAGCTCAGTACCTCGCCGTCTATAAGGTTCACTTGCCCAGTGCGGTCTGGCTATCACTCAGCGGCATCGTGGTGCGGCAGGCTTGATGGTGCTGGATTAGGCTGACCTGCAGGCGGAGCCTCCGACCGCCGGTGGCCAGGGCTGACGGCATTTGTGGTTGCGGAGACGGATGGGCGGATCCGTTGGGCGAGTTGGCGCTCATAGGCAGAGCGGCCGAGACCGAGATCATCGACCGGCTTCTGGGTGATGCCTTCTCGGGCCAGAGCGGTGTCCTGGTCCTGACCGGTGAAGCGGGGGTGGGAAAGTCTGCCCTGCTGGCGTATGCGCGGGCGAGAGCTGACGGGATGGGCGTCCTGCACACGGCCGGCGTCCAGTCCGAGGCTGAGATGGAGTTCGCGGCGCTGTACCAGTTGTTGCGTCCTGTGCTGGATGGGGTGGGCTCACTGCCGCCGCCGCAATCGGCGGCGTTGGGAGCCGCGCTGGGTGTAGTGCCGGGCCGGCCCGCGAACCGGTTTCTGATCGGCGCTGCGGTGCTTAGCCTGCTGTCCTCGGCGGCGGGTGACCGCCCGCTGCTGTGCCTGGTGGACGATGCGGGATGGCTAGATTACGAGTCGGCGGTGGCGCTGGCGTTCGCCGCGAGGCGGCTTGAGGCCGAAGCGGTGGTCGTGATCGTGGCGGCGCGGTCGGTAGCTGGTACGCCATTCACGGGGTTCCCGGCCCGAGAAATCGAAGGACTGAGCCGTTCGCAGGCCGAGACCCTTCTGGCGGCCCGCCACCCGCGTGTTGACCCGCTCGTCCGCGAGCGCGTCATTGAGCGCGCCGACGGCAACCCATTGGCCCTTCTGGAGTTTGCCAACAGGCTTCAGGACGCTGCCCAACTGGCTCCGCCGTTCCCCATGATCCTTGCTCCAACCGCCGTGGAGTCCTTGTACCTGGAGCAGGTCCGCGGGCTGCCGGATGATACGCAGTTGCTGCTGCTGGTGGCGGCGGCGGAAGACTCCCAGGCTCTCGGGTTGATCATCCGCGCTGGGAGCAGGCTCGGCCTTGAGCCACGGGCGCTGGAGCCTGCAGAACGGGCGGGAATCGTCTCGGTTGCCGGGGACAAGATCATGTTTGGGCACCCGCTTGCACGCTCGGCCACCTATACGGGTGCGGCGTTCGCGCAACGCCAACGGGTGCACCAGGCGCTCGCCGACGTGTGCGGGCGGGCGGAACCCGACCGGCGGGCCTGGCACCACGCCGCGGCAGCGCTGGCACCCGACGAGGAGGTGGCGCGGGAGCTGGAGTCCACGGCCCGCCGCGCGCAGCTGCGCAGTGGCCAGGCGGCGGCATCGGCCGCCCTGGAGCGTGCCGCGCAACTTTCGGGCGATGCTGCCGCTAAAGCGGTGCGGCTGGTGGCCGCTGCGGAGGCGGCCTGGGGGGCAGGCAACGGCGAGCGGGCCATTGCCTTGATCGGGCTGGCGGCCGCGCTCCCCGGTAACGCCCAGCTCCGGGCCGACGCAGCTGAGATCCGCGGGCTGGTTCAGGCCCAGAGTGGCACGCCCCGGCAAGCTGCTGCCGCCCTTGCGGCCGCCGCCCAAAAGATCGCTCCCGTCGATCACCGCCGGTCGATGCGGCTCGCCACGATCGCCGCGGAGGCCGCCTGGTTCGCCGGGCACGGGGAGCGGCTCGGGCAGCTCGACACCTTCATGAGCTCGCTGCCGGTCAGCCCGGGCCTGCCCGGCAGGTTCATGCGTTCCTACGTCGGGGCCCTGGCGGCGACCCTACGGGGCGGCCTGCCGGCCGCGGCCTCCCAGCTCAAGGCAGCGGCGGGGCTAACCGGCCGACTCAGTGAACAGCGCCCGCTGACGTGGGCGGGCGACTGCGCCATGCTGCTCCAAGACTGGCCGGGCGCGGAGGAACTTTACTCGCAGGCTGTTGACCGCTCGCGTGAGCTCGCCAACATCGCTGATCTGATGCACTCGCTGCACTTGCGGGCCCGCTGCGAGCTTGACCTTGGCAAGCTGGCCGTGGCGGAGGCCGACGCCGCTGAGGCTTTGCAGTTCGGGCGGCAGCTGAGGCAGCCGGGAGTCGTCGTGCACAGCCTGGCCGTCCTAGCCAGGGTGGCGGCCCTGCGCGGGGACATCGCCGAATCCCGCCGCCACGCGGCGGAAGCCCTGGAACACGCCGTCCCCCACCGCCTGCATCTTGCTGTCTGTGCCGCTGTCCTCGCGAACGCCGAAATCGATGTCAGCCTCGGCCACCCGGCCGCCGCGCTGGAGCGACTTGAACCGTTGATCGCTGATCCGGTGACGCATCCCGCCTACCTGATCAAGCTGGCGGCCATGACCGTCGAGGCGGCCGCTCTCGCGCGTGCGCCAGAGCGCGGACGGCCTGCGCTGGCCCTGTGCGAGGCGTGGGTGAAATGCCTCGATGTCCCCGCGCCGCGCGCGACACTCGCCCGTTGCCGCGGGCTTGTCGCCAACCGTGCCCAGGCTGAGGGCCATTTCGGTGAGGCACTGCGGCTCCACGAGGCGGGATCGGACCCGCTCGATGAGGCGCGGACCCGGCTCAATCTCGGCGAGCATCTGCGCCGTACCGGCCGCCCCGCGGCGGCACGTCCGCACCTCCGGGCGGCCATGGAAGCCTTCGACAGCCTCGGAGCCCGGCTCCTCGCCGACCGCGCGGCGGAGGAGCTGAGGGCCAGCGGCGAGGTAGCACGGCGGCGCCTACCAAGCGGGGTCGGCGACCTGACGCCACGGGAGCGGCAGGTCGCCAGGCTGGCCGCGGAGGGCCACTCCAACGGCGAGGTCGCGGCACGCCTGTTCCTGAGCCAGAAGACGGTCGAGTACCACCTGCACAAGGTGTTCACCAAGCTCGGGGTGGCATCCAGGGCCGGCCTTTCCGCGGTCCGGGACCGGATCGGCCCGGCCGCCGGGGTGGGCGAGGGCTTCCCTGCGGTCTGACGCTGCCGCGGCGGGGCGCCGCTTCTCGGCGGCGCCGCAGGGGCTAGGGGATAGCTAGGGACTTCATTGATTCGGTATGCCCTCACACTGGCCTACGGTTCTGGGCAGACGGGTGAACGCTTCCCGACAGGCAAAGAAAGGGCAGGCTGCCATGAAGGTGGATACCGAGGTTGCTGCGCAGCCGGCTGTGCGCGGACTCTCGGCCGAGGCGGTCACGTTGACCGTCAACCGTAAGCCCCGGCAGCTGCGCATCGAGCCCCGCGTCAGTCTGTTGGATGCCCTCCGCGAGCATCTCGGGCTGACGGGTTCGAAGAAGGGCTGTGACCAGGGAACGTGCGGTGCGTGCACGGTGTGGGTGGATGGCAGGCGGGTGCTGGCGTGCCTGACGCTGGCGGTCGCATGCGAGGGCCGTGAGGTCACCACGATCGAGGACCTGGCCGCGGACGGGGGACTGCATCCGATGCAGGCGGCCTTCGTTGAGCACGACGCGTTCCAGTGCGGGTACTGCACTCCCGGCCAGATCATGTCGGCGGTGAAGCTGCTGGAAGAAGGCCACGCGGGTGATGACGCCGAGATCGCGGAATGGATGAGCGGCAATATCTGCCGGTGCGCGGCGTACCCGAACATCCGGGCTGCGATCCGCGGGGTCCGGGACGCGGTGGGGGGTGAGCGGTGATGCGGCCGTTCAGCTATGTCCGGGCCGGCGACGCCGGTACCGCGATCGCGCTGGTCCGGGCGCGCCAGGACAGCGCGTTCCTGGCCGGCGGTACCACCGAGGTGGACCTGGTGCGCGAGGACGTGCTGCGGCCGGGGCTGCTGGTCGACATCAACGACCTGCCGCTGGACCTGATCGAGGACCTGCCGGACGGCGGGCTGAGGATCGGGGCGCTGGCCCGGATGAGTGATGTGGCCCACGCGCCCGGGGTGATCGAACGGTTCCCGGTGATCTCGCAGGCGCTGATGCTGGGTGCGTCCGCGCAACTGCGGAACATGGCCTCGATGGGCGGCAACCTGTGCCAGCGGGTCCGGTGCAGCTACTTCCGGGACCCGGCCTCGCCGTGCAACAAGCGCGATCCGGGCAGCGGCTGCGCCGCCCTGAACGGCTTCCACCGGGGCCACGCCATCCTCGGCACCAGCGATCGCTGCATCGCCACCCATCCGTCAGACGTCGCGGTCCCGCTGACCGCGCTGGACGCGGTGGTGCGCACGAGCGGGCCGGGCGGGGAGCGGGCCATCGGCATCGACGACTTCTTCCTGCTGCCCGGCGATACCCCGCAGCGGGAGCATCCGCTGGAGCACGGGGAGCTGATTACGGCGATCGAGGTGCCGGGTGCGCCGGTCGCGCGCCGGTCGGTCTACCTGAAGTTCCGTGACCGCCAGTCGTATGAGTTCGCGCTCGCCTCGGTCGCGGCAGCCGTCCGGATCGAGGACGGCACAGTCGCCGAGGTACGCCTCGCGCTCGGCGGAGTCGGCACCAAGCCCTGGCGCGCTCGCCGCGCCGAGGCCGCGCTGCTCGGCCGCCCGGGCACCACGGCCAGCTTCGCGGAGGCAGCGCGCCGGGAACTAGCCGCCGCCACGCCGCGGCCGATGAACGCGTTCAAGGTCGAGCTCGCCCGGCGAGCCATGGTCCGGGCACTGAGCACGCTCATGGACGGAGACCGGTGATGGGCGGATACATCGGCCAGGATGTGCCCCGGGTCGATGGCCCGATCAAAGTCACCGGATCAGCACGGTACGTTGGCGAGGTCACCCTGCCGGACCTGGCCTACGCTCAGATCGTCGGCGCCCAAGTGGCCAGCGGCCGGGTCACCTTGATCGATACAAACGAGGCCGAGCATGCCGACGGGGTGGCCGGGATCCTCACGCATCACAACACCCCGAAGGTGAACCAGGTGCCGCTGGTGCCCTCGCTGCTGGGCGGCCCGGCACCGGGCGAGACGTTCTTCCCGATGCAGGACGATGTGATCCACTACGCCGGTCAGCCGGTCGCGGTCGTCGTGGCCGCCACCTTGGAGCAGGCCCGGTACGCTGCCACCTTGATCCGGGTCAACTACATCGAGACGCCGGCGCTCAGCACGATCGACGAGGGCCGCGCTGATGCGTACGACGCGGAAAGGATCTTCGGCGGCCTGCTGCCCGGGCGCACCGCGCGTGGCGACGTCGATGCCGGGCTCGCGGCTTCCGAGGTCCGCGTCGACGCGCCGTTCCGGTTCGCCGCCAACCACCACAACCCGATCGAGATGCTGACCACCACGGCGGTGTGGGACGGCGACCAGCTGACGCTGTATGACTCGTGCCAGGGCATCAAGGCGGTCCAGCTGACCGTGGCCGCGCTGCTGGGGATCTCCCCGTCCAAGGTCCGGGTGCTGGCCCGGTTCATCGGTGGGGCGTTCGGCTGCAAGGCAATGGTGTGGCCGCACGTGACCCTGGCCGCGCTGGCCGCCCAGCATGTGCGGCGGCCGGTCCGGCTCACGGTCACCCGCGGACAGATGTTCTCCTCTTGCGGGCATCGCGAGGAACAGGAACAGCACATCCAGCTCGGGGCGACCCGGGACGGGCAGCTGACCGCCATCCGGCACCGCAAGATCTCGGTCACCTCACCGTTCGACGACTGGGCCGAGCCTGCCTTCGGCGTCGCGTCCCAGCTGTATGCCAGTCCCGCCTACGACGGGGTGCACCGGCTGGTCCGGGGCAACACCATGACCCCGACGTTCACCCGCGGGCCGGGCGAGGCGCTCGGCGTGTTCACTCTCGAATGCGCAATGGACGAACTCGCCACCGACCTCGGCATCGACCCGGTCGAGCTGCGGCTGCGTAACCTGGCCCGGACCGAGCCCGGCAGCGGCCACCCGTGGTCCAGCTACGGGCTGACCGAATGCCTGCAGCGCGGCGCGGAGCGGATCGGGTGGGCCAGCAGGAACCCGCGGCCGCGGTCCGAGCGGGACGGGAACTGGCTCATCGGCACCGGCATGGCCGCCGCCGCCTACCCGGTCGCGTTCTTCATGCGGACCCAGCGCGCCCGCGCTCACCTGTACGCCGACGGCACCGCCGTCGTGCAGACCTCCACCCAGGAATTTGGCACCGGCACCCCCACCGTGCTGGCCCAGGTCGCCGCCGACGCGCTCGGCGTCGAGTTGCGCGACGTCCGGGTCGAGTTCGGTGACACCAGCCTGCCTGCCACCGGGTCGCCCGTCGGCTCCAACGGCGCGATGATGATCAGTGCCGCCGTGCACGACGCTGGCACCGCGGTCCGCGACCAGCTGATCGCGCTCGCCGTCGCTGACCCCCAATCCCCGCTGCACGGTACCGACCCCGCTACGATCACCGCGGCCGGCGGTCGGTTGATGCTGGCCGCCGATCCCGGCACAGGCGAGACGTACGGCGCCTTGATGGGCCGGCACCAGATGAACGACGCCGAGGCCATCGGCAGCTGGGACCCGCCGCCGCTGGATACCCCCCACGGGCTGCTGACCTTCGGCGCCCAGTTCGCGAAAGTCGCCGTCGACGCCGACCTCGGCATCATCCGGGTCCGGCGCCTGGCCGGCGCGTTCGCTCCTGGCCGGATCCTCAACCCCAGGACCGCCCGCAGCCAGCTCATGGGCGGCATGCTGTGGGGAATGGGCCAGGCCCTGCTCGAAGGCAACCGCATGGACACCGCCCGTGCCGGCTGGGCCAGCACCAGCCTCGGCGAGTATCTCGTCCCGGTCAACGCTGACGCGCCCGACGTCGACGTCGACCTCATCGAGGTGGAAGACCACGTCACCGGGCCGCTCGGGGTCAAGGGCGTCGGCGAGATCGGGCAGGTCGGCTGCGGTGCCGCCATCGCCAACGCCGTCTACCACGCCACCGGCTACCGCGTCCGCGAACTGCCCATCGCCGTCGAGCACCTGCTGGAACATCTGTCGGCGGAGCCAGCGGCCGCGACGGCAAGAGCACCGATACCGCAGTGACCGGCCGGGTATCAAGCCGCCCCCGGCCAGCCGGCCTGCTCAGCCGCGGCGGTACGGGGCCGCTGCCCGTCCGGCCGCTGCTGACCACTCCGCCCAACCTGCAGCACCAGGCGTTCGCCGACCTGCAGCGCCAGCGCCTCGCCGCGCAGCCCTGGCTCGGCTTGGGCGGACTGCTACTTGGGGCGGCCGTCTTCTTCGCCCTCGCCCTGGGCACCGGCAGCACCCAGACATCGTTGTTGATCCTCGGCCCACTGTCGACGTTCGCGCTGCCCGCCGTCGCCATGATCGCGTTCTGGTGGAACGACTGGCCCGGCTCAAGGCTCACCACGCCCTGGACAGGGCTGATAGACACCCTCCTGGTCGCCGCCGCCTCGGTCGTGCTTACCATCGCGGGCCAGGCCGTTGTCGAACGAGCCGACCTGCGTGGAGTCTTCGAAGCCAGCCCCGGACCGGGCGTGCCCACAACGTTTCCGGCTACCATGGCCCTGGCCGGCGCGGCGTTCACCGCCATGCTCCAGCTGTCGCTGGTCTGCGAACGCTGGCCGCTGGGCGGCATCGGGCGGCTCCGGTCCGGCCTCGGCGCGCTCGGACTATCCTGGGCAATCGGCACCGGCGCCTACTTCCTGTTCGTCAACCTCGACGCATTGCCAGCCACCGAACGCGCCGCCGCTGGGCTGCGCAATCCCGGCGGTCCCATCGCCGGACCCGACTTCGGCTCCGCGCTCATCGCCGTCGGGGTCTGGCAAGCGGTGTTCTTCATCGCCCTGCGAGGCTGGCCCGTCAACACGATCAACCGGCGCCCGCATCGCCTGCTCGCGGGCAACGCGCTCGTCGTCGGCCTGGGCGCACTGACCTACCCAGTCCTCCGCAACCTGGCGCACTGGCAGCCAGACGCCATCAGCGCCGCCTGCGGGTGCATCATCAGCGCTACGCTCATCGTGGCCATGCTGTTCGAAGGCTGGCCCGCGGCACGGCTCCCCCCCGCACTGGGTCGCGTCCTCACCCTCGCCCTCACCGCCCTGGTCGCGCTCGCGCTCGACCGCGCCCTAGCCGCCTACGCTGGCAGCGTCCGTTGGACACGTGCCACCCCCAACGAGTGGCTCACCACCGCTGCTCTCAGCTTCATCGGAGCCGGCATCATCCTCCACGTCGGCATCGGGCTCCGCTGGCCATTCGCCCACAAGACCAGGGAGGAGAACCCATGACTTCCCGGGAACCCTCAAACCCCGTCGTGCACAGGCTCGTTGCCGCCATCAACGGCGGCGACCGGGACGCGTTCCTCGCCACGCTCACACCGGATGCCACGTTGACCGACGACGGTAACCCGCGGTCACTCCGCGACTGGATCGACCGCGAGATCTTCTCCGCGCGCGGTCACATGAACGTCGAACGTGAAGAAGAAGATGGGCTCTATCTCCTCGCCCGATACCGCAACGACACCTGGGGAGAGATGTCCACCTTCTGGCGCTTCCAGGTGACAGGGGACAAGATCAGCCGCATCGACACCGGCCAGGCCTGAGCCTGAGGGCCGACCAGATGGCGAATTCGCGCCGGTCGCTTG
>Ga0207664_10003392_pt1 | contig 10603 bp, 12 predicted proteins | sample LARL83metaG_FD_184349 | JGI IMG/M metagenome (GOLD analysis project Ga0207664, IMG submission 184349) | Corn, switchgrass and miscanthus rhizosphere microbial communities from Kellogg Biological Station, Michigan, USA - LAR L8-3 metaG... | ecosystem: Host-associated > Plants > Roots >...
CACGTCGGAGACGAGCGTCACGCGCGCGCTGTGCGGCGGCAGCGTCCGCTCCAGCGTGCGCGCCGCGTAGTAGCCGCCGAAGCCGCCGCCGGCGATGACGATGTCCCAGGCCATGCGTGCGAGCGTATGCCCGCCGCGGCGAAGAGACCAATCGCACAAACGTGTCACAAAGTCCGTCGCCCGCCGCGATCTGGTTCGCTGTGCGCGTGGACGACCTGCGCCTGCTCGTGTTCGGCGACTCGCTCGTGGCCGGTGTCGGCGATCCGGAGGGCCGCGGTTGGGTCGGCCGCGTCGTGTCGGCGGCGTTCGAGGCCGGCCGACCGCTGACCGCCTACGCGCTGGGCGTGCGGCGCGAGACGTCGGTCGAGGTGGCGGTCCGCTGGCGCTTCGAGGCGATGGCGCGGCTGGCGCCGGGCGCCGACTGCCGGGTCGTCTTCGCCGTCGGCGCCAACGACACGACCGTCGAGAACGGCGCGGAGCGAGTCCCGCCCTCGCGCTCTCAGATGGCGCTGGGGAAGATGCTCGAGCAGGCCGCCGCACTCGGGCTCGCGGCGAGCGTCGCCGGGCCGGCGCCCGTCGGCGACGCGGAGCAGCGGGCGCGCGTCGCGGCGCTCTCGGACGCGTTCGGAGAGCTGTGCGCGGCGCGCGAGGTGCCGTTCTGGCCCGTCGCCGAGCGGCTCGCCGGCTCGCGCGCCTGGCTGGAGGAGCAGGCCGCCGGCGACGGCGCGCATCCCGCCGCCGCAGGCTACGACGCGCTCGCGGACGCGCTGATGGAGGCCGGGCTGCTCGACTGGCTGCGCGCCCCGGCGTCTACCGCGCAGCGCGCGTGAGCAGCAGCGCCGCCCACTCGCCGCGCTCGCGGCGCTCGCGCTCGCGCAGGCCGTGGACCGCGAAGGCGGCGACGACCTCGTCTGCCTCGTGGACGAGCAGGCCGGAGGCGATCAGCGTGCGCGGCGGATCCGTCAGCACGCGCGCATAGTCGAGCAGCAGCGGGCGCAGCAGGTTCGCGAGCACCGTCGGCGCGTCCGGGACGGGGTCGCTGCGCAGGTCGCAGCGGGCGACCTCGAGCGCGACGTCGTTGACGGCGGCGTTCGCCGCGGTCGCCTCGACGGAGAGCGGGTCGAAGTCGACCGCGAGGACGGGCTCCCAGCCGAGCTTCGCGGCGGCGATCGCGAGCACGCCCGAGCCGCAGCCGAGGTCGAGCAGCGGGCCGCGCTGCGCGCCGGCGTCGGCGACCGCGATCAGCAGCTCCAGGCACAGCGCCGTCGTCGCGTGCGCGCCGGTGCCGAACGCCTGCGCCGGGTCGATCACGATCTCGGTCGCGGCGCCGATCGGCGCCTCCCACGGCGGGCGCACCGCCAACCGGTCGCCGATGACGAGCGGTCGGTGGAACTGCTTCCAGCGCTCGGACCAGTCGTCGGGCAGCTCGCTCGTGGTGACCTCGATCAGCGCCCCGCCGACCGCCGCCTCCAGATCCGGCAGCACCGGCAGCTCGCCCGGCGGCCCGTAGACCGCGTACTCGACCGCGTCGCCGAGGTCGACCTCCTCCACCCCGCCCGGCGCCAGCTCCAGCAGCTCCGCGAGCGCGATCTCCGCGTGCGCGCGCTCGACGCGCAGGGCGAGGCGGATCATTCGTCGGGGCCGTGCACGACGAGGCCGAGGCGGCGGGCGAGCTTGGCCTGGCCGGCATCGCGCGTGTGCAGCGCGTCGCCGATCGCCGCGGCGGTCGCGATGATCAACAGGTCGGCCGCGTCGGTGCCGCGCCCCTCCTCACGGGCGAGCGCAAGCGCCCTTCCATACTGCTCCGCGACGTCGCCGTCGACCGGGATCGAGACGAAGGCCGAGCGGATGAGGCGTAGACGCGTCGAGCGCTGTTCGCGTTCGGTCGCGCGCCGGGCGCGCAACACGCCTGCATGCAGCTCGCCGAGCGTGACGACGGAGATCGCGGCATCGTCGGGAAGCAGGACATCGCCATCGGCTGCCGCGATCACGACCGAGGTGTCGAGCAGCGCACCGTTCACCCGTCGGTCAAGGGCTCGTCCGCGGACCGTTGGAAGTCGCGGAGGTCCGCGAGGTCCGCAGCCCAGCTCTTCGCGTCGACGGGCGACTCGCGGAAGATCCTGAGCAGCGTTTCGCGATCGACGTAGCGTCTCGGTCCCGGCGCTTCCTCGATCGGCCCGACCTTCGCCACCGGCCGCCCGCGCACCGTCACGGTGAACTCGGTGCCAGCCTCGGCCTCGCGCAGAATCGCGGAGACGTCGTTGCGCAGCTCGCGCTGGGGGATCGTCCGGTGGCGCATGACTGCTACGCAGCGTAGCAGTCAGCCGCCGAACGCCCGCTTGAGCTTCGAGAAGACGCCGTCGTCCGAGCGCAGGTTCTCGTCCGTCAGCGAGTCGGCGAGGCGCGTCAGCAGCTCGCGCTGGTCCTCGCTCAGCCGCCGCGGGATCACGACGTTGACGACGACGCGCAGGTCGCCGTGGCGACCGCGGCGCAGCGCCGGCATGCCCTTTCCGCGCAGCGTGAGCGTGTCGTGCGGCTGCGTGCCCGGCGGGATCTCCAGCGCGACCGGCTCCTCGAGCGTCGGCACCTCGATCGTCGTCCCCAGCGCGGCGAGCGGCGCCGGCACGTCCACGACGGTCACCAGGTCCTCGCCGTCGCGCACGAAGCGCTCGTCCTCGGCGACGCGGATCAGCACATAGAGGTCGCCCGGCGGTCCGCCCTGCTCCCCGGCGTGGCCGCGGCCGGCAAGGCGGATCCGCTGGCCGTCGGCGATCCCGGGCGGCACGTCGACCGAGAGCGAGAGCCGCTCGACGCGCCGCCCGCGCCCGCGGCAGTCCCCGCACGGCTGGCGCGGCACGCGCCCGTCGCCGTGGCAGACGTCGCACGCGGTCGCGCGCACGACCTGGCCGAACGGCGTGCGCGTGACCGCGCGCAGCTGGCCGGCGCCGCCGCAGCGCTCGCACGTCTCGATCGGCGTGCCCGGCTCGGCGCCGTTGCCGCGGCACGTCTCGCAGCGCACGACCGCCTCGTAGCCGACCTCCAGCGCGCGGCCGCTCGCCGCCTCCGCGAGCGAGACCGTCGCCGTCACGCCGACGTCCCCGCCCTGCGCCGGACCAGCGCGACCGCCGCCGAAGATGTCACCCGCGCCGCCGCCGAAGAAGGCGTCGAAGATGTCGGCGAAGGAGCCGAACCCGCTCGGCTGGTAGCCGCCGCTGCGCAGGCCCTCCGCGCCGTAGCGGTCGTAGGTCGCCCGACGCTCGGGATCCGAGAGCACCTCGTAGGCCTCGGCGGCGGCCTTGAACTTCTCCTCCGCCTCGGGGTCGTGCGCGTTGACGTCCGGATGCAGCTCGCGCGCGAGCCGGCGGAACGCCTTCTTGATCTCCGCCTCGCTCGCGTCGCGGGCGACGCCGAGGCGCTCGTAGTAGTCGGCCGAGGCGGTGCTCACGATTCGTAGACGTCCTCCACGAAGCGCGAGAGCTCGCTCGCGGCCGCGCGCACGGACGCGATCGCGCGGCCGTAGTCCATCCGCAGCGGCCCGATCACGGAGACGGTGCCGAGGTTGCGCGCCGGCAGCCCGTAGCCCGCGGCGACGAGCGCGAGCGAGCGCAGCGCGGGCGCCTCGTTCTCGCGTCCGATCCGCACGTAGACGTCGCTCTGGTCGAGCGCGGAGCGCAGCACGCCGAGCAGCGACACGCGGCGCTCGAGCATCTCCATCACCTCGTTGAGCTGCTCGTGGTCCTCGAAGCGGTAGCTGCCGACGAGCCGCGCGGCGCCGTCGACGTAGAGCGACTCCTCGGCGGTCTCCGTCAGCTCGGTGAAGGCCGGCGCGACGGCCGCGAGGAAGCCGCGCTCGCGCGCGCCGAGCGACGGGTCGTCGAGCCGCTGGTGCAGCAGCCGCGCGCCGAGGCCGAGCCCGACGAGCTGCTCGTTCAGATAGCTGGCGCCCCAGTCGGCGAGGCCCGCGTCGACGGGCGCCTCGAATGTCAGCATCCGCTTCGTCACGCCGCCGGTCGAGGTGATCACGACGACCATCAGCACCTGCGGCTGCAGCAGCAGCACCTCGACGTGGCGGATCGTCGCGGTCTCGATCGGCGGCGCGGAGACGATCGCGAGCAGGTTCGTCACCTGCGAGAGCGTCTCGGTCGTGACGCGCATCGCCTCGTCGACCTCGCGGCGCACGAGCGAGAGCGCGAGCGGCTGCGGCGCGGCGCCCGCGCGCGAGGCCGGCAGCAGGCGATCGACGAAGTAGCGGTAGCCGGCGTCGGTCGGAACGCGCCCGGCGGAGGTGTGCGGATGCGCGAGCAGGCCGTGCTCCTCGAGCATCGCCAGCTCGTAGCGGATCGTCGAGGAGCCCCACTCGAGCTCGACGTCGGTCGCGAGCGCCTTCGAGCCGACGGGCTGCCCGCCGTCGAGGTGGACCTCGACGACCTTGCGGAGGATCAGCTCCTGGCGCGGCGTCAGCATCCCCCGAAGTCTAGGACCCGCGGCGGGCGGGGCGGCGTCCCTGCCGCCCCGCCCTCGCCGGCGTCAGTGCGGGTCGTGCGGGACGACCTCGCCCGTCGAGGGGTCGAGGAACACGCGCGGCGCCTCGCCGCCGTGCTTCCCGAAGTCGAACATGTTGAGCAGCGTGCCTGCTCTCGCGTCGAACGACTGGTCGCCGATGCGGCCGAGCTGCCAGTTGTCCTCGATGAAGCGCAGGATCGAGGACTGGTCCGTCAGCGTGTTGTCGACGAAGTTCGTCTTCGCGTAGGGCGAGACCACGAGCAGCGGCAGGCGCGGGCCGTAGCCGCAGCGGTCCGGGTAGGCGCTCGGGTCCTTGACGTTCCCACACTTGCCCGGGCCGTTGAGCGCGTCGCTCGGCGCCGCCGACGGGCTCACGATCGGCGACATGACGTGGTCGTACCAGCCGTCGGAGTCGTCGTAGGCGAGCACGATCGCCGTGTCCCGCCACTCCGGCGAGCGCTCGATCGCGTCGATCTCGTCGGCGACGAACGTCTGCTCGTCGAGCGGGCCGGAGTAGCCGGGGTGCCCGTCCTCGAAGCCGGATGCCTTCAGGAACGAGACGGCCGGCAGGTTGCCGTGCTCCAGCGCAGTGTCGAAGTCGGCCATGTCGTACTGGTGGTTGGCCTGGTCGGTGCGCCCGATCATCCCCGCCGAGCTGGGCGGAAGGTGGTGGGGGTTCGCCGTCGAGGCGTAGTACTCGAACGGCTCGTGGTGCGGGATGTAGTCGGCGGTCGTGCCGCCGCCGACGTTGGTGTGCTGCGAGCCGCAGATCGCGTGGCCGCTGCCGTCGACGCCGGTCGGGCGGAAGCCGCCCTCGAACCAGCCCCACGTGACGTGCTTGGCGTTCAGCAGGTCGCCGACGTTCTGGCCGGACATCGTGACCGTCCCTCTCGCGCAGTCGTCGAGCGCGGTCGACGGATCGGGGTCGCCGATAACGGTGCCGTTCTCGACGCCGCTCGCCGCGACCGTGGCGCCGTGCGTCTGGCCGCTGACGAGGTTCAGCGCGCCGACCGTCGAGGGGCCGAAGTTCGTGCCGAACGAGTTGTCGTTGAGCGCGAAGTGCTGCGCGAGGTTCCAGAGGCCCGTGACGGTGTTGCCGTCGTAGTAGTCCATCACGACGGACTTGTCGGGACAGCTCCCGCCGGCCGTGAACTCGACGAAGCTGTCCATGAGTCCGCCGTCGAACGCTCTCTGCTCGGCGGTGTAGCCGTGGTTCTGCGAGCAGGTGATCGGCATCGAGCGGTCGAGCCGCTGCGGGTTGTCGAGGTTCGGGTTCGAGGTCAGCAGCTCGTCGGTGAGGCCGTTCACCGACGGCGTTCCGGGCGCGGCGTGGAAGGCCGGCTCGCCGGCCGGGTTCGTCGCGTACGGATAGGTGCCGAAGTAATGGTCGAACGAGACGTTCTCGCCGAAGATGACGACGACGTGCTTGATCGGCGTCGTCGTGTGGGAGCCGGGCGGGTCCGCCTGGGCGGCGGTGAGCCCGATCGCGGCCGCGGCGGCCGCGAGCCCGCCGCACGCGAGGATCCTCAGGCTGCGCATCGTGCCTCCTGGTTGACGGGCGGCGTGGCGTCCGTTGCGCCGCCGGCCGCCCGCGACGGCGCGAGCGCGATCCTGTCGCGGCCTCCGCCGCGCCGTGTGGCACTCGTGTGACGCCGCTGTGACGAGCCGTTTACGCCCGCAGCACGACGAGGCCGACCGCCAGCAGCACGAGCGCGAACCACATCACGCGCAGCGTGCCCTCCAGCGGCGCGAGCAGCCGCCCGACGCTCAGCTCGAGCACGCGGCCGTCGGCGAGGCGCTGCTCACCCGTGACCTCGACCGTGCGCCGCCGCAGCTCGCGCACCGGCACGCTCAGGCGCCGCTGCGCGACGCTCAGCAGCGTGCAGGCGGCGGCGACGAGCAGGCCGGACCACTCGAAGCGCAGCGCGCAGACCCAGAAGCCGGTCAGCGCCGGGAAGCCGCCCCAGCCCAGCGCGAACGTCCACTGGCCGTGCAGCCGACCGTGGAACAGCTCGAGGTCGTAGGCGATCACGAGGAACGCGCCGACGAGCACGAACGGGATCAGCGTCGCGGAGACCGTGACGATCCCGGCGATCCCGATCGCGACGGCGCCGCCGAGCGCAAGCGCCGCGAGCACGATCAGCGTGCGGTCGGAGAGGCGCGTGCGCAGCGGCCGGCCGTGCAGCTCGTCGAGCGCGTGCGCGGCGACGCCGACCGCGAGCAGGAACGCGCCGAGCGCCCACCAAAGCCGCGAGAGCTCGAAGTGCGTCGCCGCGGCCGCGCCGAGCGTCACGTAGGAGAGGTGCCACGCGGTATAGGGCGGGTGCAGCAGCGTGACGAGGTCGCGCCAGCCGCCGCCGCGCAGCGCGTAGAAGGCCGGCCGCGTCGCCGCCGCCCCCGCGCGATGCGCCGCGCCGCCGGCGCTCACGCCGCCTCCTCCGCCCGCACGGCCGTCATCACGACCCCCGCGCCGAAGCTCATCCGCCGCACGTGCACGTCCTGAAGGCCGGCGCGCTCCCACAGCGCGACGAGCGCGGGCAGCGGGAAGCGCGCGTAGAAGCCCTCGATGCTCGGGCCGAGGAACGCGCCGACCTCCTGCCACTCGCGCGAGAGCAGGCGTCCGAGCGCGGGCATGAAGACGCGCGTCCAGATCCGCCACAGCGCGCGCGGGACGCGGCGCGGCGGCACGCCGAACTCGACCATCCCGACCGTGCCGCCGGGCTTGACGACGCGCGCCAGCTCCCGCAGCGTCGCCGCGGGGTCCTCGACGTAGCGCAGCAGGTAGGTGAACGTGAGCGCGTCGAAGCTCGCGTCGGGGAACGGCAGCGCCTCCGCCTCGCCCTGCAGCGGCTCGATCCGCTCGGCCAGGCGCGGGTCGGCGGCGAGCCGCGACCACAGGCCACCGAGCATCTGCGGGCTCTGGTCGAGCGCGGTCACGCGGCAGCCGCGGCGGCGCACGAGCGCCGCGGCGACCATGCCGGTGCCGGTCGCGACGTCGAGCACCCGATCGTGCGCGCCGACCGGGATCGCGCGCACGAGCCCCGCGCGCCAGCGCGGGTCCTGCCCGAAGCTGAGCGCCGCGCCGGCGCGGTCGTAGTGGCGCGGCAGGCCGGCGAACAGCGCGAGCGCGTGCTGCTTGCGCGGCGCCGGGGTCGGCGGGGCGGCGGACGAGGATGTCATCGAGCGCAGCATCCCCATCCGCGCTTCCGCTCAGTCCACCGCGACCTCGGCGACGGCGTTGCGCACGATGCGCGTCTCGCCCTGGCGCGCCTCGGCGTCGACCGTGGCTACCCCGTCCTCGACGGAACGCACGGTGCTGGACACGACGACCTCCTGCTCCAGCACGCCCATCCCGCGGAACTGCACGGAGAGCGCCTTCAGCTTGTCGGGACCGCCGGCGGCCTCGGTCTGCGCGCGCGCGACCTGCGCCATCGACCACAGCCCGTGCAGGATCCGCCCCGGCAGGCCGACCGACCTGGCGAACTCCTCGTCGATGTGGATCGGGTTGAAGTCGCCCGAGGCGCCTGCGTAGCGCACGGTGAGGAAGCGGTCGGGCGTGACCTTCAGCTCCGGCAGCTCCGCGCCCGGCTCGTAATTCGCGGCCATCGTCAGACCCCCCGCACGATCATCTTCCAGATCCCGGTGCAGACGACTGCACCGCCGGCGTCCTTCGTCACGACCTCGAAGTCGTAGAAGCCCATGCCGCCCTTCTCCTCGATGCTCGCGACGCGCGCCCGCGTCGTCAGCTCCTCGCCCGCGACGACGAGCCGCTCCCAGCGGAAGTCCTGCCCGCTGTGGACCATCATCGCGAAGTTGATGCCGACCTCCGGGTCGAACAGCCCCGGCATCACCGCCGGCGACTGGTAGACGACGGCGAACATCGGCGGCGCGACGACGTCGTCGTGGCCCGCGGCGCGCGCGGCGCCCGGATCGAGGTGCAGCGGGTTCGTCTCGCCGACGGCGCTCGCGTACTCCTTGACCTTCTCGCGGCCGACCGCGTAGACGACCGGCGGGTACTCCTTGCCCACAGCTGATGTGTTCACTGGCATGGGCGCGCAGTCTCTCAGAGGATGACCGGCACGGCGCCACCGTCGACCGACCACGCCGCGCCGACGACGTCGCTCGCCCGCTCGGAGCAGAGGAACGCGATGACCGCCGCGATCTCGGCCGGCTCGGCGAAGCGCCCGAGCGGCACTCTCGCGGCCGCCGCCGCGATCGCCTCCTCGCGATCGGCGGCGCCGCCGGCGGCGACCGTCTGGTCGGCGAGCCCGCCCTCGCCGTGCCACAGCGCGCTCGCCGTCAGCCCGGGCGCGACCGCGTTGACGAGCACGCCGCGCGCGACCCACGCGTCCGCATAGGCGCGCGAGAGCGAGAGCTGGGCGGCCTTCGTGACCGAGTAGGCGGCGTTGCGCAGCGACGGGCGCTTGCCGGAGGTCGAGCAGACGTTGACGATCCGCCCCCATCCCGCGGCCGCCATCCGCGGCGCGGCGGCGCGCATCAGCCGCTCGGGGCCGCGGACGTTGAGTTGCCACTGCTGCTCCCAGTCGTCCTCGGTCAGCTCCGCGAGTGGCGTCACGGACGAGCTGCCGGCGGCGTTCACGAGCACGTCGACCGCGCCGAGCCGCCGCACGGCCGCCTCGACGATCCGCTCGCCGGCGTCGGGCTCCGTCACGTCGGCGGCGAGCACCTCCGCGCCCGGCGGCGCCGCGGCGGCGAGCCGGTCGCGGTCGCGCGCGACGAGCAGCAGCCGCGCCCCCTCGGCCGCCAGCAGCTCGGCGCTCGCACACCCGATGCCGCTGCTCGCGCCGGTCACGACGCAGCGCCTGCCGGTCAGCCCGAGGTCCATCGCGACGCTACCTCGAGTCGCCCAGCTCGAGCACGGCGAGGAACGCCTCCTGCGGGACCTCGATGCGGCCGACCTGCTTCATCCGCTTCTTGCCCTCCTTCTGCTTCTCGAGCAGCTTGCGCTTGCGCGAGATGTCCCCGCCGTAGCACTTGGCGATGACGTCCTTGCGATACGCCTTGACCGTCTCGCGCGCGACGACGCGGGAGCCGATCGCCGCCTGGATCGGCACGTCGAACTGCTGGCGCGGGATCTTCTCGCGCAGCTTCTCGGCGAGCGTCCTGCCGATCACGTGGGCCTTCGAGCGGTGCACGACCATCGAGAGCGCGTCGACCGGGTCGCCGGAGAGCAGCACGTCGAGCTTGACGAGGTCGGAGGCCCTGAGCCCGATCAGCTCGTAGTCGAGCGAGGCATAGCCCTTCGTGCGCGACTTCAGCTGGTCGAAGAAGTCGAGCACGATCTCCGCGAGCGGCAGCTCGTACTCGAGCTGGACGCGGTCGGCGGAGAGGTAGTGCATGCCGGCGTGCGTCCCGCGCTTCTCCTGGCAGAGCTCCATGATCGTGCCGACGAACTCCTTCGGCGTGAGGATCGAGGCGCGGATGTAGGGCTCGCGCACCTCGCGGATCTTCGACGGGTCGGGCATGTCGGTGGGGTTGTGGACCGGCACGACCTCGCCGTTCTCCAGCTCGACCTCGACCTCGACGCTCGGCATCGTCGTCAGCAGCTCGAGGTCGTACTCGCGCTCCAGGCGCTCGCGCACGATGTCCATGTGCAGCAGCCCGAGGAAGCCGCAGCGGAAGCCGAAGCCGAGCGCGTCGGAGGTCTCCGGCTCCCACGAGAGCGCCGCGTCGTTGAGCACGAGCTTCTCGAGCGCGTCGCGCAGGTCCGGGTAGTCGTCGGAGTCGATCGGGAAGAGGCCGCAGAAGACCATCGGCTTGACGTCGCGGTAGCCGGGCAGCGCCTCGGTGGCCGCGTCGCGCTTCGTCGTGAGCGTGTCGCCGACGCGCAGGCGGGTGACGTCCTTGATGCCCGTGATGACGTAGCCGACCTCGCCGGGACCGAGCTGCTGGGCGGGCATCATGCGCGGGTTGAAGAAGCCGATGTCGTCGATCTCCGCCTCCGTCCCCGCCGCCATCGCGCGGATCGCCTCGCCCTTCGTGAAGGTGCCGTCGACGACGCGCACGTAGGCGATCACGCCGCGGTACTGGTCGAACTCGGAGTCGAAGATCAGCGCGCGCGGCGGCGCGTCCGGGTCGC
>Ga0207664_10003393_pt1 | contig 10602 bp, 9 predicted proteins | sample LARL83metaG_FD_184349 | JGI IMG/M metagenome (GOLD analysis project Ga0207664, IMG submission 184349) | Corn, switchgrass and miscanthus rhizosphere microbial communities from Kellogg Biological Station, Michigan, USA - LAR L8-3 metaG... | ecosystem: Host-associated > Plants > Roots >...
CGACAACCCGAGCGGCACGATTCCGGCGGCGCTTAACCTGGCGTTCAACTCGGCACGCTATGACGTGGTCGCGCGGATGGACGGCCACGCGCTGATGCGCCCCGGTTACCTGCGGACCGGCGTCGCAGCGCTCATCGAAACCCAAGCCGCGGACGTGGGCGGTGTGATGGCGGCGGAAGGCATCAGTCGTTTTCAACAAGCAGCCGCCTGGGCTATGACCGCCAAAATCGGCGTCGGCTCGGCAACGTGGCATACCGGCGGTGCGCCGGCCCCGGCGGACAGCGCCTATCTGGGCATTTACCAGCGGCAGGCGATCGTACAAGCTGGCGGCTGGGACGAGGGCATGCTCCGCGCCGAGGACTGGGAGCTGAACTACCGGATAAGAAACCAGGGCGGGCTGGTCTGGTGCACGCCCGCCCTGCAGGTGACCTACCGGCCGCGGGCCACCATGAAAGCGCTGGCGTCCCAGTACTGGCACTACGGCAGATGGCGCCGCGTTGTCATGCGCGAGCACCCGGAGACCGCCAGCTTCCGGTACCTCGCGCCGCCCGCGACGGCGACGCTGTGCGCGCTCGGCCTGCTCGCCGGGGTCGTCGGGCTGGCGACGGGGATCACGTGGCTTGCGACGGCAGGGTTCGCGATCCCGGTGATCTACCTCGCCGGGATCACCGCGGCCGCCACCCTGCTGTCCCGAGGATTGCCCGGCGCGATCCGTGTCCGGCTGCCAATAGTTCTCGGGACCATGCACATGTGCTGGGGAGCCGGGTTTCTCACGAGTCCGCGCGGCCTGCATAAGGTCCCGGAGGAGAAACCACAGTACGTTATGAGACATGGACTTTGATCTACGGGGTTTGCTGGCCGAGCGTGGCGGCGAGGGTTACGAGCTCTACGCGAAGTACCTGAATCCGCAGCAGCCGAAGACGCTGCACACGATCGGATTCGACAAGGTCTACACCAGGGCCGAGGGCGCCTACCTGTACGACAAAGACGGGAACAGGTACACCGACTTCCTGGCTGGTTTCGGGGTGTTCGCGGCGGGCCGCAACCACCCGGTGATCCGCAAAGCGCTGCACGACGCGCTGGACCTCGAGCTGGCCGAATGGACCCAGTTCGACTGCCAGCCGCTGCCGGGGCTGCTCGCCGAGCGGCTGCTGGCCAAGGCGCCCGGGCTGGACCGGGCGTTCTTCTGCAACAGCGGCACCGAGGCGGTGGAGTCCGCGCTGAAGTTCGCCAGGTACGCCACCGGGCGCGGCCGGATCATCTACTGCGACCACGCGTTCCACGGGCTGACCGCCGGGTCGCTGTCGATCAACGGGTCCAAGGAGTTCCGCAAGGGCTTCGGCCCGCTGCTGCCGGACACGGTGATCCCGCTCGGCGACCTGGACGCGCTGGCCGCCGAGCTGCGGCGCGGCGATGTCGCGGCGCTGATCATCGAGCCGATCCAGGGCAAGGGCGTGCACATGCCGCCGGACGGGTTCCTGACCGCCGCGGCCAAGCTGCTGCACGACAACGGCGCACTGCTGATCTGCGACGAGATCCAGTGCGGGTTCGGCCGGACGGGCAAGTTCTTCGCGTACCAGCACGAAGCGGATGCCCAGCCGGACATCGTGACCGTTGCCAAGGCGCTGTCCGGCGGATACGTGCCGGTCGGCGCGATGCTGGCCAAGGGGTGGATCTTCGAGAAGGTCTTCTCCTCGCAGGACCGGGTGATGGTGCACTCCACCACGTTCAAGGCCGGCACGATGGCGATGGTGGCCGGGCTCGCCTCGCTGCACGTGCTGGAGACCGAAGGCCTGATGGAGAACGCCGCGAAAACCGGCGCGGCACTCAGTACGGCCCTGCAAACCCTCGCGCAGAAGTACGACGTCCTCGCGGACGTGCGCGGGCGCGGCCTGATGGTCGGGCTCGAATTCGACAAGCCGGGCTCGCTGCGGGCGCGCGCCAACTGGAAGATGCTTCAAGCGGCCCGCGTAGGACTGTTTTCGCAGACCCTGGTCGTGGCGCTGTTCCAGCGGCACCGCATCCTCACCCAGGTGTCGGCGGACTTCATGGAAGTGATCAAGCTGATCCCGCCGCTGATGATCTCCGACGAGGACGTCAAGGCGTTCACCGAGGCGTTCGGCGAGGTGCTGGAGGACGCGAGCAAGGGGAGCGGGCTGATGCTGGACTTCGGCCGGACGCTGGCGAAGCAGGCGATCAAGCGGTGAGGCCCGCCGCGCCAGCGGCTCCGGACAGCAGAGCTTCCGCGACCGCCAGGTCCCCCGGGTACGTGATCTTGATGTTGCGTTCGCTGCCCCGCACGATGTGCACCGGCACCTCGGGCAGGTAGCGAAGCACGACGCCGCAGTCGTCGGTGGGCGCGAACTGCGGATCACAAGCGGCCAGCTCGTGTGCCTTCGCGATCACCGGCAGGCGGAAGCACTGCGGCGTCTGGCAGCGGAAAACTTCATCGCGGGGCGGCACATAAGACATCTTTCCGTCCGCGGCCAGCACGATCGTGTCCGACGAAGGCACCGCGGTCCCGATCGCATCGTACGACGACAACGCCGCCACGCAGTCGGCGATGATCCGCTGGTCCACCAGCGGCCGGGCGGCGTCGTGCAGCAGGACACCGCAGTCCGCCCCGGACAGCACGGCCAACGCGGCGCGCGTCGAGTCCGCCCGCCCCGCGCCGCCCTCGATGACCGCGGACACCTTGCCGAAGCCGGCGAGCATCGACCGGACCGGCGAAACATACCCGCGGGCCATCACGACCAGGACCTCATCGACTCCAGGTGCCGCGTCGAAGGCAGCGACGCAGTGCTCGATCAGCGTCCTGCCGCCGAGCCGGAGAAACTGCTTGGGCTGGTCGCCGCCCATGCGCTGCCCGGTCCCGCCGCCGAGCACCACCGCCACGATCCGCATGAGCCGGACTCTACCGGGCAGGTGTGTCGGTCCGGGACCGGGGCATGAACGGCCGGTAAGTTGGGTACCGCTCGAAGTGGATCACGGCGGTCGGGGGCCGCTGAGAGGACACGGATGACTGTTGCGCTGGTCCTCGCGGCTGAGGCTGACGCCAGCATGTGCGGGCAGCTCGCGGCGCTTGGTGTGCGCAGGGTGGACCTGGCGGGAGCCGGCCGTGGCCGGGATTACGGCTCCGGCCTGCTGACGGTGGCGGCAGCGGCCCGGGTGGCCGGGGAACGGGTGCTGATCTGCGTCGGTGAGGGCGCGATTCCCGGTGACGTGCTGGCTCGGCTGCTGAGCGCGGGCGGGACCGCCGCCTTTTCCGGGCGTGGCGCGCAGGCCGGCATCGGGGCGCTGGTCGCGGACACTCCGGACCTGAGCGCGCTCGCCGACGCGGCTGAATGGCTGGCCGCGTCGCCGGAGGCGGACGATCCGCACGGCGCGCTGCTCGGGGAGCTGGCCAGGCGCGGGGTGAAGACCCGCGTGCTGGACGCCGGGCCGGACGCCGAGGGGGTGCTCGCCCAGGCGCTCGCCGACCCCGCCGCACGGATCCTGGCCCGGTGGGCGCTGACGCGCGACCTCCAGCCGGCGACGCTGTACGGGATCTCGCTAGGCCTCGGGTTCGTCGCGGCGGCCTGGTTCAGCGCGCCGACGCTGGGCGCGCGCGGCATCGGCATCGCCGCGCTGGCCGGCGCGTTCGTGTCCGGCCGCGCCGGGGGACTTGTCGCCGCGTCCGGCCGGTGGACCGGCCCGGCTCTGGACTGGCTCGGCACCGCGATTTCCCTGGTCATCGAGCTCGCCGTGTACTGTGCCTTGGCGCTGAGCACGGCCCCCCCTGGCCTGAACGGGCTCTGGGGCAACGCGCTGCGGCACACCTTCGCCGCCACCTGGGCCGGCGGCGGGTCGCTTGGCGTGTGGCGGCTGGCCATGGCAGCCATGGGCATGCTCGGCGTCCGGCGTCTGGCCGAGCTCTGCTACGACCACGCGGTGGGCAGCCAGCGGCTGCACCGCGAGGCGATGCGCCGGATCGAGCAGGCGATCACGCTGCCCGCCGGCGAGCGGTACGCGATCATCGCGATCACGGCGGTGCTGTTCGGCCCGCGCGTGACGTTCCTCGTGCTGCTCGGCCTCGGCGCGCTCGCGATCGTCTACGTGCTGGTCGGCCGGACGCTGGGCTCCGCCGTGATGCATGCGTTCACGAAGCCGGGAGAGCAGCCCGCGACGCCCGAGAACCAGCCCAACGGCATCGAGGAACTCCCCGCGTACCGGAACGACGGGCGGCTGTCCCGGTGGATCGGCGGCGTGGTGGAAGGCAGGCTGCCGCCGCTGCTGCCGGTGCTGGTCGGCCTCATGGTGGCCAGCACGCTGTCCGCGCTCGGCCTCGCCAACCTGCCCGGCATCTTGCTCCTGACCCCGGTCGAGGGCATGCTGCTCGCCGCTCTCGGCTCCTGGCACCCGCACGACGGCCGCCGCGACTGGCTGGTCCCGCCGCTGCTGCTGGCCGGCGAGTTCGTGTTCCTCGCCGCCCTCGGCCTGTCCCGCGACGTCCCCCCCGCTGCGGTGTTCACACTGCTCGGCGCCGTCGTGCTGCGGCACGTGGACGTCGGCTTCCGCGCCCGGCACCGCAGCGGGATCTCCGCGGATGTGCTGGGCCTGGGCTGGGACGGACGGATGCTGCTGCTCGGGCTCGCGGCGCTGGCCGGCCAGGCGCCGTTGGCTTACGTGGCGTTTTCGGGATACCTTTGGGTGCTCTTCGCCTGGGATTTCCTCGGCGGATGGCTGCTGGAAACCAAGGCGGAAACCGAGGCCGAGCAGGCCCAGTCCGGAGGGTAACCCCGCGTGATCGGTATGGTGCTGGCGGCGGGCGCCGGGCGCCGTCTCCGACCGGACACCGACGGGCTGCCGAAGGCGCTGCTCCCCGTCCACGGCGACGTCACCATCCTGGACATCGCGCTGCGCAACCTGGCCGCGGTAGGCCTGAAAGACATCGTGATCGTGGTCGGCTACGCGGCTGAGGTCGTCCGCAAAAGGAAAGCCTTCCTGGAAAAGCAGCACGACGTCACCCTGATCCTGGTCCAGAACGACCGGGCCGAGGAGTGGAACAACGCGTACTCGCTGTGGCTGGCCCGCGATCATTTCGCCGATGGCGCGCTGCTGGTCAACGGCGACACCGTCCACCCCGTCTCCGTCGAGCACACCCTTCTGAGCAAAGACCACGGCGCGGGCATCGTCCTCGCCATTGACGACGTGAAGAACCTCGCCGACGAGGAGATGAAGGTCACCCTCACCGCCGAGGGCACCGTGGCCCGCATCACCAAGAACATGGACCCGGCCAAAGCCTACGGTGAGTACATCGGCGCCACTCTCATCCAGCCGGCCGCCGCGACCATGCTGGCCGCCGCGCTAGAAGCAACATGGCGCCGCGATCCGTCCTTGTATTACGAGGACGGATTCCAGGAGTACGCGGACCGGGGCGGTGCCGTGCGCATCGCGCCGATCGGCGCGGTTGACTGGGTCGAGGTCGACAACCACGATGATCTGCGTCGTGCGCGCGAGATAGCCGCCCGCTGCTAATCTCCCTGTTAGCTTACGTTCGCCGCGCCGATACCGAGGAACCGCGAAATTGCCCCTGCTGGCCCGCATGATCGCCGCGCCGCTCGTCGTTGACGTGCGCCCTGGCGCGATCGCGGATCTCGGCGCCCTGCTCGCCGACCAGCGGATCGTCACCGAGGGCCGGATAGCCATCGCGGTCGGCCCGGGCCAGGGCGACAGCGTGCTCGCCGACCTCGGGCAGCTGCCCACCAAGGAAGTTTTCCGGGTCCAGGACGGCACGGTCGACACCGCGGTCACGCTCGGCAAGCAGCTGCGCGCCGGCACCTACGAGGCCGTGGCCGGCATCGGCGGCGGCCGGACCATCGACGTGACGAAGTTCGCCGCGCACATGGCCGGCATTCCGATGGTCTCGGTGGCCACGAACCTGGCGCACGACGGCATCGCCTCGCCGGTCAGCTCGCTGGAGCACGAGTCGGGCAAGGGCTCGTACGGCGTGGTCGCCCCGGTGGCGGCCGTCGTCGACCTCGACCGCGTCAAGGCCGGCGAGCCGCGGATGGTAAAGGCAGGCATCGGCGACGTGGCCGCCAAGCTGTCCGCGATCGCGGACTGGGAACTGGCCGCCGCGGACCAGGGCGAGCCGGTCGACGGCCTGGCGGTCACGCTGGCCCGCACCGCGGCCGCGGCCGTGCTCCACCAGCCCGGCACGACCCGGGACGACGGCTTCCTCACCGTGCTGGCCGAATCGCTGCTGATGTGCGGCCTGGCCATGTCGGTGGCCGGCTCCAGCCGGCCATGCAGCGGCGGCGACCACGAGATCATGCACGCGATAGACCAGCTCTTCCCCGGCACGGCCAACCATGGCGAGCTAGCCGGCGTGGGCGCCCTCTTCTGCTCCTTCTTGCGGCAGAACGACATGCATTTCACCGTCATCTCGTCCTGCCTCGCTCGCCATGGCCTGCCACGCACGCCTCGTGACCTCGGCCTCAGCGACGCGGAGTTCACCAAGGCGGTGCTGCACGCCCCGGCCACCCGGCCCGGCCGGTACACGATCCTGGAACGGCTCGGCCTCGACGAGGACGAGGTCGCCACCCGCGTCGCGGAGTTCACCGATGCCGTCGCTTGACGAGGTGCGCGAGGCGGGGCAGCCGCCGCAGGTGCTGGCCCGGCTGAACGACGAGCACTGGGCGGGTCGGCTGTACATGCGCAAGGTGTCGCCGTACGCCACGCTGTGGTTCGCCCGGCACGGCTGGTCGCCTAACGCGGTCACGGTCGCGTTCATGGTCTCCGGTGTCGCGGCCGGGGTACTGGCCGCCGTGCCGGGAGTTGCCGCGGCGATCGGCGTTTTCCTGCTGATCCAGCTGTACCTGCTGTTCGACTGCTCGGACGGCGAGCTGGCCAGGTACACCAGGCGGTTCTCCGCGACCGGGGTGTTCCTCGACCGGATGGGGCACTACATCGGCGAGGCCCTGCTGCTGGCCGGCCTGGGCATCCGGGCGCAGGGACACTTCTCGCTGACCGGCGGCTACGTGACGATGGGACTGGCCGCGGCGGTGTGCGCGACGCTGATCAAGGCGGAGACCGACGGCGTGACCGTGGCCCGGGCCTCGTCCGGGCTGGGGGATGCGCACGACGACGACGCGCTGGCGCCTCGGTCGGAGGGCCTGGCGCTGGCCAGGAAGCTCGCCGCCGCCCTGCGGGTGCACCGGGCCATCCAGGCCGTCGAGCTGTCCGCGCTGATAGTACTTACCGCGATCGTCGACGCGGCTGCCGGGGGAGGCACGCTGGCCGCGACCCGCGTGCTGGCCGTGGCGGCGCTGGTCATCGGCCTGCTCATCGCGGCCGCGCACCTGGTCGCCATCGTCGCGTCGAGCAGGCTGAGGTGAGCGTGCCGGTGAAACTATCTTGTGTCATCCTCACCATGGGCGATCGCCCAGCGGAGCTGCTCCGCGCCGTGGACAGCGTGCTCGCCCAGCAGAGCGAGGTCGAGCTCGTCGTGGTCGGCAACGGGACTGTGGTACGTGACATGCCGCCTGTCGTCAAGACGATCAGCCTGGCGGACAACGTGGGCGTCGCGGCCGGCCGCAACGTCGGCGTCGAGGCGTGCGACGGAGACGTCGTGCTGTTCCTGGACGACGACGGCTGGTTCCCGGACACCGACCTGGCCGACTATGTCAGCGGCCGGTTCGCCGCCGACCCGCTGCTCGGCGTGCTGTCCATGCGGGTGGTGGACCCCGAGGGCGGACCGGGCGCTCGCTGGCACGTGCCCCGGCTGCGAGCCGGGGATCCCGAGCGGTCCTCGGTGGTGACGGTGTTCCTCGGCGGTGCCTCCGCGATCCGGCGAAGCGCATTCCTCGAAGCGGGCGGGTACGCGGCGCTCTTCTTCTACGGGCACGAGGAGTCCGACCTGGCGTGGCGGCTCCAGGACCGCGGCTACCGGATCGAGTACGACGCGGCCGTGCGGATGTGCCACCACGCGATGCCGAATGCCCGCTACGACTCCTTCCGCCGCCGCGACGGCCGGAACCGGGTGCTGCTGGTCCGCCGCAACCTGCCGTGGCCGTTCGGGCTGCTGTACCTGGCGGACTGGATGGCGCTGACCGTGCTCAGAGAGCGCGGCAAGCCCGCTCGCCTGCGCCCCTGGTTCGCTGGGTTCGCCGAAGGCTGGCGCCTCGACCCCGGTCCGCGACGCCCGATCTCACTGGGCACGGCGTGGCGGATGACGAGGGCCGGCCGCCCGCCGATTATCTGAGATCCCCTTGAACGGAAGTCTCCCCGGCTCCGTGAATACATGTAGTGGGGAGAATCTCCGCGTGGAGAGGGGACTTTCAAATGATCTGTCTTCGGTGCGGGCGCGAGTCTGCCATCGGCTCGGGTGCCTGCCCGAGCTGCGGCGCTCCGTTGCCCGTCAACCTGTCCGGTGATACCGCGACGCCAGCGGTACCGGCCAGTCCGCCTGCCCGCGGGCAGGCATTCCGCCTGGATCCCGCCCGGTGGGCGCTCGGCGACCGGGTTTGCGGCGCGGCGACCGTCGTGCTGTTCATCTCGCTGTTCCTGCCGTGGTACTCGGCGAGCGCGTCGTTCGCCGGAATCTCCGCGAGCTCGTCGGTAGACGCGCTCACCGCGCACGGCTACCTGTACCTGGTGCTGATCCTCGCCCTGCTGATGGTCGGCTACCTGATCGCCTACGCGGGCCTGCCGCAGCTGCCGGCGCTCCCGCTCCGCCATGAGCAGCTGCTCGCGGTGGTGGCCGGCATCAACCTCCTGCTCGTGTTCATCGCGGTGATATTCAAGCCGAGCGGCGACGGCGTGGTGAACGTCGGCTGGAGCTTCGGCGCCTTCATCGGGCTGATCGCCGCCATCGCGGCGCTGGCGCCGATGGCCAGGTCCTGGTACCAGGCCCGCCAGTAGCGCCCCGCAGACCCGAGGGCTGGCGGGCGTCCCACCCGCACGCCAGTCCTCGGCCCATCGCGCCGTCTGGGAGTCGCGACGCTGGCGCCTCCTTCCGGTCGGCTACGTGATGGGGCAGCCGCGTCTATTAGCATCAAATGGTGGAAGTCCGCTGGGGGAACAGCAGGCTGCGGTGGCAGTCCTTGCCTCGGATGCCCGAAGTGCCGCAGATTCCACGCGGATGGCTGTTCGCGGCATTCGCGGTATGCGCGCTGTTCGCCGGCGGGGTCTCCCTGTTCAGCGCCAATCCGCTGCACCGGCTGTGGGGAGCCGCCGCGGCGTGTGCCTATGCGGCGGCCGCGCTGGTGGTGATGGCCTGGAAGGCCAGGGCCGGGGTTGATGTCGCGCTTGCCGCGATTGTCTGCGGCGCGATCCTCGTCCCGCTTGTCTGGATGGCCTGGCACGGTGAGGGGCAGCCCGAGGTGGAGGTGGTGGCGCGCTCCGCCCGGACGCTCATCCACCACGGCACCCCGTACCAGGACCCGAAGGTACTGAACGGTACCAGCGACCCGAACGCGTACAACCCCTATCTGCCGGTGATGGCCGCTTTCGGGCTGCCGCAGGCGTTGTTCGGCAGCCATCCGCTCACCGATCCGCGGGTGTGGTTCGGTGTCGTGTTCCTTGTGGTGTTCGCGTTCGCGCTGCGGGTGGGCGGGGCCAGGGACTGCCTGCGCTGGGCGGTGCTGATGACCGCTTCCCCGATCATCGCGTTCGAGCTCGCGGTGGGCGGCACCGACGTGCCGATGGTCGCGTTCATGTGCCTGGGCTTCGCTTTCGCCTGGCGGCCCGGCGGGGAACTGGCGGCCGGGCTCGCGCTCGGCATCGCGTCGTCGATGAAGGCGACCTGCTGGCCGGCGCTGGCCGTCGCGCTGGTGCTGCTGATCGTCCGGGACGGCAAGCGAGCCGCGCTGCGGTTCTGCGCGGTGGCGCTGGCCGTCATCGTGGTCTGCGTGGGTCCGTTCGCGGTGACCGGCCCCGGCTCGCTGGTGAAGAACACGATCCTGTTCCCGCTGGGCCTAGCGAGCGTGAAGTCCGCCGCGGCCAGCCCGCTGATCGGCCACCTGATCGCGCAGACCGGCCACGTCGGGCACGACATCGTGGTCGTGCTGCTGATTCTCACCGGGGTGGCGATCGGTGCTTCGCTGGTGGTCTGGCCGCCGCGCGACGTGCCGGCCGCGATGTGGCGGCTGGTCCTCGGGCTGTCGCTGATGTTCGTGCTCGCGCCGTCCACGAGGTTCGGCTACTTCATCTACCCGGCCGCGCTTGTCGGCTGGCTGCTGATCTGCCAGGCGGGCCGCCGCGAGGACATCAAACCCGCGCCGCCACCGCCGCTCGCGCTAGCCAGGCGAGGGTTAGCCAGGGGGGTCCGGGGGGATGGCTCCCCCCGGGGCTAGATCTCCGAACTCGGCCTGCCACTGCGCGTACCAGCGGTCGAACCACGGATGAACGGCCGCCAGCGGCACGATGTAACTGACGGTCTGCGCGTAGTAGCTGCGCTGCTTGTCCGGCGCCAGGTTGCGCAGCGTCTGCACGTTGCTGGCCCGGTCCGCGAGCTTGACCAGCACCGCGTCCCGCGGGGCCCGGCGCAGCTCGCGCAGGTACTCCTCCTTGACCTCGGTCTTGTCCTCGCCCGGGCCGGCCTCCGGCTTGGTCACCCAG
>Ga0207664_10003394_pt1 | contig 10602 bp, 9 predicted proteins | sample LARL83metaG_FD_184349 | JGI IMG/M metagenome (GOLD analysis project Ga0207664, IMG submission 184349) | Corn, switchgrass and miscanthus rhizosphere microbial communities from Kellogg Biological Station, Michigan, USA - LAR L8-3 metaG... | ecosystem: Host-associated > Plants > Roots >...
AAGCGCGATCCTTCGGCCGCGTACGTGCACGTGTGCACCAACGAGACGATCGGCGGGGTCGAATACCAGTGGGCGCCGGACACCGGCCCCGTCCCGCTGGTGGCGGACATGTCGTCGCACATCCTGTCGCGAACGATCGACGTCGCGAAATACGGCGTGATCTACGGCGGCGCGCAAAAGAACGCGGGACCGGCCGGCCTGACGCTGGTCATCGTCCGGGACGATCTGCTCGATCGCGCACTGCCGATCACGCCGTCGGCGTTTCACTGGAAAGAGCAGGCGGCGAACGATTCGATGGTCAACACGCCGCCGACCTATGCGATCTACGTTGCCGGGCTGGTCTTCGAATGGCTGCTCGCGCAAGGCGGCGTCGCGGCGATCGAGGCGAGGAACATCGCCAAGGCCAAACTGCTGTACGACTGCCTCGACCGCAGCGGGTTTTACCTCACCGCGGTGCGCAAGGAAGACCGGTCGCGGATGAACGTGCCGTTCAAGCTGCGCGACGCCTCGCTGGACGAGGCATTCCTGCAGGGCGCAAAGGAGCGCGGCATGGTCCAGCTGAAAGGACACCGCGCCGTCGGCGGCATGCGCGCGTCGATCTACAACGCGATGCCGATCGAGGGCGTGCAGACGCTGGTCGGTTATCTCGAGGACTTCGAGCGCCGGCATGGCTAGGGCCATGCCCGAGCAGGCCCTCCCGATGAGCCACTATCGCATCCTCACGCTCAACCAGATCTCGGCGCACGGGCTGCATCGTTTTCCGTCGGCGCGCTACACCGTCGGCAAGGCGGTCGACAACCCGGATGCGATCATCGTGCGCTCGCACGACATGCACGCGATGACCGTTCCCGCCAGCGTCAAGGCGATCGGCCGGGCCGGCGCGGGAACTAACAACATACCGGTCAAGGAGATGTCGGCCCGCGGCGTGCCGGTATTCAATGCGCCGGGCGCCAACGCCAACGCGGTCAAGGAGCTGGTCCTTACCGCCTTGCTGCTGGCGGCGCGCAACGTCGTGCCGGCGCTGCGCTATGTCGACTCGCTCGATTCCGGCGCGGCGGACCTGGAAGCGCGCGTCGAGGAGGGGAAAAAGCAGTTCGCGGGGGTCGAGCTCCCGCAGCGCACGCTCGGCATCATCGGCCTGGGCGCGATCGGCAGCCTGGTGGCCGACACGGCGATCAAGCTCGGCATGAAGGTCATCGGCTTCGATCCCGAGATCACCGTCGACGCAGCCTGGCGGCTGCCTTCCAGCGTGCGCAAGGCCAACAGCATCGAAGAAGTGCTCAAGCACTCCGATTTCGTCACCTTGCATGTGCCACTGCTGCCCGCGACGCGGGGCCTGATCGACAACAAGCGTCTGGCTGTCGTCAAGCCGGGCGCCGTGCTGCTCAACTTCGCGCGCGACGCGATCGTCGACGAATCCGCCGTAGTCTCGGCGCTGCGCTCGCACCGGCTCAAATACTACCTGTGCGATTTTCCCAGTGCGGCGCTGAAGGACGAGCCTGCCGTCGTCGCGCTGCCGCATCTGGGGGCGTCGACCGCCGAAGCCGAGGAGAACTGCGCGGTGATGGTCGTCGACCACGTCCGCGAATACCTGGAGCACGGAACGATCGCCTGCGCGGTCAACTTTCCCGATGTCGACATGCCGCGGGAGGCGCCGCACCGGGTGGCGATCGCCAACGCCAACGTGCCCAACATGCTGGGTCAGATCTCGTCGACGATGGCCAAGGCCGGCCTCAACATCCACACGATGGTCAACAAGTCGCGCGGCGAGATGGCCTACACGCTGGTCGACGTCGACAGTCCGGTCGACGAGTCGCTGGTGCGCTCGATCGCGGCCATCAAAGGCGTGCTGTCGGTTCGCGCGATCCCAGTGGACGCCGGCGGATAAGTCCGTCGAACCGCCGAGCGCGGTCGCGAGATCACATGATCACGCGATGCGTTCCCCAGCCGCGTTCCAGCATCGGGCAGTTTTCGCATTCCATCGACCGAATGTCGCAGAAGGGTATGTCGCAGCGCACGCGCCGGCCCTGCAGGATCATCCGGACTCGATCGAGTTTTTGCGGCCGTCGGCCCTTGAGCAGCAGCACGTCGCCCGGTTGCAGGATTTTTTGCAGCGCTGCGGCGGCCTCGTGCACCGTTTGTCCGCCGTCGACGACCGACGAGCGCGGCATGCCCGCACGGCGCGCGCCCGCCCAGTAGCGCCGGAAGCCACGCCCGATGACGACCAGCCGCGAGGCTACCCGCGCCGCGCGTATGCCCAGCGCCAGATAGATCGGTCGCTCGGGGCCCTGCGGCTCCGACAAATCGCCGAACAAGACGACGCGGCGTGCCGCCGGAATCTCCGCCAGCACGTCGAGCGCGGCGTGAATCGTCTCGAGCGTCGACTTGTAATCGTCGCGCAGGACGATCGCGCCGTTCGGCAGCGGCACGGGCTGCATCCGCCCGGCCGTCGGTGCAAGCGTCCGCAGGCGCGACAGTACCCGATCCAGCGCGACGCCTTCGACCAGAGCGACCGCGATCGCGGCGAGCACCGGGTAGATCATCTGGCGGCCGACCAGGCGAACGACCACTTCGCGGCGCTGGCCGAACGCCTCGAGGTCGAAACGCGTTCCATGCGGCCAGTCCAGGCGGATGCGCTGGGCGCGTATATCGCAGCGTGCACCAAAGCCGAACTCGATCACCCGGCCCGGCGCCTGCGCGCGCATCCAGACGACGTTGGGGTCGTCACCGTTCAGCACGGCGATGCCGGATGCCGGCATAGCGGCGATCATCCGGACCTTTTCGGCCCGCGTCGTTGCGAGCGAGCCCAGGCTGCCGTGATGCTCGCTGCCGATCGACGTGACCACGGTCAGGTCCGGGCGCAATAGCCGCGCATACTGGTCCATCTGGCCGCGGCCGCCGATGCCGACCTCGATCACCGCATGTCGCTGTGCCGGGCGGATACGGAGGACGGCCATGGCGACCGAAGTCCACGCGTTGGCCGTCATCGACCCCGCTTGCGGCGCGTCCAGCCCCGCCGCGACGGCGCGCATCGTCGTCGATTTGCCGAACGATCCGATCACCGCGACGACGCGCGTCCTGCGCACCATCGTGCGGCGGTACAGCCTCGCCAGCCGCGACATCATCGGCCAGACCCGGTAGGCGACCCCGTCGGCGACTTGCCGCCGGCCGGCGGGCGTCCGGAGCATCGCGGGAATGTCCGTCAGGCGATAGCGCATCGACGCGATCATACCTTTCGCCAACCCCGGCGCTTGGCCGGAGGACTTGTGAAATGCCGCCGCGGGACCCATCTAATTTCCTGTTCCCACCCAGGCCCAACGCCGTGAATCCCGCACTGAACATCGTCTGTCCGCACTGCGATACCGTTAACCGGGTGCCGGAGGCGCGTCTGGCCGATGCGCCGGCCTGCGGGCACTGCAAGAAGCCGCTGTTCGTCGGTCAGCCGGCCGAGCTGACGGCGGCCAATTTTGATCGTCATACCGGCAAGAACGACATCCCGGTCGTCGTCGATTTCTGGGCCGCATGGTGCGGTCCCTGCCGGATGATGGCGCCCCACTTCGCGCGCGCTGCCGCCGAGCTCGAGCCGAGAATGCGGCTGGCCAAGCTCGATACCGAAGCCGCGCAGCAGATCGCCGGTCGTTATGCGATTCGCAGCATTCCGACGATGATCGTCTTCGATCGCGGGCGCGAAGCGGCGCGGCAGTCGGGCGCGATGGATGCGCGAGCGTTGCTTGCCTGGCTGTCGCCGATCGCGCACGCGCCGCGGACCCGGGCCGGCGCGCAGGCCTAGGCAGCCGGCGCTCCGCCTTTGGTCTCGAGCGCGGCCAGCCGCGCTTTCAGCGCGGCATCGGCGACGTAGCGCGCCGTGCAATCCCGGCCGATGGCGAGAGCCCCTAGAATCGCACCCTTGTCGTCCGTTACCAGACCGAAGCTCAAGTCGACGTACAGCTTGCTGCCGTCGCGGTGGGCCGAGCGCGTCGTCAGCACGCGATCGGCATATTTGGTTCGCCCGGTGTCGATCGCTCGCTGGAAACCTTCCCAATGGGCGCGGCGGAAGCGCTCGGGGATGATCAGGTCGAGGCTCGCACCGAGCGCGTCGGCGGGCGGGTAGCCGAAGATCCGCTCGGCGCCGCGATTCCAGAGCCGGATGATTCCACTCCGGTCGGCAAAAATGATCGCATCGGGCGCCTGAGCGACGATCGCCCGCGCCAGCGCCGCGGCCGCCTGCTCAGGCTCGGCGGCGGTTCGTTCGCTTGCTCGATCCATCGTGCCAATATACCCGATCGGCATGTCTGCCCGGATCGGCCCGCCGGTGGGCGAACCCGCACGACCCCGTCGTGCCGGCGCTTTCGTCCGCTGCCGCCCTCGCGGCAGCGAAAGTCGGCCGGGTCCGATCCTGAGCTAGCCCGCCTTCCGGTTCAGCCGTTCGATGAATCGGCCGAGCTCGATGATCATGCGCTCGTGCGTCCCCGTGCCTATGCGCTGGACGCCGTCGCTGGCGTCGATGCGAAACGCGACTTGCTTGCCCGCGATCCGCGTCACCTCCGCCTCGGCGGTGACGGTTCGTCCGGCGGGCGTAGCAGCGAGATGCTGCACGTCGACGCGCGTTCCGACCGCGCTTTCGCCGGCCTCGAGATAGGGCTTGATCGCGTTGAGCGCGGCGTTTTCCATCGCCATGATCATCACCGGCGTCGCCAGCACCGGGGGCAGCGTCGCATCCTTGAAGCGATTCGCCAGGTGCTCCGCCTTGACGACCAGCGAAAAAGAACTTTTGGCCCCGACGGGTATCGGCCGCATCGTTCACCTTTCGAGATGGGTAGAATGGATCGAGCTTATCCGATCGGCGCTTCGCCTGCGCGGTCCTCCGCGCCGCGATTCTGCCGGTCCCGTCCACGAGCAAAGCGAGTCGAAGCGATGTCGGATCTTCTCTTTCACATGATAGGCGGCGCGCCCGATCCCGTCGCGCCCTTCAGTCACGCCGTCGAGGCCGGCGGCTGGCTGTTCGTGACGGGGCAGATGCCGTTCGAAGGCAGATCGAATACGTCGTCCTATCCGGCGACGATCGAGGAGCAGACCCGCCAGGTGATGAAGAACCTCATCACGGTGCTCGAGGGTTGCGGCCTGAGCCTTGCCGACGTCGCCGCCGTGCGCGTCTACCTGCTGCACTTCGACGACGATTACGCGCGAATGAACGACGTCTATGCCGGCTACTTTCCCGAGGGCCGCCGGCCGGCGCGCACCTGTATCGGCGTCAGCGGACTTGCCCGCGGCGCCCGCATCGAAATCGACATGATCGCGCGCCGCAGCGGCCGAATCGATGCGGGCTGAAGTCGAGGCGGCAGCTGCCGTCACCCTCCGGCCTGCCGGCGCTCCCGGGCGCGGCGGGAGATCACCGGGGCGAACTTGCCGCCGACGGTGCGATCGATCGATTCGACGAATTGGACGTCGATGCGCGCGTGGCCGAGCACCGTTGCCAGCTGGTCGACGACGCGCTGCCGCGTCGCCTGACGATCACAGGCTGACGAAGCCAGCAGCGACACGCGGAAATCGTCGTCAGTCAACTGCTCGACCTGGTATTCCCAGACCAACCGCTCCTGGTTGAACGCGCTGCGGATCGCCTGAGGGTGCACGATCCGGCCCGATGCGAATTCGAGCAGGTCGTCGGTCCGCCCCTCGGGGTAGGAGAGCAAAGGCAGCGACCGGCCGCACTCGCAGCGATCGGGCAGCAGCGTGACGATATCGCCGAGCCGGTAGTTGAGCAGCACCATGCCGCGGTTGACGAGGTTGGAAACGATGACTTCGCCGCTCTGGCCCTGCGGCACATCGCGGCCCGCGCCGTCGACGACCCGAAGCGGATAGAGGTCGACATTCAGGTGCAGTCCGCAATGGCGCTCGCATTCGAAGCCGATCTTGAAGGCCTCGACCGCCTGGTAGGTCGTAAAGACCGGGATCCCGAATCGCTGCTCGATCATCGTGCGCCACCGTCGGTGAAAGACTGTCCGACGTATAGCTGACGATGGCCGGACGATGCATGGCTGCGCCGGTGCGCTCCAGATGCCCGAACAGGATCGCGAGATGCGACCCGTAGCTGTGCACGACGTGCGGCTTGAATGCATTGATATGTTGCACGGTGGTCTGCGGCGGGTCGAGCAGCGACGCATACTCTCGCTCGATGCCCAAGCCGCGCGGATAAAGCCCGCGCTCGCGGCAGTACTGCTGGACCTTCAAGGTCGTGCTGTGCGGCGGCGCTACCGTCAGCTCGCGATACCCGGTCGCGCGACCGATGATCGCGGTCCATATGCTGCGCTCACGCTCGCCGTGCGCGGCGTTTTCGAAGACGCCGCACGGGTCGTGCAGGACCAGGCGGGGTGCGCCGCAGCTGCCGCCGCTGGTGATGTGCAGCAGGTCGGCGCGGGTCACCGTCTCCGAGCAGAAATATTCGGGATCGCGCTGAATCGCTTCGCGCTCGAGCACCGGCAGCCGCGCGTGGTCGCCGCCGTCGCGAAAGTCGGCCGCATCGAGGCCGAGCCGGCGACAAGTCTCGCGATAATACGGAACGGTCCGGCAGGCATACGCGGCCATGCGCCGCACGCGCTCGGCCTGCGTGCGCTGCACGGCCGCCAGCGGCAGGAACGGAAAGGCCGATTGTCCGCGCAGGTGCCATGCGAAATGGGCTGCCCAGCGCAGCCGGCTCAGCACGACGCCTGCGTCCGCAGGCAGTCAAGCCGATGCCGGTTGACGCTCCTCGTGGTATTCGTCGTCCACATTGATGTCCCAGATATTCTGCTTGTCGGTGCGCCCGGAGGCAATGTTGTCGATTGCCGCCTTCGCCGTGAGCATCGAATGATCCTGGTTGTTGTAGCGATGCATGCCGTTGCGGCCGACCAGGAAAAGGTTCTCGATTGCGTCGACATGCGCCCGGATCACGCCGAACTCCGCATACGCGCCGAAATACGCAGGGTACGCCCGGGGCACGCGCACGACGACAGCCTTGACCACGTCGTTGCCGTCGATCAGGTCGATCTGCCGCAGCTCGCGGATGGCGAGCGCCTGGAGGTCCGCATCCGACATCGACCACAGCTCGTCGTCCCGGTTGCAGAAGTATTCGACACCCAGTGCGATCAGCGCCGGATCGGCGACCATCGCGGGACTCCAGTTGTTGAAAATCTGCAGCCGGCCGGCCCGGACGTCGGGCTCCTGGATGTAGATCCAGTTGTCGGGCGGAAAAGCGGCGTCACCGCCGGTCGCCGTCCAACTGCGGCCTTTCATGCGCGTCATGAGCAGACCCACGGTGATGAAATCGCGATAGGGCAGCTCGCTCGCGACGCGGCGCAGCTCGGCAGGCGGCGGCGGATCGAGGCTCGCGACCAGATCCTGGACCGCCATGCTCGAAATCACGAAGTCCGCAGGAAGAGTGTGCAGCATCCCCGTCGCGTCCCGCACGTCGACCGAAGCGACACGATTGCCGGCGAGGCGTATCCGATCGATGCGTTGCGACAAACGTATCTCGCCGCCACCGGCCCGCACCTGGCGGGCGACTTCCTCCCATAGCTGGCCGGGCCCGAGCTTCGGGTAAAGGAAGTGCTCGACCAGGCTGGTGCGCGTGTCGCGCGACGGCAGACCCGCACGCGGCGACAGGCGCGACAGCGCGTGCCGGGCCGCAGCGACCAGAGACAGCCCTTTGATGCGTTGCGCTCCCCATTCGGCGCTGATGCTGGCGCAGGCGACTCCCCAGACCTTTTCGGTGTACGACTGGAAGAACGTCCGATACAGCTCGACGCCGAAGCGGTTGATCAGGAAATCCTCGAGATTGCGCTCGGGGCGGCGCGGAAACACAGTGGCCCAGACGTAACTTGCTGCGGCCCTGGCGAAGCGCCACGGACCAAGGTTGGCGATCGTGCGCAGGTTGAGCTTGACCGGATAATCGAAGAATTTGCGCCGGAAATAAATTCGTGACAGGCGATGACGCAACAGCATCACCAGATCGCCGCGCGGCTCCGTGCAGCCTGCGCCGCCGTCCGGCACCGTCCGGCGGCGGTTGCGGTAGCCGACGCTGATCGACTCGCCGGCCGGGCGCGAGGCGCGGTCCAATGGCAGGATCTCCTGCCACCAGTTCATCACCCAGTCGGACTTGGAAAAAAAACGATGGCCGCCAAGGTCGATACGATAGCCGCCGCAGTCGATCGTGCGTGAGATGCCGCCGACAGCGTCTTCGGCCTCGATGACGAGCGGACGGATGTCCGTATGTCGGATGAGCTCCAAGGCGGCGGTAAGTCCCGCCGGGCCGCCGCCGACGATGACAGCGGTCTGTTGCTTGTCCCCCATGGCGCTCGCATTGTAGGCGATGCCGCGCCGCTTCCGCATGCGCTCGGGAGGTGGCAATCGATCCCAGCGGATGCTAGTGTGCGATCGATGACTGAACGCGTGGATGCCGCCGCGCCCGGCGCGCAAGCGCCGGCGTGGATCGCCGGCGGCGGCTTGCTTGTCATCGGCATCGCGGTGACGGTGCTGCTGGTCGCCATCGCCCACTCGGGCGGCAACTGGCGCGGCGGCCCGCCGGCGGTGACGGTCGACGGCGAAGCGTTCACGCCTCTGCGCGGCCGCGGACACCGGGACGGCCGGAAATTCGTGCTCGAAGCGACCGACGGCGAGCGGCTGGCGGTGCTCTCGGCGCGCGTCGCGCCGTTTGCCGCCGACGGTCATCCCCGCGTCGACTTCGATCTGCACTCGAGCGACGCGCTGCCGGTCGAGCTCGTCTTCGTCTGGCGCACCGAAGAACGCCCGAATCGGAACTTTTCCAAGCGACTGTCCTGGACCGGCACGCATATCGCCCCGCTGGAACTGGGCCCGGACGACGGATGGACCGGTACGATCACCGCGCTCGCCCTGGTCGCCCGCGGCGCGCTGCCACGGCCGTTGGTGCTCGACTCGTTTTCGGTGCCGGCGGTGTCGGTCGCCACGGTGGTCGGCGACATCTTTCATCAGTGGGCCGCGTTCATTCCCATCGTTGCTGCCTCGGTCACGCTGCCATTCGACGACGAGCGCAGTCACTACGCGACGCTGCTCGCGACCGTCGCTGCGGGGGCCTTGTTCGCGGCAGCGCTCTACTGGCTGTTCACCCGCCGCACGTTGCCGCGCGACCCGCGCATCCTCTGGGCGATCGTCGTCGTCGGCTGGCTGCTCCTGGACATGCGCTTCCAGATCAACCTCTGGCGGCAGCTGGCACGCACCGCCGCGATGTTTGCCGGCAAGACCGCCGAGGAGAAGCGGCTGGCGTCGGACGATCACGAGCTGTACTCGCTGATGAAGGAGGTGGGCGCCGCCTTGCCTGCGCCACCGGTCCGCGTCCATTTCGTCGCCGACGATCAGGCGCTGCGCACGCGCGGATCGTATTTCCTGTATCCGCAGAACGTCTATTACAGCAGCGACAAGCGCGCGTCGAAGCCCTCGCCGGAAGAGTTGCGCAGCGGCGACTATGTTCTGCTTTTCCTGAGCAGCGATCTCGGTTACGACAGCGCTGCGCAAGCGCTGGTGTGGCGCGACGGCCGGCGCAAACCGGCGGAGCAGATCCTGTTGCGGCCGCCGGGCCTTGTTCTGGTCCGCGTGCGATGAAGCGACGGATGCCCGCCGGGTCCGCAGAGGCTGCATGGCCGAGCTGATCGGCGTCGCCGTAAGCGTCGGGCTGCCCTGGCTCGCCGGCGGCTGCTGCATGCTCGCACTGCAGCGTCGCGCCGAACAGCGCGACCTGATCCTCGCCGCCGGCTATGGCTACCTGCTCGGGGCGCTGGCGACGTCGCTGGCGATGCGCGCGCTCGACGCCTTCGGCGTGCGCTGGACGGCGCCACTGGTCGCGCTGCAACTGGTCGCGCTCGCCGTCGTCGCCTGCAGTTTTGCCGGGCTGCGATCGCCGCCGCCGCTGCGCGAGCACTGGCGGATCGCGCGCGCGCGCGTCGCTAGGCTGACTCGGGCGCAGCGCCTGCTGTTCTTCGCCTGCTTCGCGCTGATCGTCGTTCGCTTGTTCGGCCTGGGCCTCGAGCTGGCATGGCGTCCACTGCTGCCCTGGGACGCCTGGGCGCAATGGGCGACCAAGGCGCGAGTATGGTACGAATACGGAAGGATCGCGGCCTTCGTCGATCCGGCTGTCTGGCTCCAATCGGGGCGCGCGATGCAGTTCGTCGACGCGCATCCCGACTACCCGGGGACCGTTCCGCTGTTGCAGGTCTGGACCGCCTTGTGCCTGGGAGCATGGGACGAATCGCTGATCAACGCGCCGTGGCTTGCAATCCTGTCGGCGCTGGGACTTGCGTTCTACGCGCAGCTGCGCCGGACCGGCATCGGATCGACACAGGCAATGCTGTTCACCTACCTGCTGCTGTCGCTGCCCTTCATCGACCTGCACGTCGCGGTGGCCGGGTACGTCGACATCTTCATCGCCGCGGCATACGGCATGGCGGCGATGGCGCTATGGCAGTGGGCTCGCTCACGCGCCGGCGCCGATGCATTTCTCGCCGTGCTTTGCGCGCTGGCCTGCATCGTGATCAAGAAGGAGGGCGTCGTATGGGCGCTGACGCTGCTTCCGCCCGTGCTGGTCGTGATCAACTG
>Ga0207664_10003396_pt1 | contig 10601 bp, 12 predicted proteins | sample LARL83metaG_FD_184349 | JGI IMG/M metagenome (GOLD analysis project Ga0207664, IMG submission 184349) | Corn, switchgrass and miscanthus rhizosphere microbial communities from Kellogg Biological Station, Michigan, USA - LAR L8-3 metaG... | ecosystem: Host-associated > Plants > Roots >...
AGGCCGAACTCGACGCGCGGGCGGCGCAGTGAGCGGTGGGTCAGGAACCGGGCGCTGTAGGCGTGGATCTGCAGGATGCTCAGCGTGAGCAGCGGTGCGATGGTGGCCGCCTGGTGGCGGACCATGAACCGGGTGAAGCCGCGCGCCTGCCGCGCCTCGTCGTCGCTGACGGCGACCACGCCGCCCTCGATGTCGGGATCGACACCGATGCGATTGGGCTGCGCGTGGTGCGCGTTGTGCTTGTCGGCCCACCAGCCGCGACTGCCGCCGAGGCAGAGGTTGAAGAGCACGAGACCGATGCGGTAGTTGGCGCCGCGAGTCCGGAAGATCTGGTTGTGCACGGCGTCGTGGGCGAGAAAGCCGAGCTGGCCGAAGAGCAGCGCGGCGGGGGCCGTCCAGGCCATCGCCCACCAGCTTCCCCGGGTGAGGGCGATGCCCACCACGGTCACGGCGAGCAGCACGGCGATGCTCGTGGTGGGGACGATCTGCGTGCGCGGGCCGCGCACCAGCAGGCCGCGGTCGCTGACCGCGCGCTTGAGCCGGGCGTATGCATCGGGGGCGGGTGCTTCGACGATTGCTCCGGACGCGAGTCCAGGGCGCAGCGAAGGGTTGTCTGTGGTCATCTGGCCCATTGGGCAGGCTTTCTCCGAAGTGGTTCCGGCAAGACGCGCGCTCCGGCTGATCGAATCCGGACGCGGAGATGACGGCCGGCGGCCGGTCGCGCTCGTGCGCGAGTATGGCTGACGGGACCGCATCAAGTCTGTACTGCGGCGGACAGACCGGTCGTCGCGAGATTCCGCGGTGTGGTGACAGATGCGGTCGGAAGCCGCACTGCTCGCCGAAGTGTCTAGAGTGGGACCCGGGTTCGCAGAACCACCGGCTCGGGCCTCCTCCCGTGGGAAAAAGAACGAATTGGCACGATCAGGCAAGTCCTACACCGAGCTGCAGCGGCAGTTCATCGGCGCCGAGCTGGGGCGCCGTGAGGCCGAGAGTCGCAAGGACGCCCTCACCGAGCTGCAGACCGCGCTCGACGACGCGGCGATCACTCCCCCGGCGTTGAAGGTGCTCCCCGCTCAGCACTGACCGGTCGCTACCCCGGACGGCCCGGGTTCTCGTAGGGAGTCAGTCCGCGCCGGCCCGCGGCGACGAGGACCGCGTTGACGCCCGCCCAGGTGTGCGCGAGATCGCCCGCGGTCGGTTGCGACGAGGAGGCGAGCGACAGGCCGTGGGCGGCGCCGATGGCCTCCGACATGGCGGCTCTGAGCTTGAGGTCACGAGCGACGTCCTCGCCGCTGAGCGTCGCCGCGAGGGTCAGCGAACGCAGCCTGGTCAGGGTGTCGAGGAGCTCGGCCGCGGCCGTGCCGCGCGAGGACGGCGTCGCCGACGGTCGCGTGCGCGGCGATTGCGCCTCTTTGATGGCCAGCGCCATCAGCGCCGGCAGGTCGTCCACCAGCGGATCGGCGCCGGGTCCGTAGGCCGAGGCGAGCCATCGACCGCTGCCGGGGACGGTCGACGCAGCGGATTGGCGCGGAAACCGAAGTCTCATGCTTGCCTCGCTCGCGGGCACCCGGATGCGGATGCCCGACCGGCCGGTCGAGCGCCGCCGGGCCCGCGGCGAACCGCGAGCGCCGGCGACGCGCTCAACGACGTCAGGCGGCGCGAACCTGCCGGGCGCGAGGGCCCTTGTCGCTGTTCTCGACGTCGAAGGTCACACGCTCGCCGCCGGCAAGCCGGTCGAACTCGAGCGAGCTGTCGACGCCGCTGCGATGGAAGAAGTACTCCTGCCCGTCATCGGCGGCGATGAAGCCGAATCCGCGCTCGTTGACGACCTTTTTCACACTACCAGTCAACATCTGGTGTCTCCATACCCTCCCGAGAGGTGTCACAGACGCACGCGTCCGTTCGAGAAGGAGGGGACGACCACGAGCGCGCCGACCGGATGTCGATCGACTGCCGCCAGCGTAGCACCATCGCGCCGATGCGGCGCACGAGCCCCTCGTGGTGTGGCCCGGAGAGCGCCGCCGACCCGCCTGTCAGTCCTCGGCGGGGATCACCGGCCGCCGATCTCGGCGAACCGCAGCGGGTCGTCGAGCTGCAGCGTCCCGTCGAAGGGAATGACGTGAATCGCACTGCCGCATTCGCAGTGCGCGGAGACCGAGCCGGGGCGGCGTCCACCGCCGGCAACGCCCGCAGCGACGGTTGCGACCGGCCCGGTCCAGTCCCGCCCGCACGAGCCACACCAGACTCGGTAGCGGGGCTTGCCGCGTCCCACGTCCATCGTCCGCCACACTACCGAGCGCCTCCGCTGGCCCGTCGGTGACGGAGTGCCGGCGGGCAGGCGGAGATCGCCCGACTGTTCGTCGGGCGACCTCTCTGCCGTTGGTCAGCGATCCGTGCGACGGCGCAACACCAGGAGACCGAGCCCGGCGAGCATCAGCATGAGGCCGGTGCCGAGCGGTAGCGCCGCGCCCGTGTTCGGCGTCGAGATGGCCTGCGTGCCGCCACCTGTGGTGATGCCCAGCACGCCGGCTGCCGGCGTGGGTGTCGGCGTCGGCGTCGGCGTTGCGGTGGGTGTTGGCGTCGGCGTCGGGGTGGGTGTCGGCGTCGGCGTCGGCGTCGGAGTTGCGGTGGGTGTCGGCGTCGGCGTCGAGCCCGTGCAACTGTAGCTGTCCGACTTGGTGGTGGTCCCCGTCATCGGGTCGGACGTCGAGGACACCTCGACACGAAAGGTGTTGAAGCCTGCGTTCAGGTCCGCAGCCGGGATGGTGATGCAGAAGTCGTAGGTCGTCTGGCCGGCGACCAGGGTGATGACCGTGTCGGTGCCTGCCAGCGGTTGGAAGGTGGAGCTCCCAGGGGTGTGCCCGGTGACATGCAGGGTGATCGTCTCTCCGGCGATCGGGTCCTGCACGGTCAGCACACCGCAGGTGCGGCCGTCGGCCGTGCACGTGGCGGTGATGCCGGTGATCGCCGTCTCAGCGGCAGTCTGTGCGGCCACGGTCGACGTGCGCATCGCGGCTGTCACGCCGACCGCGGTCAGGCACACTCCCGCAGCCAGAGCGGTGAGCCCGACACTGCGCAGCCATCTCGTGCGAAGGTGCAGTGGGTGGGAACGACGCAGGGTGCGTATCGCCCGTCGTACTGGAGTCATGGGGAGCCCTCCGGGCTTGAATGTCGCGCGGGTGGAGCCCCTTCTGCTCAGCAGACGAAGCACTGCATCTGACTCGCCTTCCCCATCCTCACGGTAGGCATGGCGTTCGCGCGGCGTCGGTCCGCCACAGTACGCAGCGGCGCGCGACGCTTCAGGCCACGACCACCACCGGCCGCGCCGCCTCGGCACCGCGCCCTGCGGATGCGGCGGGCAGCCCCGCCGTGGCCAGGATCGCCTGCTCGTCGAGGGACTCGTCGCGCAGCAGCGCAGTGGTCAGAGCTTCCAGGCTTTCGCGGTGCTGGGCGAGCAGCCTGGACGCGCTGTCGAAGCACTCGTCGACGATGCGCCGCATCTCCGCGTCGATGGTCCTGGCGGTTGCCTCGCTGTAGGCGCGCCCGCGACCGAGCAGCGGGATGGCGTCACCGTCGTCGCTGAGATTGAGCAGTCCGAGCTTCGGGCTCATCCCCCAGCGCACCACCATCTGCCGCGCGATGTCGGTGACCTGCCGGAGGTCGTTCTCGGCGCCGGTGGTGACGACGCCGTACACCATCGCCTCGGCAGCGCGACCGCCCAGCGCACCGACCATGCGCGCGCGCAGGTAGTCCTCGGGGTAGTTCTGCCGGTCGTCGACCGCGCTCTGCACCGTGGCCCCCAGCGAGCGTCCTCGCGGCACGATGGAGACGCGGCGCACCGGATCCGCGCCGGGCACCAGCAGGCCGAGGAGTGCGTGGCCGGCCTCGTGGTAGGCGACCCGCTCGCGGTCCGCCGCGGAGAGGACGATCTTGCGCTCGGCGCCGAGGATCACCTTCTCCAGGGAGTCGGTGAGGTCGACCATGGTGACCTGCGCATGCTCGCGACCGGCCGCGAGCAGCGCGGCCTCGTTGACCAGGTTGCGCAGCTCGGCACCCACCAGCCCTGGAGTCTGCGAGCCGAGACTGTCGAGGTCGACGTCGGGTGCGAGTGGGACCGTGCGCGTGTGGATGCGCAGGATCGCCGTCCGCCCGGCACGGTCGGGCGGCTGCACGACGATGCGACGGTCGAAGCGGCCGGCGCGCAGCAATGCCTGGTCGAGGATCTCCGCGCGGTTGGTCGCGGCGATGACGATCAGCCCTTCGTGGGTGTCGAAGCCGTCCATCTCACTGAGAATCTGGTTGAGCGTCTGCTCCTGCTCGTCGGTGCCGCCCAGGCGCACCGACGAGCTGCGACTCCGGCCCACCGCATCCAGCTCGTCGATGAACAGGATCGCGGGCGAGGCCGCGCGCGCCTTGGCGAAGAGGTCGCGCACGCGCGAGGCGCCGACGCCGACGAAAAGCTCGACGAACTCGGACGCGGCCATGCTGAAGAAGGGCACTCCGGCCTCGCCGGCGACGGCGCGGGCGAGCAGGGTCTTGCCGGTTCCCGGCGCGCCGATGAGCAGCACGCCCTTGGGGACCGTGGCGCCCAGCCTGCGGTAGCGCTCCGGGTGGCGGAGGAAGTCGACGACCTCGACGAGCTCCTGCTTGACCTCCTCGATGCCGGCGACGTCGGCGAAGCTGGCCCCGGGGCGCTCGGCGTCGTAGAGGCGCGCCTTGCTCTTGCCGACTCCGAGGATGCCACCCCCGGCGTTGGCGCCGGCGCGGCGCATCAGGTAGAGGAACCCGAACACCAGCAGCAACGTCGGACCGAAGCCGAGCAGGATGGTGACGAGCAGGTTGCTGCCCTGCTCCGCCTGCGCGGACACCTGCACCTTGTGTGCCTCGAGCAGCGCCTCGAGGTTCGACGCGGGATCGGTTGCCGGGCCGGCGTCCGCGAAGCCCGGGCGCTGGGTGGCGAAGTCCACCCCGCTGTCGCTGCTCCCCGGGACCTGGATGGCCTTGCGCGCGTGGCCGGTGATGGCGTCGCCGGTGACGCTGATACTGACCACGTTGTCCGCAACGACCTGTTCCTTGAAGGTGGTGTAGGGAATGTCGACGCGGGCCACCCCGCCGGGCTTGACCAGCGAGGCGACGAGGATGTTGACCAGCAGCACGACCGCGAGCAGCAGCCACAGGCGAGGTGGCCGGCGCAGCAGCGACATGCGCCCACCGTCCTGTGGTTGATCGGGGGATCGAGGCGGGGGCGAGGTGGGCACGCATATCTCGAGTGGCGCTCGGGGCGGCGGCGCCGGGATGGAGGGAGTCGGTGGCCGCCGCTCGCCGAGCGCCGTGATACATCGCGCGGCCCACCGAGCATGCTCCGGCCCGGCAGTGCGGTCGGCCCGCTACCGTACGGTCAGCGCAGGATGTTCACGGCACGGGCGGCGACGACCGCGACCGTCAGAAGTGACGCGATCGACTGGGTTCCCATCAGGAGCTTGGCCAGGGGGCTGAGCGGCATGGTGTCGGTGGGGCTGAACGCGGTGGCGTTGGTCAGGCTGACGTACAGGTAGTCGACGAAGCTGGGCGCCCAGTCGGGCCTGCCCGCTCCCGGCGTGGCCATCTGGGGAAACAGGAAGTCCGGCTCGCGGTGTGACGGCTGGTGGCGCTCGTACGGACCACCGCGGTCGAGCTCCCAGTACCACAGGCCGAAGGCGATGGCGTTGGTCAGCCAGATGGCGACCGAGGAGAGGACGAGCTCCCGCCCGTTCTGCACCGTGCCCTTGAGGAGCTGGTCGAGCAGGAGCGCCAGGTTGATGATGTTGGCCAGGGTCACCAGGCCGATGATCAGGATGGCCAGGACCCGGCGGGCCGGCGCCGCGACCGTCGTCCGGTGCGGAACCAGGATGGTGATGGCGACCAGCACCACGGCCTCGAGCGCGGGAACGACGAACCGCGGACCGGGGATGAGGCGGTCGGGGAGGAGAAGGTAGAGCGCCATGGCGACGAGCACGGCGATGCGTGCCGGCCAGTAGGAGCGTGGCGGGGCGGGCACGCCCCAGGCGACCTCCTCCGGCCGGAGCCCCGACTCGCGGAATCCCCCGTCGCTCGGCGCTCGACTCGTCATCGCGTGCCAGCGTAGCCGCAACCCTGTCCGGCCGGGCGAGACCCACGCCACAACTTCGTCGCTTGACACCGGGGCTGCATCGCGCAACACTTGCCGTGGCTCTGATGCCAGCGACGTTCCCGCTGCATCGGACGGCTAGGGGCCCCGCGGACGTGTGGGGTCGTGACCGGGTCGGGTGTCCACCGGACGGAAACGTCAGGTCGGCACCCGGCGCTGTTTAAGGGACACCTCCCGGTGCGGCGTCACCCGCGAAGCAGCGCAGCCTCCGGGTCGTGGTACGCGGGGCTCGATGCCGCGGTGCCGTCCTGCACGATCTCGGGATGATTCCGGCGTGCGCTCTCGACGACCCGGCCGGGAAGCGATCGTGCGTCGTACGGGCACACGATGGTCGCCGGTGACGTCGCCAGCGACAGGTTGATGATCGATTCGTAGCGCATCCACGCGGCGACCTCGGCGCGCGACCGGCCCAGCCACACCGGCTCACCGACCACTCGGATCCACGGTGCGCCGCCCTCGATCCGCTCCCTGACGAAGCTGCGATAGCCCTCCAGGGCGTGGCGAGGCGAGCGGTACCACTCGGCGGAGTCGCGGAACTCGACGCGCGAGGCGTCGGCTCCGAGCGCGTCGCGGAGCAGGCGCGTCTGCGCCGGCGAGGTGACCACCAGTGCACAGTCGGAGCGATTGACGCCATCGACGAGAAACGGGACCGTGGCCGCGAGATACTCGTCATCGGAGCCGTAGACCAGGCCACGGTGGACCAGCAGGCGGGCGGGCGCGGTGCCGCCTGCGACGAGGTAGTCGACGCTGACCTGCAACGCCTCGGCGAGCGCCACCAGGCTGCTGGCGCGGACCTCCTGGCGGCGGCCCGATTCGATCTGGGCGATGGCAGCCCAGCTCAGGCCCGAGTGGTACGCCAGTGCCTCGCGCGTCCACCCGGCGCGCTCCCGCGCCGACCTCACCGAGATGGCGATCCGCGACCAGTCCAAGGCTTCAGACCTCCATGCCGCCTGCTTCACGTCCTGTGTCAGATGACGCTATCATATGACGCGCATGAGGGGGCCCTCCGGTACGAGGAGCGACCACCATGAAGAGCACGGCGACGGCACTGGACACGAGGCGGCTGGGGAGCACCGACCTGGAGATCACCACGGTCGGGTTCGGGGCATGGGCGATCGGCGGGGGCGGCTGGGCGTACGGCTGGGGCCCGCAGGACGACGAGGGTTCGATCGCGGCGATCCGCCACGCCGTGGAGCGCGGCGTCAACTGGATCGACACCGCGGCGATCTACGGCCTGGGGCACTCCGAGGAGGTCGTCGGCCGGGCGCTGCGTGACATCCCGGCGGCAGAGCGTCCGTACGTGTTCACCAAAGGCGGCATGGTCCCCGACCGCGCGCGTCCCTTCGAGGAACCGGTGCGCAACCTGCAGCCCGCCTCCATCCGCGCCGAGCTGGAGGCCTCGCTGCGCCGGCTCGGTGTCGAGCACGTCGACCTGTACCAGTTCCACTGGCCCGACCAGACGGGCACGCCGGTGGAGGAGTCCTGGGCGGAGATGGCGCGCTTCGTCGAGGAGGGCAAGGTTCGTGCCATCGGTGTCTCCAACTTCGACGTCGCGCTGCTGGAGCGCGCCGAGGCGGTCCGCCACGTCGACTCGCTGCAGCCGCCGTTCTCCCTGATCCGCCGCGACTCCGGCGCCGACGTCATCCCCTGGGCCGCCGAGCATCGCACCGGCGTGATCGTCTACAGCCCGATGCAGTCGGGCATCCTCACCGACACCTTCTCCGCCGAGCGTGTCGCCGCCATGGCCGACGACGACTGGCGCCGCCGCGCGCCGCACTTCAACGAGCCCGACCTGTCGCGCAACATCGCCCTGCGCGACGCGCTGCGCCCGATCGCCGAGCGCCACGGCGTCAGTGTCTCGGCGGTGGCGGTGGCCTGGACGCACACCTGGCCCGGCGTCACCGGCGCCATCGTCGGGGCCCGCGACGCGGCACAGGTGGACGGCTGGGTCGGCGCGGCGACCCTGCACCTCACCGACGCGGACGTGGAGGAGATCATCGGCGCGCTGCGGCGCACCGCCGCCGGTTCCGGTCCGCTGCAGCCGGAGCGGGAGTCGGCGGCATGACCGCGCGCGTGGCGGTCCTGGGCACCGGCAAGATGGGGTCGGCGCTGGCCACACGCCTCGCCGAGTCCGGCGCCGAGCCGACCCTGTGGAACCGCACCCGGGCGCGCGCGGAGCGGGTGGGCGTGGGACGCGTCGTCGACACGCCCGCCGAGGCGGTCCGCGCCGCCGACGTGGTCATCAGCAACCTGACCGGCGCCGATGCCGTGCGCGCCGCGTACCTCGGCCCCGACGGCGCGATCGCCGCCGCCGCCGGGCAGCTCTTCGTCGAGATGAGCACCGCGGGTCCGGACGTGCTCGCCGAGATCGGGCCAAGGCTGGCAGCAACCGGGTCGGCACTGATCGACGCACCTCTCTCCGGCGCTCCGCCGGCCGTGCTGCGCGGGGCCGCCGCCCTGCTGGTGGGCGGGGACGCGGGCGACGTCGAGCGTGCCCGTCCGGTGCTGGAGCGGTTCGGCGAGGTGCGCCACGCCGGCCCGCTGGGCAGCGGGGCGCGCCTCAAGCTGGTGGCCAACAGCATGCTCGGCGCAGTGACCACCGCCGCCGCGGAGCTGCAGGTCGCCGGTGAAGCGGCGGGCCTCGACGCCGGGGACGTGTTCTGGATCCTGGCGCGCATGGTGCCGGCGCTGGAGATGCGGCGCGCCGGCTACGTCGAGGGACGGCACGAGCCCACCCTCTTCGCGCTTCGCGACCTGCGCAAGGACCTCGACCTCGCCCTCGACCTCTACCGTCGCAGCGACGCCGACGTGCCGGTGACCGCGCTGGTCCGCGGCCTCGTCGACGACGCCATGAGCACCGGCGCCGACCTCGACATCACCGCGGTGATCACGCGCTACCGCGAGCCGGTCGGCGCCGGTGCGCGGCCCGGCTCACCGGCGTGACCGGCGTCGCCACCGTCCTGGTCAAGACCTTCCTGGCCGCCGCCGTCGAGGCCATCGAGATGGTCACCATCGTCGTCGGCGTCGGGGCCACGCGGGGCTGGCGCTCGACGGTGCTCGGCGCCGGCGCCGGGTTCCTCGTCCTCGCCGTCGTCGTCGTCGGGCTGGGCTTCGCGCTCAGCGCCATCCCCATCGGCCCGCTGCGGCTGGTGGTCGGTGCGCTGCTGCTGGTCTTCGGCCTGCAGTGGTTCCGTAAGGGCGTGACGCGCGTCGCCGCCAACGGCCTGGCGGGTCTGCGCGCGAACGTCGCGGACGACCCCGAGGTCTGGCGCGGCAGGGGGGTCGACTGGACCGCATTCGTCCTCGCCTTCAAGGGCGTCCTGCTCGAAGGGCTCGAGGTGGCGTTCATCGTCGTCTCCTTCGGAGCCAACGCCGGCCGGCTCGGTGCGGCGGTGGGCGGCGGCGTCGCCGCCGTGGTGGTGGTGGGCGTCGTGGGCATCGCGCTGCTGCGGGTGGTGCTGCGCATCCCGCGCAGCCTCCTGCAGCTCGTCGTCGGCATCCTGCTCACCACCTTCGGTTCCTTCTGGGCGCTGGAGGGCATCGGGGTGAGCTGGCCGGGCGGCGACGGCGCCATCCCCGGACTGCTCGCGGCGTACGTCCTCACCGCGACCGTCAACATCGCCATCGAACGCCGCGGCGTGAGTGAGTGCGCCGCGCCGTTCGGGCGCAGCGAGGTGACGACATGGCACGCGTGATCTCCTGGCCCCTGGCCTTCGCCCGGTTCTGGTACCGGTTCATCGTCGGCGACGACTGGACGGTGGCCGCCGCGGTGGCCCTCGGACTTGTGGCCACCGCTGTCCTCAACCGGCGTTCCGTCAATGCCTGGTGGCTGGTTCCCCTCGTCGTCATCGTCATGGTGCGGGTCAGCGTGCTGCGTGCGAAGCCGGTTCCAGGACGCCGTGACGGGCCCCGGCCATGACCACGGCGCAGAGCGGCGTCTTCGCCCTCGGGACCTCGTCCCACACCTACCTCGAGTTCGACCTCGCTCCGGGCGGTGACGGGCCCAGCCTGGTGACGGCGCTGGCAAGTCTCCGCGAGCCGCATACCACCCTGGGCGGCGTCAACCTCGTGTGCGGCTTCCGACCGGAGCTGTGGCGCGCGCTCGACCCCGACGGCCTCCCCGCCGATCTCACCGGTTTCGACGAGGCCATCGTCGGGCCGGACGGGTACGTGATGCCGGCGACGCAGCACGACGCCGTGCTCTGGCTGTCCGGCACCGCCTACGACGTCATCTTCGACACTGCGCGCGAGGCCATCGGCGACCTGGCCGCGGTGGCCACCGTCGCCACCGAGACGTCGAGCTGGCCGTACCGCCACGACCGCGACCTCACCGGCTTCATCGACGGCTCGGAGAACCCCAGCCTGCTCGACGCCGCCGACGTCGCGCTGATCCCCGACGGCAGCCCGGGAGCGGGCGGCAGCATCCTGCTCCTGC
>Ga0207664_10003404_pt1 | contig 10595 bp, 8 predicted proteins | sample LARL83metaG_FD_184349 | JGI IMG/M metagenome (GOLD analysis project Ga0207664, IMG submission 184349) | Corn, switchgrass and miscanthus rhizosphere microbial communities from Kellogg Biological Station, Michigan, USA - LAR L8-3 metaG... | ecosystem: Host-associated > Plants > Roots >...
TGCACCGCGCTTTGCCGCTCGGCGTCGCTCAGCTTGTCCCAGCGGCTGGCCAGCGTGCTCGCGAACCCCTGCACCACGGTGATCGGGGTGCGCAGCTCATGGCTGGTGGTGGCCAGGAACAGGTCCTTGGCCTCCTCGAGCTCCTTGGCCGCGGTCACGTCGCGGAAGTCGAGCACCCGCTCGTCGCGGTCCTCCAGGCCGGTGCACAGCACGTCCAGCCAGCGGCCGCTGTCCAGCTTGTGGGTGAGCTTGGCGCCGGGCTCGGGCACGGGGAACGGCGGCGGCTTGCCCACGGCGTCCCTGACCGAGACCCCGGTGATCCGGTGCGCGGCCGGGTTCCACTGCCGGACCAGGCCGTCGGCGTCGATCACCGCGATGCCGTCCGCGCTGGCGTCGATCACCGCGCGGGCATGCGCCCGCTGCCTGACCACTTCCTCGTACGCGGTCACGTTGGACAGGGCCACGCTCGCGTGCCCGGCCAGGAGCTCGAGCAGCTCCAGCTCCATGTGGCCGACCTTGCGCCTGCTGTACAGGGCGTACAGCGCGCCGTACGGCCGGCCCCCCACGTGCGACAGGCTCAGCGTGACCGTGTGCAGCCCGGGCAGGGCCGACCAGATCGTGTCGTCGAAGCTGCCCGACTCGCTGGTGGCCATCATCACGGTTTTGCCGGAACGCATCAGCTCGCCGACCGTGCTCGTGGCCAGGTCCGCGGTGCGCCCGCGCAGGCCGGACGGCAGCCCGTCCATGCTCACCAGGCGCAGCCGGTCCCTCTCGATGAGCACGAACCCGCCGGCGTCGGCCCGGGTCAGCTCCCGCAGCGCGGCCGCGATCCTGTCCAGCACCGCCGACAGCTCGAGCTGCGCGTTCATGTCCGCGACCACGTCGCCCAGGCGGCGCACGACCCGGGCCCGCTCGGCCATGTAGTGCTTGACCGCCTCGTCGCCCGCGGTCTGGTGGCAGACGCTGACCCAGCCGGTGGTCTTTCCCGCGCTGTTGACCAGCGCGCTGGTGTCGATGCGCAGGTCGAGCAGGACCCCGTCCTTGCGGATCCGGCGGGTGGCGAACGAGACCTGCCCGCCGGAGGCCACGTGCTCGAGCACGGCGTTGTGCTCGGCCTGCAGCTCGTCCGGGATGAACGCGAGCTCCAGGCCGACGACCTCGGACGCGGTCCAGCCGAACAGTCGCTCCGCGGCCGGGTTCCACAGCATCACGGTCCGGTCGATCGCGAACGCGATGATTGCGTCGGCGGCACAGTCGATGACCGCACGCGCAGTAGCGTCAATCCGCTCCCGATCACGCCCGGTTGCCACCGCCAGCTTCAGGGCCACGATTCATGATCCCACTGCTGGGTGGCGCATGGTCAACAAAATCCTAGGTGGCCAGGGTCCGCGTTACTCGTCATGTCGCGCAAAAAGGAATAAAGCTATATAAATACGGTCAGTTTCTTCTGACATACGGTCAACCGCTGGGCCGGACTTTGCCTAATCGTTGCCTAGCCCGAGTTCTGGAAGTATAAAAACTCCGAGAACGATTGCAGACCAAACCATGAAACTGCGGTCGGCTGGCTAGACTTGGTACCAGACCGGCTATGTCGGCCGAGACAGGACCCTCAGAAATCCGCCGAACCCCGGGCGTGGCGGTCACTGGGCCGCCGATAGGCCCCCGGCTCTCTCCCCCCTAGGAGCCGGGTTAACGGTCACGTCCGGCCGCGAGGCTCAAGCCGAGCGGCCGGACGTGACCCGCCAGCCGGGCCGACAGGCAAGGAACCGCGCACGCGCCGGGCACGTCCAATGGGCATGAGACCAGACCTGCTTCGGGCGCGCGCTGGCGCCCGGAACCTCATGATCGCGGCGGCCTGCGCCGGACTGGTCACGGCGTGCGGCAGCACGGCCGCCCCCGGAGGCTCAGCGGCAAGCTCCACACCAGCGCCGAAGGTTTCCCTCGACATCAAGGTGACCGGGACCGGCACCACGGCCAAGCACTGGACGCTGCGCTGCGACCCGCCCGGCGGCACCCACCCGGACCCCGCGTCGGCCTGCCAGGTCCTGCTCAAGGCCAAGCACCCGTTCGCCCCGGTGCCCAAGGGCATCATGTGCCCGATGATCATCGCTGGCGCGAGGCGGGCCGTCGTCAAGGGCACGTACTTCGGCCAGCACGTCGACACCACGTTCACCCAGGGCGGCTGCCAGCTGGCCCGCTGGACCAAGATCGGCCAGATCTTCAACTGACCGGCCCGCTCCATGATCGTGGTGGGTTACCTCCCACCCACCTCCCCAGCCCCCTTCATTGACACCAACCCACCACGATCATGAAGTCGCGGGACCGGTGCGGCGGCCTCACGCGGCGGCGGCGCTACTTGAGCAGGCGGGACATCCGGCGGTCGGCGAGCGGCTTGCCGCCCGTCTGGCACGTCGGGCAGTACTGCAGCGACGAGTCGGCGAACGACACCTCGCGGACGGTGTCGCCGCACACCGGGCACGACTCGCCGGCCCGGCCGTGCACCCTCAGGCCCGCCTTCTTCTCCTTCTTCAGGTCGCCCGCGGCCAGCCCGTCCGACCTGGCGATCGCCTCGCGCAGCGTGCTCACGATCACCGCGTGAAGCTCGGTCACATCGTCCGGGGTCAGGCTGGACGCCAGCCGGAACGGCGACATCCTGGCCGCGTGCAGCACCTCGTCCGAGTAGGCGTTGCCGATGCCGGCGATCATCTTCTGGTCGCGCAGCACACCCTTGATCTGTGTCCGGCGCCCGGCCAGGATCGCGCCCAGGACCTCGGGGGTGAAGGCCGGGTCCAGCGGGTCGGGCCCGAGCGACGCGATGCCGGGCACCGCGGCCGGGTCGGTCACCAGGTAGACCGCGAGCCGCTTGCGGGTCCCGGCCTCGGTGAGATCGAAGCCGGCCCCGCCGGTGAACCTGAGCCGGAACGCCAGCGGGCCCTTGCCCGGCCGCGGCGGCTGCTCGGGCAGGCTGTCCCGCCAGCGCAGCCAGCCCGCCCGGGCCAGGTGCACGACCAGGTGCAGCGGCGGGCCGCCCGGCGGCGGGTCCGTCTCCAGGTCGAGGAACTTGCCGTGCCGCCCGGTGCCGGTGAAGCTGCGGCCGTGCAGCGCGGTCAGCGGCGGGTCGTACGTCTTGAGCACGGAGAATTCGGCGATGTCCGCGCGGTCGATGACCCGGCCGACGGCCCGCTCACGCAGGTCCGCGGCGAGGGCTTCCACCTCGGGTAGTTCTGGCACAGTTTCGATTCTGCCTGGTCCAGCGCGGGAAATGCGCATCGCGCCGGCGGCTGGGCTACCCGGGCAGCGGCAGCGACCGGGGCGGGACGGGCGTGGACTGGACGATCGAGCTCGTGGTCTGGCCGTACAGCAGGAACCTGTCCAGCACGGTCTCGAACTGGTCGATCCCGCGGGCGTGCACCCGCATGATGAAGCAGTCCTCGCCGGTGATCCGGTGGCACTCGGTCACCTCGGGGATCCCGGCGGCGAGTTCCGCGATGCGCCGCAGCTGCCCAGGGCCTGGCCGGATCCGCACGTAGGCCGACACAGGGAAGCCGAGCGCGGCCGGGTCGAGCTCGAGCCGGTAACCCGCGATCACGCCGGACCGCTCCAGCCGCTGCACCCGCTCGGTCACCGCGGGCGGCGACAGCCCGACCCGCCGGCCGAGCTCCGACATCGTGATCCGGGGCCGGCGGCGCATCTCGTCCAGGATCCGCACGTTCACCGGGTCGGCCAGCAGAACACCTGGATTATCGTCGCGGACCGGCGGTCGTGACTGACGATTATTAGGCATCCAGCCCTCCATGCCTTCGGCTTGCCCTGCAGTTAAGGCCCGATACCGTCAAGTATCGACCCATGACCGCACCCAGGCACGCGGTACCCGGGGAGCGAGGGGCCGGCGAGCGGGGAGCTGGGCCTGGACCCGGGGCACGGCCGGCAGCGGGCACCGGAACGCGGGCTGCCCGCGAAGCCGGGCCGCGGACGCGGGGGACGCGGCGGGGGAGCAAGCTGCCGCCGCACGTCTACTTCCTCGTCAGCGCGGTCTTCCACTACCTCGGCCCGGCGCTGGCGGTGCTGCTCTTCGGCCAGATTGCGCCGCTCGGCGTGGCCTGGCTGCGGATCGCCAGCGCCGCCGCCGTGTTCGCGCTCTGGCGCCGGCCCGGCCGGCTGTGGCGGATCTGGCGGGCCAGCCCGGCCCGGGGCCGGCGGCTGCTGGTCCTGTTCGGGTTCGTCCTGGCCGCGATGAACGCCTGCTTCTACCTGGCCATCGCCCGGATCCCGCTGGCCACGGTCGGCGCGATGGAGTTTCTCGGCCCGGTCCTCCTGGCCGCGCTGGGCACGCGGACCCGGCGCAACGCCGCGGCCCTGGTGCTGGCCGTGACGGGCGTGGCCCTGCTCAGCGAGGTCAGGATCACGGGCGACGCCGCCGGGCTGGCGTTCTCCTTCGCGAACTGCGCGCTGTTCACCCTCTACATCGTGCTCGGGCACCGGCTCGCCGCCGACGGCGGCAGCACCGGCATCGACCGGCTGGCCCTGGCGATGGCCGTGGCCCTGGTGGTCATCAGCCCGGCCGGTCTCGCCGCGGCCTCCGTGGCGTTCACCCGCCCGCTGCTGCTCGGCGCGGGCTGCGGCGTCGGCGTCTGCTCGTCGGTGATCCCGTACGTGACCGACCAGCTGGCCATGGCGCGGCTGCCGCGCGCCGCCTTCGCGTTGCTGATGTCTTTGCTGCCGGCCAGCGCGGCCATCATCGGCGTACTCGTTCTGCACCAGGTCCCAGGCTGGCCGGAAGTCACCGGGATTGCCCTGGTCGCTGCGGGAGTTGCGGCCCGTACCGAGCCCACGGCCTGAGCAACGGACAGGGCGGGCTGATGGGGAGGCTTCCCCGTCCGGTGGCAAGAAACCCGCCGGCCGCCTAAGCTGCGGCCCAGCGAACTCACAGGGTTGTGGAGGAGCGAACACCAAAAGTGGGCGAGGAGGGATTTGAACCCTCACGTCCTCTCGGACACACGGACCTGAACCGTGCGCGTCTGCCGTTCCGCCACCCGCCCGGGCAAGGAGTCAGGTTAGCACGTCCGCGAGCAACCCCACGTCGCCGATACGATCGGATGCGAGCAGGCATGAGGAACGGAGAGGGGGTACCCGGTGGGAGTTCTGCAGCGCTTTGAGCACAGACTCGAGGGGATGGTCGAGGGTGCCTTCGCGCGGGCGTTCAAATCGGAGCTTCAGCCGGTGGAGATTGCCAGTGCGGTGCAGCGCGAAATGGACGATCGCGCCGCTATCGTGGCGCAGGGCAGGACACTGGTTCCCAACGACTTTGTCGTCGAGCTGGCTGACACCGATCACGAGCGCCTGGAGGTCTACGCGGACAGTCTGGGCATCGAGCTCTCCACCCTGGCGCGGGAGCACGCCCGGGAGCAGGGCTACTCGTTCGTGGGACCGGTGCGGATGCGGTTTGAGGGGGTGCCCGACCTCACCACGGGCACGTTCCGGATCAGGTCGGGCGTCATCCGGGGCACCACGGTCGAGGACGGCGAGATCCGCAGGCCGGTCAGCGATCTGCCCGCCCCGGCCGGGGGCTTCGCGGGAACGCCGCGGCTGCTGGTGTCCGGGCCGGAACCAGGCGCCGACGGCAGCACCCAGCGCACCTACGAGCTGAGCGCGCCGCTGACCATACTCGGCCGTGGCACCGACTGCGATCTGCGCCTGGTCGATCCCGGCGTGTCCCGGCACCACGCCGAGCTGCGCGTGGAGGACGGCGAGGTAGTCCTCGTCGACCTTGGCTCCACCAACGGCACGTTTGTCAACGGCCAGCCGGTGCGGCGGGTCGCGCTGACCGATGGCACGCGCGTCACGCTGGGCCGAACGACACTCGTCTTCCGCAGGGACGGTATCTACTGACAGCGGACAACTCCACAATCGCACCAGCGCCAGCATCACCGCACCTGGCTACGAGGCCCGCCCGGCAGGGGCGGCTCCGGCAGCCACTGACCAGCAGAGGGCAGCAAAGGCATGACCCGATGAACGCGCTCACGCTCACGCTCATCAGGATCGCGTTCCTGGCTGTCCTGTGGCTGTTCGTGATCGCTGCGGTCGGTGTGGTGCGCACTGATCTCTTCGGGACCTCGTCTGTCCCGTCGCGCAGGCAGGCCCGCAAGCAGAGGCAGCCCCGAGCCCGGCAGCCTCAGCCCGCGAAGCCTCCCAAACCCGCGCGCGGCCGGGCCAGCCGCTCGTCCCCCCAACAGCTGCTGGTGACGGCCGGGACGCTGGCGGGAACCAGCCTCGGCCTCGCCGATCAGCAGATAACCATCGGCCGCGCCAATGATGCCACGCTCGTCCTGAACGATGACTACGCTTCGACCCGGCATGCCCGGCTCTTCCCTCAGGATGGTCAGTGGATCGTCGAGGATCTCGGCTCAACCAACGGCACCTACCTCGACCGCCAAAAGGTAACCCAGCCGACCCCGGTACCAGTCGGCGTCCCGATCCGCATCGGTAAGACCGTTCTGGAACTCCGCAGATGACACTTGCACTCCGCTACGCGGTCCGCTCAGACGTCGGCCTCCTCCGTGAAGGAAACGAGGACTCGGCGTACGCGGGCCCGCATCTACTCGCGATCGCCGACGGCATGGGGGGGCATGCCGCGGGCGAGGTCGCCAGCTCCGTGGCCATCGCGGCGATCGCGGACCTGGACAACGAGGCACCCGTCGATCAGCTCCTCGATTCACTCGCCGCGGCCGTCGCCGACGCGAACAACACGCTGCACGAGATGAGCATCGAGGACCCGTCGGTCGAGGGCATGGGCACCACGCTGACCGCGCTGCTCTGGTCCGGGTCCACGGTCGCGATCTGCCACATCGGCGACTCGCGCGCGTACCTGCTCCGCGACGGTGAATTCCAGCAGATCACCCGGGATCACACGCTGGTCCAGTCGCTGGTGGACGACGGCAGGCTCAGCCCGGCCCAGGCGGCCTCGCACCCGCAGCGCTCCCTGGTGATGCGCGCCCTGCAGAGCGGGACCGAGGCCGAGCCGGACCTGTCGCTGATCGAGGCCAAGGCCCAGGACCGCTTCCTGCTCTGCTCCGACGGCCTGTCCGATGTGGTCAGCGAGGACACGCTGCAGCAGACGCTGGTGCGGTGCACCGACCGCGACCAGGCGGTCACCCAGCTCATCGAGCTCGCCATCCGCGGCGGCGGCCCTGACAACATCACCTGCATCGTCGCCGATGTGGTCACCGGCGACGCGGAGCCGCCGACCGGCCAGGTCTCCGTGGTCGTCGGCGCGGCGTCGAACGGCGACGGGCGCCCCCGGCTGCGCAGCGACTCCCCGGCCGGCCGCGCGCACCTGCTGACCCAGGTCCGCCCGGCCGCCCGGCCGGCCACCGCGGAACCCGCCACGGCCACAGCGGAAGAGGAGCGGGACACCGACGACGAGGAGGATGACCGCCCCGCCGGGCATCACGCGGCCCGGGTCAGGCGCCGCTGGCCGGTGGTGACCACGATCCTGGTCCTGCTGCTGGTCGTGGTCGTCGGCGGGGGCTACGCGGCCTGGCGCTACTCGCAGAGCCAGTACTACGTCGGCACCGACGGCCATGAAGTGGTCATCTACCGGGGCGTCAACCAGAGCGTGCTCGGGATGAGCCTGTCTCACGTCTACCGGCGGACCGGCATCCCGATGGCGCACGTGCCGGACAACGACGTCACCCAGGTGCGCAACACGATCACCGCGGCCAGCCTGGCCGATGCGCAGAAGACCGTGAGCAACATCCGCCAGCAGTACACCTGCCAGCAGTACGACGCCTCCTATGCCGACTGGCTGGCGCACAAACCCAAGCCGGTCACGACGACCAAGAAGGTGGGCGGCAAGACCGTCAAGAAGACCACCACTCCCCCCTACCGTCCCGCACCAGTCACGCCCCAGGGCTGCACCCCCCAGGGGGCGCCCGGGTGACCGCTATCTCCAGCCACTCGTCCGCGCGGCCTGAGGCCGACGCTGCCGTCCCGATGCCGCGGGGACGGCGGCGGACCGAGTTGCTGATGCTGGTCTTCGCCGTCGGGGTGGTGCTGTTCGCCTACGCGGCCGCGGGCCTGGGGCTGAACGGCAACCTTCCCGCCGGGCTGGCCGAGTACGGCCTCGCGTTCGCGGTCATCGTGTTCATCGCCCACCTGGCCGTCCGGTGGCTGGCCCCGTGGTCTGACCCGCTGATGCTGCCGCTCGCCGCGATGCTGAACGGCCTGGGCGTGGTCATGATCTGGCGCCTGCAGCAGGCGGGCCGCGGCGGCAATCCCGGTGTCCCGGTCAGCACCATGAACTCGATGACCACCACGTACCAGGTGCTGTGGAGCGCGGTCGGGGTGGCCGCCTTCGTCGCCATGCTCGCGTTCGTCAGGGAAGTGCGGGTGCTGCAGCGTTACACGTACACGCTGGGCGCGCTGGGCCTGGTCCTGCTCGCGATCCCGGCCTTGCTGCCGCGGAGCATGAGCGAGGTCAACGGGGCCAAGGTGTGGATCATCCTCGGCGGGGTCACGATCGAGCCGGGTGAGTTCGCCAAGCTCGCGCTGGCCGTGTTCTTCGCCGGGTACCTGGTGGCCAAGCGGGACGTCCTCGCGCTGGCCGGGCGCCGGTTCCTGGGCATCGACCTGCCTCGGGCGCGCGACCTGGGCCCGGTGCTGATCGCGTGGGGCGCGAGCCTGCTCATCCTGGTCTTCGAGACCGACATCGGCACCTCCGCGCTGTTCTTCGGCATGTTCGTGGCGATGATCTACATCGCCACCCAGCGCACCTCCTGGCTGCTGATCGGGACCCTGCTCTTCGTGTTCGGCGCGGTCGTGGCCAGCCAGCTGTTCGGCCACGTCCACGAGCGGTTCACGGTCTGGCTGCACCCGTGGGCCGGCAACAACCCGACCACGATCTCCTACCAGACGGTGCAGGGCCTGGAGGGCATGGGCTTCGGCGGGCTCTTCGGCACCGGGCTGGGTCACGGTCAGCCGTTCTTCACCCCGCTGGTGCAGAGCGACTTCATCATCACCGCGTTCGGCGAGGAACTCGGGCTGACCGGCCTGATGGCCATTCTGCTGATCTTCGGGCTGCTGGTGCAGCGCGGCCTGCGCGCCGCTATCCAGGTCCGCGACCCGTTCGCCAAGCTGCTGGGCGGCGGGCTGTCGTTCGTGATCGCGCTGCAGGTGTTCATCATCGTGGGCGGGGTGACCAACCTGATCCCGCTGACCGGCATCACCACCCCGTTCCTGTCCCAGGGTGGCTCCTCGCTGGTGGCCAGCTGGGCGCTGATCGGCCTGCTGATGCGGATCAGCGACACCGCGCGGAAGCCGGCCCCGCAGCCGATCCAGGACGAGGGCATGACCCAGGTGGTGCGGACCGGATGAACCGTGCGCTGCTCCGCCTGTCCCTGGCCTGCCTGGCCATGTTCGTGCTGCTGCTGATCAACGTGAACTACGTGCAGGCGTTCGAGTCCAGCAGCCTGGCCGGCAAGCCCGGCAACGTCAGGGTCTTCAACCAGCAGTTCCAGTACCAGCGCGGCTCGATCATCGCGGCCGGCAGCGGCCAGAACTACAAGATCGCCGAATCGGTCCCGGTCAAGGGGACCAACACCTTCCGGCGGGTCTACCCCGGCGGCGCGATGTACGCCCCGATCACCGGCTTCTCCTCGATCTACGGCGCGACCGGGATCGAGGAGGCCGAGCAGAAGTACCTGGCCGGGACGGCGCCCAGCCTGGCCGTGCACAACCTGATCGACCTGGTGACCGGCAAGCCCAAGCAGGGGGCGTCGGTCTACCTCACCGTCAGCCCGAAGGCGCAGCAGGCCGCGTACCGGGCGCTGCTGACCGACGGGGGGCACCAGGCCGCGGCGGTGGCCATGGACCCGCGCACCGGCGCGATCCTGGCCATGGCGTCGACCCCGACGTTCAACCCGAACCGGCTCACCACGCTCAACGGCCGGAAGTTCGTCAAGATCGACAATGCGCTGCTGCGGGACCCGCGGCAGCCGCTGCTGAACCGGGCCATCAACGAGACCTACCCGCCCGGCTCCTCGTTCAAGATCATTACCAGCGCAGCCGGGTTCGGGACCGGCAAGGTCAAGAACCAGAACAGCACGGTCGCCGCTCCGCAGCCGCTGAACCTGCCCAACGGCCACCAGCTCAACAACGACAGCGGCGAGCTGTGCGGCGACGGCCACCCGCCGATCATCCAGGCGTTCTGGCTGTCCTGTAACACGGCGTTCGGCAACCTCGGCATGCAGCTCGGCGGGGCCACGCTGAAGAGCTACGCCACCAAGTTCGGCTGGAACGACAAGAACCTGACGATCCCGCTGAAGGTCTCGCCCAGCATCGTCCCGCTGATCACCGACAAGTCGCTGACCGCGTACACCGCGATCGGCCAGCTGGACGACGCGGTGACCCCGCTGCAGGAGGCGATGGACGCCGCGGCGATCGCCAACCACGGCACGCTGATGCGGCCCTACATGGTCCAGCAGGTGCAGGCGCCCGACCTGACCACGATCCAGAGCGCCAGCCCGTCGGTGCTGTCCCAGCCGATCACCTCGCAGGCCGCGGACAGCATCACGCAGATGATGATCCAGGTGACGCAG
>Ga0207664_10003405_pt1 | contig 10594 bp, 11 predicted proteins | sample LARL83metaG_FD_184349 | JGI IMG/M metagenome (GOLD analysis project Ga0207664, IMG submission 184349) | Corn, switchgrass and miscanthus rhizosphere microbial communities from Kellogg Biological Station, Michigan, USA - LAR L8-3 metaG... | ecosystem: Host-associated > Plants > Roots >...
CCCTCGAGCTCGGTGAAGGCGCTGGGTAACAATGCTTCTGGCACGATCACACCGTCGCTGGGTTGCGCTCGCGGCGATATGTCTCGACCCAGTCGACGACCACCTTGTGCAAATGGCGGACCAGAATCTCCTGATCGTTGAGCGGGAAGTCGTCGACGATGCCGTATTCCAGCGCCGCTTGGGTGCCGCCCAGCATGCCGGCATCCTGCAGGGCGAACTCTTTGAGGACCACCGAGGCCACCTCGTGCTCGATGCGTTCGCGCACAGTGCGCGCCGGATGGAAGTAGGTGTAGGCCTCGAAACGATGCGTGTTGTGGGAGGTGGGCCAGTAACGGTAGAGCAGATACCAGCCGCCGTAGATCAAGATCTCGAGGTTGGGGAAGATCTGGAAGTTACTGATACCCCAGGGTTCGATTCCACCGGGGTTGAGTCCGGTCGGCAGCTCGCCGATGTCCGGCGTGCGCCACGGTCCGACGAGCCCGCTGCGCGTGGCGCGCTCGATCGGATACATATACTCGGGCGCCAACAGCCAGCGGCGTCGGCCCGCGGTCGACACCAATCGGTGCGGACCGTCGAGTTGGAAGTGCCCACAGGTGAATCCGGCGTTTGGGTCACGCACTGCGGAAGGCACTTGCTGTGAGTGCAGCGACGGCACGTGGTAGTACTCCTGAAACGCGTCGGCGAAAATCTTCCAGTTGCTGTTGTTGTGCGCCACCCAGTCATAGCGCTCGGTGAGCTTGTCGAACGGATAGTCATCGAGTGCGGTGATCATCGGTCCGAGAAACTCGCGCAAGCCCTGCCGGGGTTCGGGATCGAAGTTGATGAATATGAACCCGTTCCACACGTCGCAACAGACCGGACGCAAGCCGTACTCGGCTGGGTCGAGGTCGAAGAACTCCGATTCCTGCTGGACGAACGTCAGTGCACCCTGTAGGTCATAACGCCATCCGTGGTACTTGCAGGTGAACTGACGACACATGCCGCGGGTCTCAACGCCGGGAAAGTCGTTCCACACCAATTTGTTTCCGCGGTGACGGCACACGTTGTAAAACGCGCGAATCTGTTCGTCTTTACCTTTGACCAGAATGACTGAGACGCCGACGATTTCGATCTCTTTGGTCAGGTAGCTGCCGACGCGTGGCAGTTCCTCGACGCGAGCGACGTTGAGCCATGCCCGTTTGAAGATCGCTTCGCGTTCCAGGTCATAGAACTCTTGGGAGGTCGAATCCTTGAACGAGACGGGTTCCGTGCCCAGCTCGGGATAGTGCTCAGTCCACGAGCCCTCGGGCGGCCTGCCTGGTCTTGTCATCACGACCTCCTCGTCGTCGTCACATCACCGCTCCGCCGTTGACGCCGAGTACCTGACCGGTGATGTAGCGGGCCTCCTCGGAGCACAAAAACCCCACCGCGGCCGCGATATCGGCGCCGGTACCCAGGTAGCCCAGCGGGATGTTGCTCGCCATCTGCTCGTTGGACGGCAAATATCCGGCGGCCTGACCCTGATGCTGCATGGGGGTCTCGATGCCCGACGGCGGAATGTTGTTGACCGTGATTCCCTCGGTCGCGTATTCGCGGGCCAGCGACTTGGTCAAGGTGATCACCGCGCCCTTGGACGCCGCATAGTGGGCGGCGAACGGGGAGCCGCGCTGAGCGCTCGACGACGAGATCATCACGATCCTGCCCCACTGCGCGTACACCATGTCTGGTAGCGCGACCTGGCAACAATGAAAGGTGCCGGTCAGGTTGACATCGATGATGCGTGACCAGGATTCGACGGTGATGTCGGCGAAGGCCGAAAATCCGAACTGGCCGGCACTGGTCACGAGTACGGTCGCCGGCCCGAGTTCGCTGCGCACCTTGGCGAAAGCATGCTCCACCCCGGCGCGATCGGTCACGTCGACGCCCACCCCGATCGCGCTAACGTCGTCGGCGCGCAGATCTTCGGTGACACGTTGCGCGGCGGCCTCGTTGAGGTCGAGGACCGCCACTTTCATGCCGCGCCTACCCAGTTCATGACAGGTCGCCTCGCCCATCCCGGAGGCGCCGCCAGTGACCACCGCAACCCTGCTCATGCGTAGACCACCCGCACCGCTCGGCTGGTCGGAAGCGACTGGCACGTCAACACCCAGCCTTCTTCGAGTTCCTCGTCTTCGAGCGCATCGTTATTGAGCATCCGCACGCTGCCTTCGGTCACGCGCGCCATACACGTACCGCAGGAGCCGATTTCACACGATGACGGCGCATTGAGGCCCGCCATCCGCGCGGTTTGCAGGACCGTGTCACCGGCCGTATAGGGCGTCGTCACCGTCTGCTTTCCGAGCTCGATCGTCACCTGCTCAGTGACCAGAGCGCCATTTGAAGACGGCTCGGCGGCACATTGCGTCGGAGAGGTCGAATCGTTCATCCCCGACAGAGTATCAACTACTTGTCATTGGTCTCAAGTACTAGATACCGGTGGCCTGGGGGCCCATACGCGCTCAGGGCATCTTGATCGCTGACACGTACATCTCGAGCATCGGCCGAAATAGATCGATGCCATCGAGATGGCTGTTGATGACGACTGAGTCACTGGTGGCGATGAGCACTTGCGCAAACGTCGACGGGGGAACCAGCAGCGCTCCGCCCATTCGTTCGACGCCTTCGACCGCGAAGTGCGCCAAAGCCTCGACCACTTCCGCTCGTTTGGCCGAAACACGCTCTCGGGCTTCGGGATTGCGCAGCAAGTAGAGCGCGAATTCGTGGCCCAGTGCCGCATGCGCCGCGCCGCGTTCGAGGCTGATCTGCCGCCATCTGTCCGCGACGTCGTCGAGCTCGCGGGCTCCGACCTCGCTGGCCGCCGAGAGGACCTCGGCGAAATTGTCGAAGTACCGGCGCCAGTGGCGATCGCTGACAGCCAGGAAAAGGTCTTCTTTGGTGGCGAAGTGCTTGTAGATGGCGCCTTTGGTGTAACCGGCCGCATGCGCGATGTCATCGAGTGACGCTGCGGTGAAACCTTTTTCGGCGAAGACTTCTTCGGCCGCGTCCAGCAGCAGCGATCGCGTGTGCTCCATGCGCCGTTCACGCGTCCACCGCTCCACCATGGTTAAATACTGCCATAAATCTGAGAATCCTCTTGGAGAGTCAGATACTATTGAGTATCTTTACCGCATCCGCGGAGTCCCGTCGAAGGAGAAGCGCCGTGAGCGAAGCGTCAACGACGACGCCGCCAGCTGTCGACAGCGAACGACAGCCGACGGACGTGACCGCGTCACACTCCACTTCCAAGCCCGTCCTGATCTGGGCAACGTTTGGTGGCGCACTGCTGCTCTTGCAGGTCTATGTGTGGGCGCGCTGGATCACGGGTCCGTACTTCACGCGAGTACCGGGTGGGGTGAGCGATCCACCGAGCTATATGAAAGTGCCACTGATCGCGAACGCGGCCATCCTGTGGGCGGCGTTGCCGGTGGCCATATGGTGGTTTTTTGTCAGACCGTGGCGGCGCGAGCGGCGAATCAGCCTTGACGGCTTGCTGGTGTTGTCGACGGGATTGATGTTCTTCCAAGACCCGCTGCTGAACTACCTCAACACGTGGTGCACGTATAACACTTGGCTGTTCAACCGGGGCTCCTGGTCGGCGATGATCCCTGGGGCGGTGTCGCCCGAGGCGCCGGGCCGGCAAGTCGCCGAGCCGTTGCTGACCAATGTTCCGGGCTATGCCTACGGTGTCGTGCTGATCACCATCGTGGGCTGCGCGGTGATGCGAAAGATCAAGGCGCGCTGGCCGAATATCAGCCCCGTGCGGTTGATCATCGCGACCTACGGATTCACCATCCTGCTGGACTTCCTGATGGAAGGATGTTTGCTGCTCCCTATCGGCTTCTACTCCTACCCCGGTGCGATTCGGGCCGTCTCGGTCAATGCCGGGCACTACTACCAGTGGCCCATCTACGAGGGTCTGATGTGGGGCGCCGTCCAGGCCGCGCTGTGCTGCCTGCGGTACTTCACCGACGATAAGGGCCAGACGGTGGTCGAGCGAGGACTCGATCGCCTCGGGGGAGGCTTCGCGCGCCAGCAATTCGTGCGCTTCCTCGCGCTTTTCGCGGGCGCCAGTACATGCTTCTTTTTCTTCTACAACGTGCCCGCGCAGTGGTTCGGCATGCACGCCGATCCGTGGCCTGTGGATGTACAGAAGCGTTCGTATTTGAACGGGGGTATCTGTGGTGACGGCAGCGATCAACCCTGCCCGAACCCGGTCCTTCCCATACCTACCAAGCACTCTGGCTACATCAACAACGAGGGTCGTCTCGTCCTACCGCCGGGTGCGCAGCTACCCGCCGTGGCGCCCTTCCAGCACGGACGCTGAATATCGGAGTACGTCAGCCGTCCACGTGGTCGCTGAAAAGCTCGTGGCCGGTGCCCTTTTCGACCACGCGACCGAGCAACTCTCGTAACGTCTGTTGTTCATCGGCGGTGAGTACTCCGAACACTTCCTGGTGCGCGTCGAGGGCGTCGCTGACCACGGTCTCGGCGACCTTGCGACCTTCCCCGGTGAGGTAGGCCTGCAGGATGCGCGCGTGCTGGGGGTCCTGCTTTCGTTCCACCAGCCCGCGGCGTTCCAGCGCGGTGAGCGCGAGCTGAACACCCTGCGGGCTGATCAGCAGACGGCGGGCCAGCTCCGCGCCGGACAGACCCGGTTCGTTGGCCAGCTGGCGCAGCACACCGATTTGGGCGGTGCTCACGCCATGAACTTTCATGGCGTCGTTGATGGTGGTCAGCGAATAGTAGAAGGCCTGTTTGAGCAGCCACAGAATGTTATCGGTGAGCTCCATACGTGACCCCTAGGCGGCGGGCGTTTTGTAGATCTGCCCATTCTTCATGACGAAGCGTACGTCCAGGGTGGCGGCAATGTCGGCGAAGGGATCTCCCGGCACAGCGATGATGTCGGCGAGGTAACCGGGCGCGACGCGGCCTAGCTCGCTGTCGGCGTCAATGAGCTCGGCCGCGACGACGGTGGCCGCTCGGATTGCTTGTGCCGGCGTCATTCCGCGTGCCACCAGGGCACCGAGTTCTTTCGCGTTCTGACCGTGCGGGATGGCCGGCGCGTCGGTGCCGCAGGCTATGCGCACACCGGCGTCAATAGCCTTGGGCAGCATGGTCTTTGCCCGTGGGAAGACCTCGAGCGCTTTCTTGCGTAGTTCCGGTGCGATGCGATCGATTGCCATCGCTTCGGTCAGATACGTGGTCGAGACCAGGAATGTCCCGTGGTCGGCCATCATCTGGATGGTGTCGTCACTGGCCAGGAAGCCGTGCTCGATGCAGTCAATTCCGGCGCGGATGCAGGCTTGAATAGCGCTGTCGCCGACGGCGTGCGCAGCGACCCGAACCCCGGCCCGGTGTGCCTCGTCGGCGATCGCAGCGAACTCGGCGTCGGAGTACTGCTGGGCGCCCGGCGCGGTGCTGTGCGACATGACTCCCCCGGACGCCGATACCTTGATCAGTTTGGCGCCGTGGCGAATCTGGTAACGCACGCAAGCGATCACATCCGGCACACCATTGGCGATGCCTTCGGCGACCGACAGCGGCATCACGCCGGGAGCGAGTCGCTGAAACACCGTGGGGTCCAAGTGCCCGCCGTAGGGAGTGACGGCGTGACCGGCGGGATAGATCCTCGGCCCGACGTGCCAGCCCTGATCGATGGCGCGCTGCAACGCGACGTCGAGCAGATAGCCGCCGGTCTTGACCATCAGCCCGAGATTGCGCACCGTGGTGAACCCGGCCTCCAGGGTGGTGCGCGCATTGACGGCTCCGCGCAGTGTGCGATACGCCGGGTCGTCTTGAACGCCGTGCATCGGCGACGGCAGGCCTTCCGGACCCCCCGGACCGCCGATGAGCAGATTGAGTTCCATGTCCATCAGCCCCGGCATCAGCGTCATGTCACCGAGGTCGAGGACGGTCGCCGAATCCGGCAGCGGTGCTTCGGGATTGACTGCGGCGATGCGCTCGTCCTCGACGACGATAACCGCCGGCGATCGGATCTCGCCCGCCTCGACGTCGGCCCACCGCGCGGCTCGCAGGACGGTCTGCTCGGTCACGGAACGGGCTCGGACACACAGTCCAGGGTCGAGGCGCCCGAATCGGGAACGCGAGGTTGCTTCCAGCACTCCACGGGAAACGACACCATGATCATCGAATACAGGAGATGCATAAGGTTCTGTACGTCGTCGGGTAAGTCATCGAGGGCGAACTTGTCGCAGAACGCCAGAGCCTCTTCGGCCCGCGGGGTGATGGCGTCATAAAACGCTTTCATCTCCACCATCGAGCTGCCCAGCCGCTTGGCATAGCGCTCGGGTTCGCTGGGCAGACACCACTCGGTGAAGCGTTCGAGGTCGGCGAATTCGGCGGGCAGCATTGTCGGCATCGCGGTCACACTCCTGCCGCCGACATGCGGCGGTAGTCCTCGATCCATGCCGCGGTCTCTTTGTGCAAGTGGCGCAGCAGAATTTCCTGGTCGTTGAGGAGGAACGTGTCGACAACCCGCGATTGAATCATCGCCTGGGTCGCTTCGAGTGTGTTGGCATCTTGCAACCCGTATTCCTTGAACGACACCGCCGCGAGTTCCTGGGCTACCCGCTCGCGCGGGGTGCGTGGCCCCGGGAAGTAGAGGGTGCCTTCAAAGACGTGGCTGTTGAACGACGTTGGCCAATAGTGGTAGGTCAGATACCAGCCTTGACTCCAGAACAGGATCACGAAGTTGGGGAACAACTGGAACGAATCCAGGCCCCACGGATCACATTTCGCCGGGTTGAGGCCTTCGGGCATCGGGCCGACATCGGGCTTGTCCCAGGGACCGAACAGCCCGCTTTGGCAGATATCTTCGATCGGCTTACGCATCTCGGCGGCCATCTCCCAGGGCCGCACCCCGGATGTGCTGACCAGGCGGTGTGGGCCATCGAGTCGGTAGTGCGGGGCCTCAAATCCAGCCTCTGCGGCGGCTTTTGAGTATGCGGTCGGTGACTGGTTCGCGTGCAGCACCGGCGCGTGATAGAACTCCTGGAACGCGTCCATGTACAGCTTCCAGTTCGCTTTGACCTCCGAGCGATACGCCCAGCGTGAGGTCATCTTGTCGAAGGGATAGCCCTCCAACGCGGTGACCATGGGCCCCAGGAAATCTCGCAGCGATTGCTCCGGCGTCTCGGCGAAGTTGACGAAGATGAAACCTGCCCAGATCTCACAGTGCACTGCGACGAGGCCGTAGCGACTCTTGTCGAGGTCGAAGAACTCGTTTTCCTGCTGGACGAAGGTGAGATTGCCATCCAGGTCATAGCGCCAGGCGTGGTACTTGCACGTGAACTGCCGGCACACACCGCGGGTTTCCTCCAGCGGCATGTCGTTCCACACTAGCTTGTTGCCGCGGTGGCGGCACACATTGTGAAACGCATTGATCTCGCCGGACCCGTTGCGCACCAGGATAATTGAGGTGTTGACAACTTTCAGTTCCCGTGTGATGTAGCTGCCTTTGCGCGGAAGCTGCTCCACGCGGCCCACATTGAGCCACGCGCGTTTGAAGATAGCGTCTCGCTCGAGCTCGTAGATCTCAGGGCTGATGGAGTCTTCGTAAGAGACGGGCCCAGTACCCAACTCCGGGTAGTGCTCCGTCCAACTGCCTTCCGCGGGCTTGGGGAATCGAGCCACAGCCGCTCCTCACAGTGCGATCTTGCGTGGCACCTGTGCACAGTCCGCCCGAAACCGCTACCTGCGCAGTGGCTTCACCGGACCCTGCGGCGCCCTCGGAGCCGACGGTATATCCTCGCCACATCAATAGCAAGTAGTTGATACTTGATCCGGAGGAGAACGCCATGCGAGTGGTTTCGCCCCACACTGAACAGACGATCGCCGAGATCGACGAGGCAACACCTGACGACGTCGGCGCGGCCGTCGCGGCGGCGCGCGCCGCGTACGACTGCGGCCCGTGGGGTCGGAGCGAGCCCGGAGAACGGATCGCCCTCGTGCGTCGGCTGGGCGACATCTACGATCGGCGCCGCGCCGAGATGGCGGCGACGATCACCGCAGAAATCGGCGCCCCTATCACCTTCGCCCAACGCGCCCAGGTCGGTTTGCCCGCGATGATGATCCGCGCGTTCTGCGACGTGGCCGAGAACCACCAGTGGCGACAAACGCGCCCGGGCTTTTTCGGCGCCGATGTGCACGTGCTCAAAGAGCCCGTCGGCGTGGTCGCGGCGATCGTGCCCTGGAACATGCCGCAATTCTTAATTGTCACCAAGCTCGTGCCGGCGTTATTGGCAGGCTGCACCGTCGTGCTCAAACCCGCCCCTGAAAGTCCCTTGAATGCAGTGCTTTTGAGTGAGATGCTCGCCGAATCGGGCCTACCTGACGGCGTGGTCAACATCGTGATCGGCGATCGCAACATCGGCGAAGCTCTTGTCAGGCACCCGGGAGTCGACAAAGTCTCGTTCACCGGCTCCACCGCGGCGGGCCGCGCCGTCGCCGGCGGCTGCGCGGCGAATCTCACCAAGGTCAGTCTCGAACTCGGCGGCAAGTCCGCGGCCCTCATTCTCGACGATGCGGCACCGGACAAGGTTGCCGCTGGAATCCGATCGGCCAGCCTGTCGAACAGTGGCCAGATCTGCAACGCGCTGACCCGCGTGCTGATCCCACAGACACGGCATGACGACTACGTCGAAGCACTCGCCGCCGAGATGTCCGCCCTGCTCGTCGGCGATCCCGAAGACGCCGAGACGCAGATGGGCCCGCTGGTGTCCCGCCGGCAACAGCAGCGCGTGCGCGACTACATCGAGATCGGGCGGCAGGAGGGGGCACAGCTCGTCGTTGGCGGCACTGAGATGCCCGACGGACTGGACAGAGGCTGGTACGTGCGGCCGACCTTATTCGCGAAAGCCGATAATTCCATGCGTATTTCGCGCGAGGAAATCTTCGGCCCGGTCATCACCGTCATTCCCTACCGTGACGAACACGACGCCATCGAGATCGCCAACGACTCCGACTACGGTCTGGCCGGGTCGGTGTGGACCGATGACACCGAACGCGCGCTTGCTATTTCGACTCGAATCCGCACCGGGACACTCGGCATCAACCAGGGCTACACCATGGATCCGTTCGCGCCCTTCGGGGGCGTCAAAGCCAGCGGCTACGGCCGCGAGCTCGGCCCCGAGGGACTCGACAGCTATCTGGACATCAAATCCATCGCGATCGCATCCGCACGCTGACGTTGTCCAGGCCCCAACCCTGACGAGGCCGCTGGCCAACTCTTGTGTTTAGCCAATACTCAGCGGGATCTCAGTTAATATCCAGCTGCCCGTGGGGGCCGACACGCTTAGGAGACGCCATGGACATCACCGCCAGCCCTTGGACCACCGCGGGATTCGCCGCGACGCTGGTTGCCGCGAGCGCGATCGCCGCGCCGGCGGTCGCTTCGTGGGCCGACCACCCCGACCTGCAGACTCATGCCGTCCGATTGGCTTCCGGTGACGTCTCCTGGGATCAGGTGCTGCAGACCGCACTGGCCAATTCGACCGACATCTCCGACCACTTCTCCCCCGCCCCGTTCCCGGACATCCAGCAGTTCACCGCCAACCTGCCCGCGTACTTGGACGGCAGCCGTAACTTCGAGACCGATCTGACGAGCGCATACAACGCGACCATCACACCTTTCGATCCCGCCAATCCCGAGCCGTACATCTACACCTCGGTCGATCCGACCCAGAGCGACATCGGCATCAGCGCCCTGGGCCTTCACCTCTTCAACATTCCCCTGCCGGGCAAAGACGGCCTGATCGACGATCTGACCAACGGTCTGAACTTCACCATTGGACTTTGTCCGCTGTGCACCCACGTCGACATCCCGCTGCTTCCGCTGCTGGTTGGCGATCAAGAGGCGGCCCAAATCACGCCCTACCTCGAATTCTCGGGATCCCCGCTGAGCGGCATCCTATGGGGCAGCTTCGGCACCACGCTGAGCCCGCTGCTGCAACTGCACGACGACTTCACCACGATCACAACTGATCTCGGCGGCGCAACCCCCGATTACACGGCCGCGTTCAACGAGTTGGCCGATATGCCGGCCAACGTCAGCAACGCCTTCCTCAACGGCTACGGCGACATCAACCTCGACACCCTTCTGACGGACCTCGGAAGCACCGCGCCGTCGGGAGTGGACGTCGGCGCTATCCAGCTGGATCTCGGTGGGTTGCTGAGCCCGGCGGGATCACTCATCAACGGCATCGGCATCAGCGACACATTCGGCGACTGCAGCATCGCTTGCGCGACGCTGGACGTTCCGTCCTCGGCGGTTGGGCCGATTGCGTCATTGTTCCTGCAGGATCAGGCAATCGCCGAGGCGATTGGCTGGGACGGCGTGGGCCAGCCGCTGGCCCACGTGTTCAGCGACCTGACGGCGCTGTTCAACTAGCTGCAGGCGGCGATCACCAGTTCGCGCACCCGCGCGGCGTCGGCCTGACCCTTGGTCGCCTTCATCACGGCGCCCACGATCGCGCCGGCGGCCTGCACCTTGCCGCCCCGAATCTTCTCGGCCACATCGGGATTGGCGGCCAGCGCCTCGTCGACGGCCGCCTGGATC
>Ga0207664_10003406_pt1 | contig 10594 bp, 10 predicted proteins | sample LARL83metaG_FD_184349 | JGI IMG/M metagenome (GOLD analysis project Ga0207664, IMG submission 184349) | Corn, switchgrass and miscanthus rhizosphere microbial communities from Kellogg Biological Station, Michigan, USA - LAR L8-3 metaG... | ecosystem: Host-associated > Plants > Roots >...
TTTGCGATGGGGTCGTCCAACGAAAACTCCGCCTATGGACCGGTGAGGAATCCGGTGGCGCTTGATCGCGTGCCGGGTGGATCCAGCGGCGGCTCTGCGGCGGCAATGGCCCAAGGAACCGCGGTACTGGCTTTAGGGTCGGACACCGGCGGATCGGTTCGTCAGCCGGCGTCGTTTTGCGGCGTGGTCGGTGTGACGCCGACTTACGGCCGGGTTTCGCGCTATGGCCTGGTTGCTTTCGCCAGCTCGCTCGATCATATCGGACAGTTCGGCCGCACAGTGCGCGATGCAGCGCTTTTGCTGCAATCGGTCGCGGGGCACGATGAGTGCGACTCGACATCCGCCTTTGCGCCGGTGCCCGACTACGTCGCGCAGCTGGACGGCAAGGTGAAGGGTAAGCGGATCGGTTTGCCGCGGGAATATTTCGAAGGCCTAGCCAGCGAGTCGGGCGATCTTATCGCTAAGGCTGTTGATCTGCTCAAGAAGCTGGGCTGTGAGGTTCGCGATATCAGCTTGCCAGCGACCAAGTATGCAGTACCTTGCTATTACATCATCTGCACCGCTGAAGCGAGTTCGAATCTGGCGCGGTACGACGGCGTCCGATACACTGTGCGCGTGGACGGGGAGACGTTGAGCGACATGTATCGCTCGACGCGCGGGGCGGGTTTCGGAGCGGAGTGCAAGCGGCGCATCATGCTCGGAACGTACGTGCTGAGCCACGGCTACTACGATGCGTATTATCTGAAAGCGCAGCGAGTGCGTGCGCTCATTGCGGAAGATTTTCGAAAGGCTTTCGCCGAGGTGGACGCGATTGTGGCACCGGTCTCGCCTTTCCCGGCATTTAAGATTGGAGAGAAGGTCGACGACCCGTTGCAGATGTATCTGTCCGACATTTACACGATCACAGGCGATCTGGCAGGCATTCCCTGCATGAGTGTGCCGTGCGGAAAGACGGCCGCGGGTTTGCCGGTCGGCATGCAGATCATGACACGACATTTCGACGAGGCGGGCATGTTCCGTCTCGCGGATGCACATGAAAAAGCCGGTGGCACGGCCGGCTAATCAATCAATACACTCAAGAGGAGGATTATGGCATTCACTGTTCCCCCGCTTCCGTACGCGTTTGACGCGTTGGAGCCTTACATCGACAAACAGACCATGGAGATTCATCACGACAAACACCATGGAGCCTATGTCACGAATTTAAACAAGGCGCTCGAATCGGCGCCGGACTTACAGAACAAGACGGTCGAGGAATTACTAGCCAACAATTGCGCCATCGTCCCGGAAAACATCCGGACTGCGGTGCGCAACAACGGAGGCGGCCACATCAACCACAGCATGTTCTGGCAGATCATGGCGCCCAAGGCCGGCGGCAATCCGTCGGGTAACGTCGCGCAAGCCATCAACAGCACTTTCGGGAGCTTCGATCAGTTCAAGGAAAAAATGAACGCAGCGGGTGTCGGCCGGTTCGGCTCGGGCTGGGCTTGGCTGGTGAAGAGCGGCGGCAAGGTCGAGATTATATCGACGGCGAATCAGGACAGTCCCGTGATGGAGGGCAAATTTCCGGTGATGGGCGTGGATGTATGGGAACACGCCTATTACTTGAAGTATCAAAACCGCCGGCCGGAATACCTCGGCGCGTGGTGGAACGTTGTAAACTGGCCGGAGATCGAGAAGCGGTTTAATTCGGCTAAGTGACGTTCGGTCGCGGCTTTTAATTTGTCGAACGAAGGAGGCGTATGTATTTCGAGCAGTTCTATCTCACCTGCTTGTCGCACGCCTCCTACATGCTGGGATCTGAAGGAGTGGCGGCGGTAGTCGATCCTCAGCGCGACGTTGAGATTTATCTTGAAGAGGCCGCGAAGAACGGCTTCTCTATCGACTATGTGATCGAAACCCACCTGCACGCCGATTTCGTATCGGGCCATCACGAACTGGCGGCACGCACCGGCGCGAAGATTTATCTAGGCGCGAAGGCAGGGGCGAAATTTCCGCATGTCCCTATTCACGACGGAGACCAGCTCACCTTCGGCAAATGTCATTTGAAGTTTCTGGAAACGCCCGGACACACGATCGAGAGCGTCTCGGTTGTAGTGACTGACCTGGAAAAACCTTCTTGCCCGCTGGCGGTACTCACGGGCGATACGCTGTTCATTGGCGATGTTGGCCGGCCGGATCTTTCCGGCGACATGACGCCGCAACAACTGGCAGGCATGCTTTATGACAGCCTGCATCGAAAACTGTTGAAGCTTCCGGACGAAGTTCTGGTGTTTCCCGCGCACGGCGCTGGATCGTTATGCGGCCGGCAGATGAGTTCGGAGAGAAGCTCCACGATCGGAAAAGAAAAGGCGACCAACTACGCGCTGCGTCCCAACAGCCGCACTGAGTTCGTGAAGCTATTGACCGCCGAACTTCCGGAGCGCCCGGGCTATTTCGCGCTGGATGTCGAGATCAATCGCTCGGGCGCTTCTCCGCTGCAGGAGATGCCGCTGTTGTCTGCGTTGCCGCCCCAAGAAGTCATGGCGCGACGGGATGCCGGCGCGATCATTCTCGATACTCGCTCAGCGTCGGACTTTGGCGCGGTGCACATCCCGGGATCGATTCAGGTCGGATTGGCGGGCCAATACGCGTCCTGGGCGGCGATCGTGCTGGGCCTGGACAAGGAGATTGTGCTGGTTGCCGAAGACCGGCAAAAGGTCGCTGAAGCGCGCATGCGGCTGACGCGGGTGGGCATCGAAAAGGTAACCGGGTTTCTTGAAGACGGGATCGCCGGATGGTCCCGCGCGGGATTGCCGGTGCAACAGACCTCGCAGGCGTCAGCGGAGCAACTTCACGATCTCATGTTGGAAGATCGGACCGGAGTCCAAGTACTGGACGTGCGGAGAGCGTCGGAATGGCAGGCCGGGCACGTGGAGCACGCGCGCCACAAACCTTTAGACAGCCTGACGTCTGCGCTTAGCGATCTGGACAAGTCGAAACCAGTTGCAGTGTACTGCAAGGGCGGATATCGGAGCGCTATCGCGGCCAGCCTACTGCAGCGTGCCGGGTTCGAGCAGGTGATGAATGTTACGGGCGGGTTCGATGCCTGGACTGCTTGTCATTTGCCCATCGCCACGAATGAACCGACTGTAGCTGCAACCTGACCTGCAAATGAATGCTGTCCTGGACCTTCGAGGGGTTTCGAAGCATTTTCCCACCCATGCCGCTGTCAAAGCCGTCTCGCTGAGCATCGAGAAAGGCGAGTTTTTTGCCCTGCTCGGCCCGTCGGGGTGCGGCAAGACAACAACGCTGAGGTTGATCGCAGGTTTCGAAGAACCGACCGAGGGCGAGATTCGCTTGAATGGCGCGAACATACATCACCTGAAACCTTACCAGCGGAACGTCAGCACGGTTTTTCAAAACTATGCGCTGTTTCCGCATCTCACCGTGCGCCAAAATGTCGAGTTCGGATTGCGGCGCAGGGCAGAGAATCACATTGATAAGCGGGTCCGCGAGGTGCTGGAGTTGGTACAACTGGCAGGCAAAGAAATCCGGTATCCTTCCGAGATTTCCGGCGGTGAACGCCAGAGGGTGGCTCTGGCTCGATCGCTCGTGCTCGCCCCCGACATTCTGCTGCTGGACGAGCCGCTGTCGGCGCTGGATCCAAATCTGCGCAAGCAAGTGCGGGCTGAGCTTAAGGAGTTGCAGCGACGCGTCGGGATCACGTTCCTGTTCGTGACACACGATCAAGAAGAAGCGCTCTCGATGGCGGATCGCCTGGGCGTCATGAGTGCGGGCGAGCTGCAGCAGGTGGGCACGCCGGAAGAAGTATACCTGCGTCCGAAGAGCAGATTCGTGGCGTCGTTCCTCGGTGCGATGAATTGGATCGGTGACATCGGCGTACGGCCGGAAGTCACGCGCATCGCGAGGGAGCGACAGAGGCAAGACGAGCGATCCAGGCCGGCGACGGTGGTGCGGTCGACCTTTTTGGGAAACTGCGTGCACGTCGAAGCGAACTTGGCCGATGGCCAGACCGTGGTGGCCGAAGTTTCGCGCGTCACGGAACCGTTCGCAGCAGGTGATGCCGTTTGGGTCTGGTGGGAATCTGGCGACGAGCTGAGATTCGAATGAATCGACTGCGCGCCTGGTTTCTAGCGCCATCGTGGGCCGTGATGTTGGCGCTGTTCTTGGCGCCGCTGGCGATCATCCTGGCCTATAGCTTTCTGACGCGGGGAACTTACGGCGGCATTTCCCTGCCCTGGACCACGGAGAGCTATCAGCGCCTGGCCGACCCGATTTATCTTACGATTCTGTGGCGATCATTTTGGATCGCCGGCGTGTCCACGGTCTTCTGTTTGATGCTTGGATTTCCTCTGGCCTTGTTCATTTCCCGATCGGGCAAGCGCAAGGATCTTTACCTCAGCCTGGTGATGCTGCCATTCTGGACCAGCTTCCTGGTGCGGACGTATGCCTGGATGTTTCTTCTGCGCGATACCGGGTTGATCAATACTTTGCTCGAAAAGCTAGGCCTGATTCACGGTCCGATGCCATTGCTTTACAATGATGGCGCGGTCATCCTGGGATTGGTATACGGCTATCTACCGTTCATGGTGCTGCCGCTTTATGCGACGCTCGAGCGGCTGGATCGCAACCTGCTGGAGGCGTCGGCGGATCTCGGTGCTCGCCCGTGGGCAACGCTCATGCACGTGATGGTTCCGTTGTGTGCATCCGGCATCCGTGCCGGCGCTATTTTGGTTTTCATTCCGTGCCTAGGTGCGTACCTGACCCCGGATCTACTGGGCGGCGGGAAATCGGTCATGATCGGGAACCTGATCCAGAACCAATTCACCACCGCGCGGGACTGGCCCTTCGGCTCGGCGGTCTCACTGGCTCTGATGGCGGTGGTGATGTTGCTGCTGGCTGCGTTGGTGCGCCGAAACGACGAGGGGCTGTTGTGAAACGTGGCGGTGTTGGGCTGTCGGTGTATGCTCTGGCGGCGTTCCTGTTTCTTCATTTGCCACTTCTGATATTGGCTGCGTTCAGTTTCAACGCATCTCGATTTACGGTTTGGCAAGGCTTCTCGCTGCGCTGGTACGCGGCCGCTCTGCAGGATTCCCAATTAATCGACGCCTCCTGGAACAGCCTGATCATCGCGGCCGTCGCGACAGTCGTGTCCACGATCATCGGAACCTTATGCGCATATGGACTGTGGAAACGGGGTGCGCCGGTGCTTACCGGTTCGCTGTACTTATCGCTGGTGACGCCTGAAATTGTGACGGGCATCTCGCTGCTCGCCTTTTATCAGTGGATCTTTCGTTTCCTGCGCGTGCAACTTGGGATGCACACAGTGATCTTGGCGCACATCTCGTTTTCGATCGCATATGTCGTCATCGTCGTCATGGCTCGATTGCGCACGGTGGATGCGCAGCTCGAGGAGGCCGCCCTCGATCTCGGCGCCAACGAGTGGCAGGCTTTTCGTTACGTGACGCTGCCAGTGATTCTTCCGGGAGTGATTGCCGCCGCGCTGCTCGCCTTCACGGTGTCGTTCGACGACTATGTCATCACCAGCCTGGTAGCCGGCGTGGACTCCGAGACGCTGCCGATGGTGATCTACGCAATTGCACGGCGCGGAGTCAATCCGGTGGTGAATGCGATTTCGGCGTTGATCGTGGTTGGTTTCGGCGGGCTGATCCTGATTTCGGAAAGATTGCGGACCAGGTGAGGCGAAGGCATTTCCTGATGGCCGCGGCAGGCCTGGCTGGATGCAGCCGTGATCGCAGACCCCGCTTGAATGTATTCAACTGGTCGGCATATATCGCGCCCGATACGGTCCCCAAGTTTGAAGCCGAATTCGGAATTCACGTGCGCTACGGGATCTATGAAAGCAATGAAGAGATGCTGGCGCGCGTGATGGGTGGGAATTCCGGCTGGGACATTGTGTTTCCGACAGATTATCTGGTAAAGCCGATGCTCGCGAATGGATTGCTGGCTCCGATTCAGCGGGAGCGGTTGCCAAATGTGGCCGAGCTCGAGGCAGGTTTCCAACAGCCGGAGTGGGACCCGGAGCTGAATTGGTCAGTGCCCTACATGGTGACAGCGGCCGGCATCGCGTACAACCGCAAGCTCAATCCGCCGCCGCGAGCGTGGGCCGATATGTGGGATGAACGGCTACGGAGCCGTATGACGATGCTGGACGATCCGTTCGATACGATCGGCGCCTGCCTTAAGAAGCTGGGGCTATCGGTGAATTCGAGCGACGCCGCGGAACTTGAGCGCGCATCTGTTGAGGCGATCCGGCAAAAGCCGCTGCTGCGAGCGTATTTGAATGCCGAGGTCCGAGATCAACTGGTGAGTGGCGATGTGATGGCGGCGCATATGTGGAACACAACGGCGCAGCAGGCTATGGATTCTTCGAACGATGTCGGCTTCGTGTATCCAAAGGAGGGCTACGCGGTTTATCCGGATTGTTCCGTGATACTGCGCGAGAGCAAGCGGCAGGAGTTGGCGCACCAGTTCATCAATTTTCTGCTGCGCCCGGATATCGCCGCCGCAAATGCGCTGGCTGCCCGGACGACCACGACCAACGCGGGGGCGCGGAAGATGTTGCCGCCGGCGTTTCGCGACAATCCGACGTTGTATCCGAATGCGGATGTGGTGGCACGCGGCGAATGGGCCCGGACGGTGGACCCGGGGGCGCAGCGGCTGCGCGATCGGCTTTGGACCGAGATCAAATCAGCATAAGAATTTGCTGTGCCACAATGTGGGTTGAGAATTCGACCCAAAGCGATCATCTTCGATTACGGGAATGTTCTGTGCCGGCCGCAAGCTTCGGCTGACGTCGCGGCCATGGCTGCGGTCCTGCGCTTGCAACGCGACCGGTTCGAAGAGATCTACTGGCGCCATCGCCTGGCATACGACGAGGGAAAACTCGACGCGGCGGAATACTGGAATTATTTCGGATTCGTTACGCCGGAGCGAATCGAACAACTTAACCGGCTCGACGGCGCCAGCTGGATGCAGGCCGACAAGGTCATGACGGAGTGGGCGGGCCAACTTCGGGTAGCGGGATTTCGGACGGCCCTGCTGTCGAACATGCCCTTCACGGTGCGCGATGCAGTGCTCGCCTCCGAATGGCTGCCGGAATTCGATCAACGGACGTTTTCCTGCGAGTTGCGTATTTCGAAACCATCGCCCGAGATCTACGAACATTGCCTGCGCGGTCTGGGGGTCGCGGCCAAGGATGCCCTCTTTCTGGACGACCGACTATCCAATGTTCAGGGCGCCGAAGCGGTTGGCATGTATGGCCTCCTTTTTACCTCCGCAAGCGACCTGGCAACTTTACTAGCCGACCGGTTCACTCTGCCTGTTCCAGGCATTGCTACCCTGAAAACAGGTGATGAAAAAGACTAGTAACGTAGAGGAACTGCAAGCGATCGCCAAGCAAATCCGCCGGGAAATCGTGGAGATGATCACGCATGCCAAGTCCGGCCATCCCGGAGGATCGCTCTCGGCGGTCGAGATCCTGGTCACGCTGTTTTTTGACGTGATGCGGCACGATCCGCAAAATCCGAAGTGGCCCGATCGCGACCGCTTCATTCTGTCGAAGGGCCATGCGGCGCCGGTGTTGTACAGCGTGATGGCCGAGTGCGGATATACGCCCAAGGATCAGCTGAACACTCTTAGGAAGCTCGGCTCGATCTATCAAGGCCACCCGGATGTGCGGTTCATTCCGGCGCTGGAAGCCTCCACCGGTTCATTGGGCGAAGGACTGTCGCTGGGGATTGGAATGGCGCTGGCGGCCAAGCTGGATGGACGTCCTTCGCGGAGCTACGTCGTCCTCGGCGACGGTGAAATCCAGGAAGGACAGATCTGGGAGGCGGCCATGTTCGGCGGCAATAAGAGCGTCGACAACCTGGTGGCGATCGTCGATTACAATCGCATTCAGCTCGACGGCTTCGTGGATGACATCATGCCGCTGGATCCGCTTCCTGAGAAATGGCGGGCTTACAAATGGCACACCATCGAGTTGGATGGACACAGCATCCCCGCACTGCAGGCGGCGTTTGCCGAAGCGGCGGCGGCCAAGGGAAAGCCGACCGCAATCATCGCCCACACGATAAAGGGCAAAGGCGTATCGTTCATGGAAAACAACCCGAAGTTCCACGGCACCGCGCCTACTCAGGAAGAGATGGAAAAAGCCTTGATGGAGCTGGTTTAGATGGAGACTAAAACCAAATTTGAGCTTAAGCTGGGCGTGGCCACGCGCGAGGCTTTCGGCCAGGCGCTAGTGGAGGCCGGCCGCAAAAATAAGGATGTCGTCGCGCTCGACGCAGATCTATCGAAGTCCACTTACACGCATTTTTTCGCGAAAGAGTTTCCGGAACGGTTCGTCGAATGCGGGATCGCTGAAGCCGATATGATCGCCATCGCCGCCGGCCTCGCCTCAAGTGGAAAGATTCCGTTCGCGGCTAGTTTTTCCTGTTTCGCGATGAACAAGGGCTTCGAGCAGCTGCGGGTTACCGTGGCGTTTCCTAACGTAAACGTGAAAGTGGTGGGCACACATAGCGGTATCTCGATCGGCGAGGACGGGCCGTCGCAGATGAGCATCGAGGATCTGGGCCTGGCGTGCTCGCTGCCCGGCTTCACAGTACTCTCGCCGGCCGATGAAGTGGCGATGAGGGCGCTGGTGCACGCCTCGGTTGCGCACGTTGGTCCAGTATTCATTCGCGCCGGCCGTCGCAAGGCGCCCATTGTCCACGCAGCCGGTCAGCAGTTCCCGATCGGCAAATCCATTCAGTTGACCGAGGGAAAAGATCTAACGATCATGGCACACGGGCTGCTGGTGGCCGAAGCCATTCGGGCGCAGGAGACTTTGGAGTCTGAGAACATTTCCGCTAGGGTGATAGACATGTACTCCATCAAACCACTGGACCGAAGCGCGATTGAGCGGGCGGCGGCGGACACGCGTGCAATCGTGGTGGCCGAAGAGCACTTGGTGGCGACGGGACTGGGCGTGCGCGTGGCGCAGGTAGTGGCCGAAACGCGGCCCTGCGCCATGGAATTTGTGGGCCTTCAGGACACCTACGCGGAATCGGGCAGTCCGGAAGAGTTGATGAAGAAATATGGGTTAGTGGCGGACAACATCGTGACGGCTGCCAGACGCGTTTTAGGCCGTAAATAGGCCCTTGGGCCCATCGGGAACGAACCGTGGACGGGCGCGGCCGGCTGGCCTGAAAAACAATTCTCTACTTTCTTGTTGCGTTACGGCGCAAAATCATGCATTATGAGCGATAAGCCTCGTATGAAAGGCAAAGGGGTGGCTCCCCCACAACCCGCGCTCGCCCAGATGTTGTTCGCGGCCATCAACGAACACGAAGCTGCACTGGGGCGGGTTTCGAGACTGTTACATGATGACGTGAGCCAGGTGTTGAGCGCCGTGGGCCTTCAGCTCGACGCCATGCGGATGGACTTCCGGGCGGAAGCGCCTGGAATTGAGGAGCGTGCTGCCGAGATTCAAAATATGCTCGAGCAGGTGATCGAACAACTGCGCGATATCAGCAACGAATTGAATCCATCAGTGGTGGAGCGGGCTGGATTGCAATTCGCGCTGGACCGTTTGGCCGGCAAGGTTCGCAAGAATTTTTCCGGGGCGCTACGATTGCACTTCGATTCAACCGCCCGCGTGCCCACCACCATCGCAAAGACTTTCTACAAGATCGCCGAGTGCGCCGTGGACAATGCATTGGCTCGCCCGAAATGCACCAGGATCGAGATTCAAGTGAAGCGGGCGCGCGGGGAATGCGTGCTGGAAGTGCACGATAATGGATATCTTGACGCGACCGATTCTATCGCGGTTTCGCTGGGGCAAATGCTGATGGACTATTACGCCACTAAGAGCGAGGTGTCTTTGAAGACCAAGGCAGCTCCGGATCAGGGCACTGTAATTCGAGCCAGCTATCCCTTGCACGACACACCATCCGGGAGTGCCAGTTAGCATATATGCCCTTCCAAGTCCTTCTCGTCGACGATCACAAAATCATGCGAGATGGAATTAAGGCCATTCTCCGGCACAGCGAAGAGTTCCAGGTGATCGGCGAGGCGGAAAGCGGAACCGAAGCGGTACAGATCTGCAGAAAAAAGCGCCCCGACATTATTCTGATGGACATCGGACTGCCCGGCCTGAACGGAATCGAAACCACTACCGAAATTCTTCGTCACAATCCCGAAGCTAAGATCATTGTGCTCTCGATGTACGACGATGAGCATTCCGTGGTGAGCGCGATTCGATCCGGCGCACGGGCCTTTGTTCTGAAGAAAGCCTCCGATGACGATCTGCTGGACGCTCTGCGTACTGTTGCCAAAGGCGGCTCCTATCTGAGCCCCCAGGTGTCCGACCGGCTGTTGCAGCGCATCCAGCGGGGCGACCTGGATTCCAAACCAACGGCGTCAGCCCTGAGCGATCTTTCCCCTCGTGAGTTGCAGGTACTGCGGCTGGTGGCGGAGGGCAAGACCAGTAAAGAGATCGCCGTCATGCTGGATCTCGGGCTTCAAACGGTGCGCAGTTATCGCAAGACCATGATGAAGAAGCTGGGCGTCAATAACGTTGCTGGAC
>Ga0207664_10003407_pt1 | contig 10592 bp, 6 predicted proteins | sample LARL83metaG_FD_184349 | JGI IMG/M metagenome (GOLD analysis project Ga0207664, IMG submission 184349) | Corn, switchgrass and miscanthus rhizosphere microbial communities from Kellogg Biological Station, Michigan, USA - LAR L8-3 metaG... | ecosystem: Host-associated > Plants > Roots >...
CGGTCGGCGAAGGTGATCGCGAACGCGTTCAGGGCGGGCTTCCACCGCATCGTCCACCTTGTCCTGCCCGTCCCGGTCGGGTCAAGGGACCGGGTCACCAGGTAGAGGCACTTGATCGCGGCCTGCTCGGTCGGGAAGTGCCCCCTGGCCCTGACCGCGCGCCGGTAACGGGCGTTCAGCGCCGAGCGCGTGCGCGAGCTGGCGACAGAGCCGAGCGTTCTCCTCGGCGAGTGCCTGGTTGCGTTGCAGGGCCAAGGCGAGCCTGGCACGCAGCGAGGCATCGGTCTCCCGCTAGCCTGCCGGGATGGCGCTGGCGGATTGGTAGCTGCGGGTGCCGCGCCCGGGTGGCTGTCCGGACCGGGTGGCTCAGCTGAGGGCGGTCTACTCTGAAGCGCATGGCGATGACAGAGCGGGATACAGGGCCAGTGGACGGCCTGTGGCTGGCGGATGCAATTGGGTTGCTGCGTGATGAGCTGCTGCAGGCGCAGGCTGCGGGCGCTGGATCCGATATTCAGCTGCCCATCGAGTCAATGACGGTGCAACTGAAGGTCACGGCCACCAAATCGAAGGACGGTAGGGCGGGCTTTAAGGTGCCGATCGTGGAGTTGGAGCTGGGTGGGGACGCGGGTCGGGAGCGCGGCTCGGAGCAGACGGTGACAGTCGTGTTCGGCGGGCCGGTGGATCGTGACGGGCGTCCGGTGAGGGTGGCGCAGGAGTCGGTGCGTCGGAAGGGCTGAACTCGGCCGAAGGGAGGGTGGTGGCGTTGCCGGTGGTGCCGCTGCGGGAGCGGGTGGTCGAGATCGAGGCCGCCCTCGGAACCGGGTCGGCTGGGCGGTACCGGTATGGGTCGGGATTCCGGCTGGGCGGGCGGCTGGTGCTGACCGCCGCGCATGTCGTGGCGGGGAATGCTGCGGCCCGGATTACCGTGCGGGGGCCGGACAAGGTGCCTCATCCGGCGCGAGTCGTTGACGGGCTGGCCGGGGATCCGGACACGATGGATCTAGCGCTGCTGGAGATATGCGACGAGGTCGCTGAGCTGCCGTCCCCGCCGGTGGCGGTGGTGGACCGGGACGCGCCGGTGCCGGCGCCGGTGGAGGGCTGTTGGGCGGTGGGGTATCCGTTGTTCCAGGAGATTGAGTCGGCTGCGGGGACGGTGCGGGAGACCGCGCAGGTGTGGGGGATGATCCTGCCGGCCGAGAATCTGGTGGGCGGGTTGTTGTCGCTGCAGGTGACCAGTGCCCCGCGGGCGCTGCCGCCAGCGCGAGAGGTGCTGGGTGAGTCGCAGTGGTCGGGGATGTCGGGGGCGGCGGTGCTGGCCGGCGAGCGGCTGATCGGCGTGGTCAGCGAACACGCGCCCCGGCGCGGCGAATCGACGATAACGGTGACCCCGCTGGCCAGGCTGGGCCGGCTGCCCGCCGGGGCAGCCGCATGGTGGTGGGCTCATCTGGCTGCTGACCCGAGCCGGCTGGTCATGCTCCCGGCCCGGCGCGAGCGGGCCGAGCCGGCGTACCGCGCGACGCTGCGGCAGCTACGTGCCCGCACCGGGGTGCTGCAGGGCCGCGACGAGGAGCTGGAGGTAATCGCGGCGTTCGCCGCCGGGCGTCCCAGCCCGCTGGCTCCTCCGGGAAGCCAGCACGTGTGGCTCGCCGCCGGGCCGTGGGCGGGCAAGACCGCCCTGCTGGCCGAGGCGGTGCACAGGCTGCCACCCGAGGTCGACTGCGTAGCCTATTTCTTGGCCCGGCCCACCGGCGATGCCGACCGGGAGAGGTTCCTGGCCGCCGTCGTGCCGCAGCTCGCCTGGCTGCTCGGCACGGACCCGCCACACGCGCCAGACGAACACATGCTCCGGCAGCTGTGGGAACAAGCCGCGCAGCGCGCCGCGGACGAGGGGCGGCACCTGCTGCTGATCGTTGACGGGCTTGATGAGGACCTACGTCCCGGCGGGTACAGCGTCGCCGCGTGGCTGCCCGGCCGGCTACCTGGCCTGCCAGCCCGGGTGCTGGTCGCCAGCCGCCTGCTCTCACGGCTGCCCGATGATGTCGACCCGGCCCACCCGCTGGCAGCGTTCGCGCCGGTCATGCGGTACACCCTGCCGGACAGCCCGCACGCCGACTGGCAGCGTGAGCTCGCCGAGCAGGAGATTACCCGGCTGCTACGCCGGGCCGACGACGACGTGGCTCTCGACGTGCTCGGCCTGCTCACCGCGGCGCACGGCGGCCCGCTGTCTGACGCCGACCTGGCCACGCTGACTGGCAGCCGACCCTGGAAAGTGCGCGCAGTCCTCGACGGCGAGGCGGGACGCACCCTGCAGCAGGTCGGACTTGCACACACACCGCGCTACACCTTCGCTCACGACACGCTGCTCGACCGCTGCCAGCATCACGACCTCGGTGACGCCGCCCATGCACGCCGCATCGAAGAGTGGGCGGGGACCTGGCGGGACCGCGGCTGGCCGACTTCCCGCGAAGACCAGGACGGGACCCCGCTGTACCTGTTCGACACGTATCCGCAGGCGCTATACGGTGATCCGCCGCGGCTGGCCGCACTAGCCGGTGACGCCGGCTGGGTCGCCGCCGCCATCCGGACCCTGGGTGTCGACGCGGTGCTAGCCGAACTGAAAACAGCCAGTACCGCTGCCCCCGGCGAACCGCGGCTGGCGGTCATGCACACCGTGGTGCGGGGCCAGGCCCACCACCTGCGCGGCCCGGAAGCGGCCAGCGACCCCGGATTCGTGCCGCGCCAGCTGTGCCTGCAGGCAACCGAACTCGGCGAAACCCTTCTCGCCGCCGATTGCCAGGCCCGGCAGCTTGCCTCCGACGACCCTGGCCCGGTGCTCCAGTGGACCACACGGCGGGCAAGCCCGGCCCTGGTCCTTGAGCTCGGCCACCACGAGTTCGCGGTGCTGGCGGTGGCGGTGCTGCCGGACGGGCGGGTGATCACAGCCGGCGACTCCGGCGAAGCCGGGCGGGTGCTGGTGTGGGATCCGGCGGCGCCGGGCACCGGCCCGGTCGAGCTCGGCCGCCATGAGGGCACGGTGGCGGCGGTGGCGGTGCTGCCGGACGGGCGGGTGGTTACCGGCGGCGACCCCGTCGGCGGCGGGCGGGTGCTGGTGTGGGATCCGGCGGCGCCGGGCACCGGCCCGGTCGAGCTCGGCCGCCATGAGGGCTCGGTGGCGGCGGTGGCGGTGCTACCGGACGGGCGGGTGGTTACCGGTGGCTACAGCGGGCGGGTGCGGCTGTGGGACCCGGGGGCGGTGGAGCGCAGCCCGGTCGAGCTCGCCCGTCACGAGGGCTCGGTGTGGGCGGTGGCGGTACTGCCGGACGGGCGGGTGGTCACCGGCGGCAGCGACCTCGGCGAGGACGTGCAGGTGCTGGTGTGGGATCCGGCGGCGCCGCGCACCGGCCCGGTCGAACTCGGCCGCCACGAGGTCGAGGTGTGGGCGGTGGCGGTGCTGCCGGACGGGCGGGTGGTCACCGGCGGCGGCGACTTCGGCGAGGACGGGCGGGTGCTGGTGTGGGATCCGGATGACCCAGAGGTCGGCCCGGTCGAGCTCGGCCGCCACAAGGGCGCAGTGGGGGCGGTGGCGGTACTGCCGGACGGGCGGGTGGTCACCGGCGCTCGCCGCTTCATGGGCGCCGGGCGGGTGCTGGTGTGGGATCCGGCGGCGCCGGACACCGGCCCGGTCGAGCTCGGCCGCGGCGAGGGTTCGGTGCGGGCGGTGGCGGTGCTGCCGGACGGGCGGGTGGTCACCGGCGTCGAGGGGGCCTTCGGGGAGGATGGGCGGGTGCTGGTGTGGGATCCGGCGGCGCCGGACACCGGCCCGGTCGAGCTCGGCCGCCACAAGGGCGCGGTGCGGGCGGTGGCGGTGCTGCCGGACGGGCGGGTGGTCAGCGGAGGGGGCGACGACCGGGTGTGGCTGTGGCATGTGCAGAGCAGCTCACGTGGCACTCTGCTCGCATGCTCCGCGTACGCGCTCGCTGCTTCCCTCTCCCCGACTGGAGCCCGCCTCTTCATCGGTCACGCAGCGGGCGGGATTTCATGCTGGGAGGTACACACAGTGACACAGAGAACGCCTTGAGCCCGGCAACCCAGGTCCGGCGACAGGCCGGGGAGTTTGCCGAGCTCAACGTGCAGATCGCGGAGCGGCGGCTGCGAAACCGCCACGGGCCTCGGTGCGCGCGAGGCGGTAATCCAGGAGGGCTTCACGCGTGAGCGAAGAGTCTAACCGCATGTTGCTTGAGTGGCTGGCGCGGGCGCGCCGCCCTAGGGGGACGCTGGCATGGTGGCGCGGGGCGCCCGATCCCGACCCGGAGGACCATAGCCGTCTGGCGCCGCGCATGCCCGGCGACTGAGGCAGTCGCGGCGCGGATGACAGCGGGGAGCCGGTGCCGGGCCAGCGCCTGCACCTGCTGGCGGTCATGGGCTGCGCGACATGCGGTGGCCAGCGGGCATCCAGCCGCCCTCGCCCCACCAGCCCACCGGCGCCCGTAGCCACTAGCCGGGAGGACACACGGGCTGGCCCCGCGAGCCTAGTTCTGCCGGCGCATAACCGGGCGCTCTGCACTCGCACCGCGCTATCACTGTCGCTAACCCCCGCCCGCGCAAAATCGGCGATCCGGCGTACGGAGCCGCTGCGCATTCGTTACGGACTGTAGTTTGCGCTGAGTACCGCTTGACGAGCGATATCCGCCGTTAGGTACGGCCGCAAGAACCGTGGCGGCCATCGCCTGAGGCGCGCAGAGCAGGTCGATCTGGCGTACCGCGGTCTCCTGCCGCCGGCCCCAGGTAACCGCTAAGTAGCCGAGTTGAGTGCGGCTGCTTCCGTTCCATTCGAGACTGGGCCGTTGAGACGCGTACACCATCCGTGCCCTGCCCGCTCAGCAGTTGGCTACGTGCGCCGCCCAACGGCCGCCCACCCGAATCACTTACCCCTCGGCCTGTGGCCGCGCCGGTCCCAGGTGCGTGCGTTCCCCGTCGTGGTCGAGGATGCACAGGATCTCAGCTGCGCCGTCGTGGGCGCCGAACGCGTGCGGCAGCATCGTCGAGAACTCCGCCGCCTCGCCGGCCTGAACCAGGATCGTCCGCTCACCGAGCCTCAGCACTACGATGCCGGACAGCACGGTGAACCAGTCCCGGCCCGGGTGCACCCGCAGCTCGGCAGGGACCGGCCGGGTCACCCGCAGCTTGGCGACCGTCACGCCGTGCGGTGCACCTGCTCGCGACAGCAGCCAGGTGGTGATGCCGCGCGCCTCGTCGCGGTGCGGCCGGATCACCACGTCGTCGTCGTTGTCCGACTCCACCAGCTGATCGAGCGTGGTGCCGAGTGCCCGGGCGATCGCTGTCAGCTGGTCGAGGGCGATCCGCCGATGGCCGGTCTCGATCCGGCTCAGGGTGGACGGACTCAGATAACTGCGGGCTGCCAACTCGTCCAGCGACCAGCCACGCGCCACCCGCAGCCCCCGGATCCGCTCTCGGACGAGTGCGTCCAGCTCATCGCCTTGCTTCATACGCAAGATGCTATACCTTAGGCGCAAGGCATCGGTACCGTCGACGCATGGCACATTCTCATCTGGCCGAAATGCTCGACCTCGACGCCGACGTTCTGCACGAGTACCACCGCGACGTGATCACCTGGGTCGGCTCGCTGACCCCCGCCCGGCCGCACATCATCGACTTGGGCGCGGGCACCGGTACCGGTGCCCTTGCGCTGGCCCGGCAGCTGGCGGACGCCGAGGTGGTCGCGGTAGACGTCTCCGAGCAGATGCTCGAGCACCTGCGGCGCAAGGCTCGCGCGCTTGGCGTCGCAGACCGGATCCGCACCGTCCAGGCCGACCTGGACCAGCCGTGGCCGCCCCTCGGACCCGCTGACCTGGTGTGGGCGTCCGCCTCGCTGCACCACATGGCCGACCCCGGCCGCGCCCTGACCCAGGCACTCGCGACGCTCCGCCCCGGCGGGGTGCTCGTGGTCACCGAGCCGGACTCGTTCCCGCACTTCCTCCCAGACGAAGCCGGTGCCGCTCTGGAGGAGCGCTGCCATGCCGCTCTGGCCGAGGTCCGGGCCGAGGCGGGAATGCACATGGGTGAGCAATGGCGGGTCCACCTTGCCGAGGCCGGCTTCACCGTCGAAGCGGAGCGCCACTTCGACATCGTCCTGCAACCACCGCTGCCCGCCGCGACCGGCCGCTATGCCCAGGTCTCCCTGCAGCGCATGCGGCACGGTCTCGACGGCCGCCTCAGCACCAACGACTTCGCGGCCCTCGACGCGCTCACGGCAGGCGTCCTCGGCCGCGACGACCTCACGGTGCGGGCCACCCGGACGGTCTGGCTGGCCCGGCGCCCCATGGAGAGCTAAGGCACCAGTAACATTCGGCGATCGTTGCGAAACGGCCCTGGACGAGTACGGGCACCGTACGACGATCGACGTTCGTGAGGACAAACGAAAGATCACGCAATGGCCGTAGGCCAAGGAGCAGAACCTGCTGACCGCACGAGCCCTTCTGCGGCACACTGCCATGCCGCGATGAGGGTTGTCCGTCCAGTGACCTGCGCGCGCAGAACGGGACAATCCGTGCGCGGACACGCGCACTGCCGACACAGTTGCGACACCGCTCGTATTCGGCGATCTCGCCGCTTGCGATCCAGAGTCTCTTTCACGCTGCGTTACGATCGCTGGTCGCTGCTCTCGCGCGGGATCCGCCGTTACGTGCGGCTCATTGACGTACGACGGCGTTGTTCGGACAGTCCCAGACTTGGGTTATCTGTGCGCTGTGCGGCATGCGGCGGATGCTGGCTGGGTCCGGGGCAGACGGTGGCCGCCAGATCAGGTCACCATGGATGCGGGAATGGTGATCGGACGCCTGCTCGTGTAGGCGTAACGAACCGGGGTTATCCAGCGTTCTTCAGGCCGGGGTCCTCGGCCCGTTCCGGGATATCCCGGTCGGCTCCCCGCTGCCGGGGCTCCCCTACCGATACGGATGGAGGATCCCATTGTTCCGCCTTCAGCTACGCCTAGCGGCACGCCCCGTTGCTGCCCTCGCCGTATGCGCGGCAGCCTTTGCGGGTGCTCCGGCAGGTTCCGCGGCGCTAGCCGCCGCGAGCAGCCTGCCGGTGCCGGTGCCGGCCGTTTCCGACTACCAGCTCCTATCGTCCAGCACGACGCCGCCGACGGCGGCGGACTGCTACGCGATCGGCCGCCGGTGCTTTACCGCGGCCGCGATGGAGGCCTCTTATAATCTGCCGTCGCTGTATGCGGCGGGAGATGAGGGCCAGGGTATGACGATCGCCATCATCGACTCGTTCGGCAATCCCAACATGGCCTCGGACCTGGCTAACTTCAACACCCAGATGGGCCTGCCGCACATGTGCGGCGAGCCCGGAGCAGCCTGCGGCGCCGGGATCCCGACGTTCCAGCACGTGTACTGGAACGGAAAGACCCAGGTGAAGTCGCCGCCGCCGGGCAGCAACGGCACCGGCCTGCAGAACCGCGACGCCTGGACCCTGGAGACCGCCCTGGACGTCGAATGGGCACACGCCATGGCCCCGCTGGCGAACATCCTCAACGTGACCACCAATCCGGCCGAGACGCAGGGCGTGCAGGGCTTCCCGACGATGATGAACGCCGAGCAGTTCATCGTGGACAACCACCAGGCCACGGTCATCACGCAGAGCTTCGGGGCGGTCGAGGAAGGCTTCGGCAGCACGCCGTCGCTGCTGAACCTGCGGCACGCGTTCATCTCCGCCGCCGCGAACGGCGTCACCGTGCTGGCCAGCTCGGGTGACGGCGGCACGGCCAACTCGCAGAAGACGCCGGTAAAGAACCCGACCACGCTGCCGTACCCGACCGTCAACTGGCCGGCCTCCGACCCGCTGGTGACCGGCGTCGGCGGCACCTACCTGTGCACCAGCGCGGTGACCGGTACGAGCGTCGACAACGTCAACCCGCCGGCCAATTGCCAGGTCACCCCCGCGGTGCGGGAGATCGGCTGGATCGACTCGGGCGGCGGCTTCAGCCACGTCTTCGCCAAGCCCGCCTACCAGGACACCCTGCCGGCCGGATCCACCGCGATCGGCGACATGCGCGGCGTCCCCGACGTCGCGTTCCAGGCCAGCTCCCGTACCGGCCCGCTGGTCTACGACACCGGCGCCAGCGCCGGCGGATGGTTCATCGTCGGCGGGACCTCCTGCTCGTCCCCGCAGTTCGCGGGGCTGGTCGCGATCGCCGACCAGATCGCCGGCCACGGCCTGGGCCAGATCAATCCGACGCTGTACCAGCTGGCCTCCGGCCCGGACTACGGCACGTACTTCTACGACGTGACCACCGGTAACAACCAGGCCGACCCCAGCATCACGGGCTACCCGGCGACCACGGGCTGGGACCCGGTGACCGGTCTCGGCACACCCAACGCGGCAACCCTGGTACCCGCACTGGCCGCAGGATAGCCCCCGCAACCCGCGAATAGCAGTCTCGCTCCGGCCGGGGAGCCGCTGTGGCGGCTCCCCGGCCGGACCATGCCGGGCCGCGAGCGCCGCAGATCTCGCCCAGGCCCCAACCCAATCACCGAGCATGCAGCTATCAAATGCGCGCTGAAGCCGTTCACGGATGAGCCGCAGGGCCCGGGCTTCACGCAGCCTGGCCGCTCATTGCCCCCCCGGCAACGGCTGCACCGGCGACACGACAGTTTGTCGTGCCCCGTGGCGCTGCTCACAGGGTAATCACGCTCAGCCCCCGGGACGACACGGAAGCTTCGCAGCCCCCAGACCTCACCGCACCCGTTCGTCTTTCGACGGCACCGAGATGGCTGTGCCACTTCCCCGGCGAATCAGGGCACTGCGTGCACGGTTGCAGAACGAGTGTCACGCCACGCCCCCGCAGAATCCGGAACAGGCAGCGTCCGCGGGGACGAAACGCCGGGCAGACCTCGCAGTGGCTGTGACAGGCCGCCGCGCACAACGCGGCTTGTAGCGGCGACTTCCGCAAAGCTCCGGCAAGGCCGCCCTGAACTGGATGTTATGCGCGAGCTCGGCCGCGCAAGCGCCAGGGCCGTACACACGAAATATTCGGCGATCAGGTACTGGGCGATCGAGCGTTCGGCTCACGCTCGGCGGTTACCGCCGGTCCGCGGCCAGCGCGCGAGTATCGGCTTTACCTAAGCCGCCGCGCTCGGCCGGATCAGCTGGAGTACCAGGGCCAGCGCGGGCCAGGCGGCGTGGCCGCGGCGGGTGACGGCGTAGGACCGCAGGATCACCTCCGGCTGGCTTAGCCGCCGCAGCGCCACCCCGCGGGCGGCGGGCCGCGCCGGGAGCATGCCCACCCCCATGCCCGCCCGGATCATGTCCCGCACCAGGTCCAGGCTGTCCGCCCGGTGCGCGATGCGCGGCTCGAACCCGGCCAGGGACGCAATCACGCGGATCACCTCCTCGTCGGCCGTGTTACGCGAGTTGACGATCCAGTCGTCCGCCCGGTATCGGCCGAACACCTCGGCCGCGGTGCCGGCTGGCCCGCCCGGAGGTGACGGCGTGCCCAGGCCCCACCGGGTCCGGCCCAGGGGCTCCTGGCGCAGCTCGCGGCGGGTCCTGGCCGGGGCCAGGTTGTAGTCGTAGGTCAGCGCGAGGTCCACCTCGTCGGCGGTGAGCAGGGCCAGCGCTTCGGCGGGCTCGCGCTCGTGGATGTGCAGCCGGACCCGGGGGTGCGCCGCGGCCAGTATCCGGGCGGTGGGCAGCAGCACCTGGCGCACCGCGGAGGCGAACGCCGCCACCCGTACCGTGCCGGCCGGCGCCGCCGACGGGTCCAGGTCGCGGCGGGCGGTCTCGATCGCGGCCAGGATGGTGACGGCGTGGCCGGCCAGCCGCCGACCGGCCGGGGTCAGCCGCACCCGGCGCCCGTCCGGCTCGGTCAGCCGGGTGCCGACCTCCCGGGCCAGGGCCGCGATTTGCTGGGACACGGTGGACGTGGTGACCTGCATCGCCTCGCCGACCTCCCGCATCGAGCCAAGGCGGTCTAGTTCGGCGAGCAATTCCAGGCGGCGCGGGTCCACCCTACGATCATTCATGATAACTGAACGGTATGTCCATGAATCTCACGTGGACATGGACAATCCCGTTCGTATCTACTGGGTTCCATGAACGCGACCACGACGCCGGCCCGGGCGGCCCGGGACGGCACCTTGATGGCGGTGGGTTCGATGACCCTCGTCCAGCTCGGGCTGGCCCTGTCCGTCCCGCTGTTCGGCCAGGTCGGCCCCCTAGGAGCGGTCTGGCTGCGGCTGGCCTGGGCCGGCGTCATCCTGGTGCTCCTGGTCCGGCCCCGCCCGTGGCGGTTCCGCCGCCCGATCCTGCTCGCCGCCGTCGCCCTCGGCGTGGTCACCGCCGGGGTGACAATGCTGTTCATGGCGGCGATCGCCCGGCTGCCGCTCGGGGTGGCCAGTGCGCTGGAGTTCCTCGGCCCGCTTGGCGTGGCCGTGGCCCGGGGCCGGGGCGGCCAGCGGCTGCTGTGGCCGGGCCTGGCCGCGGCCGGCGTGATCGTGCTGACCCACCCGTGGCAGGGGGGCGCCGACCTGCCCGGCGTCGCCTGCGCGCTCGGCGCGGCTGCCTGC
>Ga0207664_10003408_pt1 | contig 10591 bp, 11 predicted proteins | sample LARL83metaG_FD_184349 | JGI IMG/M metagenome (GOLD analysis project Ga0207664, IMG submission 184349) | Corn, switchgrass and miscanthus rhizosphere microbial communities from Kellogg Biological Station, Michigan, USA - LAR L8-3 metaG... | ecosystem: Host-associated > Plants > Roots >...
GGTGAAAGTCCCGGTGGCGTTGGTGACCACGGTGATCCAGTCGCCGCTGCCGAACTGGATCGGGTACGGGTCGCTGTAGACGTGCATGTCGGGGAAGATGCGGAGAAACTGCTGCATCGCCGCGGCGTGCGCTTCCCTGCCGTAAACCGGCTCGGCGAGGCCGGTGATGTAGGCGATCGTGTCCGGGTGGTGGACCTGGTCCACCGCGGCGAAGTCGCGGGCGTTGAACGCGTCGTCGCCCTTCTTCATGAGCGCGAGCAGGCGGGCGGTCCGGCTGGTGCCTTCGGTCGTGGTTGTCATGATGGCTCCTTCTTGCTGGTCGGCGGCATAGGGGCGCTGCGGGTGCGGTCGTGACATCGTCACAACTTTGAGTTTGCACTAAGTTTTGAGTAGAGTCAAGATTTGCTATGCTGGATACATGACCGACCTCGGCCTGCGCGAACGCAAGAAGGCCCGCACGCGCCAGGTCATCGCCGACGCGGCCGCGCGGCTGTTCGCCGAGCGCGGGTATGAGCAGGTCGCGGTCAGCGATGTGGCGCGCGAGGCCGAGGTCTCCGAGCAGACCGTCTACAACTACTTCCAGACCAAGGAACAGCTGGTCACCGACCGCGATCAGCAGGTCCAGGATGAGCTGAGCCGGCTGATCCGCACCCGGGCACCCGGGACCACCCCGGCCGCAGCCATCCGCGAGTTCGTGCTCGACACCGTGGAGGGGATCCGCCGCATCCCCGCCGGGCAGTGGCGCGGCGAGCTCGGCTTCCTGGCCGCGATCAGCCCGACCGTCCGCCGGCTCTCGCTGGAGATGTCAGACCGCCAGGCCAGCGCCCTCGCCACCGCGATCGCCGAGACGGAGCCGATCGCGCCCGAGATCGCAAAGCTGCGGGGAATAGCGCTCGCCAGCGTCTTCCAGATCATCATTACCGAAGCCGGACGCCGCACCCGCGAGGGCCAAAGCCAGGACCAGATCGCCGGCGAGCTGCGGCCAGCCATCGAAGCGGTCCTCGACGACCTCGACCGCTGGCTCACGCCTGCGACGAAGTGAGGGCGCGCCAGGCATTCCAGGTAAGCACGACTAACCTGCCGCTACGTCCGGCGGGGTCATGCCCGGGGGAGGGACGGCAGTCCGGTAGTCGGCAGGCGTGGCAACCCCGTTGGCGTGCGACCGGGTCGTTCGGGCCCGGCCTTCCGGCCCGAACGGGTGCCCGTTGTGTCGGGCGCTGTGACCGGACCTTCAGTAAATGTGCAGCAAACGTGCAGCTGCGGTGCTGAACGCGGGCCCGGTGCGGGCCGTGTCCATGGTGTAGTCACGGCGGCCGCCGGTCCCATACATCGCAAGCCACAAGGACAAGCCATGTCATTCACTCTCATCCGATCGGCGGCCGGGTTCGCGCTGCTCGCGGCCGTGGCCGCCGGCTGCGGCACCGCGGTGGCAGCGCACTCGCAGGCGGCGAAGCCGCCCGCGGCGGTGCACCATCACCCGGCGCCGCTGACGCACGAGCCCAGCACGCCTGCCAGCACGCACCGTCATGTCAAGGGTGCGCCTGCGCACCCGGCGGCCGGCACGCCTGCCGCGCCGCCGGCCAGCCCCCCTGCCGCGCCGCCGGTCAGCCCGCCTGCCCACACCGCCAATCCGATCCCGCAGGGCAACGGCGGCGACCAGGATGCCGACAACAACGGCGGGCCGAGCGATGGCGACGGCAACATCTAGCCGCCGGCCGCCGCGCGGCGGAGCAGCGGCCCAGTCCCGCCCGCGGGCGGGGCTGGCCGCCCGGCGCAGTGACGGACGTGGCGCATGACCGCGCGGACAGCGCTGCGTGGCGCGCGGTCGCTGGTCGTGATCGCCGCTGCGGCCACCGTTGCCATCGCCGTGGTGATCGTTGCGTTCGCGCTGCCCGAACACTCGCCCGGGCCGGCGTTTCCCAGGCTGACAGCCGCCGCGGCGCCGGCCGGGTGGCCGCACGTGACCCTGCCGGACGGCACGGCCGTGCTGTCTTATCCGCCGTCGCTGCGGCCGATCCGCGGTGACAAGGTCGCGGTGTCCGTCGCGCGGGTCAGCCCGGCCGGCGCGTTCCAGCTTTACCTGAACGCCACGCCCCGGGAAGGCCCCGAGCGGCTGCAGCACTGGGCCGCCTTCCGGCTGAGGCTGCTGCGATCTGATGACGCTGCGTCGGCTCAGGAGGTTGCCGCCGCAGAAGGCATCAGGTTCCGCGGCGGCACCGGGTCGTGCGTCATCGACCGGTACGTCACCAGGATCGGCGCGCACCACTTCGAGGAGCTCGCCTGCCTGGTGCAGGGACGAACCAGCGCCAGCGTCGTGGTCGCGGCCGCGCCGTCCGCCCAGTGGGACCGGGCCCGCCCGGTGCTGCTGCGGGCGGTGGCCGCCTACGCCGTCCGTTGAGCTCAGCCCGCGCATCCAAACGCCCGCACCACCGACCCGGCGCCGCCTCCCCTCGCGGAGAGCACGCGGCGCCGCGAAAGGATCCGACATGACCGAACTCACCGTACTGCGATTGCGCCGGCTCGCCTCGCCGCGCAGCCCCGGCCCTGGCCTGAGCCCCGGCCGCACCGCCATCGCGCTGCTGCTGCGCGCGGGCTGCGCCGCGCTGCTGGCCTGGATCGGGTACATCCATCTGCACCTGTGGCTGGAGGGATACCGGCAGATTCCGACCGACGGGCCGCTGTTCCTGGTCGACGCCATAGCAGCCTTCGTCCTCGCTGCCGTGCTGCTGGCGTTCTCACGGCCGCTGGCCGGGCTGCTCGCGGCCGGCTACACCGCCGGCACGCTCGGCGCCCTGGTCATCAGCCTAACCGTGGGCCTGTTCGGCTTCCGTGAGTCGATCAGCGCGTCCTACGTCGTCGAGTCGATCATCATCGAGGCGATCACGGTGCTCGCCCTGATGACCTGGACGGTCCTGGTCGCACGCCGCATCCAGCCGCCAGCCCGCCAGTCCCCGGCAGCGGCTCAGCCAAGCCACCCCGACCGCCATTCGCGAGCAGTCCGCTGAGCGGCTCTCCTCGCCGGGCATCGTTGGCTCGGCTCTGTTGCCGGCCCGGCCGGTGCGGTTCGCGAGTCAGGGCTACTATCACCGGCAGGGCGACACGGGGGCAGGCGAGGTAACGAGCGCTTGCCGGGCAGGCAGCGCCTCACATTCGCCGGGGGATCGACAGGCCAACCGGCTCGAGGAGGGCAAGAATGACCGCACCATTGCAGTTGATTGCGCTGACCTTCCGCCTCGGCGCTGATGCTGAGAGCCGTCTGCTGGCGGAGGTTGACCGGATCGAGGGCCGCGGTGCGCTGCGTGTGTTGGACGTGGTCTTCCTGGCTAAGGGACAAGACGGCACGGTGGAGGGGCTGGAGGTCGGCGATAGCGAGGACTTCGGCTCGCTGCTGGCCGGTATCGCGCCTTCGGGGTCACCGGGCGCAGGCCGCTCTGCGGCCGGCAATGGGGCGGCCAGCGAGCCGGCAGGCTCTGGCATGGCTGGTATGCAGGCCTTGGCGGACTCCGTTGACCCGGGAACCGCGGTTGCCTTCTTGCTGGTCGAGCATCTGTGGGCTGGGCCGCTTGTCGATGCCGTCTCTGCCGCGGGCGGTGCGCTGGTCAGTGACGACTTCCTGGCCGGGGAGGCCAGCCTGGCCATCGCAGCCGAGGTCGCCGCGGTGGAGGAGGCCTCCGTGGTGATCGCCGGAGCGCAGGCGGCCGAGGCGGCCGCGGTGCTGCGCGCCGTTGCGGCCAGCGCCGAGGCCGCCGAGGCAGAAGCCGCCTCGGAACAGGTTCAGGAAGCAGCCGCTGCGGCCGCGGTCAGCGCTCTGATCGCTGCCGGGCTGGTCGAGGAGGCGGCCGCGCATGAGGCGGTCACCGCACTGACCGTGGCCGGTTTGATCACGGACGCGACGGACCGGGCCGCCGGCGAGGCCGTCGCCGAGGACCTTGCGCTGATAAGCGCAGCCGATGAGGTGGCCGCCGAGGCTGCGGAGGAAGCCGAGGCTAAGATGCAGGCCGCGTCGATCACCCGGTCGGAAGCCCAGATTCTGCGTTACCTCCCGCAGCCGGTGCCCTTCTCGGTCATCGCCGATAAGTTGGGCATCTCCCGGTCCGCGGCGAAGGAACGAGCCGAGCGCTTGTACCAGCGGCTCGGGGTGCACAGCCGGGACGAGGCGGTCAACCGGGCACGCACGCTCGGTCTGCTGCGCCGGTAACGACGCGCCGTAGGCAGTGGACCGCAGCCAAGGCGACACAGGCGCGCGAAGAGCGGGATGAGCGAACGCCATTACGCGGCCGGCGGCGGGTTTTCCGTCAGATTGATCCAATAGCGGCACTCACCGTCGAGGGTGTTTTCCAGGGTCCCGCTGTTGGCTTCGATGACTCCTCTGGATGCCGTGTCACCGGAACGCCCGGTTATGCCCCTCAGCAAGGACCTGCTGTACGTAACCGCCGAAGTCCGCCGCCACCTCCTCCACCGGGAAGTCCGGCAGCCAGCCCTCGTCACGAAAGCCGCGTGCCGGACTGATCATCACTGCGGTGGTGGCACTGTTCACGCTGTACTACAGCAGGACCGCGATCCGAACGCTGGCCGACCCGCGTCTCGGCTCGTCCCTCAGTAGCACCAGCGGCACCTCGCTCACATTGTGACTACGGCACTCGGGGTGGATCATCGAGATAGCCTCCTACGACGTCTCCGCGCGTGTCGCCTCGCCTTCACGTCATCCCCGGGACCACCGGGCGGGCGGTCACACGCGCCGGAAGATGCTGACGCGATGTCGGATCGGGCCGCCGCCGTTCGTGGACAAGGCAGAGGGTGCACGCAGGAGGCGCCCCGGTAAGGGAGGGAACATGACCGAGTACCTCATCGCCTTCAACGATGAGTGGGTGCCCGACCACACGGTGGAGCAGCTGCGCGAGAAATCCAGGGCTGTCAGGGCGCTGGTGGCAGAGATGAAGGCTGCCGGGGTCTTGATCTTCACCGGCGGCCTGGACGATGCTGCCCCGGTGTTCAGTGTCGATGCGTCGAGTGGCACGCCGCTATTCACCGACGGTCCGTTCATCGATTCCAAGGAGCACCTCGGCGGCTTCGCCGTGGTGGATGTGGCCGACGAGGAGGCAGCGCGGATGTGGGCCGGAAAGATCGCGGTGGCCTGCGGTTGGCCGCAGGAGGTGCGACGCTTCCGGGTCCCCATGCAACTTCCGGAGACTTCTTAACGGAATCGGCGAGCGTTCCTGCGGCGAGGCTCTATTACGCGTTCTGGCAGATACCGCGGGCAGTACCTCGCGAAGGATCCCTTCGGGTACCGCTGCCACGCCGACACCGGCCGCACCGATCAATAATCCTAGTAAATGCTAAAATTATTGATAGTGCGGGCAGCCCCGGCAAGAACACACAGGATAGGTGGCGGCCAGCCGTGACCCTGTCGCTGGGTTCCAGCTTCATCATCGCGATTGCCGCGACCGCCGTGCTGGCGATATTCCTCGGCATCGTGGTGATCTCCAGTGTGATCTCCGACCGGCCATCCCGTCCCACGCACCCAGAACCACCCCTCAGCAAGACAGCAGTGTCCGGCACCAGACACGAGGGAGATTCGCACAGCATGGCACCGCGCCGGGACCAGGCGGCCCGGCCGGCGCCCGGGGCGGACCCACCGGACCGCCGGTTATGCCACCCGGCCCGACGGTTAAACAGTGCCAGGTCGTGGCCGGTAGCCCGGAGCGGGTTTCATCGGTTAGCCCGCATGCGAGTGTGCCTCGGCCATGTGCTTCAGGCAGACCCGGTCCTGCTTCCCGGTGGCTGTGAGCGGCATTTCATCGAGGACGACGATTTCCTCGGGCGCCTTGTAGCCCACCCTCGCGCGCGCGAACTGGATCAGTTCCTGGCTGGCCGGACGCTTGCTTCCCTCAGTGAGGGTGATGTAGGCGCGGACGCTCTCACCGTGGACAAGGTCGTGGATCCCGATCACCCCGGCGCTCGCGACGCCCGGGTGCTCGAGCAGCGCGCCCTCGACTTCCTGCGGGCAGATGTTCGAGCCGTCGTGGACGATGATCTGCTTCTTGCGCCCGCAGAAGAAGAAGTAGCCCTCGTCGTCGACTCGCATCACGTCGCCTGAGTCGAGCCACCCGCCGCTGAAGGCCGCCTCGGTAGCAACCCGGTTGTCCCAGTAGCCGACGGTGGCCGCCGGAGTCTTGATCCACAGGCGGCCTTCGCTGCCCGCCGGCAACTCCTCGCCGTCCTCGTTCCGGATCGACAGCGAGACCGCGGGAACGACCTGCCCGACCGAACCAAGCTTGATACGACCCGACGGCGGGCTCACCGTCACCAGCCCCACTTCCGTCATGCCGTAGGCCTCGTCGATCGCAAACCCGCTCAGCGTGGTGAACTCCCGCTCTAGTTCGGCGGTGACGGTGTCGCCCGCCGCGCGGCACAGCCGCAGCGAGGCGAAATCGTGGTGCCGGGCGCCGTGGTCGCGGGTCAGCGCGAACAGCGCCGAAGGAAGCATCGACAGCACCGTGGGGCGGTCTTCGCGGAGCAGCGGGAGCAGCTCGTCCGCGTCGGACGCCTGGGCCACAATCACGGCAGCGCCCGCGCTCAGCGCGGCGAACGAGAGGTAGAACGCGCCAACGTGCGACAGCGACGAGCCCGCCAGAAGCCGATCGTCAGGGCTGAACTCGAGCGCTGCCGCCCCGATCGCAAACATCCAGGCGAGCGTCTCGTGAGTATGGGTGACCCCCTTCGGGCGCCCGGTGCTCCCCGAGGTAAAGAAGATCACGGCAGGCGCCGGGGAAGGAGGCGGCGGAAGCCGGGACGAGGCCTCGCCCTCGATCAGCTCGTGGAAAGACGGGCCCGCTCCTCGCGTGCGGCCGTAGCTGATTGTGCCCAACGGCAGCTGCCGGGCGAGCTGGCTCGCGGCCAGATCCTCCTCCCGCTCGGCGTGCGCAAGCAGGGCACGGGCTTTACTAATCGTGAGGGCATGATCGATCTCCGGTGCCATGTACCGGTAATTAAGCGGCGTTGCGACCAGCCCCGCTTTGAAACAGGCCAGATAGTAAACGATGAGCGCAGGACGATTCGGCATCAGCGAAGCGACCCGATCACCCCGGTTCAGCCCCAGTGCCAGCAAGCCGGCAGCCAGCCGATCGCTGAGGTCATCGAGCGTGCGCCAGGTCCAGCGCGTGTCCTTAGAGATCAGCGCGAGCCTGTCAGGACCGGCATCCAGGCCAGCGCGAAGCAGACCACAGGGACTCGCCGGCCCCTCCAACGCCCTTCCGGTATACCCGGCCACGTCGCCACCCCCGTGAGCGAGATCAACTTCCGTACTTGATGGTGCCTCACGCACGAACATGCTCGCAATGGGTGCCCCCGCGCTTGACCCCAACGCCAGCAGCGGCCAGTGCCAGGCAGGGCAGGGAGTTGTCAGCGCTGCCGTGACCCGTAGGCGGGAGCGAAGATCACCAGCAGGGTCAGATCCTCGGTGATCTGGGTGAAGGTGTGGTGCTCGCCGGCCGGCACATAGATGACCGAACCGGCCTGCACCGATGCCGTCGCGCTGTCGCCCGGTGCTGACGCCTGCGCCTGCCAACGAGCACCTTAGCCGTCAGCGTGCGCCGCTCCGCCAGCCCCTTATCGTGGCCGCGGGCAAGGCTCGCGCTCCGCCATGACCAGGATCCACCGGGCAGTAGCCATGACGCAGATGCCTACGCGTCAACCCGATGGACGAGCGTCGACGCGGGCGACAATCCGGTTGGCGGCCTGACGCTCCAGGTCACCTTCCCCTGAACGCCGGGGGCACAAAGGACGGGTCTAGTGGCCCTCGCCGGACGCCGGGGTCTCGGCTGCTATCAGGTCGAACTCGTTGCCTTCGGGGTCGGCGAAGGTGGTCCACCGGAGCCTCGGTCTCTCGAAGCTTCGGATGGCCGTGGCGCCAAGGCCGGTAAGGCGGTCGCTTTCCGCTTCGAACCGGTCAGTGCGCAGGTCCAGGTGGAGACGGTTCTTGACCGTTTTGGGCTCGGGGACCTTCTGGAAAGAAAGCCGGGGTCCGCTAGCAGGGTCGGTCGCGTCGATCGCAGCATGCTCGGGGTCGGCTCCCGGGGTGACCGGGCGTCCGAGTGCCTCGGACCAGAACCCGGCCAAGGCGGCGGCATCGGCGCAGTCGATGCTCAGGCCGACAACAGACATGGTCATGAGCGCTTCCTTTCTTTCCGTTCACGCGTAGCAGCGCCAGCAGGGCGAGGACCGCCAGCACCAGCGGCGCGGCGCCGTAGTGCTCGTCGGCGCCGATCGGTCCGGGGCTGCGGACCGTGAGAATGCCGCTGGCCACTGCGGGTACTCCGAGGCCAAGATAGGAGACGGCGGACAGCAGCACAGCACCCGCCCCGCTTATGCGCGGCGGCTCGCACAGGAGGGGTGCGTTATGGGCGTCTGTTCTGGACGTCTGTGACCGTAACGGGTCCTGCGGTGTCCGGTCCCGGCTTCATTCTCTATTCCGGGCTGTCGGCCGTGTCGAAGATTGGCCACCCGATCTCCGTACGCCATCGCGTCTGGTTCGGCGTATCGTGACGGCCGACGAGATACCGTTCGCGGATGGGGCCATCGACGGCCAGCGCCCGCTGCGATACGTAGGAGGCCAGCGCGCCGTAGGAGCGGTCTACGTCGTCATGGGATCCGCGGTGGACGATGGTCGCTAGTTCAGTGCCAGGCAGGAGAGTCGGTGCTACCCGGCCGACGGGCCTGACAGACCCAGCTGCCGGCAGGAATACCGTGATTTCGCCCCGCTCATCGGAGAAGAACTCGTTTGCGATAACCGCACCTGGTGGCCCGTCGGCTCCGATCCGCTGAGCGTCGACGGTCGCGTACAGTTCCCCGAGCGCTCCCTGAAACCACGTGCTGAGGTCCTCCAAGTCGACGACCGAAGAGATGGCAGCCGACTGGATCGAAGGCTCTGTTCGGTGCGTGACATCCAGCGCCGGGGGCGGACCTTGCAGCAAGCTGCGCAGCGATGAGACTGCAGCGCGGGTCTGAGCCAGCTCGCTTTCCAGCCGACCTAGGTGCTCTGCGAGCAGGTCGTTGCGCGTCCTTACGTCGGGCGCTTTCAGCACCGCCGCGATCTCCCCCAGGGGCATGTCCAGATCCCGGAAGCGACGGATGATCTGTGCCGTGGGGATCTGGTCCGAGGTGTAGCGGCGGTATCCCGTTTCGACATCGACTTGGGCTGGCTCCAAAAGACCCAGTCGGTGGTAGTTGCGGAGGGTCTTCACGCTCAGGTGAGTCGCCCGGGAGAAATCGCCAATGGCAAGCGACGAGGTCACTGTGACAGTCTCGACCCTTCCCCAGGGGGAGAGTCAAGTCGTGACGGAGGCTGGAATCGCAGACCCTCTCACGGGGGGAGACTTCGGGCCGCCGATCACCCTTGACTCGCCGCCACGGGCAGGGCTGAAAGTGTCATCAAGGCCATGTAGCCACTATGGAGAGGAGAAAGCAGAGCAATGACCAACGAACTGACCGGCATCGCAGCCGAATACGTGAAAGCAGTCAATGCCCATGACACTGACGCCGTCGTCGCCCTCTTCGCCCCCGACGCTTACGTAAACGACGACCGGCGCGAGATTCAGGGTAGCGACGCCATACGGCGGTGGGTAGCCAAGGAGATCACAGGCGACAACGTCACCATGGAAGTCCGGGAGGCTCGTCAGCACCATGACGAGACCATCGTGCGGTCCGTCTATGACGGCACCTTCGATCGCACCAACCTTCCCGGCGAACTCGTCCTTACCGACTACATCCGGGTCCGGGACGGAAAGATCGCAAGCCTGCTTGTCATCCGGAACCAGCCGTCTCCCTACTAACCCAGCTGGCCCGCGCGTAGCAGGATCGCCACATGAGCACATTCGTTACCAACGAGTTCCGAGCAAGAACAGGCCGAGGACCGATGTCCTCGTTCTATGCCTAAAGCCCTCCCCAGAAAGTGCCGGACGACCTGGATGCGAGCATATCTCGATTCGTCGCAACCCAGACGACCCGGATAACGTCATCGGCGGCACCCGCTGGGCCACCCGCGGGCAGTACGACGATTACCTGGAGTGGAGTACCGACACTCTCGTCGTCCTAGCAGTCGGCTTTTGAGGCGGTACTGGGTGGGATACGCACATACCGGTAACACTATGAGCAAAGCGCACATATATCAGACACGCTCGGCGCGGTGCGGAGACCGGCCGCGATACCGTTCATGATCATCTGAGCTTACCGGCCCGACCCTGGGACCAGGGGCGGTCTTGGGCTGGGTACCCGGCTCCCGTAGCGTTGTCTCACTGGACCCTTGCTGTAGTGAGATCGGGAGCAGGCATGACGCAGACCCCGCTTTATCAGGTAACCGACCCGGCGACTGGCGAGGTGACCGAGACTTTCCCCTTCGCCACGGACGCGGAGGTGGCGGACGCTCTCGCCGCCGCGACCGACGCGTTCGCGGCATGGAGGCTGCGCCCGGTCGCCGAGCGCGTCGCTATCGTGAAGCGGATCGCCGGGTTGTTCACCGAGCGCGCCGCCGACCTGGCCGCGCTGATCACCAAGGAGATGGGCAAGCGGCCCGCGCAGGCTGTCGGCGAGGCCG
>Ga0207664_10003409_pt1 | contig 10591 bp, 11 predicted proteins | sample LARL83metaG_FD_184349 | JGI IMG/M metagenome (GOLD analysis project Ga0207664, IMG submission 184349) | Corn, switchgrass and miscanthus rhizosphere microbial communities from Kellogg Biological Station, Michigan, USA - LAR L8-3 metaG... | ecosystem: Host-associated > Plants > Roots >...
CCAGACAAGATAGGGGCGGTTCGAGACGTCGACACTGACGCGGGTCAATGTCTCGTCGAACGGGATCATCGCAGAGCCGTAGCGCTGGATGCCGGCGCGGTCGCCCAATGCCTTCGACACCGCGGCGCCAACGACATAGCCGGTGTCCTCGGTCGTGTGGTGAAAATCGATGTGGAGATCGCCCTTCGCCTGCAGGCTGATGTCCATCAGGCTGTGCTTGGCCAGCTGATCGAGCATGTGGTCGAGAAAGCCGATGCCGGTCGCGATTTCGGATACGCCGCTGCCGTCGAGCGCGACGCGGCCCTTGATCTTGGTTTCCTTGGTCTTGCGCTCGACCGTCGCGACCCGCACGATTCTCTCCCGACCGGGATGGCAACCCCGCTCTGCGCCCGCCTTTTAACAAGAACGCCCCGGCCTCGCCACTCCACCGGGATTATCGCGCCGAACCCTGAAGACCGGCTTCATCCCGCGGCGCCCGCCGGCGAATCGCGCTACAACCGTTGCTTGTGTCGAACCTGATATACCAGGTTAATTCAGAGGGCTCGTCCCGCGATGTTCTTGTTTCAGTCCAAATATGGGGCGCGGGCCGGCAATGTCAATTTGCCCCGTCTTATCAATTCGCGCGGCTTATGAGGTGACGAGCAGGATCAGCGCAACGCCCGAAAGCGCGCCGAGCACGATGCAGATCGACCGGCCGGCCACGCTGCGGCGGCCCGAAGCGGTGCACATGATCGCCAGCATGATCGCGAGAGGGATGCCCGATACCGCCGCCATCGCGAACATCGTCGCGCTCTCTACCGAGGTTTTGGCAGCAATGCCGGCGATCAGGAAGAACGCGACCAGCATTCCGTAGAGGCCGGTCGCCAACCAAGCCATGACCGTGAGCGGATGCGTTTGGAGGTCGGCGGGCCGGGTACCCGCAGCTTGGAGGGGCGCCTCGTTTGCCATGTGCTGCTCAACCCTGTGTCTCGCGCGAGCATAGGGGATAGGCGCGGGGTGCGCGACGGCCGTGGGAACCGCATCAGCGCCTGCCTTCATTCGACGGACGCCCGATGTCGGTGCTCAGCGCCTTTTTCGGGCGCGGTAATCGGCGATGACGGCGTCATAGGTAAGGCGGATCAGCTCGTCGACAATCGGTGGCGGCTTCTCGCGGCGCTGCAGATGCTGGCGCACGGCGCCGACCGGAACCTCGGCGAGCAGAAATTGCGCGCGGCGGATTTCGTCACGGCCGGTGCGGCCAAAGACCAGACGGGCGAAGCGCGAGAAGCCGGATTCCATATGCCGGGTCTGCGCCGCAACGCCGTCGCGCAACGAGTCGGGCCAGCCGCCCTGTAGAAAATCGTCGCGGTGATAAAGCAGCAGGAGCCGCGCTTCGTCGAGATGCCTACGGACCCATTGCGGCGTGTGCAACGCGGCGCGCAGGCCGTCGCCGGCATTGAGCGCGGCGGTGATGCCCTGTTGGAAATCGAGCACCGTGCGCAGCCACAATTCCCCGAGCAGTACGTCGCGCGAGGGAAAGCGGTGATAGAACGAGCCGACCGGCGCCCCGAGGCGCTCCGCAATTGCGCCCACCGTCGCGGCGAGCGGCCCTTGCTCAGCCGCGATCGCGAGCGCGGCGTCGAGGAAGTCGCGGTCGGCGAATTTCGGGCGCGCCATCGCTGTAGAATATATCTTCTAGAATATGCATTCTACAACGTTATGATGGGTCAAATGCGAGGGAGCCCGTCATGCCCGTCGAAAGCCTGAATGCTGTCACATCGAAGCCGCCAGTCGAACGGGTGCTTGCAGCCGCACGCCGCACGATCGAGGAGGTGCCGTTCTTCTGGGTCGTGACGCCGGGGGTCGAGGGTGGCGCAAACGCGCGGATCGTGCAGGCGCAACCGTCATCGCAGGGCGAGGATTTCTGGATCCGCTGGTTCCTCACGCCGCCGAATGGCCGGAAAGCCGCCGAAATCCGCCGCGCCGGACGTGCGACCTTGGCTTTTCAGCACGCCTCGGGCGAAGCCTTCGTCGCGCTTTCCGGCAGGGCAGAACTGATTGACGACCGCGACGCGGTGAACAGCCGGTTTCGCGGCTCAAGCCATAACGATCCAAAAGGCCTCGTCGTTGCCGGCCTGATCGCGGTGCGGGTCGTCGCCGATCACCTGGAAGTGCATATTCGCGGCGTCACCGCCGAACCGTGGGGTCGCGGCCGCACCTCATTGGAGCGGGACCGCGACGGCCGCTGGCATTTGCATCCCGTGCATTACGACGCGCCGATCGTCAGGTGAGCCGCGCCGCCTGAGCGCAGCGGCTAAGAGCGAACCTGCAGCTGGCAAGGGAAGCCGCCGCCGTGGTCCGGCCGCGCGGGTATTCGCTGCGCTGGCAGGATTGGGGCCATCCCCAAGGGAACAGGCCCAATGACCTGCCGTTGCCCTTGCATGAAACAGCGCCAAGTCCCTGTATCCCCCGAGGCTTTTGAACGGTTCCGCACGTATCACCGTCTGGTGCTCGCCTTTTCGAAGGATGCGCTTGGAGCGCTGCCGATGCAGTCGCTGCTGCAGCGCGCCTGCGAATGCGCCGCAGCGGGAACATCGGTTGAGCGCGCCAAAGTGCTGCGGTACCGACCGGCGGCAGATGACCTCCTTGTCGTCGCGGGCACGGGCTGGAAACCCAATGTCGTAGGACATGCCTCTTTGCCGAGCGATATGCGATCGCCCCCCGGGCGCGCCTTTCGCACCGGAGAACCGACATTCATCGACGATCTACCCGACAGCGCCGAGTTCGACTACTCGGACCTGCTGCGCGACCACAGCATCATTTCGGTGGTCAATGTCCCCATCGCCGCGGGAAATGCGGTATGGGGCGTTCTCGAGGTCGACAGCGAGCAGCCGCGCCGTTTCGATCTCGACGACCGTGAGTTCTTGTGCGGCTTTGCCGAGATTATCGGCCGCTCGATCGAAAACCGCGAACAGCTTGAAAACGTAAAGCGCGCCGGTCTCGATCAGCGGATCGAACTGCAAGAGCGCGAGACACTGTTCCGCGAGCTGCAGCACCGGATCGCAAACCAGCTGCAGCTAATCATCGGCGCGCTCGAGATTGCCAGCCGGCGGGCCTCGGACGCCAATTCTCGGGAGGCCATCGAAGAGGTCATCCGTCGTGCCGTTTCGATTGCGCGCAGCCATGAGCAGCTGTCTCTGACGCGCATCGAGCGGGAAATCAGCCTGCAAGCCTTCTTCAACCGGCTCGTCCCCACATTAAGCGTGCCGGACCGGATCAGAGTTGTGACAAGCATCGAGGACGCCACCGCCCCCATCGGCACGGCGGTGCGGCTCGGGCTCATCGTCAACGAGCTGGTTACGAACAGCGTCAAGCACGCGTTTGGCGAAGCGGGCGGTCGTATAACGATTTCTCTGGAGGTCGATGCGGAACGCAATACCGCGGTGCTGCGGGTGGCCGATGACGGGCTCGGAATGAGCGAGAGGCCACGGTCCGGAATGGGCATGGGGCTCATCCGAACTCTATCGGCACAGATCGGCGGCAGCGCGGATTGGGCGGCCGGTGAGGGCGGCGGGACGAAGTTCACCTTGAGCTTTCGCCTCGACTCAGGCCGGCCGTAGCACCGGCGTTCGGCGAGGTCAGTTATTCGCGGCGGAAGGTGACGACGAGGACGTCGCGGTGGCCGGGGCGCGCGGGGTCGAGCGGCTCGATGGGCGTGACGCCGTGAAAGACGCGGTTGTCGTCGGTGAAGGCGGCATCGAGCGGCTCGGTCAGGGTAAAGCTGCCGAGCGGTTGTTTCGCGAGATCGTGGATGCTGGTTTCGCCACTCTGCACATTGACCCGACTGACGAGCAGGACCAGCACCCAATCGACGCCGTCGCGATGCATGCCTTCCGGGGTCGGCCGTCCCTCCTGACCGGGGCGCGCCTCGATGCGGAATTGGTGGATCTCGACATGCCAGGCATTGGGACGCACCGATGCCGGGGTCAACGCATCGAATAGATGCTTGCAGGTCGAGAGGATCGCCTGCATCGCCGGATGCGAACCGATTTTTTCGGTGACCGGCTCGAACCAGCGTTCGAGGCCGCCGTTCAGCGGATTATAGTCACGGCTCTGGTAATGCGGCTGGTGCGGCTTGCGAACGATCTCGCGGCCGGCGGCGCGAAACGCGGCAAAGCGGCGGCGGCGATAGCGCCCGCCATCGGCCATGTAGGTATCCACGCCGAGATCATCCCAGCTCTGAGCGAAACCGTCCCAATCGCGCAGACCGGCTTGTTCCAGCCCCTCTTTCTGCAAGACCGCGCGCATCTCCGGCGCCTGCACATAGGCAAAGCCGTCGCGCGTGATCGTATCGGCAATATCGGCGAGCCCGTCGGCCATTCGCTTGATGTGGGCGCTCAGTAACCGAGCGCCAGCCCGTCCTTGCGTGGCTCCGAACCGCCGATCAGCGCGCCGCGCTCGTGGTCGATCCAGATCGCCTGGCAGCCGCCGAGCGGCACCTTGGCGACATCGACATCGTGGCCGCGGCGCGCCAGATCGGCGACGACAGGCTCCGGTACGCCGCGCTCAACACGCAATTTGTTGCGGAAGGCAAAAACGCGCGGCGCCTCTGCCGCCTGCTGCGGATCGAGACCGCGATCGAGGATTCGATGCACGAGATGCGCATGGCCGACGGCTTGGTACTGCCCGCCCATAACGCCAAACGGCATGACCGCGCGGCCGTCCTTGACGAGCATGCCGGGGATGATCGTGTGAAACGGGCGCTTCCGCGGCGCGATCGCATTGGGGTGGCCGGCGATGATGCGGAAGCTGGTGCCGCGATTGTGCAGGAGCACGCCGCTTTCGGGCGCCATGATGCCGGTGCCAAACGACGAGAACAGCGAATTGATGAACGAGACCGCGTTGCCGTCGCGGTCGACGGCGCAGAGATAGACCGTGTCGGTGTGCTCGGTGCCGCCATGCCAGTCCGGGCCGGGCATTGCGCGGTCGAGCCGGATCCGGCGGCGCGCCTTCTCGGCCCATTCATCGGAAAGGAAGCCCGCGACATCGACCGCGGCCTGGCTCGGATCTGCGATGAAATCGTCGCGCACGCTGTAGGCGTTTTTTGTTGCCTCGGCCAGGAGGTGCAGCCGGTCCGCCTCGCTCAGCGACTCATCGCCGAGCGCAAAGCCTTCGAGCTGGCGCAGGATCAGCAACGCCGCGAGTCCCTGTCCGTTCGGCGGGCATTCGTAGACCTCATGGCCGCGATAGAGCGCATGGATCGGCTCGACCCACTCGGCGCGCTGCGCCGCGAAATCCTCCTCCTCATGGAGGCCGCCCAATTCCTTTAGGCGGCCGAGGATGTCCTGCATGACTGGGCCAGCATAGAAGGCCTCGCGCCCTTCGCGGCCGATCTTGCGCAACGTCGCGGCGAGCGCCGGGTTGCGCATGCGGTCACCGACCGCCGGCGGCTTGCCGCCCGGCAGCATGATCTTGGCCGTCGCCGGATCCTGCAATTTCCACTGGTTGCGGTCCCAGTCCCAGGCGACGCGCGGGGTGACGCGATAGCCCTCCTCGGCGGCGCGCGCGGCCGGCTCCAGCAATTCGGCGAGCGGCTTTGAGCCGTATTCCTGGTTGAGGGTGCACCAGGCGTCGATCGCACCCGGTACCGTCACAGCGTGCGCGGTCTGCGTCGAGATCTGGCTGATCTGCCGCTCGGCATACCACTCGACCGTTGCCGCTTTGGGGGCACGGCCGGAGCCGTTCAGCGCGACCGGGGGGGCGCCCTTTTTCGAATAGAGCACAAAGCAATCGCCGCCGATCCCGGTGCTCTGCGGTTCGACGACCGACTGCATCGCGACCGCCGCGATCGCCGCGTCCATCGCATTGCCGCCGCCCCGCAGGACGTCAAGGCCGGCCAGCGTCGCCAGCGGCGCCGAGGTCGCGACCATACCGTTCCCCGCGACCGCGGCCGAACGCCCGGGAACACTGAAATCGCGCATTGCCGCTCCTCGAATAGAAAAAACGCCCCTGGGCCGCGCAAGGCTGCCCCTCGGGCGCGGGACTTGCAGGCCATCCATGCATGCTCCACCTTCATGGGTCAATTCGAGATCCTGGTTTACAAGGCCTGAAATGCTGGAATTTCCGGTCGCGGCGCCGCCGGCGCCGGGCGAGGCGAGGCCGATCGCGCCCGGCGTGTTGTGGCTGCGCATGCCGCTGCCCTTCGCGCTCAACCACATCAATCTGTGGCTGCTTGAGGACGGGCCGGGCTGGACGATCGTCGATTGCGGCTTCGCCGGCGAGCAGACGACCGGACTTTGGGAGCAGCTCTTTGCGAGCTATCTCGACGGCCGCCCGGTGCGCCGGATCATCGTCACGCACTACCACCCGGATCATATCGGGCTTGCCGGCTGGCTCGCCGAGCGCTGGCAGGCGCCTTTATGGATCACCGAGAAGGAGTGGCTGCACGCGCGCATGATGACCGGCGACGGCGCCGCCGATTATTCGCAGGCGGCGCGCGCCTTTGCCCAGCGCGCCGGGCTCGACGCCGAGGCCAGCGACGTCTTTGCCGTACGGCACGCAGGATATCGGCGCGGCGTGCCCTCGGTGCCGCCGACCTATCACCGGATCGGCGATGGGAGCGAGATCGAGATCGGCGGGCGGACGTGGCGGGTCATTATCGGCGAAGGCCATGCGCCGGAGCTCGCCGCGCTTTATTGCGCCGAGACCGGCGTCCTGATCGCCGGCGACCAGATCCTGCCAAAGATCTCGCCGAATATCAGCGTGCCGCCGCACGAGCCCGAGGGCGATCCGCTCGCCCGCTATCTGCGCTCGCTGGGCAAGTTCCGCGATGCGCTGCCGCCCGACACGCTGGTGCTGCCGTCGCACAATCTGCCGTTCCGCGGCGTCTATACGCGCATCGATCAGCTGGCGGCGCATCATGAGGCGCGCTGCGCGGAGACGATCACCGCCTGCGAGCGGCCGCACAGCGCCGCCGATCTCTTGCCCGTCATGTTCCGCCGCAAGCTCGACCGGCACCAGACCGCCTTCGCGCTCGGCGAGGCATTGGCGCATCTGCACTATGTTGCCAATCAGGGCGAGATCGAGTGCATGACCGGCCCCGACGGCGTCGCCCGCTTTCTGAAGAAGGCGGCCTAGAACGCCTTGACATTTGTAGGGGCAGGCCCACCTCATCCCGCGGGATTCGAATGGGATGAGGACAAGCGGGCGCGCAATCTCGCCAAGCACGGCGTCGATTTCATCGACATTGTTTCGATGTTTGGCGGCGAACTCCTCGAAAACATCGACAATCGCCGCGACTACGGCGAGACCCGGATTGGGTGTTTGGGAGAACTAGACGGTCGCGTATTTAGCGTCGTGTATGTCCGGCGTGATGAAAACCGCCGGATCATCAGCGCGAGAAAGGCCAATGTCCGAGAGCAAAGAGCGTATTACGCGCGTCACGCTTGAGCAGGCGAAGCGAATGAAAGGCGAGACGGATTATGCGCGCCTCGACGCGATGACCGATGAGGGCATTGCGAAAGCAGTCGCCGAGGATCCGGATGCCGCGCCCCTCGATGTCGACTGGTCCAAAGCCAAGCTCGTGCTGCCACCCGGGAAAGAGAACGTCACGCTGCGAGTCGATCGCGACGTGCTGGCGTGGTTTCGTGCCACCGGCAAAGGTTTCCACACGCGCATGAATGCGGTGTTGCGCGCCTATATGGACGCGAAGAAGCAGCAGCGGCGCTGACCAGCGGCGCGCTTAGAACGCGACGTCGTCGCCGCCTTTCAATGCGAGGAGCTCGCGCGCCTCGTCCGGGGTGGCGATCTCCAGCGACAAATTCTCCAGGATCGTGCGGATGCGGCCGACCTGGTCGGCATTGCCTTGCGCGAGCTGGCCGCGGCCGAGCCACAGCGAGTCTTCAAGGCCGACCCGGACATTGCCGCCCATGATCGCGCCCATCGTCACAAACGGCATCTGGTGCCGCCCGGCCGCGAGGATCGACCAGGCGTATTCGTCGCCGAACAATTTGTCGGCGATGCGCTTCATGTGAAGCAGGTTCTCATGGTCGGCGCCGATACCGCCCAAAATGCCGAAGATCGTCTGCACAAAGAGCGGCGGCTTTATCAGCCCGCGATCGACGAAATGCGCCAGATTGTAGAGGTGCCCGACATCGTAGCACTCGTGCTCGAAGCGGGTGCCGCACTCCTCGCCCAGCCGCTTTATAACTTTCTCGATGTCGGCAAAGGTGTTCCGGAAGATGAAGTCGCGGGTCATCTCCAGCGCCTTCGGCTCCCAGTCGTATTTCCATTCCTTGTAGCGGTCGAGCATCGGGTAGAGCCCGAAATTCATCGAGCCCATGTTCATCGAGCACATCTCGGGCTTGGCGCGCAGCGGCGCGGCGAGGCGCTCCTCCAGGGTCATGCCGTGGCCGCCGCCGGTGGTGATGTTGACGACGGCGTTGGTCGCCTGCTTGATGCGCGGCAGGAATTGCATAAAGACGTCGGGATCGGGAGTCGGCCTGCCATCCTTCGGGTCGCGCGCGTGCAGATGCAGGATCGCGGCGCCCGCCTCGGCCGCGGCAATCGCGTCGCGCGCCACCTCGTCCGGGGTCAGCGGCAAATAGGGGCTCATCGTCGGGGTATGGATCGACCCCGTCACCGCGCAGGTGATGATGACCTTGCTGCGCAACGGCATGGCGTTCCTCCGCTAATTCGCTGTCCCGGCGCCTGAGCGCGCGTCGCGCATATTGCACAAAAATCGCGTCCCGGCGAAAGCCGGGACCCACCGATCCGCATCCGAGTCGTTGCCGGGATGGGTCCCGGCTCTGGCCGGGACGCGTAGATTGGCTAGCTGTGGGCGCGGATGAAGTCGCGGACCTTGGGATAGGTCTCGGTCTGCCAGCGGCGGCCGTTGAAGACGCCGTAATGGCCGACGCGCGGCTGCAGGTGATGCAGCTTTTTTGATTCGGCGAGATTGCGGCAGAGACGCTGGGCGGCGGCGGTCTGGCCGGGACCGCAGATGTCGTCGCGCTCGCCTTCGACGGTCATCAGAGCGGTCTGTTCGATGGCGCCGGGATCGACCAATTCGCCATGCACCCGGAACGTGCCGTGCGCGAGGTCATGGCGCTGAAACACGCGTTCGAGAGTTTCCAGGTAGAACTCCGCCGGCAGGTCCATGACCGTGCTGTATTCGTCATAGAAGGCGCGGGTCGCCGCGGCGCTGTCGTCGTCACCCTCGACGAGCTGCTGAAACATCCGCCAATGCGCCGACACATGGCGGTCGAAATTCATCCCGAGAAACCCGGCGAGCTGCAGAAAGCCGGGATAGACCCGGCGGCACGCGCCGAGGTAAGGCGCCGGCACCGTCGTGATAACGGTGTTCTCGAACCAGGAAAGGCTATGCGCCTCGGCAAAGCGGTTGACCTCGGTCGGGTTCGCGGCGGGGTCGATCGGGCCGCCCATCAGCACCATCGAGCGCGGCTGGCAGGGATCCTTCTCCGCCGCGAGCAATGAGACGGCGGCCAAGACCGGCACCGAAGGCTGGCAGACCGCGATGACGTGCGCGCCGGGACCGAGCAGGCGGATAAAGTCGATGGTGAGATCGACAAACTCGTCGAGCCCGAAGCGCCCGCGCCCGACCGGCACGTTGCGGGCATTGATCCAGTCGGTCAGGTAGACGTCGTGGTCGGGGAGAGCGGCTGCGAGCGTGCCGCGCAGCAATGTCGCGAAATGCCCCGACAGGGGCGCGACCATCAACAATTTTGGCTGCTCGATCTGCACCGCTTTGCGGAAATGCACGAGCCGGCAGAACGGATGGGTGGAGACGATTTCCTCGGTGATCGGGATCTCGGCGCCGTCGATCGTCACATGGTCGATGCCGAAGGGCGCGCGCTCATGCGACAGCCCGCTGCGCGAGAACAGGTTCAAGGCGGCCGAGGTGCCGCGCATCAGCGGCAGATTGCCGATAATCGGCCAAGGCTGATCGATCAGGCTGCGGGCGGTCTCCGCCAAGAGCCGCAGCGGGGCCAGCGCGCCGCGTTGGGCCTCATAGGCGTAATAGAGCATCGCTCCTCATCTGCCGGCCATTGCCCTGCATAAGTTGCATACACATGGCCGATACGTAACCAAAACTATCGTAAGTTCAACAACATAAAAACGCATGGCGGCCGCGCCGGCCGGGCGCGGCCGGCCGGGAACTTCGGTCTTCAGGAGGCGAAGAGCGCGCCGGGGAGGGGCGAATCGAACCCGGTTTGCAGGGGGCTCAGCGGGGCGGCGCCGCGACCCCGCCGCGCAGCTCGTGAACGACCGCGCCGAGACGGCGGGGCGGCGGCGCTAGCCACAGCGGGTGGGCGAGGCTCGTCGTCACGTCGTTTTCGCCGGCCTGCCAGCGCCGGGTCAACGCCGGCATCGAGAAATCGGCGCTCTTGGCGGCGAGCTCCGCCGGGTTCCCCTCATGCACGAGGTGCAGGATCGTCATCGTCGCGCTGCTCGCCTCAGCCAGGCATTTCCGGATGTCAGGATTGCTCTGCAGCGCGGGCGGCACGCGCTCGCCCAACAGCGCGATCATGCGACGCAGATCGTGGTTGCGCCGCAATGCCGCGATCTCGCGCGCCGACCGGCTGACGCCGCC
>Ga0207664_10003412_pt1 | contig 10587 bp, 10 predicted proteins | sample LARL83metaG_FD_184349 | JGI IMG/M metagenome (GOLD analysis project Ga0207664, IMG submission 184349) | Corn, switchgrass and miscanthus rhizosphere microbial communities from Kellogg Biological Station, Michigan, USA - LAR L8-3 metaG... | ecosystem: Host-associated > Plants > Roots >...
CGGTGTCGGCGGGGCAGCCGTGCGGTTTGCCGTCGGGGATCCCGACGAGTGCGAGCGGCAGGCGGCGCAGGCCGGGCTCCCGGTTGTCTGGCCGGCCCAGGACGCGGGGTGGGGGCGCTTCGTCGTGCTCGCCGATCCCGATGGCCGCTCGGTCATCCTGGCCCGGATGAACCGCCCGGACGCGCCAGCCCGAGCTGAGCGCCGGGCGGACAGGCCGGCCGGCTAGGCCTCGCTGCGTGCGTGCGCGAACCACCCGTAATCGGCGGCAGGTGCGAGGTGTTTCACGTTGGACTCACGCTGGCGACCCCGAGGGCCGGCGCTCACGCTTTCGGTTAGGAATGTTGAATCACAAGCCGCTTCGCGCGCGTGGCCGCCCGGCGGGCATGGTCACTGGCCGGGTGATACGGCGATCCGGTCCGCGACGATCTGGGCGAGCGGGATCAGCGCGGCCGCCCGTGCGGAGGGCGGCAGATCGGCAACGACCAGCTGCAGGGTCGTGCGGCCGACGCGCGCGACGAGGGTGTGGTCCCCCTTCAGCAGCCACGCCTGATCACCGATCCCGGGCAGAGCGCGGCCCAGCCACCGGGGCAAGACACCGTCGAGCGCCACGGATTTCCTGAGCTTAAGGCTGACAGTTACGCCTTCCCCCTGGAACTCGGCGGTAGTTCCGGTGCCTGGGTCGGCGAGCGCCCGCATCGGCCAGCCGAGCGCCACGCTCACCTCAGCCTCTGAAAGCATGGCGTTCCTGCCGGGCGTGGCGCGTTGGGAGGCGGGGGATGGCGCGGCGGGCAGGCCGCCCTTCAGCTGCACACCGTGGCGGGCCGCCAGTTCCTGGATGAGCGCGACCGCCACGCACGCGTCAGGGACACCACTGAGGTAAATCGCTTTCCGCGCGTTTGTACGGAGCTTGATCTCATACGGCAGCAACTGGGCGGAGCGGATGTCCCGCCAGGCTGCGTACTGGGTGCCGCCGCCCCACGCGAGCCCGTCCCGGGACACGGAAAGGCCGCCGAACAGCACAGGCGCGCCGCTGTCGCACTGTTCGATGGCGGCCGGGAGCCGCAGCCCGGCCACTGCCTCGCCGATGCCTTTGCCGAGCTGACCGATCCCGTGGTAACTGTCATCGACCGTGATCACGGTGCCGTCGCTGCCGGCCACCCGAACGATCTTCAGCGTGGGCTCGCCGTCTCCGGTGGCATCAAACTCCGTCAGCACCTGGCCGAGCCGGCTCCAGTAGACCACCCGAGGTGCCGCCGCTCCCGCAACGATCTGCGCCATCCCGCCCGCGTACAGGAAGACCCGGTCCGTCTTCTCACGCGGTGACGTCTTGATCAGCACGCCGATGGCGATCAGGGCGCCCGCCACACCCAATGCGACCGCCTTTGCCACCCCCTGGACCGCAGCGGCGGCGGAACCAACGCCGAGTACCGCGAACGTGATCAGGATGATGCCCCAGCCCACCTGCATGCGCCGCACCTGCTTGTCCAGCGGTCTGGCACTGTCTATCTGCTCAGGCGCATGTATCAGTTGAGCCTGCTGCGGGTGATCCGGGTTGTGGTACGGCGGCGGTGGCAGGGCGGTGATCGCCGCCCTGCCCTTTCTTGGATGCCGTCAGGCCTGACGGCGGCGCCCTGCCAGCAGCCACACGACGATGAAGACGACGGCCGCGATCAGGCCTGTGATCAAGAACGCCTTGAACACCGCGGAAAACCCGCCGATGACCGTGAAGATGAACCATGCGGAGAGGATCGCGCCGAGGACTGCCCCTATTATCCGGCCCACGGGGCCTATAGTACGCACCCGGTGTCCCGTGGCAGGCGGTTGGCGCTGACGGGAATCCCGGGCGGCCGCCCAGCGACCGCGCCGCCGGTCGGTGCGTTGGCCTGGGTGCACGGCGGGCACAGGTTCGGTCAGTCTGTGCCGCATCGCGATACCCGGCGGCGTGCCCGCGCGGCAAGCGGTCCGGTACGTCCGCGAGCACTGCCCGCCGCGCGGTGGAGACATTCTGCCAGTGGCGTTACGTGACCAGGTTCCGCGCGATCAGCTGACGCCGGTGCCCCGGGACCTCCTCCTGCTCGAGCATGGTGAAACCCGGTGGCAGCAGCGTGGCCGGCTCCCCGTCACGCAGGCACCACCGCTGCGTGAATGACGGGCGGCCCGTCAGGATCCCGGTCGTGAACGCCTCCCATGCGATCAGCCCGCCGGGCGCGGTGGCGCGTACCGCCGCCGCGAACACATCGCGGTCCCAGAACCCGGTGCACACCACCAGCGCCAGTGCCTGCTCTCGCGCGGGCCAGCCGGTCAGGTCGGCCTGGACCGGGCTCAGCAGCGACCGGAGCCCGCGCCGCCGAGCCTCGCCGTCGAGCAGCACCAGTCCGGCCTCGGCGATGTCCACCGCCAGCACCCGCCGCCCGGTCTCGGCCAGCCGCAGCGCGCTCCCCGACGCGCCGCACGCCAGATCCGCGGTCACGCCGGGCGGAAACCCGCGGGCAAGCGCTTTGGCGACCACCGGATGGACCCGGAACGACGGCGGGTCACCGCCCCGGTACCGCGCGTTCCACCTCTCCCGGTCCCCCTCCGGCATGGCGCCCCCCCGTGCTCAACCTGACAACCGCCCCGACTGTACCCGGCTGCCCCGCACCCAGCCCCCGTGGACGGGCGGCCCGGGGTACCTCAGCCGCGGGCTCCCGCAGACCCGTACGTGACCCTGCCGACGATCTGCCTCTGGTTGAGGTCCTTTCCCGACGGCTCCTCTCCGAACCAGCCGTGCCCGATGTCCGTAGCAGCTGGCTCTCCGGCACTCGTCCAGAACCTGCGCCGCGGCCACTGCGACATCGCCGCACAAGCCCCGAGCTGCCACCGTCTCCGAACCGGAATTCGACGGCCTCGCGCTCATGATCTGAGCCAGCGGCGATCGCGACCACGCTCCGGTGCACGCGGAAAGGCACAACGCAACAGTACCCATCAGAAAGAACCGCCTGATTGAGCTATGCGCGGCGATCTGGTTGCCAAGATGGTCGCCGGCTCCACGCCGAATGGGTAGTTATGAGCTGCGGCTAGATGGGGAGGACACGGGGGGACCGCATGGCTAATGTGTGGGTCTGTGTCATCTGCGCTGGGTTCCTTGATCACTGATATGCAGGCCGCCGTGCGAGCCGGTGACGATGCTCGCTTCGAGCGGTGCCTGGCGGGCCTGCATGCTGCCGGGCAGAGCGCTAGCGTCGACGACCTGACGGGCGCTGTGGCGAGCATGGCGTCCTGGCTGTGCACGTTGAACGGCCTGTTCGCTAAGGCCGCGCTGGCGGCCGGGGCGTTCGTCGAGTGGGGCGGGTCGCCGCTGCCGCTGGGTGAAACGCTGCCTGGCTGGGTGGCCTACAAGATGCGGCTGTACGCGCTGTTCCAAGATGTGTGGCCGCGGGCATCAGGCGGCCGGCCGCTACCTGACCAAGAGGACCTGTCGGCGATGGGCCCGGCCATTGAATTGATGACGGCCTGGGCTGAGCATGCTCGGCACTCGGCCCGGGCGGTGGCAGGCATGGGCCAGATCGTCGCGACATGGTTCGACCTGGATGACTGGCTCATGCTCATGATCACGCTGATGGTGCGGCGCGAGTTCCGCGCGGCCATGGCTGACCGTGACGAGCTCAGGGAGAGCGCCGCCGCTATCGCCGGCGCGGTCCAGTCCGCTGCGTGGGTGCACGGGCTGTCGGTGGTGCTGGACGGCGAGCCGCTCGTGGCACTGGACTACGCGTCCCGGCGGGGTTTTCACCTGACCATGAGCGGCGTCGGTGACAATTTTCAGCTGCACACGCTGCTGGCCGACCGGCTCGCCGGCCACGGCCAGCAGAGCCCCTTCGGCCTGGAACCGCCTAAGCCTGAGTGGGTGGCCGCCGCGACGGACGCGCCTCCGCGGCTGCCGCTGACCGACCCGGTCCTGCGCCGGTTCCGGCTGTTCGACGGGCTCGGCAGCTACGTCTTCCCGGAAGGGCGCCCGGCGGGCATCGCACCGCTCGACGGAACCCGCGTCGTGGTGCTGCACGCCCCTCTGGGCCGGTTCGGATGGAGTAACGGCCGCATCTACGAGCACATGACGCCGACCCTGACGCTCGACCGGTTCATGGAGCCGGCGGAAGCGGCACGCTGGCTGGCTCGTGTCCATCCCGCGCGCGAGGACGACTTCATGTCGGTCAACGACAAATCGGGCTCCTGACGCGCTGTCCCTAGGAGCCAAGGCGGAACACGAAATCAGCGCGCGAAGCGCGCATCGCCGCCGTTAGGCACGGCAGTTGACTCATGGACAGAGCCGCCTGCGCTCAGCGCAGACCTGGCTGATCTGGGCACCACCCGTGCAACCGCGAGCCCGCCTGGTCTGCGAGTATCGCCATCGCAGGAAAGGGATATCTCACCCCTCCGGGCCCGGCGGCAGCCCGGCCGGCGGCGGCACCGTGCGGCTGCCCGACCCTACTCCGCGGGGTCAGCGACATCCAGATCTGGTAGACAGCGCGTGGCAGTGGGGACCTCAGCCACTTGCAGGCCTGGAGGAACTCTTGCCGTGCGGGATGTACTCATATGCGATCAGTGTGGTGTCCTGTGAACCTGAAACGATGAGGTCACGGCCTCCGGTGCGACCGATCGCAACCGAGTGCACCCAGCCGTCGTGGCCAGTAAGGGGAGCGCCGATTGGGACTCCGGTGGCAGCGTCCCAGATCCGCACAGTGTTATCACGCGATGCGGATATCACTAGGTCGCGGTTACCGACGTTGCCGATCGCCACGTCCCAGACCCCGTCTGTATGGCCGGAAAGAGGCGTACCTAGTGGCCGTCCCGTTACGGCGTCCCAGATCCGCACGGTCTTTTCCCAGGTTCCGGACACAATCACGTCCCGGGCACCGCTGCGCCCGATCGCCACGCACCTTACATCGCCGGCATGTCCGGACGGCCTGGCCCTGCTGTATGCAGGCAATGGAGGCATGGTGGGCGTGCCAGTGGTGGCGTCCCAAATGTAGATCTGCCCGTCGAGGGAGCCGCAGACTATTATTTCACGGTTGCCGGCCCGACCAATCGCCATTGAGAATGCGCCCCTATTACCAGGAACCAGCTCGTGGACCTGCTCATGGGTAAGGGCGTCCCAGACGCGCACTGCGTCGAATTCGGTGGCGGTCACGAAGATATCGCGGTCTCCGATCTTCCCGATTGCCACTGCACAGACGGCGTTGCGGTGCCGGTCTAGGGCGTCGATGAAGTTCCCCGTGGCTGCATCCCAGATGCCTACGGTCCCGTCATCGGCCCCAGTGATGATCACATCGCCGTCGGCACTGCGGCCAATTGCGACCGCATTAACGGATGCGCTGTGACTAGGCAGGGTGGTGGCGATCTGGGCACCTGTCGCTGCGTCCCAGATCAGAACCGTCCCGTCTCGTGCTCCGGAAACCACCACGTCACGGTCTCCTGCGCGCCCGAACGCAACAGCTTTTATGGGCATGCGATGACCAGATTTGGAGGTACCTGCCGGGTCGTCGGCAGGTACCTCCCAAATCCGCACGGTTGCTCCGGACGCCTGTTCACCGGAGCCCGAGACGATTACGTCACGGTTCTTAACGCGGCCAAGCGTCACGGCCGACACCGAGCTGGTGTGGCCTACGAGAGATCCGCCGATCTGGGCGCCGCTGTTGGCATCCCACATTCGTACCGTCCAGTCGAAAGAGCCAGTGACGATAACGTCGTTCTCACCTATTCGGCCAGCAGCTACGGACATCACCACCCTGCGGTAGTCCAGCAAGGTGTCGCGCGGCTGACCAGTGATCGCATCCCAGATCCTGACGGTACTGCCTGCAGCGGGCGAACTGATTTTCCTAAAGTCATATGCGTTGGTAATGATCACGTCGCGCCCTGCGACCCGGCTGATCACCACGGCATTCAGCGAGTCGCTGTGGGTTAGGGCAATTCCGACTTGCTGGCCCGTGGTAGCGTTCCAGATTCGTGCTGTCTTATCTTCAGAGCCGGTGACGATGATGTCCTGGTCGCCAATCCGACCGACCGCCAATGAGCGTACCGCACCCCTGTGACCTGTAAGGGGGACGCCTACTGGCTCCCTGGTGGCGGCGTTCCAGATTCGTGCTGTCTTGTCTTCAGAGCCGGTGACGATGATGTCCTGGTCACCGATCCGGCCGACCGCTAGCCCTTTTACTGATTCTCGGTGTGCCGCCAGAGGCATACCAATCGGCGCGCAGGTAAGCGCATCCCAGGTTCGAACCGTGCCATCCTCGGTACCTGTGACGATTACGTCGTTTTCACCTACTCGTCCGATCGCGACTGACGTCACAGCAACGTCGTGGGCCAGTGCCCCAGCAGGATCACCAGTGATGGCATCCCAGATCCGTACTGTGCCATCAAACGAGCCTGAGACGATCACCTGGCGGTTGTCGGCCAGGAGGGCTATCGCCACCGAACTTACTACGTCCGTGCCGCTCGCCAGTTTCCTGTGCTGCCTACCACCCCACGATGCCCAGCAAGTCTGCCACTCTCCATCCGAGTAACGGCCACATGCTGCGGCGAGAGCATCTGCATGGAGGCGGGCGGCATTGGCACCCAACCGGATCAGGGTCTGGAACTTTGCCGCAGGATCCCACTCGTGGAGACTCAGTTCAAAAGCTGCGAATGCGCGAGTTGCTTCAGGAGAGTGCAGAGAACCACGCTGGGACAGGATCGAGCCCGTGCTAGCGGAGAGCAGGAACCCCGGGTCGCAGACGAGGGCGTCGATGATGCCCGCGGCGACTGCATGACCAGCTAGGTGATGCCGGGTGTAAGGCCCCACCTCATGCCAGTCGCGCTCACCAGGCACGCCGGGTGGAGTTAGAGTATCCACGATCGCGCGATGTGCGGCTTGGACCTGCGCGGCGAGTACGCTCACGAGACCTTCCACGTTCGGCCGGTCTCCGGTGCTGCTGCCGTCGATAAGGTCACGCAAGCTCTGGTGCCGGAGCATGTACCGAACCTGGCCAGTCTGATCAGCGCGACGATCAAGGAAAGCGCGGATCGTCTCCTCGGTGAACGCCCTAACGTCCTCGGCGGGCACATTTGCGAACAGTGCCAGTTCCCTGAGGCTGAGCGGGGCTTGCGCCGCCCCAAGGACGCCAAGGAGCGGTAGCCTGACGTGCTTCCACTCTCGTTTCGCTGACTCATCGCTCCTTGCGCCGCGCCACCGCTTGATTTGCTCGGCGTAGTAGCCGGCAAGATCCGATGGAAGCTCGGTGAGGCTCCTCGGGTTACGAGTTCCGTTCCGGATCTCGTCGAGCACGTACCGCAGGTAGATCCAGACCCCTGCACATGCCTGCACCGCTGCATCATGGAACCGTTCCAGCCCGCACCCGCTGGCCAGCACAGCCTGGATCAGTTTCTCGTCCCCGTCTGCTGGGTCCGTGACTGCCGCCATGAACTGGTCGAGGTCTGAAAGGTTTCCTTGGTCATCGACGTCAATCTGTAGCCATGCGTGCGGGCGGCGGACAGGGTACAGGTCCTCGTCGGTGCCGAATCGGCTTGTCACTATCATGAATACGCCGTCAGGAAGACTGCATGGGAGTCCGAGCGGCAGCCAATCGCCTACGGCCCCGGGCTCCTTGGCGGCCTCGTCGAGTCCATCCACCACCAGTACTATCGGCTCACGGATCTTGCGGCGGGCGCGTTCAGTCGCAGCGGCATTCAGCAGTTGGCTGAACCACTCGGGCTGGCACAAGGCTGGGATCGCGCCCCCGGGTGCCCATCGTTTGCCTAGGTTCCATCGTTCTATCAGTTGGGCAGCCAGGTTCTTGCGTGCGGACTGAGGGGAACGGCCCCCTAGCTGGGTGAAGTGATGAACCCACCCACGCGTCCACACCAAGTGCGCGGCGAGGGCGGTCTTGCCCATGCCCGCCTCGGCCTGGATGATCACATATCCGTGCGAATTTTCCGCGATGAAGCTATCGATCTGTTCGATGAGCCATTGTCGACCTGTAAATTGAGCGAGGTTGAGATCGCGCTCCAAAAGGGCGGCATCGACGGAGACGTCTTCGAGACGTTCAGCGGCTCCGACGAACAGATAGCCGGTGACAGGGGCGGATGCGTTCGGTGGTGAAGCCGCTTCGCTTTCTTCTTGCCTCGGTCCGGGAGGCTTGGCGGGGGTGGCGCGTGCTGCCTCCCACAGCCCTTGGCACCGCGCACGCTCCCTGATCCACCAGGGATCGCTTGCAGGGCGCTGGCGCCGTGCATCGTCTCCGACTATGAGCAGCAGTTGCTCACAGAAGGACCACAGGGGGACAAAGTCAGCGGCAGCACGCCCGCGCGCGATCCAGTCACTTACAGTTGCGTCCGTGAGGCGGACGCCTGTTTTGTTGGCGGTCGATGCGCGGTTGGCTGCTTTGATGACATCGGCACGCGAGTAACCACGGGTTGCAGTCCTCGCCCGCAACTCCAGTTCCTGGAGGTACTGCTGCAACACGGTGACGTGCTCGCTCACGCCGTCTTCACTCTTCCATGTTCGGTGAGTCCGATCCGAGCCATCGGATAGGGCCTGTGAACTGGGATTTCTTGCTGCTCATCCGGGCTGTACGAAAAGTCTAGATCTGCTGTCGCTGTTGAACTTCTCTGTTGGTGAAAACCATCCGTTCTAGCCAGTAGGGGATACCAAGCGATGGACGCGACTACAGTGGCCGCCTTCTCAACGGTCGGAGTGACCCTCATCCTCGCGATTGCTGCCGTGCTCATCGTGCACGATGCGATCGGAGGAGCGACGTCAGCCGACCGTGCGCCGATCCTGAGGGGGATCGCCGAGGTTATCAGGGCCGCCCGAGGGAGGAAGTGAGCATTGTCGCCATCAGGCAGAACAGCCCTGGAGAGCCGTGTCGTGTCCGAGACGCTTGCTGTAGGTCGGCGGAGGCTCTGGTGAGGGAGTTGGCGCGGGACGCAACCCTAGCGCTGAGTCTCTCGCTCGGCGGGAACCTGTCCGATCCGCTGACGATGATCGCGGCGCCGGTCGACATGCCTCATGGTAAAGAGAAGCTCAACGGTGGCCGAATTGCTGAGGCAACGCCAGAATGGACGATCTGCGCGTACCTCAAGTACCCGGCTGGCCAACTTGCCCAGCGAAAATAATCGGCGATCCGGCATGTGCCGCTCAGCATCTGCCGTCGCGCTGTGTGGTCGATACTTCTCTGCGGCTGAGTACACGCTTCCGATCTTGGCTCACGGGCACACCCGCAGCTGGCTGCCATACTCGATGGCATGATCGACTGGTTCGTCGTCATGGCCGACGACAGCTCCGTCAGCCCTGTCGGTCAGCCCACCGGGCCGCGATCCCTGGCAAGCGGTGATCCCGTGGGATTCGGTGACCAGGGTCTGCCTTGAGGCCGCTGACTTTCCGGTCTCTGACGACCTGTACATCTTCACCAGCCTCCGGCTGGAAAGCTGGCTGGTGCCTATCGAGGCGGACGGCGGGCAGGAGCTGCTCAGCGGACTGATCCGGCGGGGCCTGTTCGACGCCAGCCTCGCCATCACCGCCGCGCGGGCGCATGAGGGTATGTTCTGCTGGCCGTCGCTCGACGAGCCGGGCACGGATACGGGAGGCTAGCCGACCCGCGGAGTCGGCTTGCGCGCGTCCGGTCAGGCACCCGGACCGCGGGATTCCGGGCCAGGATGCTCGCAGGAGCCGCACCACAAGCTGATCTGGACGCCAGGAAGCTAATTGCTGGTGGCCGCCGAGCGCCTACCCGGGCATGAGCGGCTGGGTCAGGGCATCGAGCCGAGTCTTCTGCCCTTGCGCCATGGCCGGTCAAGTTCCCGCTCCTCGAACGGCGGATTCACTTCGTAGGTCCTGTCGCAATAGGCCCTGATGTATTGCGCCGCTCGGATCTCGGCCTCGTTCGCGTTGACCGGGCTCCCGCCTTCGTCCAGCTCAAGCACATTGCAGACCTCCAAGTCTGCATCGACCCACCGACAGTCCGGTCCGCGCCGGCTAAACCAGTGCGGGCGGGTCTCGTCGCTGGCAGGTCCACGGGTGGTCCAGGCGCCGGCTTGCCTGTCAGCCGGTGTTTACACAATATATTGATTTGTGGTTGGCGCCGACATATTGACTGGCCGTTGGAGGCGGACCTACATTGTGCGCAGCGGTTGTCATCCTACTGTCTGCAGCAGCCAATGATGACGGCAGCGGGTAATACTTAATGCGAAAGCCACCGTGGACGTTCGGTCGGTTCGCCTGTCAATTTAGGTAGCCGAATCGAATAGCGCCTGCGCAAGTGCGGCCGGGCCTCGGCGCTGATCAGCCTGGGCTTCCTTCCCCGTGCCGCAAAGTCTCGCCGGTCCTTCGCGCAACGGCGGCGACTGTCTCTAGCCAAACACTCTAAGGATACCGCAATGCGCCCGAGGAGGATATGCCGAGGATGCGCACACCCTGATTCCCCAGGTAATTAGGGGTAATATACCGGGCCCGGCTGCTCGGCCGACGTTGTTTCGCCCGAGTGAGACCGGCATGCCGGGCGCTGGCACCTACATGAGAAGGGATTTCTCTTTGATGCGAATCAGACGCCGGCGCCGCGCTGCCCGCTTGCCAGCGGG
>Ga0207664_10003415_pt1 | contig 10584 bp, 7 predicted proteins | sample LARL83metaG_FD_184349 | JGI IMG/M metagenome (GOLD analysis project Ga0207664, IMG submission 184349) | Corn, switchgrass and miscanthus rhizosphere microbial communities from Kellogg Biological Station, Michigan, USA - LAR L8-3 metaG... | ecosystem: Host-associated > Plants > Roots >...
GGGCGGGCCTTTCGGAGAGCCGGGCCGCGGATGTGGTTCTTGCCGTTCACGAACTGGCGGCCAATGCCATCCGCCATGGCGCGGGGGCGGGACGGCTGCGCGTCTGGAACCTGGTCAGGGAATTGTGCTGTCAGGTTGACGATGGTGATCCGCCGCAATCCGACGATCGCGGCTGGAATTCGGCCGGCTCTGCGACCAGCGCAGCCGACGGGCACAGGCAGACTCTGGCGAGCTCGATGTCCGGCACTCCGGGGCACGGGTTGTGGCTCGTACGGCAGGTGGCGGACCGGATGAGCATGGCGTCCGGCCCTGGCGGCACCCGCGTGAGGGTTGCCTTCAACCTGCCCTGAGGATCAACCCCCAGTCTCCCGGGTCGATGATCGGCCGGTTTGACGAGAATCGAGCGGACGGCGAACCTATTCCACGCGCTGCCACAGCGGTGCCGGCTGCGAGCAGGGTCGTGCGCTGACAGGCGGGGAATACCGCCGCGCCTCAGGCCTTCGGCGGCGGGTTAGAAGCCGTGCCCGGCGATGAACTCGCCGGAGATCCGCCGCTATGCGGTGCTGCTTCGAGGTTAAGACGCTCTGCTCATCACGGAAAGTAAGCGGTAAGCGGTCGGCCGCAGCGAGCCGCGTAGCGGCTGTCGCGGCGATTCGGCGGCTGGCAGCGGACGTGGTAAGCCGCCGAACAGCACTTCAGGCACGGCCTGCGCCTCATCACGGGCATCCGCACCTGACCCAGTCGCCGACATGCCGTCACCCGGCGTGCAGGTCGCGGGCCCTCATCGGCAGCACCTGCGGTCGCCATCAGTGCATCCAGCGCGATCATGAAGAACGCCACCGAGGTGAGCGCCTGCGTCCAGCGTTGACGGGGGCCGAACCCTAGCAGGCCACGATGGACCGCGCGGGCCGGCGATCAGCAGGCTTCCGGCTGGTCCCGGTTGCCCTTTCTACTGGGTCCTCCGCAGTGACCTCGGCGCGATGCATGCCGCCGCCGAGCAGACTACAGGTACTATCAAAATAATACTAAAACTCACTAAACAGTAAAAGGGGATGCCGTGGGCTCGCTGGAGGTATCGGTCGCAACCGGGGCGTCCGGCCCCGTCCTGGTCCTCGCCGGTGAGGCAGACTTCACCTCCATCACGCGCCTGGACGAGGCACTCACCGCCCAGGTATCCGGGCGGGCGGTGCAGCTGACAATCGACGCAGCGAACCTGCGCTACGCCGATTCGGCGTCGATGAGAACGCTGGTGATGGCGGCCATGAAGGCCAGGACCCGGGCGGGCAGCGTGACGCTGCTGGATCCGCAGCCAGCGGTAGCCAGGATGCTGGATTTGCTGTGCATCGACGAGATGTTCTCGATCCGGCACCGGACAGCGGGTGATGCTCATCCGGCCGGCGGCTGACGGCCGGCCAGGAGTGCGGACCACCCGGCCGTTCGGACGATTCCAGATCTATTATCCACCGAACCGGCAGGGTCTCACGCTACCGCTGGCCGATGACGACAAGGCGCTTGACGACGTACCCGGCCTCGGTGAGATCGGTAACGATGCCGTAGGCGGTGCGCTCGGTGACGCTCGTCCTGGCCGCGATGTCGCGGAGCCGGACGCCCGGGTCGTGGGCGATGCACAGCAGCACCCGCGCATGGTTGGACGGGAAGCTCCAGTCCGCCACGCCCACACTTTACTGTAGATCATTTCTAGAGATCTATTGCTAGTTTCTGATTGCAGACGTAGCGTCGGAAACAGCGTCTTGAGGCAGGCCCGTGAGCCGGCCTCCGCTTACAGGCCGGGTTCTCCACCGCGGGACCGCCGGGAGACGACCATCAACGCAGCGCCGGGCTGGGCCCGGCGGCCTGTGACGGCTGCCGGGAACGGCAGGCACGGGCGAGGAGGAAACCATGGACCAGAGCTATCCTGTGCAGGTTCGAGCGCGGCTGGACGATCCGTTGAGCCGCTGGCTGTGGCTGGTCAAATGGCTGCTGGCGATCCCGCACTACATCGTGCTGTTCTTCTTGTGGATCGCGTTCGCCGTCGTCACCATCATCGCGTTCTTCGCGATCCTGGTCACCGGCCGCTACCCCCGCGGACTGTTCGGCTTCAACCTGGGCGTGCTGCGCTGGTCCTGGCGGGTCGGCTACTACACCTACAGCGCCCTGGGTACCGACCGCTACCCGCCGTTCAGCCTGGCCGAGCACCCGGACTACCCCGCCACGCTGGACATCGCCTACCCCGAACGGCTCTCCCGCGGCCTGGTCCTGGTCAAATGGTGGCTGCTAGCCATCCCGCAGTACGCCATCGTCGCCGTCTTCGCCGGCGGCGCCGCCTACACCGCGACCGGCAGCCCGGGACACACCTGGCAGACCTACGCCCTCTCCGGCGGCCTGACCGGGCTGCTGGTGCTCTTCGCGGCGATCGCGCTGCTGTTCGCCGGCCGGTACCCGCGCGGGCTGTACGACTTCATCATCGGCATGAACCGCTGGGTCCTGCGGGTCGTCGCCTACGCCGCCCTGATGACCGACGCCTACCCCCCGTTCCGCCTGGACCAGGGCGGCGCCGGCGTACCCGCCGCCGCACCCGATGACCTCGCACCAACATCGGCCGCATCCGCCCCGACCCCGGCCCTACCGGTCAGCTGAAGGGCCCTGTGGCCGCAACCAAAACTGCCCTGCGGCAGGCACGGACCCGCCAAGTCCGGCCCGGCGCCTCCATCACGGCCGTGTTGCTCCCCCCGCGGATCCCTCCGGGCTGCCGGGGCGATCCAGCTGGGGGAGGCTGGAGCGGCTGGAGCTCGCCGTTGACCGAGGACGTGCCGCTGGCCGCCGCCGAGGCAGGCCGGGTCCGCATCGCTATCGGGCGGGCATCGGACTTCTTCTGCGCCAGGCGTCACCGGCTACTTCGGCATCGACGTGACCCATGGTCCCGGGTCATCACCGCCGTGGTGTCCGTGATGATCGGCGTGCCGGCGCGAGGGCCTGAAAGCGCCGTCACCGCTCTGGTCTGGCCGTGCTCGCCGCCGGAACTGCCGTGAGGCCGCTGGAGAGATCATGACAACGTCACCCGGAACCCAGGTCAGCTCGCTTGCGAAAGCCGCGGGACACGGGGTCCGGCTTCTGCCGCCGACCCGCTACCGGCATCCGGGCGATGTGATCCGCCTGATCCTCGCCGGGCTTGTACTCGCCGGAACGCTGACGGTTACCGTCGCTGCCCGCGCCACCTATGCCGGAGCCAGCGCTGCCGCCGTGACTGCCCTGGCGCCTGCTGCCCTGGCGGGCCGGGTGCTGGCCGGGCTGGTGCAGGCGGTCCTTGTCACCGCGGCCGCTGCCGCAGTGGTCGTAACGTTGCGGTACCGCCGGTTCCGGCTGCTGGCCGGCCTGGCGGGCGCCGCCGTACTGGCGGGCGCCATGGTGATCGGGGTCATTCATCTGGCGGGGGGACAGCGGCCCCGCGATCTGGCGGCCGGAGCCGGCCAGTGGCCGTGGCTGACCGGCGCGTCGCTGGCCGGCCCCGCGCTCCTGGCCGCCGCCGTGGCGGTCACGGTCGCCGCCGCGCCGTGGCTCAGCCGACCGTGGCGACGCGCTGCCTGGGTCACCTTGTGGCTTGCCGCCGTGGTGCGGCTGATCACCGGCACCGCCTCACCGGCGGAAGCGGTTGTGGCGTTCGCCGCCGGGGTAACAGCCGGGGCCGGTGTGCTCGTCCTGTTCGGAGTGCCTGACCGGCGCATCAGCCCGCAGGGGATCGCGGTGGCGCTGGGCTCGGCGGGCCTGCCGGTGACCAGTGTCGAGCCGGCTGGGGTCGAGACGAAGGGCTCGCGGCCGTTCGTCGCGGCCGCCGCGGACGGACAGCCGTTGTTCATCAAGGTCCTCGGCTCGGATAACCGGGACGGTGACCTGCTGTACCGCGCGTACCGGTTCATCCGGCTGCGCGACATCGGCGACACCCGGCCCGCCGCCTCGCTCATCCAGTCCGTCGAGCACCAGGCGCTCGCGGCTGTCATGGCGGAGCGGGCCGGGGTGGCGGTGCCTGCCGTCCGCCAGGTGATCAAGACCGCCGATGGGTCGGCGCTGCTGGCGATGGACCGCGTGGATGGCATCGCCCTGGACCAGGCCCCCGGGCAGCGCCTGAGCGACACGATGCTGCGGAAGCTATGGGAGCAGGTGGATACGCTGCACCGGGCGCGGATCGCGCACCGCTCGCTGCGGGCGGCCAACATCGTGGCCGACGGCACCGGCCGCCCCTGGGTTGTGGACTTCAGCTTCTCCGAGCTGGGCGCCACGCAGCGCCAGATGGCGCTCGACGTCGCCGAGCTGCTGGCTTCCCTGGCTGCCATCATCGGAGCCGACAGAGCGGTCGCCACCGCGGCCGCGGTCATCGGCCCCGACGGCGTGGCGGCGGCGGTGCCGTTGCTGCAACCGCTTGCTCTGTCGGCTAGCACCCGTCGCGCGGTCGGCCGCCAGGACGGCTTGCTGACCAGGACCCGGGCGGCCGCCGCCGCGGCGAGCGGCCGGGAAGACCAGGAACTGGCCCGCATCCAGCGCGTTCGCCCCAGGACACTGCTGGCGATAGCCGCTGCCGCGGGCGCGTTCTACTTCCTGCTCCCTCAGCTGGCCCAGGTAGGCGGCAGCTGGCGAGCCATCCAGTCGGCCAACTGGGCATGGCTGCCGTTGGTCATCGCCCTGTCGGCCACGACCTACCTAGCCAGCGCGGCCGGGCTCATCGGCGCGGTGCCGCAGCGGATCCGGTTCTGGCCCACCGTGCTGACCCAGGCCGCCTCCTCGTTCGTGAACCGCGTCTCCCCGGCCAATGTCGGCGGCATGGCATTGAACGCCCGGTACCTGCAAAGATCCGGGGTGGAGACCAGCACCGGCGTCGCTGCGGTCGGAGTCAACAGCCTTGCCGGGGCCATGGTGCACCTGGTCTTGCTGGTCGCCTTCTTCGCCTGGTCCGGCCACGGGCTCGCCCACGCCGTCAAGCTGCCGTCGAGCAGCAAGCTGCTGCTGATACTCGCCATCATCGCGGCGGTCGTCGGCGTCGTGCTGGCGACCCGTCCGGGCCGCCGGCTCGCCGCGGGCAAGCTGCTCCCCGGCCTGAAGTCGGCCGCTGTCAGCCTCAAGCGGGTGGCGCGCAACCCGGTGAAGATGATCATGCTGTTCGGGGGGTCGGTGCTGATCACGCTGGCTTACGTCGGCGCGCTCGCCGCCTCCGTCCAGGCGTTTGGCGGGGGGCCGGGCGTCATCCTCATCGGCGCGGTGTATATGGGTGCTGCAGCGATCGCGGCCGCCGCCCCCACGCCTGGCGGCCTAGGCGCGATCGAGGCGGCCCTGGTCGCGGGCCTGACCGGTGTCGGCATGCAGGCAGGACCCGCCGTTTCGGCCGTGCTGCTTTACCGGCTGGCTACCTACTGGCTGCCTGTGGCGCCGGGCTGGCTGTCCTGGCGCGCCCTGCTACGGCGGGGCTACGTATGAAACCGCGCGCGGTGCTGACGGCAGCCTGCACCGGGCTGGCGGTCACGCTGTCGGCCTGTACGTCCTCAAGCGGTCACCTCTCGTCCGCAGCCGGGCCGGCTGGCCGGCCCGGCACGGTCATCACGGTCGGGTCGTTCGATTTCCCCGAGAGCCTTCTGCTCGCCCAGATCTACGGGCAGGCGCTCGCGGCGAGCAACTTCCCGGTGCGGATCCTGCCCAGCCTGGGCCCGCGCGAGCTGGTCGATCCGGCGCTGATGGACGGCCTGGTCCAGCTGGTGCCGGAGTACGCCGGGTCGGCGCTGGAATTTTTCAGCCTGGGAAGGCTGTCCGCCACGTCCGATGCCGGGGCGGCCAACAGGGCACTGGGCGGGTCGGTGGCGGGCCGCGGGCTGGTGGCGGCGCGCCCGGCTCCGGCGCAGGACGCCAACGCAATCGTGGTCACTGCCGCGACCGCGGCACGCTACGGGCTGCGGTCGATCGCTGATCTGGCCAGGGTGGCGCCACGGCTGGTCTTTGGCGGTCCGCCCGAGTGCCCTGAACGCGCCTATTGCCTGCGCGGCCTGCAGCAGGTCTACGGGCTGCGGTTCAAGGCGTTCATCCCGCTCGATGCCGGAGGGCCGCTGACCCTGCAGGCCCTGGAGGCGGGGAACGTCGGCGTCGCGTTGCTGTTCACCACCGACCCGGACATCTCGGCGCGGCACCTGGTCATCCTGGCCGACGATCGCGGGCTGCAGCCGGCCGAGAACATCACTCCCCTGGTGCGCAGGGACGTCATCGTCCGCTACGGCCCCAACCTGGTCGCACTGCTCAACAGGATCTCGGCTCTGCTGGATACCGGCACGCTGCGTACCCTTGACGCGCGGGTTGAGCTGGCGGGGCAGGACCCTCGGCTGGTGGCCGGCAGCTGGCTGCGCGTCCACGGGCTGATCCCGGAAGGCGGTGCTGTGCATTGAGCGAACACATCGGCCGCGCGGTCGCCGGGGATGACCGGCCCACCGTGCCGCCGGGCCCGGCCGTCCGCAAGGCCCGCCGTCAGCGCCGCCCGACCGGCGCGCCGCCGCCGCTGCCGCACCCGGTCCCGATTACCACGACGGCGTGGCTCGTCCTAGTGGCCGTGGTCCTGGCCGGCGCGTTCCTGGCGTCCCAGCACACGCCGTGGCTCCGGCTTGATGACCGGTTCAGTACCTGGGTCCTTCGCTGGCTGGCGGGGATGCGGACGCCGTGGCTGACCGATGTGGCCAGCGGCATCAACGTGGCGGGCTCCGGCTGGGGGGCTACCGTGCTCGGCCTGTCGGTGGTCGCCCTGACGATGGCGTTCCGGCGCTGGCGGCACTTGCTGGTGTTCTTGGGCAGCGTGTTGTTCCTGGAGATTGTCGGGACGATGATCTACTTCGGGCTGTCCAGGCCACGCCCGTACGGCGTGCCGATCATCGGCAGCTGGGGCGGGTACTCCGGGGTGTCCCCCCCGGTGGCTGTCGTGACGATCTTCTTGATGGGCGCCGTCTACTGCCTGGCCGTGCCGGGCCGTCCCCGCTCCTGGATCAAGGCGGCGGTGGCCGCGGTCGTCGCCGTGTTCGGCCTGGCCCGCCTGTACCTGGGCCTGGATCACCCGGGCGATGTGCTGCTCGCCGTGGCGTTCGCCGTGGCGATCGCGGTCACCGCGTTTCGGTTCTTCACCCCGAACGAGGTGTTCCCCGTCACGTACCGGCGCGGCCGCACCGCGCACGTCGATGTGACCGGCCGGCGAGGGGAGGCGATCTGCCAGGCCGTGCACGACCAGCTCGGGCTCACAGTGGCCGAGATCAAGCCGGTCGGGCTGGAGTCCTCCGCAGGCTCCACCCCGCTGCGGCTGCGCGTCGAGGGCGGCGCGGATGAGTTCTTGTTCGCCAAGCTGTACACCAAAGGCCACGTCCGCGCCGACCGCTGGTACAAGCTCTGGCGGACCATCCTGTACGGCTCCCTGGAAGACGAGTCTCCCTTCAAGACCGTGCGGCGCCTGGTCACCTACGAGGACTACGCGCTGCGCCTGCTGCAGGACATCGGGGTCCGCACGGCCAAGCCCTACGGCATCGTGGAGATCACGCCCGAGCGTGAGTACATGCTGGTCACCGAGTTCCACACCGGCGCCGTCGAAATCGGCGAAGCCCATGTCGACGACACGGTGATTGACCAAGGGCTACTGCTGATCCGCATGCTGTGGGACGCCGGAGTGGCCCACCGCGACATCAAGCCGGGCAACCTGATGGTCCGCTCCGGGGAGCTGCTGCTGATCGACGTCGCCTTCGTCCAGGTGCGCCCCTCGCCATGGCGGCAGGCGGTCGACCTGGGCAACATGATGCTGGTCCTGGCGGTGCGTTCCGGCCCGAAGCGGGTCTACCGGCGGGCGCTGACCTACTTCACCGAAGCCGAGCTCGCGGAGGCGTTCGCCGCCACCCGCGGCGTCGCCAGCCCGACCCAGCTGCGCGCGTTCATGAAGCGGGACCCGCGCGACCTGCTCGGCGAATTCCGCGCCCTCGTCCCGCAGAGGCCGCCGATCGTGCTGCAACGCTGGAGCATCAGGCGGGTCGCCCTAGCCGCCGCGATGCTCGCCCTCATTACTGTCGCCGTGGGGGAAACGTGGAATGCCTTCTTCCCGGCGGCACGGAATCTGGGCGTCCACGCCCCCGCCTGCGGCACCGGCCACTCGATGATCCTCAGCGCCCAGGCAGTCCCGTCCGCGGCCCTGCTGCCCTGCATCGCCGCACTCCCATCGGGCTGGACAATCGGCGGCGCGGACATCGCCAGCGGCAAGACCAGCCTATGGCTGGACTCCGATCGCGCAGGACCGCGAGCGGTCACCGTCACCCTGACCGCAGCCTGCGACACGGCGGGCGCCCGCCAGATACCCTCCGACCAGCCCGGCACGCGCCGGTTCGAGCGGCCGCTGAGCCTGGTACCGCAGTTTTCCGGCATGCGCTTCTACACCTTCCCCGGCGGCTGCGTCACCTACCGGTTCAGCTTCGCGCCCGGCGCCTCCCCCGTCCTAGCCGTCGCCGCCGACAGCGCGCTCTCGTTCGTGCCCCGGTCAGTGCTCGTCGATTCCGTCCGGCGTACCGAGAGCCAGACCCTATGCGGACGGGGTGCCTCGTGCCCAGGATGAGCAGGGAAGCAGTTCCTGCGGCAGGCGTCAGCAGGCCGGCGGGCGCGGAAGCTGGGCAGGTGGCTGACCCGGTGGTGGTTCCGGGCCCCCGATGGCAAGGTGTACTAGCACAGACGGGCCGACGTACTGCTGGCTGCGGCCGGGCTCGGCGTGGTGATCGCGTGCGGGGGTGCTCGTGGCGAACCGGCTCCTCGCGGCCCCAGACTTAGCCCTGCTCCACCAGATCAATTACTGGCCAGGGTGGCTATATCCCCCGATGTGGGTAGTCCGGTTGCCGGGAGTGATCGGGGCGCTTCCCTTACTGGCTGCCGCAGCTGCGCTGCGGAGATTCGAATCTTTGCGCCTAGTGGGGCAGTCTGGGGGATAGACGATCGCAATCAGATTGACCGTTTATGCACGGCCGCGACCGCAGTGAACTCCCGCTCGTGAGCCGCGCCGAAGGTCGGATGTCGCTTGTCAAGCGGCCCTCAGCGCAACTACTGTCCGTGACAGGAGTGCAGTGGCTCCGCGTACGATCGCCACATGGCGGATAAAGAGATGTCGCGAGACGGATCCGATGAGGCCGTGGCTGGTTCTGCGGGAGCGGCATGAGCTTGGTGATCTTCCGGCTGTCGCATGTAGCTGGGGGTATGCCTTCTGCGGCTGCTGTACCCCTCATGCACCCGGCGGGGTGTCATGAGCTTTCCGGTTCCCCGTGGGGCCGCCGGCCGAGTCCGGCGTCGCGGGCGGCGACGATGGCCTGGCCGCGCTCAGCTAGGTGCAGCTTGGCGAGGATGTTGGCCACGGTCTTGCCTGACAGGAACATCTGCTGCCCTATCTGCGCATTCGCCAGGCCTGCCGCGACTCCGTCGAGGATTTCCCGCTCGCGCGCGGTGAGCTGAGGGAACGGCTCGGCCGGCTTTTGCGGGCCACGGGTGAACCAGGTGCGCAGCCGCTGCGCAAGGGCTGCGCCGAACACGGCCTGGCCGGCGCCGGCGGCGCGGACCGCGGTCACGATGTCGGCTCCGGCCGCGCCCTTGAGCAGGTAGCCGACGGCTCCGGCGGAGACCGCTGAGAACACCATGTCGTCGTCTTCGAACATAGTCAGCACGAGCACCGCGGTGCCCGGCCACGCAGCGACGATCTCACGGGTCGCATCGATGCCGTGCAGCCCCGGCAATTGCAGGTCCATGATGATGACTTCCGGCTCCAGCTCCGCGGTGAGCTCGACCGCTGCCCGGCCGTCGCTTGCCTCGCCCACGACGGTGATGTCGTCTACCGTGCTGAGCACGGCCTGCAGGCCCTGGCGCACTAGCGGGTGATCGTCGACGAGCAGGACCGTGATCGGCCCGTCGCCAGTCACGACGCCGCCCTGGCCGGCAGCGGGAAGCACGCGCGTACCGTGCCGCCGTCCGCGGTCGGGCCGGCGCTCAGGGTCGCGCCCACCTCGGCCGCCCGCTCCCGCATCGCGAGCATGCCTACCCCGGCCGTCCACGGCCCGGCACCCGCACCGTCGTCGCAGACCTCGACAACCAGCTGCCCGCCGCTGCCGGCGCCCAGCCGCACCTGGCACGCCTGGGCGCCGGCGTGGCGGACCACGTTGCTGATCGCCTCAACCGCTATCCGGAAGGTGGCCACCTCGATCGCGGCCGGAAGGTCGGGCGGGGGGTCAGCTTCGAGGGTGATCTGGACCGCTGTGCCCTCGGTCAGGCGCCGGATATGCGCGGCGATCGCCCCCGCCAGGCCGAGATCATCTAGCGACGACGGCCGCAGACCATAGACGATGCCGCGCAGATCGGCGATGGCCTGCGTGGTGGCGTCCTTGGCCTGGCCGAGCAGCGGGCCGAGATCACCCCGGGCGCCGGCGCCGCCGCCGACGTGACCGGCGCGGGCCCGCGCGGCGTCGATGTTCAGCCCGATGCCGGTCAGGAGCGGACCGAGCCCGTCGTGCAGATCGCGGCGCAGCCGGCGGCGTTCTTCCTCCCGCGCACTGACCAGCCGCT
>Ga0207664_10003416_pt1 | contig 10583 bp, 10 predicted proteins | sample LARL83metaG_FD_184349 | JGI IMG/M metagenome (GOLD analysis project Ga0207664, IMG submission 184349) | Corn, switchgrass and miscanthus rhizosphere microbial communities from Kellogg Biological Station, Michigan, USA - LAR L8-3 metaG... | ecosystem: Host-associated > Plants > Roots >...
AAGGATGCCGACAAGTGCGACAAGGCTGGTGGACGTGGCGAATAGGTGTCCGCCACGGCACATTAAAAATCAATAACCTTGGAGAATTTTTAGAAACGGACCCACGGCTCGCCCCGCGCCGGCGCGATTGCGCCGAAAGATTGCAAATGCCGGCGCCCCGAACGCCATGGCGACAGGACCGGGTTCAGTCATTTGCCTTTGCCAGCAGGGCCGTAAGCTCCTTTACGGATTGCGTGAGATTCATCACTTCGGTTTCTCGAAGCTGATCGATCTTCTGATGCAGAAGCTCGATCTCAAGCTCCGCTTTGATGTTGATTTGGTAATCGTTCTCGGCGGCCTTGCGATCGATGTCCTGCTGTCGATTTTGGCTCATCATGATGAAAGGGGCAGCGTATGCCGCTTGGAATGAGAGTGCCAGGTTGAGCAAAATGAATGGGTAGGGGTCCCATTTCTGTACATAGGCAGTGACGTTCAAGGCGATCCAGAACGTCAGAATGACGGACTGGATAATTATAAACGTCCAAGAACCCATCGTAGCCGCGACCGTGTCTGCAATCCGCTGCCCAACGGTGAGCTGCGCTGCAGTCGTCTTGGCGCGAGCGTCGCCCTTGCGAACCCCACGGCGTGCCGCTCTGAGTTCGCCCAGCAAAAGCTCTTCGGCCTCGTGTAGCTGATGCTTTGTATCCGCACGTTTTTCCATATTGTTCCGGTCCTTTGCGATGGATTTGCAGGGCGCGACGAATGATGGATCCACACAGCAGCGGCAACGCTCCCCGCGAACAGAAGATAAAGCAGACTGACGCATTCATCGTTTCCGGCATCTCGGTTGCGATTGGACTCAGAAGAAGCGCCACGATCTGCATCCGGTCACGCGGCGTCGATCTGGATCATGGAATGAAGAGCTCCGAACCTGTTACGATGCGCGGCTGTCTCACGGCTGAGGACTGTCATGACCGTTATTCAAGCTCTATTGTTCGCGACCATCCAAGGAATCACCGAGTTGTTTCCGGTATCGAGCGTCGCTCACGGTGTACTGACGCCGTTTGTTTTCGGATGGGGACTCGATCCGGGGTTCCTCAAAGAGAATTTCCTGCCCTTCGTCGTCATGCTTCATTTGGGCACGGCGCTGGCGCTGCTGATCTTCTTCTGGCGCGACTGGCTTGCCTTTCTCATGGGCGCCCTGACTGGACGCGATCCAACCGCGCGGCGGACGTTTTTTCTTCTCGTCGTCGCCACCATTCCAGCGGCACTCATCGGCCTGATCTTCGAGAATATGCTGCGCTCGATTTTCGCGAGCGTGATTTCGGCGGCATTCTTCTTGGTCGTCAATGGCTTCATCCTCTTCCTCGGTGAGCGGCTCAAAGGCCGCGGCAGCCGCGAAGTCCACGAGCTTACCTTCGGCCAAGCAACGCTCATCGGCCTCGCCCAGGCTCTAGCACTGGTGCCCGGGTTCTCTCGCTCTGGTGCAAGCATCGTCGCGGGCTTCTGGGCCGGCCTCAAGCACGAGGCAGCAGCGCGGTTCTCGATGCTGCTGGCAACCCCGATCATTGCGGGGGCGGGTATTCTGGTGGTGCCGAAGATGATCCACACGGCCAGCGCTGAAACGGTGCGGATGGGGGCCATCGGCTTCGTCGCTTCGGGCGTGTTCGCGTTTGTCGCGGTATGGGCGCTGATGCGTTGGTTCCGCGTGCATGAAGTCAATGCTATGTGGCCGTTTGCGGTCTATTGCTGGCTGCTGGGAGGGCTGGTGCTGGCGATTCATGTGATCGGATGAGCCATCGCGGTGACGACGCGGCGGTCCGCGTAATTGGCATCCGGGAGCGGCGGCCATCGACAGCCGGCGCCGCGGCGCATATTCCCGCGTGTCTCGGTCGACTCGCCACAGCGTATTTTTGCCTAGGCCGGTCACGCGGATGGCTTGGCCCAGGCCCGGAGCGGCCCTAGAGTCGGGGCCAACGAGTCCGATGCACAGGAAACAGCGGGGATCGACATGAGCTTCACCGAGGCGATTGCAACGTGCGTCAGGAAATACGTCGATTTCAAGGGCCGGGCGCCGCGCTCCGAGTTTTGGTATTGGATGCTCTTCACGTTCATTGGCGGAGCGTGCCTGCAATTGATCAGCCACGGGCTGGCCGCCGCGTTCAGCCTCGCTACGTTGCTGCCCGGGATCGCCGTCGGCGTGCGCCGCCTGCACGACATCGACCGGTCCGGCTGGTGGGTGCTGATCTGGCTGGTGCCGCTGATCGGATGGATCTTCATTATCGTCTGGGGCTGCACGCGCGGCGACGACGGCCCGAACCGCTTCGGGTTCGATCCGCTCGGCAATCGGCAAGCCGCTCATGAAGCTGGAGCTTAGGGCTTTCGGCGGTCGTTCCCATCGGTCGGCTTCCCGGACTGCCATCCGTGCTTCCGATTTCCGCCGTCACAGAATGCGGGCTTTATGCGTTCGATCGTCGGCGCGCACCCCCAGATAGCCCTTGATCGCCGCGATCGTGAGCGGGACGGCGCCGAAAACGATGAAGACCACATCGCCGGGCATGCGCAGCCACTCGATCAGCCGGGCGGAGTCGCTGCCGGTGTAGGCCAGGCTGCGGGCATGCCAGTAGCCATTCTGGATCACGTCCCAAACCTGAAGCACGCCGCCCGGGAACAGGTTCATCGCCATCATCATGGCCAAGCCGATGTTGGTGCCCCAGAAGGAGACCTTCACGTATTTCTCGATGCCGGCCCAGCGCGCCTCGTCGGCGGTCTGACGGAGCACGAATACCATCAGCGCTATAGCGAGCATACCGAACACGCCCATGAGCGCGGCGTGACCGTGATTGGGCGTGAGCAGAGTGCCGACCTCGAAGTAGCTGACGATCGGCAGGTTGATCAGGAAGCCGAAAATACCCGCGCCGACGAAATTCCAGAAGCCGACCGCCATCAGGAAGTAGAACGTCCACTTATGCGGCACGGCGACCGATTTGCCGCAGATGTCGCACTCACCGCGCGTGGTGCGGACGAAGTCCCATGCGTCCAGGGTCAGCAGCGTCAACGGAACCACCTCCAACGCCGAGAACATGGCCGACATGGCCAGGTTGAAGTTGGTCTGGCCGGTGAAATACCAGTGATGACCGGTGCCGATGAGACCGCCGAGGAAATAAAGGATGGCGTCGAGATAGATCACTCGGAGCGCGGTGTTGCGCCGGGTCAGGCCAAGCTGAAAAAAGACGAGCGCGACGACCGTCGTGGCGAAGAATTCGAAGAAGCCCTCCACCCACAGATGAATGATCCAGAAGCGCCACGTATCCACCACGGTGAAGTTGGTCTTGGCGCCGAAGAAGAGCGCCGGAATATAGAACAGCGGGATGGCCAAGGCCGCGAACAGGAACATGCGGGCGATCGGCCGGGCCGCCACATTAACCACTGCGCGCGGCCGGGCCAGCCACCACAGCAGCGCGAACCACACCAGCAGCCCGACGACGAGCAAGTACTGCCACAAGCGGCCGAGCTCGAGGAATTCCCAGCCCTGGTTGCCCAACCAGAACCACCACTCGCCGAGCAGTCCGCTCATGCCGAGCCATTCGCCCAACAGGCTGCCGCCGATCACGACGAAGAAGGCGGCGAACAGCAGATGCACCCAGCCCGCCAGCGCGCGCGGCTCGTCGGCGCGCAACGAGCGGGCAAGGAATAGTGCGGCCGCGACGTAGGCGGTGGCGATCCAGAAGATCGCCGTTTGCAGATGCCAGGTGCGCATCAGATTGCTGGGGAAAATTTCTTCGAGCGGGAAGCCGTAGAAGCTGCCTGGATCGCTCCGGTAGTGGGCGGTGGCTCCGCCGACTAGCGTCTGCATCAGGAACAGCAGCGTCACGACGACGAAGAATTTGACCAGCGCGCGCTGGCCGGCGCTGGCTTCGCCCGGCAAAACGCTCACATGCACATGCTGGCCGCGGCTGACCCAGCCGAGGTAGTCGAACTTGCCGAATGCCAGCAGCACCGTGGCGATGCCGCCGAGCAGCATGATCAGGCTCAAGCCGCTCCACAGAAACGCTCCGGATGTCGGGTGATTGCCGACGGAGGGGTCGTAAGGAAAATTGTTGGTGTAGGAGTAGTCGGCGCCCGGACGCTGCGCGATTGAGGCCCAGGCCGCCCAGGTGAAGAAGCTCGTGAGATGACGAAGCTCAGTCGGATCTGAGATCAGATTCCGCGGAAGGCCGCCATTACGGGACGGGTCACGAAAATACTCCGTCCAATAATCGATTTGCTGGCGAAAGGCGTCGGCTTCTGGCGCGGTGAATTGCAGCGTGTCGGCAACGGGATCGTAGCGGTTCGTCTTCAGCGTCGCCGCCACTTCACCGCGCACGCTGGCCGACTGCGCGTCGGTCAACGCCACCAGGTTCTTTCCGTACCGCTCCTGGGCCAACGCGTCCGCGGTGAATTCGCCGATGCGATGCAGCGTCTCAGCAGAGTAATCGGGCCCAAGATAAGCGCCGTGTCCCCAGATGCTGCCGTTGTCCATCAAGCCATACTTGAGAAATACGGCCTGACCGTCGCCGACATCCGCCGCGGTGAAGAGGACATTGCCGCCGCCCTCGATCACCTTTCCGGGGATCGGGGGAGCGTTGCGGTAGGCCAGTATGGTGATGGCGATCAACCCGGCAAAGCCGAGCGCCATCACGATCAGCACCGCACGCACCCACCACGGCGAAAGCTCGGGCTCATCGGTATCCGACGCAAAGCCCGCCCGTCCCTCGACGATGGTCATGATCTCCGATCCCCTGTTTGCGAGCGCAGCCCTTGGTCGGGGACTCCGCCAACTTGCCATGCATCGCTTCTAATCCGGTGCAATAAAACACTACTATTCACATCGGTGTCGCGCAAAGGCCCATCCGATCCGTGTGTCGCGTCGCCATAGGGGGAATTGCCCATGAACCATGATCCCTTCGTGCTCCGCAGCGATGCCTGGCTGGCCATGCTGTTGAGCAGGAACTTACAAGCGGGAACGCTCCTGCTACTCGTCTACGGCGGCGTTGTCGCCCTGGTCGTCGCGACCGTGGTCCGGATCATCGTTCCGGGCTCTTGAGATCGCAGGCCGCGAGCCTGCTTCGCTATTCTCGTTGTCGTCCGTCGGCAACGCGCCCCCATAAACATGTATTGAAAATAAATGTTAGTATGCTAACGTTTTCCCGGCAACTCCTGTCGGAGGGAAAAATGACCACTGGAACACGGACATACGATTTAAGCCTGCATCACCGGGCGCGCGGTCTGTCGGACCGCGCGGCCTTCGGCTTCGTCAAGATGCTGCGCTTCTTCGCCGATGCCTTCTTCGCCAAGCGCTACGGCCACCGCGCCATCGTCCTGGAGACGGTTGCGGCGGTGCCGGGGATGGTCGGCGCGACGCTCACCCATCTGCGATGCCTGCGGAAGATGTGCGACGACCGCGGCTGGATCCGCACGCTGATGGACGAGGCCGAGAACGAGCGTATGCATCTGATGACCTTCATCGAGATCGCGCAGCCGAACGTTGTCGAGCGCGCGCTCGTGCTGCTGGTGCAGGGCGTCTTTTACAACGTGTTCTTCCTGCTCTACCTCGCCTCGCCGAAGACTGCGCACCGCATCGTCGGCTATTTCGAGGAGGAGGCGGTGGTCAGCTACACGCAGTATCTGGCCGAGATCGACGCTGGTCGGCACGCGAACGTGCCGGCGCCGGAGATCGCCAGGCGCTATTGGAACCTTCCCGAAAATGCGTCGCTGCACGACGTGGTCATCGTCGTCCGCAGCGACGAGGCGAATCACCGCGACGTCAATCACGGCTTCGCCGACGAGCTGGCGGGCCTTGCACCGTGTGCCGTCGGAGAGCCCCGTAAGGCGGCGTGAAAGCGGAATCTGGACGGGTGGAGGCGTTCTGCGCCGAGATATCTTCGTTCTGGGCGATCGCATAAAGCGCGAGAACACCGAGCCCAATCCGCTGGCGGATCGAGCGTCGGCGCGGTGGCGGATGGGGTGAGATTCGAACTCACGGTGAGCTTGCACCCACGCCGGTTTTCAAGACCGGTGCCTTAAACCGCTCGGCCACCCATCCGCATGAAAGCGCCAATGACTTAGCAAGCGCCGGCGGAGCAGGGAAGGGGGACTATCCCTGAATCAAGTCGGCGGGCGGGAGCACCCACAACGTGCAGCCGATCCTTGTGCCGAGATCATCAAGAGGTAACCCGCCTTGCGGCGCGTGACGCGATCCGCCGGGCGCGGAAAATGGCGGATTCGCGCACGTGGCGAACCAAGCCCCTCAAGCTCGGGCGATGCAGCATCAATTCGGCCGCTGCCAGCACCTTTCCCGGTAAATTAACGGCTTCGGCGTGCGTCGAGATTTCCGCAAACGCGAAGTCAACAGCCCCATACAGCTCGAGGATCATGGCTCGCTTCACAAGTTCCTCCGCCGACCGCGGCGAAGATGAGCGATAGAACAGCACATTGAAAATGGCCGGCTGTGCATGTCGGCGGGCGGACGCCATGGCGATCGTCCCGGCGCGTTCCGCATAAGAGCGTTGCGGCATTCGTAAAAAGGCCAGATCGTGGAGCACGAACCCGTGCGGCAGGAGCTGACGGTACACCGTCCAGAAATGCGTCTCAGGATGTGTTTGGTTCGGAATGAAGGTCGTCTCCAGCTCGATCGCCAGAATGTCGTTCGCTACGGCCTCACTTGCGCCCATCAGGATTTCCGGCTCGGCGCCTTCGCAGTCGATCTTGATGAAGTCGGGACGCGAAACTGCGCCGGAGTCGATAAGACCATCGAGCCGCCTCACCGGCACGCTGCGCGTCCCTGATATCTGTGTGACGTCGTCGCTCACGTCCAGTCGGGAGTGATCCCGTCTGTAGAACGAGGTCGCTGTACTCTCCCTGGACACGAAGATATCGCGCGTGCCGTCCTCGGCGCCGAGAGCCATGCAATGGAAATGGCGGTTCGGCCGCCCAGTTGCGGTGAGCGGTGCGATGGCTTCGGGGAGCGGGTCGAATCCATGCCCCTCGAACATGTCGCCCAGATGATCCCAGCGCAGATGGAAGCCGCCCTGAACGCCAGCGTCCACCACAACGACAGGGGATCGTAGAATCGAGCGCCGCACCGCCCATTCGGTGAAACGCGGATGCCAGTTGTGGCCAAGGTCCATCTTGCTGCTCCCATGAGGCGTGTCGGGCGCATTTTTCAAGACCGGTGCCTTTAAACCGCTCAGCCACCCATCCATACGCGCAGGCGTGAGTTAGCAGAGGGGCGGGAAACGGGGAAGGGGGCATGTGTCGGCCCCAAGCGCCCTTTACGGCTGCCCCAACCGTTCGCCGAGAAACGCGAGCGTGCGGTCCCAGGCATCGGCCGCCGCCTCGCGCGTGGCATCGTTGCGCAGGTCGCGCTCGAACGCGTGATCGACGCCGTTATAGAGCTTCACCTCGTGAGGGCTGTTCGCGCGCTTCAGGATCGCGCTCAGATGGTCGGCGGCGGAGACCGGCACGGTGGCGTCCGCCGTGCCGTGCAGCACGAGCACCGGCGCGCTCCCCGCGCCAAACGTCGAGCTGAAGCGGGTCAGTTCCTTGTCCGTGCCCGCGCCGGTCAGTGCGCCATAGTAGCTCACCCCGGCGTCGACCTTGTTCGTTGCGGCGAGCCACAGCGCGAAATAACCGCCGTTCGAGAATCCGACCGCGCCGATCTTGCCGCCGGCAACCTTCGCCGACGTGCGCAGCGTTTCCGCCGCCGCAGCCAAATCCGCGTAGACGTCGTTGGCATGGCGGGTGAAGGTATCCCTGCGCGTCGTCGCGGTAATGCGGTACGCCTCCATGAAGGCGGGCACGAGACAGACGTAGCCCTGTTCGGAAAGACGCCTGGCGTAGTCGAGATCGGTGGGCCGGAGGCCGCCGCTGGTGTGGAGAATGAGCACGCCGGGATAGGGGCCGGGGCCGTCCGGCGCGATCAGGGTCGCCTTCATCGCGCCCTTGACGCCGACCGTCAGCGTTCCGGTCTCGGCGCCGGCATCCGGCGCAGACGCCGCAATCGTCCACAGACACACGATAGCCAGCACGAGGCGTTTCATGTCCGCTCCTAGAGGATGAAGCTGACCCGGCCCTGCGGACGCAGAGCGTCGAGATCGAGCACGGCGCGACGGCGGACGAAGCGAAGGCCCTCGCCGGTCGGCCGCAGGAGGAGATCGTAGCGGCCGCAATACGAGTCCGCGACTTCGTTCTTGACGCGCTGGATGATGAAATTGGCGGAGACTCTCAGCGCGTCGCCCTCGGCGCCGTGCAGCCGCACATTGCCGACGACGCGGCGCGTGCGCGAGCGTGGGCTTTCGGAATACGCGGCGATGCTCTTGAGACGCTGCACGCGCCCGCGCAGCACCGGCATCGAGTCGGCGACGATGAACAGGTTCCTCGCCGGATCGCCGTCGGGGCAGTCCGTCGTCGGAATTTCGTAGCGGCCATCGTCGGCGAACAGGCCGAGCCACTCGTCGAGCCGCCAGGTGTCGAGCAGATCGGCTTCGAGAAAGAGAAAGTCCTCGACCTCCGCGCGGGTCGCCGTCGCTGCGGCGGCCGCGTTCATGGCCGCGCTCCACGGGCGGTCACCAGATCGTGCCAGCGGCGATAGAACGCGCGGATCTGCAACTCGTGGTCGGAGCGGATCGCATCCTCCGGCCCGTCGAGCTCGGTGCGGTAGCCGCGCGAGTAATCCGACCACTCCACCTCGCGCCAGGCGCCGAAGCCGCGCTGGCAGCCTTCGAACGCCTCGATATCGTCGGGTGTCGCGAACCCGCCGGGCCCGAGGAACGTGTTGAAGGCATGGAGCCGTCGCGCCCGCGCCGCCGGATCCTCGCCCTTGGGCGCCAGCGCCCATTGGGTGATCTCCATGTAGCCGGGCGCTACCGGATTCACCTGCCGCAGCACGGTCGCCATGATGTCGTTGATGAGGAGATTGGGGAACAGGCACAGGTTGCGGTCGGTGTCGGCGATCACCCGGGCGCGCGCTTCGCCGACCCGCGCCGCCACTTCCTCGCGCACCTTGGCGATGCGCGCCTTCTCGGCAGCGCCCCACGACGGCTCCCAGCGGGCGACAGGGCGGCCCCAGCCCGCCTTGAAGGCGACGACCGCGTGGCCGTTGCCAAGATCGAAGCCGCGGCCGCTGACGCCGCTCGAGAGATCGGTGCCGAAGTCCTTCAGGAATTTGAAGTAGGTCTGGTGGACGGGAACGGTGTGGAGGAAGTCGATGGTGTTCTCGACCAGCAGCTTCCAGTTGCCGCGGGCGGAATAAAGCTGGCTGCCCTCGATCACCTCCATGCCGTCCTCGCCCTGATCGGCGACGGCGTCGAGATAGACGCGGGCACCGGCGAGATGATCCTCGATCGACGGCGCGGCCGGATCGAACGAGACGAACACGAAACCGCGGTAGTTGGCCTGGCGCGGCGCGGGCTTCAGCCCGAATCCGGGGCCGGGCAGCGCCTCGGCGCTGTAGGCCTCGTCGTTGGGCAGCGCCATGCGCGCACCGTCGTTGCGGAAGGTCCACGAATGGTAGAAACAGGTGAACGATCCGGCGTTGCCCCGGCGCTCGCGGCACACCGTCGCGCCGCGATGCGGACAGACGTTGAGGAACGCGCGAACGACGCCGTCCTCGCCGCGAACCAGGAGGAGGGGGCGGCCGGCCAGTGATCGCGTGCGGAAGTCGCCCGGCTTCGGCACCTCCGACTCGTGGCCGAGATAGAGCCATGTGCGATCGAAGATGGTCCGCATCTCGGCGTCGAACACCGTCTGATCGACCATCGCCCGACGGTTGACGCGAAAGACGCCCGCGGCGGGATCGTCCCTGAGAAGGCCCGTCAACGGGCCGGTGCGCGTGTCGAAGCCGTCCATGCTCCCCCTCCGCCGGTCCCCCGAGTCATAGCGCGGTCGCGCGCCGCTCGCCATTGCCGTCGCTTGCTTGCCGAACGGTAACAGCGCCCCTACACTTCCGGCAACGAACGGGCCGCAGGCCCGAACCGCGCCTGCCGCGGCCGATAAACCGAAACCGTCAGGGGACCGATGACCATCACGCAGGACCAACGGCTGGCACTCCTCACCTGCATGCTGCGCATGCGCCGCTTCGAGGAAACGGTGATCCATCTCGCCCTGGCGCACGACTACGTCGGCCGGCAGCACCTCCACATCGGCCACGAGACGAGCGGCGGCGCCGTCGCCGCAATTCTCAAGACAGGCGACCGCCTCCACTCCACCCATCGCAACCATGGCTTTCTGATCGCCGCCGGCGCCGATCCCGGCAAGGCCTTTGCCGAGATCCTCGGCCGGGCGGACGGCCTCAACGGCGGCAAGGGCGGCACGTGGCACCTGTGCGATCCCCGCCACGGCGTCTCCTCGACGTCGGCGATGGTGGGCGGCTCGATCGGCCTCGCGGTCGGCTCCGCCTTCGCCGCGAAAAGCCAAAAGACCGACAACATCGCCGTCGCCCATTTCGGCGATGGCACGCTCGACGAAGGCATCGCCTACGAGGCGCTCAACATGGCGTCGATCTTCGAGCTTCCCGTGCTGTTCCTGTGCGAGAATAACTCGAAGGCGGGCCAGCGTCCGTCGTC
>Ga0207664_10003420_pt1 | contig 10580 bp, 10 predicted proteins | sample LARL83metaG_FD_184349 | JGI IMG/M metagenome (GOLD analysis project Ga0207664, IMG submission 184349) | Corn, switchgrass and miscanthus rhizosphere microbial communities from Kellogg Biological Station, Michigan, USA - LAR L8-3 metaG... | ecosystem: Host-associated > Plants > Roots >...
GCCCGGGCGCGCTCGACCAATTCCCGCGTGCCGTCCGCGGATCCGTTGTCCACGACGACGACTTCGAACGACGGCGGCCCGATCTGATGCGCGAACGATTCGAGCGCGCGCTCGAGATACGCGGCCCGATCTTTGGTGGCGATGACGACGGAAAGACGCATACGTACTGGTTATCCTTGCTGCAGCGCCAGCATGCGCTCCGCCATGCGCGCCGCGGCGCCAACGTGTTCGCGGTACAGCGCGCCCAGGGCCTGCGCCGAGCGTTCGAGCCAGGCGCCGTCGCGCAGGCGCTCGAGCGTTACGCGCGCCACGCGCCCCGGGGTCAGCGTTCCGTGCAGTTCGCGGATGAGCATCGCTCCGGCATCGATGTTGGGCTGCGTGTGGTACGGAAAGCGCCGCGAATACGCCATGACCATGGCGCGCTTCGCGGGTATGCCGACGAGCGGGATGCGATCGAGATATGTGAGCGGGCCGTTGATCGTCACTAGCTCCGGCGCATTCGCCGGGCTACAAGAGATCGCGGGTTTTCCGAGCGCCGCCAGCTCTATCGCTTTTGTGCCGGGAATCGTCACGACGAGTTTGGCGAGGCGCGCTGCGGGCAGCGCGCGGCGCAAGATCGGAAAGCGCACGCTGCTATCCGCGGACGCCAGATACGCGCCGTTCGAATCTTCGATCACCGTACCGCGCCGCGCGAACACGCGCCGATCGCCCCCCGCCTCCACGGCGGCGCGTACCGGCGCAAGTTGCGTGAACGGCGAGATGCCGAACGCGATCGGCAGCGAGGGATCTTCGCGCCGCAGCTCGAGCGCCGCGGTAAAGAAAAACGGAATCAGCTGCTCGACCTCGTAGCGGCGCGAGCCGGGCATGAACAGCACGCCCGCGTCCGGCGCTCCCGCTTCCGGCTCTGCCCGCGCTTCCACGAGCGCACCGTCGATCGCAAGATTTCCGGTGCGCAGGATGCGATCCGGCGCAACGCCCCACTGCTCGAGCTGCCGCACGTTGTTCTCGTCGACGGCGAATGCCGCGGCGGTCGTACGCGCATAACGCTCCCGGGAAAACTTATACGTTGCAAGCGCGCCGCCGAAACGCTTGTGCAGGCGCGCGGCATGCATTAAATCGCCGCCGAGATAGAGCACCGCGTCGACGCCCTCGGGCATTCCGTCAACATGCCCGCCGAACGCGACTTTCAGATACGTCTTCGGATCGTAGACGCGGGCGGACGGAAAAAGCTCGCGCGCGACGTCCGGCTCGCGTCCGGTTGCATAATCGTCCGGGACGTAAAACACGTGCACGTCGCTCCGCGGAGCTTTCCGGTAGAGCTCGTTCAGGAACGGGCGCAGCCAGCCGGCGGTTTCGCCGGGGCCGTTCACGGTGACGGCCAAACGCATCAACGGTACCGCTGCAGAATTCGCGCGATCGTATCGGTCGTGCTCGTTCCTTCGACGTGCGGAGCCAAACGGATCGTGCCGCCGTGCCGCAGCACCACGTCGCGCTCGGGCAGTTCGTCTTCGCGGTACTGCGCGCTCTTCACGTGCACGTCCGGGCGCAAGCGATCGAGTATCGTTTCGGGCGTGCGCTCCTCGAAACCGACGACCGCGTCGACGCTGCGCAGCGCGCACAAGACGCGTGCCCGCTCCTCGAACGGCACGATGGGGCGGTTCTCGCCCTTCAGGCGCCGCACCGATGCATCGCTGTTCAAGCCGACGATGAGCGCATCGCCCTGCGCGCGCGCCCACGCCAAATACGTGACGTGTCCGGCGTGCAGCACGTCGAAGCAGCCGTTGGTGAAGACCACGCGCTGCTGCTGCGAACGCAGTGCCTCTCGCCATGCGAGCGCATCCTCGAGTGAGAAGAGATCCGCGAACAGCGCGTCAGCGCGTTCCATGATCGACCAGCGCCAAAATCTCGTCGGCGGATGCGGTCGCCGTACCGAGTTTCTCCACGACCGCGCCCGCCGCATAGTTGGCGAGCTGCATCGCAAGTTCGATCGGCGCTCCCGCAGCGAGCGCGAGCGAGAGCACCGCAATGACGGTGTCGCCGGCGCCGCTGACGTCGAAGACGGTGCGCGCGACGGACGGAATGTGCAGCCGTTCGCCGTCGCGGCCGAAGAGCGACATGCCGTGCTCGCCGCGCGTGATAACGACGTATCGGCATTGCAGCGCGTCGAGCAGCGCGGCGCCTGCGCGTTCCAAAGACTGCTCGTCGCGAATCACCACCCCGCTGGCATGGGATGCTTCGTGCACGTTCGGTGCCACGCATGTCACGCCGTGGAAGAGCTGCAGATTCTGCGGTTTGGGGTCCGCGAGCACGATCGGGCACACGAGCGCCGCTTCGACGATCTCGCGCGAGAACAATCCCTTCGCGTAATCGCTAAGAACCACGGCGTCCGCTTGGGCCGCGTAACCGCGCACGACCTGGGCCAAACGCGCGCGATCGCCGTCTCCCAGAGGTTCAGTCGACTCCCAGTCTGCGCGCACGACTTGCTGATTGTGCGCGACGACGCGCGTTTTGCGCGTGGTGGGGCGATCGTCCAGACGGATCAGACCGTCGGCCCCGATATGCTCGGTCGCCAGGATGTCGGAGACGAAATGCGCGAAACCGTCGGAGCCGATCGCCGCGGCAAACGTCACGTGCGCGTCTAGCGCGCGCAGGTTGTTCGCAACGTTGCCGGCACCGCCGAGCGTGAACGAATGATCCGTGACTTGCACGACCGGGACCGGCGCCTCGGGCGATATGCGCGTGACCGCTCCCCAGATCCATTCGTCGATCATCACGTCGCCCACGACGAGCAAACGGCGCTCGCGCATGCGTTCGAAGAGCGCCCGTGCGTCGGGCGTCGCCAGCATTTGCATCCGCTATTGCTCGAACATGATGCGCTGCTCGACGAGATCGCAGATAATGTGCGCCATCGTCTGATGCACTTCCTGAACGATCGCCGAGTAGCCGTCGGGTCCCATCAGTACGAGATCGGCGATCTGGGCAACCGTTCCGCCGCCGTTTCCGGTAAACGCAACGGTCACCGCTTCGCGCCGCTTGGCCTCTTCGAGCGCGAGCACGATGTTCTTCGACGTGCCGCTCGTGGTCAGGCCGACGACGACGTCGCCCGCCTGCGCAAACGCTTCGACTTGGCGCCGGAAGATCTCGTCGTAGCCGTAATCGTTGCCGATCGCGGTCAACGTGGACGTATTCACGGACAGCGCTTCGCTGTAGAGTCCCGGCCGTTCGCGCAAGAAACGCCCGCTCAGTTCGGCGGCCATGTGCTGCGCCTCGGCGGCGCTGCCGCCGTTGCCCATCCACAGAATCTTATTGCCGCGCCGCAGCGCCTTGACCATCGCGTCGGCGATCGCTTCGCACTGCTCGCGGTAGTACGGCGCGTCGTAAATGCCGCGGCGGTCTGCGAGCAGGGCATCAAAGCCGCGTTTGCCTTTGATGTCTACGGTTCGATCCAAAACAGCTCCTGACCCAGGGAAACCAGCTCGCCGTTCTCCGGAATGATGCGGGTGACGACGCCCGCGTGATCGCTGGTGATTTCGTTGAACAGTTTCATCGCCTCGAGGACGCACAGCACCTGGCCCGGTTCGACGCGGTCGCCGACCTTGGCGTAGGGCTCCGCATCGGGCGAAGGGGAACGGTAGAAGACGCCGACCAGCGGCGCGGTGACCTTTTTCACGTTCGCCGACGCCGCCGGTGCAGCAGCACCCGGCGCGGGCGCTGCGGGGGCGTCCGGCGCGGCGGGAGCTGCGGCAACGCCGCCGCCCGCGGGCAGCACGGTGATGCCGGCCTCGCGCCGCACGAGTTCGAAGACCTTGTCGCCCACCTTCACTTTCAGGGCGTCCAGGTCGTGCTCGTGCATAATCTCGAGCAAGTCTTTGAGCGTCTGAGTTTCGTCCATTTTAATGGCGCTCCGCCCTGGGCTGCGCGCCCCCCATCAAAGATTGGGCCCCCGCGACCTCATGGCGCCTTGATGTACTGCTGACATAAGCGCTCCCCGTGGGCGCCGCAAAGGTTCGTTGCATCATACTCCTACCAATTCCACAAGCTGCGGCACGAGGTCTTTTCCGAGGGATACGCGAGCGTCCGTGCGCTCCGAGAGGTCGCGCAGCACCGCCTCGCCCTTCTGCAGTTCATCCGTTCCCACAATGAGCGCATACCGCGCGCTGTTCCGGTCGGCGGTCTTCAATTGCGCGAGCAGTTTGCGGTCGGCAAAATCCATGAAGATCGGAACGCCGAGCGCATAACGCAGCAGCGCCGCAAGAATGACCAGCACGCTGCGCGCCTGCTCGCCCAGGGCGATCACTTGAATCCCGCTGCGCTCGATCTCGGGCGCGGCGCCCGACGCCTCGATCGTCATGAGCAGGCGCTCGAGGCCGAGCCCGAAGCCGACGGCCGGCACGCCGGCGCCGCCGAGCGATTTGATGAGACCGTCGTAGCGTCCGCCCGCGCACACGGTGCTTTGCGCGCCGAGCGCATCGGAGACGAATTCGAAGACCGTGCGCGTGTAGTAATCCAGGCCGCGGACGATGCGCGGATTGACGACGAACGGAATGCCCAGCTGCGTGAGATAGCGCTTCACCGCATCGAAATGCGCGCGGCACGCATCGCACAGATATTCCTCGAATTGCGGAGCGGAATCCAGCAGCGGCTGGTCTTGCGGTGCTTTGCTGTCGAGCAGACGCAGCGGGTTGCGCTCCAAGCGCCGCTGCGAATCTTCGCTCAAACTCGCGGCGTGCGGGCGAAAATGCTCGAGCAGCGCTTCGCGATACCGGGGCCGGCACTCGTCGTCGCCGATGGAGTTGAGATTGAGCGCGGGCACCAGGCCGTACGACCGAAACAGATGCATCGCCAGCGCGATCACCTCGACGTCGGCTTCCGGGCCTTCATAGCCGGTGCATTCGATGCCGAACTGGTGCGCTTGCCGGTAGCGTCCCGCTTGAGGACGTTCGTAGCGAAAGATCGGTCCGATGTAATAGAGCCGCTGGGGCCCTTCGTTGAAAAGATTGTGCTGCAGCGCGGCCCGCATGACCGGTGCGGTCCATTCCGGGCGCAGCGTCATGGAACGCCCGCCCTTGTCCACGAAAGTGTACATCTCTTTCTCGACGATATCCGTCGCCTCGCCGACGCCGCGCACGAAGAGCTCGGTCGATTCGAACAGCGGCGTGCGGATCTCCCCGTAGCCGTAGCGGTGCGCGAGGACGTGAATGCGCGACTCGAGTTCGTTCCAGCGCCCCGTTTCGGGCGGCAGAAAGTCTTGCGTACCGCGCGGCGCGGTGATCTTCGAGGACATGGCCAGGGTGATTAGGTAATGAGGACGGAAACCTCTGCTGCGCCCACGGGGAGCGTTCACATCAGCAACACATTTATGCGCTTTGAAGCCTGGGGGCCCCGCATTGCGGGGGGCGTGCAGGCGAGGCCGGAACGCCTTTTCAAATGAAGGTACGAACGTTTGTCGCAGCCGCCGTGCTGGCTGCGATGCTTCCGGCGCCCCTGCCGAGCGCCGCCGTCGCTCCGGCCGCACCGAGCGCCGCACAAATCGACCGGCTGCTCTCCTCGCGCATCAAACACGTTTTCGTCATCTACCAAGAGAACCGGTCCTTCGACTCCGAGTTCGGAACGTTTCCGGGCGCGAACGGCGTCTGGTCGCCCGGCGCACGCGGCTTCAAACAAATCGATCCGGTCACGCAGCGCCCCGTCACGCCGTTCAAACTGACCGATCCGGACGTGTACTACGAAAGCAACGACCGCGACGTGCAGATTCCCGCGTTCGACGGCGGCAAGATGGACAAGTTCGTGGCCGCACAAGGCAAAGCCGTACTCTTCTACGAGAAGAACGCGACGCCGGATCAGCGCTTCTCCGTCGGCGCGGAGTCGATGTACCACATCGACTGCGACACGATTCCGTACCTGTGGACGTACGCGAAGAACTTCGCGCTTTTCGACAACTTCTTCCAGGCGCTGCGCGCGCCGTCCACGCCGAGCAACATCGAGATCATTGCCGCGCAAAACGGATTGACGCAATACGCGCGCAATCGCAAGCAGTATCCGGCCGACGAAGAGGAGCCCGGCGATCCGATTTTCGCCGACCTGGATCCCGCGTTCGGACCCTATGAAGCCAAGCATCCCGGAAAGAAGACGCAAGTCGACCAAACGTACGCCAACGTGCTGCTCACGATGCAGCGCAAAAACGTCAAAGCGGTCAAGAACGACACGAAATACGTCGAGCAAGACAAGAGCGTCATCGCGAAGCTCGACGGCGCCGCAATTCCATGGCGCTGGTACGAAGAAGGCTACGGCGGCGAGCACACCGGTCTGATCTCGCATCACTTGGCGCCGCAATACTTCGGTTACGTGGCAAAAAACCGCAGCATGGTCTCGAACATGCGCGATCTCATGGACTTCTACCGCGACGTCTCCCACGGCCGGCTTCCGGACCGCGGCGTGTTTTATCTCAAAGGCGGCTCGCACAACGTTCTGGGCCTTCGCCCGTCCAATCCGGATCCATACGTGCAGAAGCACTACATGGGCGACGACGATCATCCCGGTTACACCGACTCGCAGATTTCGCAGGCGCACGTAGCCTCGCTGGTCTCGACGATCGTGCACAGCAAGTACTGGAAAGACAGCGCGATCGTCATCACGTGGGACGACCTGGGCGGCTTCTGGGATCACGTAACGCCGCACGACTTCGAGATGTGCCCCGACGGCCATCCGTGCGGCGACGGTGCGCGCGTTCCGGCGATCGTCATCTCGCCGTTCGGCAAGAGCGGTGCGATCGTCCACGACTTCAACGATCAGGATTCGGTCATCAAGTTCGTGGAGACGGTCTTCGGGTTGCCGGCGCTTGCGTCGCTCCCGGACGAGAAACCGTATCTTCCGATGGGCCCGCGCGACGGCAACACGCTCATCTCAAACATGCGCGGCGCGTTCGATTACGATCGCTTGCGCGGAGCCAAAGCGCCGCTCTCGCCCAGCGGCGCGTTCTTTTCCTGGAAGACGATTCGCACGATGCCGGCACCGCTGAGCTGCAGCGATATCGGCATCACTCCGGCGAGGGCCCCGCACGGCATCAGCGAAGCGCCGCCCGCCGGCTTTAATCCCCGCCCGTTCGAACCGGTGCCGGCAGCTTCGGCGACGCCCCACTAGACAGCGCCCACGCTTTGCGTGATGGAGCAGCGTGGTTACCGCGCTGCTCGTCACGTCCGCCGCGACGTTGTTCGAAAGCGCGCCGTTCGTTCTCGCCGCGCTGGTGCTGACCCACATGCCGGTGCGGTGGAACGCGCGGATCGACGCGTACCTCGGATGCGGGTGTGGGGTCGGTCCGTCCGCGCGTTCGCTGCCGGCCGCCGCCGCAACGTGCTTGGTTTTCGGACCGCTCGTTGCCGGCGCGCGGCTCGCGGCGGCCACGCTGCTCGAACGGCTGCAGCGAAGCGCTCGCCGCGAGTGTGCGCACGCAGCGCCTTCGCTGCTTTCCGAACTCCATCTCATCGTGCCCGTCGCGGCGCTCGGCTCGAGCGCAGCGCTGCTCTTGCCTGCGCTCGCCGGTATGCATGCGCCCCGCGCGGTTGCGTTTGCCGCCGGAGCGGCGGCCGCGTTCGTCATGGCGCCGTGCGCGCTGGGCACCGTTGGTTTTGCAGCGGCACTGCGAACGGCGTGGCCTGCCGCTGCCATCGGTTTTCTCTGCGTCGCCGGCATCGCCGACGTGCGGGCATGGATACGCCGCCGCACCGTTCACGCAGCGCACGACGCGTTCGCATACGGACTATTCTCGCTGGCGTGCGCGCTCGTTGCCGCTCGCGGCGGAGCCGGCTTGGTACATCCAAAACTCGCGCTCGCGCTCTGGCCGTGCGCAATTGCGGGCGTTGTACTCGCATGCCGCTTTCGCTCGCAGCAATGCAGCGCAATGCGAATCGCACCGATCGTCATGCTCGCCGGCGCCCTCTTCGCCGCGCCCATGCCGGAGTATCACGCTACTGAAACGTCCCTTGCCGATGCATTTGCGGGCGAGCGGATCGATTTCACCGGCGCTCTCACGCGCACGGGAACGGCGGCGACGCTCGTGCGCTACGCGATTACGTGCTGCCGCGCCGACGCGGCGCCGATCGTCATCCGGTTGCTGCATGCGCCGCCGCGCCTGAGCGGATGGGTGCACGCACGCGGCGTGCTGGTTGCGCGCGGAAGCGAATTGATGCTGCGCACTCAGGCGCTGCAGCCGATCCCCGCTCCGGCGGATCCGTTCGTGTATCGCTAAGAGAGCGAGTCGTGCTTACGCGGTTCGAGCAGCTCGACGGGAATGCCGTTCGGGTCCTCGATGAAGGCGATCGCGCGCGAGCCGCCGGGCGACTTCTTCACGTCCTTGAGGATCTTCACGCCTTTGCCGCGCAGCTGCGCGACGTACTGCTCGAGATCGCCGTCGACTTCGATCGCCAAGTGCTCGTAGCGATTGCCTAATTCGTACGGCGGATGCTCTTCCAAATCGAACACGAGCTCGATGTACGCGTCCCAATTCTCGCCGACGAACGCCATGTCCGCATTGCCCGGATAGTGATACGGGCCGTCGAGCAGCTTCATTCCAAGCTTTTGCGTATAAAAGTCAATCGACTCTTGCATGTCGTTCACGAAGATCGACGTATGCAGATAGCGAGGCATGTGACCTCTATACCCCGCTTAGTGCAGGAAGTAGCGGTGAGTCGAGAACACCAGGGCGGCGCCGAGCCGGTCGGCGGCGTCGACAACCTCCGCGTCGCGCACCGAACCTTGCGGCGCGATGATCGCCGTGCATCCCGCTTCGGCAGCGGCCTCTAAACCGTCCGCGAACGGGAAAAAACCGTCGCTCGCGCATGCAGCGCCCTTGGCTTGATCGCCGGCGCGCTCGCCGGCAATCTTCACCGCGCTCACGCGATTGGTTTGACCCGCGCATATGCCGCGCGTCGCGCCGCCGCGCACGATGACGATGCCGTTGCTCTTCACGTGGCGCACGACGTCCCACGCGAGCGCAAGATCGTGCCACTCCTGGGCGCTCGGCTGACGTTTACTGACCACACGCCAAGTCTCGGGCTTGAACGAACGATCTTCTTCTTCCGCAAGCACGCCGCCCAGAGCGCTGCGCAACTGCACTTCGCGCGCCAATTCGTCGGGCAGTCCGGGAGCGTAGCGCATGATGCGCAGGTTCTTCTTCTTCTTGAGCAGCGCGAGCGCATCGTCGTCGAACTCCGGCGCCGCGACGATCTCCAGGAAAAACGACGAAAGCGCCTGCGCCGTCGCGAGATCGACCTTTGCATCGAGCGCGATGATGCCGCCGAATGCGGAGACGGGATCCGCGTCGAGTGCGTCGCGAACCGCTTTCTCCGCCGTCGATCGCTGCGCGACTCCGCACGGCACCGTATGCTTGACGATTGCCGCGCGGACGAAGCGTTCGCGCTCCGAGCCGAACTCCGCGCCCAGCGGCGCGCGCGAAAGCAGGCGCAGCGTCGCATCCAGATCGAGCAGATTGTTGTACGAGAGCTCTTTTCCGTGCAACTGGTCGGGCAGCCGTTCGCGGTTGCTTAAATAGAACGCCGCACGCAGCTGCGGGTTTTCACCGTAGCGCAGCGGCTGCGCCAGCGGCATCGTCAGCGCGAGCGCCCCCGGCAGTTCGCTGGGCAGCACTTCGCCTTCCGTTGCAAGATAGTGGGCGATGGCGGCATCGTACTCCGCGGTGCGCTCGAATGCGGTTATCGCCAAACGCCGTCGGGCGTTTTCGTCGAGGCCGCCGTTCTCTTGCAGTGCCGCCAGAAACGCCGGGTACTGGGACGGATGGCTGAGAATGGTGACGTTGTTGAAGTTTTTCGCGGCCGCGCGCAGCAGTGAGACGCCGCCGATGTCGATCTGCTCGATCGCTTCGGCCAGCGTCGTGCCGCTCTTGGCAACGGTCGCTTCAAACGGATAGAGATTGACGACCAGCGTGTTCAGGTTGTGAATCGCGTAGATGCGGGCCTGATCGTGATGCGTCGCATTGCCGCGGTCGTACAGGATCGCACCGAAAACTTTGGGATGCAGCGTCTTCACGCGCCCATCGAAGAGCGGCGGAAAGCCCGTGAGCTCCTCGACGTCGCGCGCGTTTATCCCGTTCTCGGTCAGAAACGCACGCGTGCCGCCGGTGGCGTAGATGACGACGCCGCGATCCGCGAGGACTTTTGCGACCTCGGCCGCGCCGGTTTTGTCAGAAAGCGAAAAGAGCGCCGCCTCAGGCAAGCACAGGCTCCGGCTCGCGTTCTTCGCGCGTGAGCTCCGCGGAGATGAGCGAACTGATGCCCGCTTCGCCCATCGTCACGCCGTACATGCGATCCGCCAGCTCCATCGTCTGCTTGTTGTGGGTCACGATGATCATCTGCGATCCGCTGCCCGCGAGCTCGCGCACCATCTTCGAGAAGCGCTCCACGTTGGCGTCGTCGAGCGCCGCGTCGACCTCGTCGAGCAGATAGAACGGCGACGGACGAACTTTGATGAGCGCGAAGATGAGCGCCGCAGCGGTCATCGCGCGCTCGCCGCCCGAGAGCGTCGGCAGCGGCATCAGCTTCTTGCCCGGCGGCTGCACCGAAATCTCG
>Ga0207664_10003421_pt1 | contig 10579 bp, 5 predicted proteins | sample LARL83metaG_FD_184349 | JGI IMG/M metagenome (GOLD analysis project Ga0207664, IMG submission 184349) | Corn, switchgrass and miscanthus rhizosphere microbial communities from Kellogg Biological Station, Michigan, USA - LAR L8-3 metaG... | ecosystem: Host-associated > Plants > Roots >...
TGCATCGAGCGTACGCGAGAATCGCCGACCACGCCGACGATTTCGCGGCACGGGAGCGTCGCCGGCGCCAGTGGAGACGGCTCGGCGACACTGAGATCGAAGCCGATGCGTATGCACTTGCCAATCGCGCTCTGCGCCGGCCAGAGAGCTCGCGCCATCGTCTCGTTCACGAGCACCACGTACGGCGTGCCGCGCCGATCAGCCGCCGTGAACAGCCGTCCCGCGCGCAGGCGCACTCCCATGAGAGACAGATACGATGGAGTTGCGGCGTACATGAAGGGCATCTGACCGCCAACGCTCGGCGGTTCGGCGCGGCCGGGTACGCTGATCGGTGGCACGGCGAAGTTGCCGAACGGCATCGCCTGCACGACCGTCGCCGCGCGAACACCGGGCACCGTCGTCAGGCGCCGAGCGGCGTCGATGTACAAGCGATCGCGCTCTTCCGACGGTAACGCGTCTCGAAAATCCAACGTCGCCACGAGCAAGCCCGCGGTTCGATATCCGAGATCCTGTGCTTCCACCCGCTGCAAACTGCGCACGAACAGCCCCGCCGCGACGAGGAGCATGGTGCACAGCGCCACCTGCACGGCGATGAGCGCGCGTTGAACGCCGAACGTCCCGCTCGCGCCACGGCCGGAGTGCAGCTCGGCGGCGATGTCAGGGCGCCGCGTCTGCGCCAGCGGCGCGAGTCCCGCAACAATTCCCGCCGCGATGGCGCCGACGAGAGTGGGCGCGAGCACACCAGGGCCAATGAACTGCTCTGGCGCGGCCACATTCGGCAGGAGTGTCACCCGCACGAGCTCGCTCACCCAGCGCGTCACCAGCAGCGCCGCCACGGCGCCTAACGATGAAAGAAGCCACCCCTCGATGAGCAGTTGCCGCGCCAGGCGCGCCCGACCTGCGCCGAGCGCCACGCGGACGGCGATCTCGCGGCGGCGGCGCGAGGCGCGGAGGAGAAGCAGCGTCGCGACATTGGCGAACGCCACCAACAGCACGATTCCCGAGACGCCGGCCAACCAGCGCGCGATTTCCAGCTGTCGAGGAGAAACGCCGACGTCGACGCCGAGGGGCACCAGTTGGGCCGCAAGCACCTGTTCGTCACCGGCATCGGCTCGAAGCTGCGCGGTGATGGTACCGAGCGCGCGCGGGAGTGCGGCACGGTCGCGCACGCGCGCCATGACGGAGATGAAGTGAACGCCACGGTCGTTCATCCAATTGGCGCCGCCCTTCCGCTGCGAAACCGTGAGTGGGACGAACAGATCGACCGGCGACAAGGCGTCGCCGGTGAAATCGCGCGGTGCCACGCCGACAATCGTGTAATCGATCCCGTCGACTAGGATGTGACTTCCCAGCGCACCGGCGCTGCCGCCGAATCGTCGCTGCCAGTATGGATGACTGAGCACGGCGACGGCGCTTCCCGATGGCAGCACGTCGTCACCCATGCCAAAGAGGCGGCCGATCGCCGGATGAACACCGAGCAACCGAAAGTAGTCTCCGCTCGCGGCGATGATATCGCCCTCGGTCGTCTCCGCGCCGTCGCCTATCGTCAGGCGGAGGGGGCGCGACGCGGCCACGGCCGAAAAGGCTTCATGACGCGACTCAGCCGCGCGGAATACGGGGTACGACGTCGTCGCCATGGCATATCGATCACCGTCAGCCGTCGTGACATCGATACGCAGTCGCGCCACCACGTCGGGGTCGACGACACCGGGGAGCGCGGAGAACATCAACGATGTCACGAGGCCGACCATCGCCGCGTTCGCGCCGATCGCGAGCGCGAACGTCGCGACGATGCCCGCGGCTACACTGGGCTCTCTCCGGAACGAGCGCAGGGCGAATTGGACGTCGCGCTGCACATCATCGATCAGCGTGCGCAACGTGGTCCGCCTGACGCTCGTGGCGGTCATCGGGCGTGCGCGCGCTCGAGGGTCATCGATGTACCATCCCGGCTCACCAGATACACTTCGCCACCTGGACCAAAGCCGATGATCGTGCGATTCGCCGGCACCTGCACCCGATCGACCAGCTTCCCCTCGTGGTTTATCACATCGTAAATCGGGCCGCCGGGAATCTGCTTCGTCGGGATCGTGCGAACCCAGATGTTGCCTTCCGCGTCGGCACGCACCGAGTTCGCGAAGAAGGGCGGCTTGTAATCCGGCAGCTCACTGGGTGATACGAAATTGAGCTGCGGCTGGCCATTGAACCCGGCGCCGCCGCCGCGTCCACCATCAGGACCCATCTGAACGACGACGCGCTGGTTGCCGCCGTCGGGACTTGAAGCAGGAGCGGCACTCTTTCCGGCCGGCGCGCCGGCGGGAGTCAGCGCCGGTTGAGCAGCTGCTAATCGCTCGCGCGCCGCCTTCACTGAGTCGATGAACGCAACTTTGTCCTCGTCGCTGAGCCGCTGCCAGTCGAATGGGATCTTTGGCGCGGAGCCCTTGCTGCCGTCGGCGTTCACGAAGTCGACGTGATAGTCCTGGCCGCGCACGAACGCGATCGATCCGTCTGGGAGCACGGCCCAGTCGTCGACGACGGGTAGCGGGTTCACCTCGGAGGTAATCCGCATGTTGCCCTTATCGTCCTGTGAGACTTGCAGGTTGACCTTTGGAATCCTGATGAGACCGACCGTGTCCAGCTGACGAGTCGTGAGATCGACACGGACGATCGCCGCCGACTCCGGAGGCGTGGGCATTTGCGATGGTCGGGCGGCGCCAGGAGCCGGCGGTCCTCCCCGGAAGAACTGGAGGGGCGCTCGATACACGAGGCGCCCTCTTGCATCGAGTCCCGCCGACCCTCCCAGTGGGCCACCGAGTGCGCCCGCGTCCTGACTGCGCGGCAGCGCCATGATCCGCGTCATCTTGCCGTTCGGGTCCACGACCATCATCGACATCGACTGTGGATCGACGAAGAGGGTCGAGTCGCCGCGATACGCAATGAGGCCGGCGAAACGCCCCGAGTAGGCGGTCGACGTCGCGGGCGTCGTGTCGGCGACGATCGTGACTCTGGCGAGACTGGAATCCAGGAGCACGACTTTTCGTCCGACCACATCGTTTACCAGAACGCGCCCACCAGGCAGCGCGCGCACGCTGGCGATGTTCGACCAGGGCTCCGCGCTCTTGGATGCGATGGGTCCGAGCGGTCTGATAGCCGGCTGCTGCTGCGCGATCGCGGAGGTGGGGACCGAGATGAGAAAAAGAAGCGTGTATCGATTCATGGTCGATGGCTGAAAAAAGGCTTCGTTCGAGAACCACAGAGAACACGGAGGAACACAGAGGAACAACAAATTATCAAGTTGTAACACTCAATGATTTGCTGTGCCCCTCCTCTGTGAACCTCTGTGAACTCCGTGGTCAATCCGCATTGGTACTATCGTGATCTACGGTCTCGAGATGATCACCGTCTGCGCACCCCGGTCCCCACCGCCGCCGCCCCCGAACAACGTAACGGCGGAGCCGGGGAGCATCGGCGCCCCGGTGAAGGCCGCCGTTCCGGAACGAATCGACGCCAGATATCGCGCCTCGAGATAGCTGGCAATGAATGCCGGGAGCTTCCGCAGCTGCTCCGGGGTGAGAATCTGCTTCACCGTCGGCGCGAGCTGCGCGAGCAGATCCACCGACGCGCGGCGCGCCTGCAGATAATGATCGTAGGCCTCGCCCTGATCGTAGTGGTTAGGCAGCTCGCTCAGGTACTTCGCCGCGGGCGCCCAGATCGAGTCGACGCGCACGCCGTACCAGCGGTTGATCGCTGCGATGCTGTCGGCCTGCTTCGACGTCAGCTGGAGGCTGTCCTGCTGACGAAGGATCTGGGCCATCGGATTCGGGATGCTGCCCGTACCGTAGATGATGCGCAGGAACTGCTCCGGCATCTTCTGTCCCTCGACGCGGCGTCCGCGGTCGAGCTGCGAGGTCAATGATTGTCGCTCGCGTGTCGGACCGACGTCGAAGCGCAGCATCGCCGTCAACACCACTGGCAACCGGAACGCGCTCAGCGCGGGCAGCGTCGCGCCGAAGCGCTGATTGACTTCATATATGTAGCGGCCGTTATTGGCATCGAAGCCGCGCACATAGAGCAGTGACTGGTCCGGCGCCGCCGGCTGTCCCCAGCCGTGCAGCTTGTTCGACCCATGCGTGATGAGGTCGGCCGCGCCCAACGGGTTCGACAGATTGAACGAGAGCGTCGCCCGCTGCGGCATGCGCACGCGCATTGGGTTGAAGGTGAAGCTGAGGTTCGCGGTGGAGGTCCAGGGACCTTCGCAGCTGTTGCGCGCCGCGAGGTCGCCCAATTGGCTTCTCAGACACTCTCGCGCCGCGCCGGAGCCGTGATCGAGCAATGCCTGCATCCCGGCCGCGACCGCCGGATCTTTCGCCGCGGCGGGATCGAACACGTAGGCGCGGTCGTTCGCGTAGCCGTCGCCGTTGACGTCGGCCGCAATCATTGGCGTGAACGGTGTGCCCGACCGGAACTGGCCGTACCAACCCACGTTCACGGTGTTGAAGAAGTTATAACCGAGCGTGTAGACGAACTGGTGACGGGAGTCGAACGACGACCGGCCCCACGAGACGCCGAGGGGACTTCCCGCGGTGCTGCCGAAGCCATACACCTCGTCGCGCACGTTACCGTACACGTATGCCAGACTCCAGGAGTAACTGGTGTTAAACGTCGTCGGGGAGAATCGCAGGCTGATTTGACGGCTTTCCGACTGCAGCCCCGATCGCAACTCCGAGACGTGCGAGAAGAGTGGCGTCACCCGCGCATCGCCAGATGCAATCGCACCCGTCGCCGGCACGATGCTCGTCGGCTGGACATAGACCGGCCGATTGGCCTCGTCGGCCAGGGCAAATCGCTGCGTCGAGTTGAAGTTGAGATCCACGAACCCGGACTGATTCAGATTGCGCGAATACGTCCCCTCGACCGTCGCCATCAAGCGATTTCCCAGCACCGGGCCATTCCACTGGAGGTTCGACCGCACACTGCGCGACGCGGCGAAATCCTTCGCGAACAGAGACACGTTAGGCGCGGTATTCCCGAACACGCTTCCCGTGGTCGCGTCGGAGCACAGAGAAGGAATCGACGACAGGTTGGCCTCGTACGATGCCCAGTTCGGCGTCGGCGTTGCCGGTCCCACGCAATTGAGCTGCTGCACCGCGTTCGGCAGGCCGGTATTGTCGAGCGCCGAACCGATCGTCGGGGTTGCCGGTGTGTTCTGGAACAAGCCGATCCCGCCGCGCACCACCGCGCGCGGAACCCGCGCCGAGCCGTCGAAGCTCGCGATCGTCGGCGCCGTGCCGTACGTCCAGGAGAAACCCAGCCGCGGGCTCAGATACGCCCGGCTCGGCACATGATCGTTGCGCACGCCGAAGATGTTCTCGACGTCCGGGTTCTCGATCGGCTCGGCCATGAAGCGATTGCCGTCGAGCCGGAGTCCATATTGAACCTGCAGATCGTTCGTCGGCCGCCACGCGTCGCCTAACGATAACGCGCCCACGAGCTGGCTTGCGCCGCTCGTCCGCGGCGATAGCTGGCGCGTGAACGACGCCGGCTGATCGGCGGCGAGATCGGCGAGCGACAGATACGAATACGTGCCCAGCAGATTGGTCGTCTGATTCGAGGCGTACGCGTCGCGCCGCAGCTCGGTCGTCAGCTTGAGCCGATGCTTGTTGCTCGCGCTGAACCAGGAGAGCTGGTTCAACAACCCAAGGCTCGTTGTCGACGTGCTGGTGTTGAGCGATTGATTACCGCCGAACGCGAGATTCTGCAGACCGCTCGTGCCGTCGTCGAAGGTGGAATTGACCAACACTCGGCCGCTCGGCAGCGCGAGATAGGGCGTCCCGTAGCTGTGCGACCCGCTCAGGCCCAACGTCGTCTCCTCGAGGACGCCGAAGCCGAAGTAGCTGTTGTGCCGTGCCTGCAATCCCCCGTTCCACCCGGTGCGATCGCCACTGCTCGCCGGCAGCGACGTGGCGTTGCTGCCAACCGGCGACTGCTTGTTCCAGCTGCCGTTGAAGGTAAGGTTGTACGCCTGACCGGTCGTCGACGTGGGTGGCGCGAAGTCGAGACTGCCGAGGATCGACCCCTGATCGCTCGTTCGATCACGCGGAATGCGGCCGACGGCAGTGGGAATCTGCGACTGACCGAGGATGCCGAGGAAATGCGTTACCGAATCGAAGGCAACGCCCGCCGTCTGTAATCCAAGAGGGTCCGTATTGAGCAAGTTTTGATAATCGTTGGCGCGCCGGCCGAGCTGGTAGGAGATGTTGTAGAATGCCTTGTCGACCACCAGTGGCCCCGCCGCAATGCCGCCGAGCGAGAGGTTCGAGTACTGCTGGCCCAGCGCCTGCGCCGCACGATCCGTCCACTGCATCTGCGGCGCGTCGAGATTGAGGCTCATGCCGCGGGTGATGAAGTTCGAGCCGGGCCGGGTGCGGATAGTGATCTGACCGCCGCTGAATCCACCGCGTGACACGTCGTAAGGCGATGTCACCACCGAGGTCGAGACGCCGGCGTCGCGCGGCAAGTTCGACCCGCCGAAGCTCAGGCCATTGAGCGTCGTGTTGTTCTGATCGGCGCCGAGTCCGAGCACGGAGAAGCCATTCGGGTCTCCATTCTGGCCGGGAACGAGCTGAACGCCCGGTAGTGTCGCTGCCATCGCCGCCAGGTCGCCGAGGTCCGCCGGCGGAAGTGCGGCGTTGGTGACGGGACGCTCGGTTCCGCTGATGTCCGGCTGCGCATCATTGCGCGCGACCTTCTCGCGCGGCGCCGAGACTTTCATTGCCTCGAGATTGACGGCCGCCCGGGTCAGCTTCGCGTCGGCGATGAGTATCTCCTCATCGGCGGTGCGTTTGACTTCGAAGTGCTTGGCCGCGAAGCCCAGGGCGGCGAAGGAGACGATGTAGTCCCCCTCTCCGTTCGGGAAAGTGACGGTGAACCGGCCACTCTTGTCGGTGCGCGCCAAGCGGCTGACGTTCCCGTCGAGCGAGGTGACGGTGACCTTCGCGCCTTCTACGGGAGTGCTGTCGGGTCCGATGACACGACCGCGGACGACATCGGCTTGCTGCGCCAGAAGTCTGTGGGCCCCAAATGGCGCCGCGAGGAGGAGGAGGGCGGCGAAAGGAGGAATGGGCAGGCGAAAACGCACGGGTGCTTCCGTGTGGGGGACGTCATTGGACCCGAGGGGGAGGGGAAGGGTTTCCTTTCGGAGCCTTCCGCGCAACCCCGTAGGCCACCTTCCATGAGGTTCGAACGGCGAAACGCAGATCGACGCAGATTACGCAGAACGCTGATCGAGCGTTGATCAGCTTCAGTGACGCCTTCGGCGCGGCCGCGGTTGGGCGGGGTATGAAAACACTGATCGCGCTCGCAGCGTTGCTCATCGGAGCTGCATCTTGCGCCGACTCACTGGCGCCATCGGCCGCAACTCTCGACGGCAGCTGGGGCGTGCAGGGCGAGGTGCCGGGCTCCTCGGAGCGTTGGGATCTCACGGTGCAAGGCAATACTATCTCGGGCACCGGAAGCTGGACCGGGGAGGCGTGCTGCGCAGGCACCCTCACCGTGAGCGGCAGCATCGCGCGGGATTCAGTTCACGTGCAGGTCACCTTCACCGGCGCGCCTGTCACCAGCACCTACTACTTCGATGGAACGCTCGCATCGCGAATTCAACTCGTGGGTTTGGCGACGCGGAATGGCGGCTCGACATATGTCGAGCATCTCCAGAAGCTGTAGTAAACACTCACTGGGCGGCGGCGCGCGTCAACGGAACAGCGAGCAGCACGGGCGCCGTGAGTGCCTTCTCCGGCTTCCGTTTGCCGGCATCGGTGTACTTCTCCCACTGACTGTTCGCGACGTACACGAACTCGTCTCCGACAACAGCGCCGATCGTCGGCTCGTCCGCGATTGACACATTTTGATCGAGCACGTCGGCGCTAGCGATGCGCCGACCGGACGTGTCGAGCACGAAGCGCATCACCCGAGCGGGCTCGACGCCATTCTGCACCGCGACGATCGAGCCGTTATACCACGCCAGTCCGTCGCAGCCGAGTGAGGTCGAGCCGGGCGCGTCATCGACGCGGCTGACGTCGTTCGTCGCAAGGTCGAGACGCAACAGCCCATGCGAGTAATCGGCGAGGTAGAGGATTCTGCCGTTAGGCATCGGCGCGAGACCCTGCAATGACCGGAAGTATGGGCTCGTGATCCGCTCGAGGGTGTCGGCGCGCGGCCGCAGTCGGTACAGGACGGGATCGTTGGAGTCGGTCACGAATACGTCGCCTAACGGGCCGACGACGAGATCCCCGAGCACGTGCCCCAGCTTTGCCGGCGGCAGGTCCCAACGTCGTTCGATGACGCCGTCAGCGATGCGTACGCGGACGAGTGCCGCGATGGTCGAGTCCCGAGGGGTGAAACCCTCCATCTGCGGGATGCCGGCGACCGTCGCCCACAGTACCCCTGCCCCTGGATCCACGCGCACTCCGAGGACGGCGCCGATACGCGGTCGATCGCGCGGCCAGAGCTCGCGCACCACTCGACCGTTGGCGACTTCGGCGATGGTCCGATGTCTCACGCTCGCGACGTAATAGCGAGCCGTGCGCGCGTCATAGTCCATCCCCTCGGGCCAGAACGTCGAGTCGGTGAGCTGCGCGACGATACGGCTGCGAACGATAGCGGCGCGATTCGTCTCGTGCCGCGCGAACGCGCTCGCGAATTGCGGCAGTGCGCGGTAGCCGCTGAAGCGCGCATCGGCATCGAGATCCTTGCCGAGGCCGAGCGCGGCGTATTTCTCGAGCGCGTCGAGTAGCGACGCGGTATCGTGCGACAGGTGTGAGGTCACTGCGCGGCCCCACAGGTACGCCGGCTGCGTCGGCCACGCCTTCGCCGCGCGTGCCACTTCCTTATATACGGTCGCGAGATCGCTCGCCGCGAGCGCGGCGCTCGCTCGCGCCCACGACGTACGCGCGACTGCCGCCGAGTCGACCGCGGCGACGCCCGTCATCGCTTGCGATTCGATCGGTGATGGCGCAATGACGCAAATCGCCAGCACGACGACGCTGCGTGTAATCGCCCGCGCAGAGTGACTCATAATTCACGCTTCTGCGCTCTGGGGATTTGCGATAGCGCTCGGTGATTAGCCGTGCGGCGCGGGGCTGAAGCGAGAGTGATCGATCGAAGTGCAGCGCGCTCCCGTCCTTACGCACGGCGACTCTCAGAGGCCCTTACCGATTAGCGGGACGTCCGGTTCGATCGCTGAATCTGCACGCGATACCGCGACGAGTGAATCGCGGGCCTCAGTAACTCCACCATGCATCGCACGAACCGCAACGCGTTCAGCAGGGGCTCCGTCGCGCGCCGCAGGAACTGCAACTCACATCGCACCGACGCCATCGCGTTCCGCGGCAACTGCAACGCGAACACCGACAAGTCCAAACTGGATATCAGCAACTCCAGGGCGAATCGGAGCAACTGGATCGCAAACACCAGCAAGTGCCACGCGTATCGCCATAACTGCCACGCGTATCGCCGCAACTGCCACGCGTATCGACGTAACTGCCACGCGTATCGCCGCAACTGCATCGCGTATCGCCGCAACTGCATCGCGTATCGCCGCAACTGCATCGCGTATCGCCGCAACTGCATCGCGTATCGCCGCAACTGCATCGCGCACCGCCGTAACTGCAGCGCGTACCGGCGCAAGTGCAACGCGTACCGGCGCAAGTGCAAGGCGTACCGACGCAACTGCAACTCATAACGACGCAACTGCAACGCGTGCCGATGCAACGGCATCGCGTATCGACGTAACTCCCACGCAGAACGGAGCATCGGCAACGCGTATCGCCGTAACTCCACCACGTATCGGCGCAAGTGCAACGCGTTCCGCGACAACGGCACCGCTAACCGGCGGAATGATCGCGCGTACACGAGCAACTCCAACGCGAACCGTTACAACGTCAACGCGTACCGCAAGCACTCCACTCGCTTCCGCTAGTACTGCATCGCTCACCCGAGGCACTGCCGCGCTCACCGCCGGAATGCACATGCTCACCGCTCGAACAGCATCGCACATCGCTGCCACTCCACTCCGCACCGCGAGGACGCCAGGGCAAACCGCCGACGCCGCGGGCCGCATCGGCACAACGCACAAACGCATCGGCCGAACTCCCATCCGAATCGACGCATTGCCCAGTCGGATCGCTCACTAGCAGAGTCTCATCGCTGCGACGCACAACGCAACCGCCACGACTCCGCTTCACTCCTGCGACCCGCACAGCCGCACCGCCACAACGCACGCGCGCATCGACGACTGCGCGATCCGCACCGGCGACGCCGCAACGCGCACCGCGCTCTAGTCCAGTCCTGTCGCTCTCACTCCACTCCAAACCGACGATGCTCAGATCCCGACCGACGCCACTCCCACCCATACCGCTACATGCACGACCGCCTCCCGCGCATCGCGCGGCAACACACGTGAGATACCGGCCTCCATCGGGACCTCCGCAATCCAATTCATCCACCGCACGCCGACGATCCATCGCTCGTCCCCGATCGCAGGAACCGGTCAAGATCGGTCGATCCCGCGACTTTCTTCTGTAGA